>Ga0207683_10005186_pt1 | contig 11188 bp, 9 predicted proteins | sample KBSM73metaG_FD_184333 | JGI IMG/M metagenome (GOLD analysis project Ga0207683, IMG submission 184333) | Miscanthus rhizosphere microbial communities from Kellogg Biological Station, Michigan, USA - KBS M7-3 metaG (SPAdes) (version 2) | ecosystem: Host-associated > Plants > Roots > Rhizosphere >...
GAAGGCAACATTCTTTTCTCCTGGTTTCCAATGCACCTTAACCGGGTGTAAATAAATCTTTCGTCAATTTTATTCAGTTCATACTCATTTCTACTCAGTCCATCCCCTTTGTTATGAACTATAATAAAAAAATATTAGCTTTAACGCTCTAAAATGTCACTTGCTTGATATCCCATTCATAACCTTAAATTAAATCCACAAATGAAATCGTTACGAAACAGTTTTTTACTCGCTATTGTTCTACTGATCACTTCAACTTCGTTTGGTCAAAAAATCCGGGTAAAAGATGGCGACAAGAATGTGCTGAAAAATGAAAGCACGATTAACATTGAGTTTACATTCGACAACCTGAGTGTAGGTAAATACAGTAAAGAAGACGATTACATCAAAGCAAAAAAAGAGGAGTACAATAAGAAAGAACCCGGACGCGGCGATACCTGGGCCACAAGATGGAAAGATGACCAGACATCAAGATTCCCTCCCGACTTTATCAACCTCTTTGAAAAAAATACCCACATGACTACTGCAAAAGATGCTAAGTATACATTGATTTTTCATACCATTTCTATTGAACCTGGTTTCAATATCGGTATTACTCGCAGGAATGCATATATAGATGCGGAAGTCCTGGTTGTTGAAACAGCAAATAAAGACAAAGTGGCGCTTAAGTTATCTTTAGACAATGCTCCCGGAAAATCATTCTTCGGAAATGACTATGATACCGGTGAAAGAATTTCTGAAGCATATGCGAAAGCTGGAAAAGAGTTAGGAAAGTATCTTAAATAATAATTAGTATTCCTTACTATAGGTGAGACCTGCAATGAATATTGCAGGTCTTATTTTTTATCAGGAAACTACCCGTTTAATTTTTTGCTCCAGCAATAAGAAATCAGCCATCACAATTGCTGTCACCGCTTCGACAATGACCGGCGCACGAAGCGCAACACAGAGATCATGCCTGCCCTTGATGGAGAAATGTTCCATTTGTTCCGTATCCCAATTGAGACTGAATTGTTCTTTAGGAGTAGATGATGTTGGTTTGATAGCAATACGAAATACCAGCTCATTACCATTGGTGATGCCACCTACTATACCGCCTGCGTGATTGGTAATTGTTTTACCCTGCATATTTTCAATCGCATCATTATGTTGCGAACCAAACATTTTAGCAGCCGCAAAACCGGCACCGAATTCTACTCCTTTTACGGCAGGAATCGTGAATAACATATGTGCCAATACAGATTCTACAGAGTCAAAATAAGGTTCGCCCAAACCAACAGGCAAACCGCTTACACGGCATTCAATTATACCTCCGACAGAATCTTTTGCATCAATTGCTTTTTGTAATCCTTTCTCCACATCAGGTTCACCGCCTACTTCTGATACTGCCGCTTCTATTTTTACCTGCGGCATTAATTTTTTCGCAATGGCACCTGCAGCAACTAAACCGGTTGTTAATCTCGCACTGAAATGGCCGCCGCCACGGTAATCTTCATGGCCACCAAACTTCTGATGCGCGACCCAATCGGCATGCCCCGGGCGGGGTATGCTGCGTTGTTTTTGATAATCTTCGCTTCTTGTATTATTGTTTTCGAAAAATATAGCAATCGGGAAACCGGTTGTTTTTCCATTAAACAAACCACTTTTGAAAAAGGGATAATCGGCCTCCTGTCTCGGCGTAGTACCTTTTTGTTTGCCGCCCTTTCTTCTTTCCAAATCAGCCAATAGATCTTCTGCTGATAAATCTAATCCGGCAGGAACACCATCAATAACAATTCCTACCGATTCACCGTGTGATTCACCAAAGATGCTGACACAAAATAATTGACCAAATCTATTCATGAAATGTAAACTTGTTGCTCAAAGATAACGTTGCTCCTAATTTTTGCAGATGCTCATAAAAATCCGGGTACGATTTCTTTACCGCCTGTGCTTCTTCAATGGTTGTTTCACCTTTCGCCTTTAATGCAGCCACCGCACAAGCCATTGCGATACGATGATCGTGTCGGGAATGCACGGTCGCTCCTTTTACTTCATTACCTCCATGTACAATCATTACATCGTCCAGCAATTCGATCTTCACACCCATCTTCCCAAATTCTTCCTGTAATGTCAACCCCCTGTTACTTTCTTTATGTGCTAACCGGCTCACTCCTCTTATTGTTGTTTTACCTTTACAATACGATGCTAGGGCAACCAAAGGCGGAAATAAATCCGGGCAGTCTGTTGCATCAAAGTCGAATGCATTCATTTCACCTGCATGTAACTTTATTCCTTTTGTGTCCATTGCAATCGATGCATTGGCCTTCATTAATGCATCGACAATTGCTTTATCAGCCTGTGTACTCATTAAATCCAAACCTCGAACGGTAATTGAACCGGCAATTACGCCGGCAACCAAAAGGAATGCACCGCCGCTCCAATCGCCTTCAACGGTGTACTCGTGTGTTGTTTCCCGATAGCTATCGGGACGTGAGTCGTGAGCAGGTTCACTACTGAAATGAAATTCTGCATAGTTCCTGTTTTCCGGAAGTTTCAAACCGAATTGTTTCATCACGTCCAGCGTCAGGTCAACATAGGGTTTGCTCTTTAGATTGTTAACTTTAATGGAGACATCTTTTGCATCAGAAGCAGCATATGCCATTAATAACCCCGTAAGAAACTGCGAACTTAATGATCCGTCTATTTCTATATTCTTTGGCACCAGCGGACCTTTAATCTTCAAGGGCAGTTTGCCATTACTGGATTGTATTGAAACACCCAGCTTTGGCAATATCTCATCAAAGAAATCCATTGGTCTTGTCAGCAAACTGCCTTCGCCAGTGATGATGATTTCTTTTTCACTTAGCGCAACCAATGGTGTAAACATGCGAATACTCAACCCGCTTTCGCCACAATTGATTTCTGTAGCAACAGGTTTCACACCATCGCTTGTAACGGATAACTCTTCGCCATCTATTTTCCACTCTGCCCCCAATCGTTTTATTATGTCCAGTGCAGCTTTATCATCATTGCTATGACCGGGGTTATGAACAATACTTGTTCCTGTGGATACTAACGCCGCCGCACAAGCTCTTTGCATTGAGCTCTTTGAAGCTGCCGCCAATATATTACCTGATAATGTTGATGGTTGTATCGTTACTTTCATATCCCAAATCCGCCAATCGCAGATTATTTAAAGTGCTTTAATAATGTTTTCCAACTCATTAATCGGAATTGACCTTATTACCCCCTTCCCGATCTTTTCCAGTAACACATAATTCATCTCCGTTTTTTCTCTTTTCTTATCCATCTTCAGCACATTGAAAACTTTTTCTTTGTCAAAAGCGGCATAAGTCGGTAAGCCGTACTTTTCCAATACGCTTACAACTTTTTCCGTTTCTTTAAATCCATTCAATTGCTGCGAAATATTCGAGGCATATGTCATACCGATAGATATGGCCTGACCATGCGATAATTCATACTGGTTCTCCAACGCATGTCCCAGCGTGTGGCCGAAATTCAACAATCTTCTTTCATTTTTTTCAAACTCATCCTGCTGAACCACTTTTGTTTTTAAAATAGCATTGCGCTGTACAAGTTTGCAGATCAATGTTTGCTTTGATTGATATTTTTTCAATGTATTCGATTCCAGTTCACGGAACATTGCTGCATCCTTTATACACGCATGCTTGATAATCTCTGCAAAACCATTCTGCCATTCGCCTTGTGGTAATGAATTCAGAAAAACCATGTCGTGCAGAATAAATGATGGCTGCCTGATAATGCCGACTATATTCTTATATACACCTAAATCAATTCCATTTTTACCGCCAATAGAAGCATCTACCATCGCCAGCAATGAAGTAGGTAAGAATCCAAACTTTAATCCCCGCATGTACACAGAAGCAACATAACCCGTCATATCTGTGATCACCCCACCTCCTACTCCAACCAAAGTTGTCTTGCGGTCGGCCTCCATACCAATCAATTGCTCAATGATTGTATTCGCCGTTTCCTGCACTTTGTATTCTTCTCCCGGTTTTAAAACAATCGTGTTCCAGTTCTTAAACCGCTTTGTATGTGCATTGAAAATATTCTCATCGGTAATGATAATCGAGCTTTTCCGGTCAACAATTTCCCTGAGATGGGCAATGCCACCAGCGAGATAATAATCAACCGAGCTGTTTGAAAATTTGTAAGTGAGTTTCTTCATCATATTACCTGGAGACGCGAAAGCGCAGCGTTTTATAAAATCAAATATTGAACGGCTGCTCCTTATTGCTCAATAGCGGACACAAGTACAAGAGTGCGACGCAACGAAGCTAAACCAGGGAACTTCAGCCGGTAACCAAAACAAAAAACAATGGATGCAAATACCCTTACGAGTTCATAATCTTATTCTGGTGATTGATACTTTCCATGTGCACTGCGTCAAAATATTTCACGATAAATTCTTTACTCAATCCCAGCTTATCACCTTTTTGAAATGCACGTTCAAGAATAGAGTTCCACCGGTTTGTTTGCAGGATGGTAATACTATTATTCTTTTTATACTCACCGATCTTTTCAGAAATCTTCATGCGCTGGCCGAGTATCTGCATCAATTCATCATCCAAATGATTGATCTGCTGGCGCAATTTTTCCAATGCAGCATGATACTCTTCCGAATTGCTGTCTTCCTTACGCCAAATGATCGCATCGAGCATTTCTGCAAGACGCTCAGGAGTTATCTGTTGCTTTGCATCGCTCCATGCGTTATCAGGATCTATATGACTTTCAATCATCAAACCGTCATAATCAAGGTCGATTGCCTTCTGTGCCACATCCAGTAAGATATCCCTACGGCCACATATATGCGAAGGATCGTTGATGATCATTAATTGCGGGTTACGGCGTTTCATTTCGATCGCCAGGTGCCACATCGGTGCATTGCGGTATTCAGTATTGCCATACGAAGAAAACCCTCGATGAATCAGACCGGTCTGTTTTACACCAGCTCTTGCCACGCGTTCTACCGCTCCGGTCCATAATTCAAGATCGGGATTGATCGGATTTTTTATCAGCACAGGTACATCAACACCTCTCAATGCATCGGCTACTTCCTGCACACTGAATGGATTTACGGTAGTACGGGCACCGATCCACAATACATCCACATCAAATGTCAGGGCATCTTCTACCTGCTTGCCCGTGGCTACTTCAACGGTTGTTGGTAAGCCTGTTAATTTTTTTGCCTGTTGCAGCCAGGGTAAACCTTTTGCACCAATACCTTCAAATAAACCGGGCTTGGTTCTCGGTTTCCAGATACCGGCGCGAAGCATATCTACTTTACCGGTTTTTGCCAACCGCTGTGCGGTGGCGATGACCTGCTCCTCGGTTTCGGCGCTGCAGGGCCCCGAGATAATCAATGGACGCTTGTTCCATTTTTCCTGTGTTATCTCTTTCATTGTAGTTGTTGCTGTTTGCATGTTGTAAAGTTACACCCTCGTCGCCTAACGGTCGTTAAGGGTAATTTTTATGATTATACTATTTATGTTTCCAGTTTTGTAATTCTATTTGGTTGTCCCCGCAGCATTGCGTGGGTCGTGCCATAATTAAAATGATTTTTTGTTGCTCAAATTTTACTTCTCATTCAACAACTCCTCAATCATCGGCTTCGCCTTTAAATACACACCTGTTTCTGCCTCCTTCTCTTCAAATGCACCGGTCCATACATACCGGATCAATCCTTTCTTATCAATTATATAAGTTGTCGGGTAACCCGCCGAAAACGCTTCCGTGAAATTTTTTTCGTCGCACACAATGTCAAAGTCAAATTTGTATTTCGGAAAAAATTTCGCCTTCAACGTTTTATACGAATCATACGTGATCCCGAAAAAAACAACTCCTTTCTTTTTATATTCCTTTACCAGTTTGTTCAACGCAGGTATCTCAGCAAGACAGGGCGGACAAGCCGTAAACCAGAAATTAAGAACGATCACTTTGCCCTTCAGCATCTTAAATTCAACCTCTTTACCCGAAATCGTTTTAAACCCAATATCCGGCAGTGGCTTATTCAAAACGCAATCCTGCCACTTCAGCGAATTATACATCGTATCTCCAACCGTACTGTCTACATTCGTCAACGCCTTCATGATACAATCCCCAAATCCCTCCTGCGCCGCAAGCATGTGTACAATTAAAACAGACAATATCAAAGTCGACAATCTTTTCATTCTTCTACACCCTTCCGGATTTCCTCCCAATCTTTTTAATCATAAAATCTTAGTCTTATTTTATTATCCTCCGTATCGTATTCGCATCATCAATCAGCTTTTTCAAATCATCATTACTTCCATTGGCGATGCTGTCCCTGAACTTCATCAACTGCTCTATATGTTCATTCAATACGTCCAGCACGTTTACCTTATTCTGCATAAACACCGGCACCCACATCGCAGGGTTACTTTTTGCCAAACGTACCGTACTTTCAAAACCCGCAGACGCCAATTCAAAAATCGCTTTATCTTCTTTTTCTTTTTCCAAAACAGTATTTGCAAGAGCAAACGATGTGATATGCGATATATGACTCACATACGCTGCATGCAGATCATGCGCCTTCGATTCCATTTCCAGCAAATGCATTCCTATCTTCTTATACATCGCCTTTGTCCATTCCAACGCATCTGTATCACTGTCAGCAGCATCGCAAATAACAACGGCTTTGTTTTCAAATGCCTCTCTCACCGCGGCCTGCGGACCACTGTATTCGGTACCCCACATAGGGTGCGTGGCCACATATCTTCCACGCTTCGGATGATCCTTTACTGAATCTATCAATTGAGATTTTGTTGAGCCAAGATCAATCACAATTTGCTTGTCCACTTTATCCAGCACTTTCGGCAACAAGCCAACAACGGCATCAACAGGTATTGCCAGTATCACCACTTCCGATGTTGCAATCGCCTCATTCAACGACATCACCTCATCTACCAGTTCCAGTTCCACCGCTTTCTTTGCATGTTCAGCATTGGCATCAACGCCAATCAATTTTGACGATATCTTTTTTTCATGCAGCTGTATCGCCAGCGAACCACCGATCAGGCCTACACCGATTATTGCTATTTTCTTTCTTTCCATTTTACATTCAGCCTTTTGAATTTTGTATTCTCACCTTTGCTTCTTCAAATTTTTCAACAGAACCACACAAACTTACCCGGATATATTTATCACCTGCATTACCAAAAATTCCACCCGGTGTGATAAACACATTTGCATTATACAATACATCATCACTCAAAGCGTATCCATCTTTATATTTTGACGGGATCTTTGCCCAAACAAACAGTCCAACCTGATCTTTAGAATATTTACATTTCAGGAGATCCAGCATTTCAAAAACTTTTGTTCTTCTCTCCCTGTATATCGCATTCACTTCATCCTGCCATTCTTTTCCCAAACCCAGCGCTTTCGCTGCAGCGAGTTGAACAGGCAAAAACATACCGCTATCCATATTGCTTTTAAACCGCAATACTTCTTCTATTCTTTCTTTAGCACCGCACAACATACCCACTCTCCATCCCGCCATGTTGTGCGACTTACTCAATGAGTTCAATTCAATCACCACATCTTTTGCATCATCAACACTTAATAAACTCATCGGCGTTTCATTCAATATAAAGCTGTAAGGATTGTCATGTACAATGAGTATATTATTTTCTTTTCCAAAGGCAACTATGTTCTCAAATAATTCCTTCGTTGGTGCCTGCCCGGTAGGCATCTGCGGGTAATTCACTAACATCAGTTTAACCTTGCTGAGGTTCTTCTTTGCCAACGATGCGAAATCCGGCGCATAATTGTTTTTTCCCTTCAGGTTGTAATCAACGCATTTACCACCGGCCAGCTTTACCGCACTCCGGTAGGTTGGGTAGCCCGGGTTGGGTACCAACACCTGGTCGCCTTTGTCAAGATAGGTCATACAGATATGCATGATGCCTTCTTTACTTCCTATCAAGGGCAATATTTCTGTATCCGCATTCAACTCCACATTGTACCATTTCTTATACCATTCACCGATCGCCCTGCGCAATACCGGCGAACCCTTATAAGATTGATAGGCATGCACGTTTGGTTTTGCACTTTCTTCCTGCAGTGTTTTTATTACATCTGCATGCGGCGGCAAATCAGGACTCCCGATGCCGAGATTAATGATATTTTTTCCTTGTTTATTTAACTCATCTATCTCCCGCAGCTTCTGCGAAAAATAATATTCGCCAATACCTTCCAGTCTTTTACTTGGCGTCATAACATTTTTGATATCTGTATTTTCAATCATCATTATTCTGTTTTATACTAATTATTCTGCCATCCCCAAACAATCATAAAAATTTAATTAAGACTTATTTCCCCTTTTATACACTCCGTAAATCTTTAAATGCTCTGTAATCGGTTTAATCGTTCTCATCACTGCGTCAAACTGTTCAATACTGTCAAATTCCATATCGGCATGAAAGCTGTATTTGAAATCGCTGCCCGGTATGGGGAAGCTCTGCAGTTTACTAAGATTGATACCACCATCTGCAATCGCTGTTAATACTTTTGCCAAACTTCCCCTCGAATGATCGGTGTGAAAATTTAAAGATGCTTTGTCCGCGTTATCTACTTTAATCTCTGCATCCTCTCGTTGTAATATCAAAAATCGGGTGTAATTATTTTTCAGCGTATGAATATTCGGAGCTATCACATCCAGTTCATACAATTCAGCCGCAAGCTTACTGGCAATTGCGGCGATATGTTTGCTCTTGTGCTGGTGAACATGCTTTGCACTTAATGCGGTATCTTCTGTTTCCACCAGTTTCCATTTATGTTTATCGAGAAAATCATAGCATTGCTGCAGGGCCATGGTGTGCGAATGCACTTCGCGTATATCGTCAAGCTTTACGCCGGGGTTGACAAGTAAATGTTGATTAATCTGCTGGTATACCTCGCCGATAATTTTAAGATTTGATTTTTGCAGCAGGTTGTAATTTGGTAAAATACTTCCCGCGATAGAATTTTCAATGGCCATCACACCACCATCGCTTTCTTTTTTATTCCCGGCAATACGCACAACGTCTTTGAACGTTGCGCAGGTAATCACTTCCACATCTTTTCCAAAGAACAATTGCGCCACCATCTGGTGAAAGCTCCCTTCGTAGCCCTGGATAGATACCCGCGTTGCTACCGTTTGCAGGCCGTTTCCCGGAATATCTGCCTGTTTTCGGCTGTTCGTTGCTGTTGTTTCTTTAGGTGTCATAACTGATATTTCTGCTTTTGTCTCCTTCCGCCGATCGATGGATTGGGGACAAAAAAAATCCCGGCTGATTTGCCAGGATTCTTTATGTTGATTTTGGTTTACACTCATTTCGCTTTCAACAAAAGCAATCCTGGCTTCTTACTAAAAAAGAAGTAGTAAAAATAGAAACCAAAATATGTCTTTGTTGACGTCATGCGCTTGCAAATATAGAGTTGTGCTTTAATCCCACCAATTATTCGTTTAACTATTTTTTCCGGTTACCCGTATCTGCATCATTCATCCTGATCTTCCTGCCGCGAAAGTTTTTACCATCAATGGAACGGATCATTTTTTTTGCAGCATTCGCATCCACTTCTATCCAGCTATTCATCTCTTTCATATCAATCCTGCCCAGCACTTCTTTATTTAAATCGCTCATATCTAATATAAACTGCAAAAAGCTTGCTTTATAAAACCCATCCTTTGTGCCAAGATTTACGAACAATCGTTGGTAGGTGCCGTTGCCTGCAAAGCTTCTTCCTTTTGTATCCCGCGCCGGGTAACGATCCTGGCGTTCGCCCCTTCTTTCAACCCTTCGTTCTTCCCGAAGGTTCAGATCGGCGGCATTTTCATAATATTTTAAAAACCGGTCAAACTCCTGGGCCGCCACACGCTGCAGTATTTCTTCTTTTTCTATGTTGGCAAACCGTTCCTTTAATACAGGCAGGTACGCCTCATATTCACCATGGCTGATATCGGCCTGCAACATCTTATCAATAAAATGAAAGAACTGTTTGCGGCAAACATCCTTACCCGAAGGAATATCCATTTTATGAATGCGGGCGTTTACCAATTTTTCGATCTGTCGTAACCGGTAGCTTTCTTTTGGTGTAACAATCGAAACACATATGCCGCTTTTTCCCGCACGCCCGGTACGGCCACTGCGATGTGTGTACACTTCCGTATCATCCGGTAATTCATAATTGATAACATGCGTGATGCCCTGCACATCTATACCGCGTGCAGCTACATCGGTAGCAATCAGTAATTGCAGGTTTTTTTCGCGGAAACGACCCATCACTTTGTCGCGTTGTTGCTGTGTAAGGTCACCATGCAACGCTTCGATATCATACCCTTCGCGGATCAACGCTTCTGTTATTTCCTGCGCATCTGCTTTTGTTCTTGTAAATATGATCCCGTATAAACCGGGATTAAAATCAATAATCCGTTTCAGCGTTTCATAGCGGTTCACCTGTTGTGTTACATAAAACTGGTGATCGATATTTACATTTCCCGTATTGGCCTTACCGATAGTAATCTCAAACGGCTGATCCATATACCGCTTGCTCACCTGCCGTATCTCCGGTGGCATCGTTGCGCTGAAAAGCCATGTGCTCTGGCGGTTGGGTGTATTCTTTAAAATAAACTCGATATCATCTTTGAAGCCCATGTTCAGCATTTCATCCGCCTCATCGAGCACCACATAATGAATGTTCTCCAGGTTGATCGCTTTACGCTCTATTAAATCGATCAACCGGCCCGGCGTTGCAACAACGATATGCGTTCCCTTGCGCAGATCGCGGATCTGCATACTCATCGACGTACCCCCATACACAGCCGTAATGCCAATATGAACCGATTTCTTTTTAAATGAATTCAGGTCGTTTGCGATCTGCACGCACAATTCTCTTGTCGGGCAAATGATCAATGCCTGTGGAAACTTGTTTTGTTTGTTGATCAATTGCAATAACGGCAAACCAAATGCTGCTGTTTTCCCGGTTCCTGTTTGTGCCAGTCCGACAAAATCTTTGGTGCCCTGTAATAATACGGGTATTGCTTTTTCCTGTATAGGTGTAGGTTGCGTAAAACCCAACGCGGCGATAGATTCCAATAAACTCTCCTCAATTCCCAACGCGTCAAACGTAGATGCTGTCTGTAACATGTAAATTCTGA
>Ga0207683_10005188_pt1 | contig 11186 bp, 6 predicted proteins | sample KBSM73metaG_FD_184333 | JGI IMG/M metagenome (GOLD analysis project Ga0207683, IMG submission 184333) | Miscanthus rhizosphere microbial communities from Kellogg Biological Station, Michigan, USA - KBS M7-3 metaG (SPAdes) (version 2) | ecosystem: Host-associated > Plants > Roots > Rhizosphere >...
GCTGAAGCCGAGCAGCAGCGCCGACCGGCTCGGCCGCTGTGCCGCAGCGCCCGGCGCTGGCGGCCGCATCCGCCTCCTCGGCGCAACCTTCCGCCGCCGCTGGCAAGACCAACCAGTCGACCGAGCGGCGTTGGTGCCACCGAAGCCGGCCAGCAGCGCCGACCGGCGACACCGACGGAGGCCCACCGAGCCGACCGGGCTGCGACCGGCGTCGACGCGCAGCGATCGGAAGCGACGCGGCGTCGACCGCCGGCTGACCGACGCGCGGCGACGCAATTAGCCAGCATCGGCGCTCCGCGGCAAGCCCCACGCAGCGGCGATGGCGCCGCCAACGGTGGCCCAACGGGCGATGGCGCCGCGGGCGACGCCGCCGCGGGCGATGCCGCCGCGGGCGACGGCGCCGCGGCCGACGGCGCCGCGGCCGACGGCCCAGCTGGCCACAACGCAGCGGGCCACGACGCCGCGGGCCACGACGCCGCGGGAGGACGCCGCAAGCGACGGCCGTCGGGACACGCCGCCGCAGGCCACGGCGCGGCACCGGGCTGCTATCCAGCGAGGCCGTGGGCCGCAGGGGGTGGTCGTCGGCGGGGGCGGCGGAGGGGGTCGATCCGGTCGAGCGCGTCGACCAGCCGCGTGCCCCACTCCAGCAGCTCGGCCGGGGCGTACTGCTCGACGTGGGCCGCCAGCTCGACCTCCGCGCCCGCCCACACCTCCGGCGCGAGCCGCCGGGCCGCCGGGCTCGCCAGTACTCGCGAGATCACGTCGACGTGGCGCAGGCTCGCCGCGCCCGCAGCGAACTTCTCGGCGGCGGCGGCCAGCCGTGCGGGCACCGGACTGCCGTCCAACCCCGCGCGCGGGCAGAGCTGCTCGGCCGCCGACACCCGCCGCCGGGCCTCGGCCCGATCCCAGCCCAACAGATCGGCCAATGCCGTGACCGTGTCGCGGTAGCCCCGCTCGGCGAACACGCCCCGCCGCACCAGATCGGCCACGACCCCGACGACCAGCCGATCGAGCCGCCGCGCGACGCCCTCGCACACCGTGAGCACGGACAGCGCCTCGTCCGAGGTGGACGCCGGCCCTGCGGCACCGGCCAGCGCATCAACCGCCTCGACCACGAGGCGGTGTGCGGCGACGACCGGGGAGCCCGACACGACACCATCATACTCGAACATACGTTTGATTGTGGGGCTTTTCGGCCGCCATCCCCATCGTCTTGAGGACTTGACGCTCTGCCAACCTGTTCAGAGGTTGGCGATCATGAGGGCTGATTGGCGGCGACGAGTTCGCCCGCCCGGTTGGGGCCGGAGCGGATCTTGCGCAGGACCTTCCAGCTCTTCAGTCCCCGTTGGCCCGTTCACCGGGTCCGCGTTGGCGGGCGTGTGCGGTGATCACCTGCAGCTGACTGCGTGGCAGCAGCCGGTCGCCGGTGTCCGGGTCGAGACGCCACCGCCGCTGCGGCACCCGTACCGCCAGGCCACCCACCTGCACGTTCAGACTGTTTCCCGGAGCAGTGGGGCCGGTCCCGGCCGCCGGTCATGCCGACCCCGTCGATCCCGTGACAAGGTGCCGTCGAAGATCACGAACGCCTTGGCGCGGGCGACCTTCGTGGCATCGGCCCGCGTGGGCCAACGCCGCCAGCGGATTGAGGGCTTCGCGCAGACAACGACAGACCGTATCGGTGGCGATCCGGATTCCGCAGGCCAGATCGGCGTAGATCCACGCAGATGTGCCACGGTCAGCAGAGCCTGCTGTCCGACATCCATGCGCCGCCATCGGGTCCGCAGCTGACCGTCTGCAGAGACGACGTCCTGCGACTCGGCTCCCCACTGCAGCGAGGGTCCGCGCATCGCCATCACGATCGCCGTCTCCGACGCGGTCGCCGTGCCCGCGCTCGTCGACGTAGCGGGTGGAGCATCGTCCCGGACTTCCACGTGCCGCCCACGAGCAGGCGACCACCCTCCCCGTCGACGTGGCGTGCGAGAACACCACCGGATCGGCGGCACCGGGCACCGTCCCCGTAGATCTGCTTCCACGGTCGAGGGCATTCCACTAGAGATCACCCGCTACACGCCTCCCGCTAGGCCGTTCGCCCGGCCAAACTGGACTCGTGTCGAGTGAGATCTTCGTCGGACGGGCGCACGAGCTCGCCGCGATGACCGCCGAGCTCGACCACGCCCGCGCGGGCAGGCCGCGGGTGCTCTGGCTCAGCGGGCCCGCGGGCATCGGCAAGACCACGCTCATCCGGCGCCTCCTGGCCGACCGCACCGACGTCCGCCTGCTGTGGGCGAGCGGCGACGAGGCCGAGATCGGCCTTCCGTACGGCGTGGTCGGCCAGCTCATCGACGACCTTCCGGGACGCGCCGCCCCGGCCCCCGACGCCGACCCACTGGCCGTCGGCGCCGAACTGCTGGCCGTCCTCGGGGAGCTGGAGCCGGTCGTCCTGGTCCTCGACGATGCACAGTGGATGGACGACGCGTCCGCCCGCGCCCTCGTCTTCGCGGTCCGACGGCTGCGGCGCGACCAGGTGCTCGTCGTCCTGGGCAGCCGCGACGGCCTCCCGGCGGGCTGGGAACGCGTCGCGCACGAGCACCTGCCGCTCGCGGGCCTGCAGGCCGAGGAGATCGTCGAGCTGGCCGAGACGGCGGGCGGCGCCGCGCTCTCCCCCGCCGCGGGCCGCCGCCTGCGCGACCACACCGACGGCCACCCCCTGCACGTGCGGTCGCTGCTGGCCGAGCTGTCCCCCGCGGAGCTCGGCGACACGTCCCGGATCCTGCCCGCGCCCCGCTCGTTCGCCGCGCTCGTGCTGGTGCGCGTGGCCAAGCTCGGCTCGTCGGCGCAGGGTCTCGTGCTGGCCGCGGCCGTGCTCGGCACCCGCTCGGCGCTCGCCGACGCGGTCGCGCTCGCCGCCGTGCCCGACCCGCTCGGCGGGCTGGACGAGGCGGCCAAGGCGGGCCTCCTCGCCGAGGTGCTCAGCGACACCGGCCACGACGTCGTCTTCACCCACGAGCTCGTGCGGGCGGCGGTGTACGCGGACCTGTCCCCGGCCCGGCGGCACGCGCTGCACCGCGCCGCGGCCACGAAGCTCGACGGCGACCTCGCGCTGCAGCACCGGATCGCCGCCGCCGTCGGGCCGGACGCCGAGCTCGCCGCCGAACTCGCGGCGCGCGGCCGCGCCGACCTCGACGGCCAGCGCTGGCGGCAGGCCGCCGACCGGCTCGTGGCGGCCGCCGAGCTTTCCGACGTTCCCGCCGAGCGCTCGGCGCGCCTCGCCGCGGCTGTCGGCGCGATGATCACCGACGGCGACCTGGGCCGCGCCCTGCGCCACGAGGCCGACCTCCGGGCGAGCGGCCAGGTCTCCGTTGTGGGCCGCCTCGAGGCCATGACCGGCCGGATCGCCGCGGCCCGCGACACCTTGACCACCGCCCTCACCCTCAGCGACGACGCGGCCGCCACGGCCTACATCGCGCTCGTGGCGCTCGTCGAGGGCGACGCCGCCGCCGCGGCCGAACGGGCGCGGGAGGCACTGGCGAACGACCCGCCGTCGGAGGTGGTGGGACTGGCGCGGTTCGTGCGGGTCGTCGGGCTCGTCGCCGCGGGCAGGCAGACCGAGGCCCGCAACGAGCTGGCGAGCCAGAACGACCCCGAGACCGAGGCCCTCACCGGGCTCGTCACCCTCTGGGCCGACGACCCCGTGGGCGCGGCGGCGATCCTCACCGCGCTGGTGCGCGACGGCGCCTCGCCGACCTCGGCCCGCGCCCGGGTCCTCCTGCTGGCCCACCTGGCCGAGGCGCAGTACCGCATCGGCGACTGGGACGCGGCCGCCGCGCAGGGCGCCCTGGCCGTGTCGCTCGCCCGCGACGCCGGGGTGCTGCTCGGGGCGGGCATGGCCAACGCGCTGGCGAGCTACGTCGCGTCGAGCCGGGGCGAGTGGGAGACGGCGACGGCGCGCGTCGAAGCGGCCACCGGCGCCGCCGCCGCGCTCCCCTGGTGGGGCGCCCGCCTGCACGCCGCGTCCGCGCAGGCCGTCCTCGCGCAGGCGCGCGGGGACCACGCGGCGATGGAGAAGGCCCTGCGCGCGTACACCGACCCGGCCGCGCGCGGCGGCGTCGAACGGATCAACCTTCTGCCGTGGCGCACACTGCACGTCGAGGCGCTGCTCGGGCTCAACCGGGTGGCCGAGGCGGCGGCCGCGCTCGACCTGCTGGAGGAGCGCTCCCCGGTCTGGTCGGCGGTCGACGCGGCCCGGCTGCGGTGCGCGGTCACCGAGATCCGCGCTCCCGAGCAGGCGCGAGAGGCCTACGTGCACGCGATGGCCGTCGCCGAACGGGTGCCCGCCGCACTGGCCCGCGCCCGCCTGGAGACGGCCTACGGCAGGCACCTGCTCGACGCGGGCGACCGCCGCGGCGCTATCGACCTCCTGCGCAGCGCCTACGAACGGCTCGAACACCTGCGCGCCGCGCCGTTCCTCGCCCATTGCGCCGAGCTGTTGCACGCCGCCGGGCTGCACCCGCCCGCGGCAGGCGGCGCGCTCGCGCTCACCACCCAGGAGCTGGCCGTGGCCCGGCTGGTCGCCGAGGGCCGCACCAACCAGGAGACGGGCGCGGCGCTGTTCGTCACCAGCCGCACGGTGGCCTTCCACCTCAGCAACATCTACGCGAAGCTGGGCGTCTCGTCCCGCCGCGAGCTGGCCGCCCGGCTGGCCGTCTGATCGGCGGCGCCGTCAACTGGCAGGTCGGCTGGAAGGTCCTGCCATTGGCGGGCGCCCGCCGTCGTCGCATGCTCGACGACATGACCGAGCCCATTCCCGGCCCGCGCGGCGTCCCCGTGCTGGGCAACGTCTTCGACGTCGACTCCGCCGACCCGCTCGGCGGATTCGTGCGGATGGCCGAGGAGTACGGGCCGATCTTCAAGATCAGCGCCGTGGGGAACCTGCGGCTGCTGGTGTCCGGGCCGGAGATCGTCGACGAGATCTGCGACGACACCCGGTTCGACAAGAAGATCGGCGGCGGGCTCGGTGTGCTGCAACGGGGTCCGGCCGGGAAGGGGCTCTTCACCGCCGAGACCGACGACCCGCTGTGGGTGCGGGCGCACAACGTGCTCATGACGCCGTTCAGCATGCAGGCGATGCGCGACTACATGCCCAAGATGCTCGACGTCGCCGACCAGCTGGTGGACAAGTGGGCGCGGCTCAACCCGGGCGAGGAGGTGGACGTCGCCGCGGACATGACCCGGCTCACGCTCGACACGATCGCGCTCTGCGGCTTCGGCTACCGCTTCAACTCGTTCTACCGCGAGTCGCCGCACCCGTTCGTCGACGCGATGGTGCGGACGCTCGCCGAGTCGCAGGCGCGGGCCCGGCAGCTGCCGATCCAGACCCGGCTGCGGGTGCGCGCGCAGCGGCAGTTCGAGGAGGACGAGGCGTTCATGAACGACCTCGTCGACGGCATCATCGCCGAACGCCGCGCCGAGGGCGCTGCGGGCGACACCACGGACCTGCTCGGCCGGATGCTCACCGGCGTCGACAAGGACGGCGAGCACCTGCCCGACGAGAACATCCGGGCCCAGTGCATCACGTTCCTCATCGCGGGCCACGAGACGACCTCCGGCCTGCTGTCGTTCGCCGTCTACTACCTGATGACGAACCCGGACGTGCTGGCCCGCGCCCGCGCCGAGGTCGACGAGGTGTTCGGCGCCACCGCCGCGCCGACGTTCGACCAGGTGCACCGCCTGCGCTACGTCCGGCAGATCCTCGACGAGACCCTGCGCCTCTGGCCGACCGCGCCGGGCTTCAACCGCACACCGTTCGAGGACACCGTGATCGCGGGCAAGTACGCCGTGGCCGCGGGCACCCCGATCACCGTGATCTCGCAGGCGCTGCACCACAGCACGGAGGTGTGGGGTCCGGACGCCAAGGAGTTCAACCCCGACCACACCGAGGCCGAGCGGATGACCCGCATCCCGCCCAACGCCTACAAGCCGTTCGGCACCGGCCAGCGGGCCTGCATCGGCCGCCAGTTCGCCATCCAGGAGGCCGTGCTGGTGCTCGGCATGCTGGTGCAGCGCTTCGACTTCGTCGACCACCTCGACTACCAGCTGAAGACGAAGACCACGCTCACCGTCAAGCCGGACGAGCTCTTCATCCAGGTGCAGCCGCGGCCGGGCTTCCGGCTCGACCGCACCGAATCCGTTGCCGCCCAGGCTCCTTCAGAGCCCGCGGCCGTGCCCGCGCTGCACGTCGACCGGCACGGCACCCCGCTGGCGGTGCTGTACGGCTCGAACCTCGGCACGGCCGAGACCATCGCCACCCGGCTCGCGCAGGAGGGCACCGAGCGCGGGTTCGCCGTCACGCTGGGGGCGCTGGACGAGCACGCCAGTGTCGACGGAGCCGATCTTCCGCGCGGCGGTGCCGTGCTCGTGGTGTGCTCGTCCTACAACGGCACCCCACCGGACAACGCGGCCGCGTTCTGCGCGGCGATCCCGAACGCCGAGGGCGTCGCCTACAGCGTGTTCGGCTGCGGCAGCACCGAGTGGGCGTCGACCTATCAGGCCGTCCCCACCCGCATCGACGACGGGCTGGCCGCGCGCGGGGGGCGCCGCATCCGCGCCCGCGGTGAGGGCAACGCCGCCGCCGACTTCGACGCCGCCTACCGCGGCTGGCACGAGGGGATCTGGGCCGACGTCGCGGGCGCGCTCGGGCTGCCCTCCGACATCGCCGAAGCCGTCGCCGCGGCCCCCCCGACCGGACCGCGCCTGGCGATCACGCTCACCAACCGGCAGGTCACCAACCCGGTGATCATGTCCTACCGCGCGCGCCCCGCGCGGGTGCTGGCCAACCGCGAGCTCATCCGAAGCGCGAACGGCAAGCCCGCCGAGCGGTCCACGCGCCACGTGGAGATCGCGCTGCCCTCCGGGACCACGTACCAGGCGGGTGATCACCTCGGGGTGTTGCCGCGCAACGGGATCGACCTCATCCGGCGCGTGATGGCGCGGTTCGGGCTCGACGCCGGGCAGTACCTCACGATCATCCCGAACAGCGGCAGCCACACCCACCTGCCGATCGACGAGCCCGCCCCGCTGCTCGGGGTGCTGGCCAGCTGCGTCGAGCTGCAGGACGTCGCGACCCGCGACGACATCGCCACGCTCGCCGACCACACCGACGACCCGGAGCAGCAGGCCGCCTTGCGCGCCCTCGCCGAGAACTACACCGACCAGGTGCTCGCGGCGAACCGCTCGCTCCTGGACCTGCTGGAGGCGTTCCCGGCCTGCGACGTGCCGTTCGCGGTGTACCTCGACATGCTCCCGCCGCTGCGGCCCCGGTACTACTCGATCTCGTCGTCGCCGATGGCGGGCGGGGACGTCTGCAGCATCACCGTCGGGGTGTTGCGCGGGCCCGCCCGTTCGGGGACGGGCACGTACACCGGCGTCGGCTCCGGGCACCTGTCCGCGCTCCCGACCGAGGGCACGGTCTTCGCGTTCGTGCGGTCACCGAGCATCGCGTTCCGGCCGCCGGAGAACCCGCACACGCCCATGATCATGGTGGGGGCGGGCACGGGGCTGGCGCCGTTCCGCGGCTTCCTGCAGGAGCGGGCGGCGCTGAAGGGCCAGGGCGTGCCGGTGGAGCGCTCGCTTCTCTTCTTCGGCTGCCGCGACCGCGCCGCCGACTACCTCTACGCCGACGAGCTGCGCGGGTGGGAGGCCGACGGCATCGTCCGGGTGGAAGGCGCGTTCTCCCGCACGGCCGACACCCCGAGCCGCTACGTGCAGGACGCGATGCTCGACCGCGCCGACGAGGTGTGGGAGCTGCTGCAGCACGGCGCCGCCGTGTTCGTCTGCGGCAACGCCGCCACGATGGCCCCGGGCGTGCGCAGCGCCCTCACGACGATCTTCCGCGACAAGACGGGCGCAGGCGAGGCCGACGCGGCGGCCTGGCTGGCCGGCCTGCGCACCACCGACCGCTTCCTGGAGGACATCTGGGGCGGCTGACCCACCCGGTGAGTCGTACGTTCCACCCCGGTGAGTCGTACGTTCCGACGCGGTGAGTTGGCCAGATCACCTCGGGCGGAAAGCCGACACCAGCACTCCGCCGACGGCCGAGACCGCGGCGTTCACCACCACCGCGACGTTCCAGCCCGCCAGCATCGCCGTGGACCCGGGGTGGGCGGCGAGCACGGCCACGATGGTGACGCCGACGGCCGCGCCCAGGTAGCGGGCGGTGTTGTTGGCGCCGCTGCCGACGCTCGCCAGGCCGGGCGGCGCGCTCGCCACCGCCTGGCGGCCGAGTGCGGCGTTGAGCACCCCGCTCGCGACGCCTGCCACGACCAGGCCGGGCAGCAGCCGGAGCACTCCGGCCGAGCCGTCGAGCCCGGCCAGCAGCACCTGCCCGACGGCGACGCCGAACAGACCCGCGGCGAGCTGTACGCGCGCGGAGACCGGGATCCGCCGGGCCAGGAGCGCGGTGACCACGCTGGTCGCCGACCAACCGAGCAACACCGCCGCCGCGTACAGGGCGTCGTGCCCCAACGCCCGCTGCAACAGCGTGGGCAGGAAGGACATGGTCGCGATCACGCCCGCTCCGGTGGCGAGCGCGCCGACCGTCGCCCCCGCGAAATCCGGGCGGCGCAGCAGCCGCAGGTCCAGCATCGGGCTGCGACGGCGCAACTCGACCACGACGAAGGCCACTGCGGCGACGCCCCCGCCCGCGAGCAGGGCGAGCGCGCGGCCCGGCCCCCCGGCGCGGGTTTCCACCAGGCCCGCGAGCAGCCCGGCCAGCGCCAGGCCGAGCAACAGCATGCCCCAGCCGTCCACGGCCCGGGGGCGCTCGGCGGTCGACTCGACGAGCCCCGCGCGAGCCCACAGCGCCAGCAAGGCGGCCGCCACGGCGAGCAAGGCGTACGGGATCCGCCAACCCGGTGCCGACGCCTCCGCGAGTCCGGCCGCCACCAGCGGACCGATCGCGATGCCCGCGCCCACGCCCGCCCCCCAGACGCCGGTGGCCCGCACGCGGGCGGGGCCGACCGGGACGACGTGCCCGATGAGCCCGAGGCCGCACGCGAGCACCGCCGCCGCACCGAGGCCTTGGCCGATCCGGGCGAGCACGAGCGTCAGGGTGTCAGGGGCGACGCCGAGATCGACCCGTCGGGCACGTGCCCCCGGTGCGGCATCCGGCCCGGCCCGGCCGACCTGGAGATCCGCCCCGGCCCCGCGCTGCGCCACCGCCGCGACGACCCGGTGAGCCGCGCCCTCCGCGAGCCCCACCGCATGCTCACCCCGCTGCCGGGCTGAGCTCGTCGCCCATCCGACGGCGAGCGGTAGGTTCGCGGGCGTGGCCGCGGCGGACGAACGACAGCGCGTCGCGGCGGCGGGCGTGGCGGCCGCGGCGGCAGAGGCCCGGTCACACGGCCTGCGCGCGGACGACCCCGTGGTGCTGCACGACCTGTTCTCCCTGCGCGTGCACCTGCGGCCCGCGCCGGTCGTGGCGCGGGTGCCGACCTGGGCGAGCAGGCTGGTGCCGTCGCGGGTCGACCGGCTCGGCGAGGAGGTGGCCGCCACCCGCCACCTCGTCGCCCGGGGCGCGCCGGTCGTCCCACCGAGCGACGAGCTGCCGCCCGGCCCGCACAAGCGTGACGGGTTCGCGATGACGTTCTGGACCTACGCCCCGCCCGACCCCGACCGCCCGGCCACGGCCGACGACTGCGCCGCCATGCTCCCCGACCTCCACGCCGCGCTGGCCGACTACGACGGGCCGGTGTCGGACCTCGTGCGCGAGGTGATCGACCTGCCCGGCCTGCTGGCCGCCGTCGACAAGGCCCACCACCCGCTCACCCCGGACGACCTCACGCTCCTGCACCGGGCCGCCGAACACGTCCAGCTCCCACCCGGCCCCACCACCGTGCTGCACGGCGACGCGCACGCGGGCAACCTCCTGCGCTCCGGCGGCGAACTGCTGTGGATCGACCTCGAGGACGTGTCGATCGGGCCGCCGGAGTGGGACATGGCCACCATGCACGACGAGGCGGCGGTCCGAGCCCACCTCGACCCCGACCTCGAGCGGCTCGCCGCTTGCACGCTCCTGCGCGACCTGCAGGTGGCGCTCTGCCTCACCGGCCTCGACGACGTCTTCGGCGACACCGACAACTGGGCCGAGGCCTTGCGCTGGTTCGTCGACGGCATCCGCCAACGCACTCCGTGAGCCCGATAGGAGACCCATGGCCAAGCTGCTCTACTCCGCCACGATGTCGCTCGACGGCTTCATCGCCGGGCCGGGCGGCGACATGTCCTGGCTCACCGAGCACTTCGTCGGCGACGGCGGCGAGAGCGCCACGGTGGCGCGCCTGCTTGCCGACGTCGGCGCGATCCTGGTGGGCCACAACACCTTCGGCGGTGACGACCCCAACCGCGGCACCGACAAGGAGGGTGCGTTCGGCGGTCAGTACCACGGCCCGGTCGTCGTGCTGACCCACCGCCCACCCGCCGACCCGCCCGCGGACATCACGTTCTGCACCGACCTGCCGACCGCCGTCGACCAGGCCAAGGCGGCCGAGGGCGACAAGTACGTGAACGTCCTCGGCGCGAACGTCGCGAAGCAGTGCCTCGAGGCGGGCCTGCTCGACGAGGTGCTCGTGTTCATCGCGCCGGTGCTGCTCGGCGACGGCGTGCCGCTCTTCCGCAGCGACGGCGGCACGACCGTGCGGCTCACCCCGATCCCCGGCGAGACGACGCACTGGTACCGCGTGGCCGACCGATGAGTTCCGGCCGCGCCGCGGGTCTACCTCCCCATGAACGGCCCTGAATTCGCCTCGGATTCCGCATCGGTGAACGGCACCACGCTGCACTACGAGCGCGGCGGCGAGGGTCCCACCGTGCTGCTGATCCACGGCTTCCCCCAGGACTGGTACGAGTGGCGCCACGTCATGCCCCGCCTCGCCCGCCGGTTCTCGGTGGTCGCGGTGGACCTGCGCGGCGTCGGCGGATCGGCGGCTCCGGCCACGGGTTACGACGCGGCGTGCATGGCCACCGACGTCGCGGAGCTGGTCGAGGGGCTCGCCGTCGGCCCCGTCCACGTGGTCGGGCACGATGTCGGCGGCTGGGTGGCGTACGCGCTCGCTCGCCTCCGACCCGAGCTCGTCCGCACCCTGCTCGTCATGGAGACGTTGCTCCCGGGCATCCAGCCCGCCGACGCACCACCG
>Ga0207683_10005190_pt1 | contig 11185 bp, 5 predicted proteins | sample KBSM73metaG_FD_184333 | JGI IMG/M metagenome (GOLD analysis project Ga0207683, IMG submission 184333) | Miscanthus rhizosphere microbial communities from Kellogg Biological Station, Michigan, USA - KBS M7-3 metaG (SPAdes) (version 2) | ecosystem: Host-associated > Plants > Roots > Rhizosphere >...
GGAACAGCGACAGGCCACTGCCGGTTTGCCCCACCATGTGGTCGATGGCGAATTACTCCGCGTTCTCCAGGAACGGATCATGTGTGATGTTAATATTTCGATTAGCTGGATTCGCAGTGGTCGCAGCCTTGTCGTGCGCTACGAAGATCTCAGACTCGACCCACTAAAGACGCTGAGCACCCTGGCTGAATCGATCGCTCCGGCGTCGAGAGATCGTATCGTTCAGGCGATCGACGCATGTGACATCAAGGTCCTGCGGGACAACTATGCAACTGATAGCAGGTTTTTCCGTCGAGCATTGATCGGCGAATGGCGCAGTGCTTTGCCTACCCATATTTTGCATCGTTTCGCCAAGGAAGAGCCGTTTCGATCGCAGTTCTCCTTTCTTGGCTATGAAGTTGAAGTTGACGGAAGAAGGGCGAAAACGGGACTTCGACGGGAGCTGTCAATGGCTTGGCGCCCGGTCAAAAAGGACAGAGTTCCATTTGTTCCAATCCTCGCCGAGTTGCTGGAAGCGGCTCCGCCAGAAACAAGGGCACACTGGCAACCGGTCCTCAAGATTTCGCCGCGGGATGGTTTCTTTCGTTGGGCGAATGCCGCTGCCGACGAAGATTCCCTAGGAGCCCAGGCGATTCCACGACTGACTAATCTGGCAGTCTTTGTCTATAAGCAACGGCCGGATCTTCAAGCTGCATTCCCAGACATATTCGATCTCAATCGCCTCGGGTATGCTGCCTGGTTTCTTCGCTATGCAGGTCATCGCTACGAACTGGATCGGTCTTTTCTCACCCCAATTGCGTTGAGCTGGATCAGCAAGCCAAACTCTTTGGCTACTCGTGTTCGCCGCGTTTTTTCGACGCAATAGCCCGGGCTTTCTCCTCGCAGATCAAATGGCTACGCCCTGCGACCGGTTGGTTCCATCAAACGATAGTAACCCTAGCACCTGTCCGCATTAGCGAATGCGTCTCTTCAAACTGGAGAAAGTTTGCTTTTGCGTAACGTGAGGTAAAACATGGAACGTCCCTCAGAGAAGGCCCGTGAGGGCTGACGGACATTAGCCGGTGGTGCAAACCATCCGATTTGATCGAATGAATCCACGCGTTACCAATGTCATCTGTTGTCCCGCCTGCCACGGCGGATTGCGCTCCCGCCGAGGCCGGCTGGAATGCGATACTTGCAGCGTCACCTATCGAATCCAAAATGATGTGCCGCTTTTCATTCAGGAAAAAGTAGTCACCGTTCCGTCCGACCACGTATCCAACCAAATCGGTGCTGATTTCGAGGCGCTCCTGCGCAAAGGCGATGGGGACATTCTTCACATCGGCGCAGGCGCGACTCCGCAGAAATACCCAACTTGCATCGAATTCGAGCATAAGATTTTCAAACACACCGATGTCGTCGGCGACGCACATCAGCTGCCGTTTCGGGATGGAAGTTTTGACCGCGTCTTCGCTTTCAACGTCTTTGAGCATCTGCGGGAACCGACGCGTGCCGCTGCCGAAGTCGCGCGAGTTCTAAAACCAGGCGGTACGGTTGCAATCCACACCGCTTTTCTCCAAGCGGTCCACGAAGAACCCGCTCACTTTTACAATACGACCGAATACGGCTTGCGACGATGGTTCGCCGACTTTGAGATCGAGAAACTCTCTGTCACACCGAATTTCTCGCCTGGGATTATGCTCGCCTATCTCATGTCAAGCATCGTCAACGTGCTGCGAGAAAGCGGCGTTCCGTGGCGGGAACAGGCAGTCGTGCAAGGAACCACCCTCGGCGAATGGGCGGACTTCTGGGCGGGTAAAGCGGGACCGCCAGAAGGATTCGACACCTTGCAAAATCTGCCGCAAGCCGCGCAGAAGAGAATCGCTGCCGGCTTTGAGTTGATCGGGCGCAAGCCAATTCGGCAATGAACCAGGTGTCGTTAGCATCACCCGACCGCATGGGCGACGGGGTTGACCCAGATACGCCGAGCGAACAGGCCGTTCGCCATCCTGAGCCTGATTCGAATGGTTTTATTTTTTGGTTGGATGAACCGCAATCCTGGCGGACGACGTCACGCTGGCTGCGACTGGTCGGATGGTGCTTACACGTCAGTGGAGCCGCGGTCACTTCTATTCGAGCCAGGGTTGGAAAACGGGAATTCGCCATCCCGCTAGAGATTTCGCGGCCCGACGTGATTGATTATTTCGGACGCTCACCGGGGAACGTGCGTTGCGGTTTTTTCCGCGATGTGCGGATGCCGCGTGGGCGGCGATCACTCACGGTAGAAGCACAAATACACGATTCGCCGTGGAGGACTGTCCTGACGGCGACGGTGCAGGGCCCATTGTTCGCCCGGAGAGGAGAACGGCGCCGTCGCCAGGAACGGGATCGCGCCGCCACCGTTCAGCGCTATCGCTGGTGGTACGATCGTCCCGCCGACTGGAGCGCGTCTACCCGGATTCTTTACGTCAGCGGCTGGTTCATCGATACGATGGGACTGCCAGTCCATGACATTCGCGCCAGAATTGGCCGGCAATTTTTTCCCGCAAACATCAATCTTCCCCGCGAAGACTTGCTCGTAACGCACCCGGACTTGCCATTGGCGGCTCGTAGTGGATTCGCAGTGGCTATTCCGCTGCCGCGCGGAACATCGAAATTAATCCTTCAATACCAAGGCACGGACAGGGTTTGGCGCGATTTCGATTCACACCGCGTCAGGCGCGGCCATCATCAGGTCGAATTACCGCCAGCAAGCCAACTACCGTTCTTCACACCAGGTCCTACTTCCAATTCTCGCTTTTTCTCCTGGGTGCATATTCCAGATAAAGGCGTGATCAGGGAGCGAAGGTTGCGTCTTGCTGGTTGGTGCTTCGCCAGCCAAGGGCCGGTAGTGGAAGCGGTCCGTGCTCGCGTGGGCCGCGGGATTAGCCAGGGCGAATTCGGGATCGTTCGGCGCGATGTGGCTTTCGCCCACAACAATCGCACTGGGTCGTTGCACAGCGGGTTTCTCATTCATGCCTCAATTCCACGCGGACGTCATCAGCTCGTGCTCGAGGCCCGAGATGCCAGCGGGAGATGGGAACCGTTTTTAGAAACGACCGTTCGTCGATCCATCTTTGGTCGCGGCGGTCCATCGCTTGGCAACGAAGCGGAAATCTATGCGCATTGGATCTCTCGTTATGAGCGCCTTACTCGCAGGGACAAACATGCCATCAGGCAACAGATCAACGCCATGTCACGTCGCCCAAGATTTTCCATTTTACTTCCGGTTTACGAATCGGATCCACGCTGGCTCAGGCGCGCCCTTCTCTCGGTCCGGCAACAATTCTATCCGGACTGGGAGCTTTGCATCGCGGATGATGCTTCCACTAAGAGTGCGGGCTGGAAAATTGTCGAGCGCTACGCCCGCAGCGATGGTCGCATTAAGATGCTGCGGCGCGAGACCAGAGGCGGCATCGCGGCCGCATCCAACGACGCGCTTTCTCTCGCCACTGGAGAGTTCGTCGCGTTGCTCGATCACGACGATACGATTGCGCGGGAAGCCCTTTATTTGGCGGCAGTGGAGCTTGAACGCAATCCGGCACTGCAGGTGATCTATACTGACGAGGACAAGATCGACGAACACGAACAGCGACATAGCCCCTACTTCAAACCCGAGTGGAATCCGGATCTGCTCCTCGCCCAAAACTATGTCTCTCACCTGACCTTTTTGCGCACGGATCTCGTTAGAAAAATCGCAGGATTTCGATCGGAATTCGACGGCTCGCAGGATTATGACCTGCTCCTCCGCTGTGTTGCACAGATTGAGCCACAGCAAATTGCTCGCATCGCCCGCGTTCTCTATCACTGGCGAGCTCTGCCGCAAAGCACGGCCGCAAGCACCTCAGCAAAAAACTACGCACACACCGCCGCAGTGCGCGCGGTGCAGGAATATCTGGACACACAAAAGGTCGAAGCAAAAGTGGAAGCGCGCGAATTCGAGATTTACCAGCGCGTTCGCTATCCGCTGCCTGCAACGCATCCGTTGGTTTCAATCATCATTCCGTCGCGCGACCAATCCGCGCTGCTGGAAAAGTGCATCGATAGCATTCTGCACAAAAGCGATTACCCGAATTTCGAGATAATCGTTCTCGAGAACAACAGCGTGGAAGAGCAGACGCACGAGTTGTACCGTAGTCTGAGGAAGAATCGACGGATTCAAATTGTCGAGAGTGCCGGCAATTTTAATTTTAGCCGCCTAATTAATCTTGGGGCCAGCCGCGCCCGCGGATCGATCTTTCTGCTTCTCAACAATGATGTTGAAATCATGAACGCGGATTGTTTGAGCGAACTAGTCTCGCAGGTTTCTCGTCCAGAGATTGGGATTGTGGGCGCACGGCTGTGGTACCCCAATGGGACTCTTCAGCATGGCGGTGTCATTCTCGGAGTTGGCGGTGTCGCCAGTCATATTGACGGTATTCGACGCCATGAACCCGGTTACTTCGCGCGGCAGCATCTGGCGCAGGATTTTTGCGCTGTTACCGCCGCCTGCCTGATGGTGCGGCGCGAAGTATTTGAAAAACTCGGAGGCTTTGAAGAATCCCACTTGCCGGTCACATTCAATGACGTCGATTTCTGTCTGCGGGCGCGCGAGCTGGGCTGGCGCATCCTATATACCCCCTACGCTGAACTGATCCATCATGAATCCATCAGCCGTGGGATCGAGAACACGACTGAAAAACAGCGGCGTTTCTTTAAGGAAAGTGAATTTTTACTCAGCCGGTGGGGTGCATTGATACAAAGCGATCCGGCTTACAACCCGAATCTTTCCCTCGGTGAAAAGCGCTTTGAACTCGCCTTTCCACCGCGTGTTATGCCACCCTGGAAGACGCTTCCTCAGGCTACGCCATGATTGGGTCGAGAACATTCGAAGACGAATTCGCGTACGGTTTCGATGATCCGATTGAGACCGTGAGTTACTCGCGTGCCGTCCGCATCAGTGGCTGGCTGGTCAACATCAAAGCGCAGCCAATTCATGGAATACGACTGATTGCACGAAACGGCTTATGGCGGCGCCGGATCACGCGCGCGCGACGTAAGCGCAGCCGCCCTGATGTGGCGTTGGAATTTCCAGATGTTCCCGATGCCCATGCGAGCGGATTTCTAATCGAAACGCAGCTGCGCAGCGGGCGCAATCAAATATCAATCCAGGTTCAAGACGAACAAAAAGTATGGCGCACGTTTTTTAGCACGGCGATCAAGGTCCTGCCGCTTGATCTGCTCGAGAAAGCTGGATTCCCAAACGTCCGCGACCATCTTGCCGACAAATTGCAACACCGCCGTATCAGGAAGTCGATCCATCTTCCAGCGTCCGAATCCGTCGGTCGGATGGCTGAACGCTCACAGTTTCAATCCAGACGCGTCGTGATTTATGGGACCTTGCGCTCGAATCTTTTTATTCGCGAAGTTGGAGAATTGGTTGCAGCCGGATTCGCCGAGCTCGGTTGCGAGACAGAGCTTCTTTTCGATCGATTGCCCGGGCAGGCCAACAACGATGCTCTGCAAATCGTCTTAACCCCGCACGAGTACTACAATTTATTTCTCCTCGAACAGGTGCCAAGAAAAACAGCACGCGAGCTCAGCGCCAATCTCGTTTTCCTTTGCACCGAGCAACCCGCCACGGGGTGGTTTGAACAGAATTTGCGCTGGAGCTCTTATGCTCGCGCCGTCGCTGATATCAACCCGCTCGGGGTAGAGTCCTATCGCGCCCACGGCATTCGCGCGCACCATCTCGCGCTTGGATACCACGAGTTGCTTGGCCATTCCGGTGAGGAGCCAGCGCGTGAAATCGATCTCGTTTTTCTGGGCTCGTTAACCTCGCGTCGCGAGCGGTTCTTTGCCCGCCACACGGATTTCTTGTCGCAACGCAATTGCCACCTGCGTTTCGTCCCGCTCGGCTTCGCCAAAACGGAACTGTCGCGCAGTTATTTGCCCGCCGCGCAACGCAATGCCCTGCTCGCCAATTCCAAGATCCTGCTCAACGTCCATTACTCCGATCAACGCTACTTCGAATGGCACCGCATGCTGGTCGGACTGGCGAATGGTTGCTGCATCATCACGGAAAACTGCGCGGGATACGCCCCGCTCATTCCAAACAAACATTTCGTCATGGTCGAACACGACGCTCTCATTGACGCCTGTCAGTATTTTCTGGACCACCCTGACGAATGTGCGCGCATCGCCACCGCTGGAGCTGAATTCATTCGCACCGAATTGCGCCAGGCCAGCGGCTGCGCCACGCTCTTGCAGGCCCTCGAATGCGACAATAACGGCACGGAAGTAGAGACGTCCGAATACACGATCTACGCAACACCACACGTCGACCCCGAGCCGGCCGCGTTGCCGAAAGGATTGCGCGGCGCGTTGCTGGAGAGGAAGAGTTTTTGGAACGCGCTGCGGAAAGATCTTCTTAGCTCAAACGGAAATTCCGCTGTTCCGGAAAACCCGCCTCCTCCTCCGACCGCGCTCGAGCGAGAGCAGCTGCGCGAAAATGTCGCGACAAGACGCGCCGGTTATCTGCAACGGCGTCGGGAGCAAGAAGCGCGATTGAGCGCGGGCGAAGAGGCCTGGGCCATTCATGACAATGCCGAGTTTGCTCGTGCTCCAACGCCGCAAATTTCAGTCCTTATCACTCTCTACAATTACGCTGCCTTCATCGAAGGCTGTATCGATGCGATTGATCGTTCCGCTGGTTTGCTCGCCGCGCCGATTGAAATACTCATCATCGATGACGCTTCGACCGACGATTCGTGGGCACGCGCCCGACGCGTTCAAGATCGAGTGACTCGGCCAGTCCGTCTTGTCCGGAAATGCTTCAACACTGGCTTGGCCGATGCGCGCAACGTCGGAACACATATCGCCCGCGCACCTTATATCTTTATGATGGATGCGGATAACCTCGTAACTCCCCCTGCTCTCTCATCTCTCTTCAACACGATGGAGCGCGAGCAGTGCGCTGCGGCCTACAGCATTCTTTGTCGTTTTCGGAAAACACCCGCCCATCCCGTCGGCCTTCTCTCGCATTATGACTGGGACCCGGAAATCCTCGTGCAAGGACCGTACGTGGATGCGATGGCGATGTTTCGCCGCGAAGTTCTTCTCGAACTCGGCGGTTATGATCACACTTTAAGCGAGATTGGATGGTTCGGTTGGGAGGATTACGACATGTGGCTTCGTTTCGCTCAACAAAATCTGCCCGTTGGCTTCGTTCCAAATATTCTCTGCCTCTATCGCCAGCACCAGACCTCGATGATTAACACGACCAATCTCTTCGCACGCGAATTAGTCGGGAAATTTCAAGAACGGTATCAGTCGCTCGCCAATCGATTCGCCGAGCGCGAGAGCCTTTTCGGTATCAGGCGGAGCGAATTAATCCCCGCGACTGAGACCAGCAGCACCGACGAAGATGCCCCAACGAGCGTATAGAGGATAGCGCCAGTACAAACCAGCAGTTCGTTCTTTGTTGCGGTCGAACACAGAGTTTCCCGGTGTCCTACTGGTTCAATTACGATCGCTGCGCTCCATGAATTTCTTGGGCTAACAAAAGACAGACGGCGCGCCATCGCGACGCGCCGTCTTGCAGCAAACAAACACCAACCGGGTTACTTCAACTTCGAATCAACTTTTTTCGCCATTTCTAAATGTTTTCGCACTACGTCGGAGGTTTTGCTGGCGAAGCTCTTTACATTAGGATCGCTACCGTCCTTCGCTTCCTTTTCGAAGGCTGCCAGATCCTGTTCATGATCCTTCACCATCTGGCCCATGTAATCCTTGTCTGACTTCCACTTGCCCGGTTCCTTTTCCGCGGGCAACTGGACGTTCTGCTCCCTGGCCAGCGCCTTCAATTCGTCATTCGCCTTGCTATGATCTTTAACCATCCGCGCGCCGAAGTTCTTCACTTCGCTATCGGTCGCATTTTGTTCCGCGACGCGGCCCATCGCTACTTCCATCATTCCTCCCTTGGCCGCGTCCTTCATGAAAGCTTTGTCAGCCGCACTCAGGTTGTGGCCTGTAGTAGTGGTAGTTGCCTGCGACTTACTCGTTCCCTGTGTAGGCGAGCTCTTACCACTGTAATCGGGAGTGGGATACGGCCTCGCATTATATTGGGACTGGGCGAAGGCTGTCCCGCTCAAACCGACAAACGCAACGGCAACGATGCTAACCCCAACGAAACTACTTATGGAAAATTTGCGTTTCATAGTATTTTTATAGATTAAGGTCACCGGGCCAACCGCCGGCACATTTGTTTCGTAGCATCCGCCTAGGATGGCCGTAAGATCAGCCCCGCGTTCTTAGTTCCTCGTGTAGGAGCTTTCCACTCGCGTCGCCACATCCTTGTAGCCGTAGTCCGCCCCGTAGATTTGCTTCATACAACCAAGCGACTTCTCGCGATCGCCCATCTGTTCGTAAACCAAGCCAAGGTTGTAAACGATCTCCTTTTTCGTCGCGTCCATCGTCCCGATCTCGCGCGCCGCTTCTTCCAACTGCTTGGCCGCCAGATCGAACATACTCAGCTCACGATAACAACGTCCGAGCGCATTCATCGCCCGCAAACGCGCATTCGGATTCTGCCGCGCCCGCTGCAACTCCGGTAACGCCTCCCGAAAATGCCCCGCATTCATCAAATTTTCCCCGAGTTCAAAGCGAAACTGCAAATCGGTCGGGTTGCGCTCCACCCGTTTCCGGGCCTCGTCGATCAACATTTCCGCGCGCCGCTTTTTTGCCGCAGCCAGCGCCGCCTGCCTTTCCGCCAGCGCCATGCTGTCGCCGGCATTGTTCGCCACTGCTTCTTCTAACGCAGAAATCTCGTACTCTGTTTGCTTCACACCCAGATCAGAAATTTTTCGGACCAATCCCGGATCACTCCCGTGCGTCAAATCGGACGCGTATTGGTACCAGGCAATCGCCGCTTCCAGATCCTCCTTTTGCTCGCTCAAAGATCCGAGTCGTCGCGCCACATCGACATTTTGCGGCTCGGCCTCGTGCATGGCGTAGCTCTCCGCGATTTGCCGTTTTAACGATTCATCCGACAGCTGCATCCGGCTCTGCTGTTCCAGGGAAACTGCTGCTTCTTTGTCTTTGATCAGATCGCGATAACTTTCGGCCGAACCCCAGCCTCCACTCTTCATCGAGCCGCGCGCAGAAGCATCCTTTCCCAGCCGCACCGCTGCCGCGTCCGCCGGATCGAGCGCACTGATCCGATTATAAACTTCTACTTCCCGCTCGCTGTCACCCAGGTCGTGGTAGAGCCGCGCCAGATCGTGCATCACCTTAGTGTCGCGGGGATTCTCTTCGAGGAAGGTTTGCAGCGCAAAAACCGCTGTCTCCAGCCAACCGGCTGTCGCTGCCGCTTCTTTCAACGCCAAATTCGCTTGTTTATTGTAAGGTTCGTCCTCGAGTATTTTTTCAATCAATTCGACTGCACGCTTCGGGTCTCTCCTAATTTCCCGTTGAGCTTTCATTACCGAAACCGAAGCGGTCGAGACGTTGAAAAACTTTTTCTTTGCTGCCTTGAATCGCGTCACCTCCGTCCGGCGCAATAGTTGTCGGCCGGTAAGAAACTGCGGTTCTTGTCTGAGGATTCCCTGCAAAAGCGAAATGGCGTAACCGAAATTCCGCAGCTCAATCGCCGCCACCGCTTTCAGCCAGTGCGCGCGTTGATCATCACTCAGTTCCTTCTCGGATTTAATCGCCATATCGCCTGACCATCATTGTAATTTCAGCAACTCCGCTTCGTCACGACAAATGCTCGGTCTGGCTACCGCAAATGCGGGAGCAGACGCAAGTCAGCGCCAGGTAGGGGCGATTCACCGAATCGCCCGCCCCTGTAGATTCGGCTCAGTCGATTGCGGTCAATCGCCCTAGCTACAGCAAATCCAACTGCGGCTTCTGCGCCTGTGGAAGTATTTGAGCCGTTCGTTTCCGTTTTGCTTTGCTGTGAACGACTGCGCCGTTTGGGTTTTCCAAATGCGCAAGAATGTCCTTGGCGCGATCTAAAATCTCGCGCGGTAAACCGGCCAGGCGCGCCACCTGAATTCCATAGCTCTTGTCCGCGCCACCAGGCACGATTTTGCGCAGGAAAATGATCTGTTCATTCCATTCCCGCACCGCGACGTTGAAGTTCACTACTCCTTTACGCTCGATCGCCAGCTTGGTCAGCTCGTGATAATGCGTCGCGAAGAGCGTGCGCGCCTTGATCTTGTCGTGCAGAAATTCCGCCACGCTCCAGGCAATCGATAAACCATCGAACGTGGAAGTGCCGCGCCCAATCTCATCAAGAATAATCAGACTACGCTCGGTCGCATTGTTTACGATGTTCGCTGTCTCGTTCATCTCGACCATGAACGTCGATTGACCGCGCGAAAGATCATCGCTCGCGCCCGCCCGCGTGAAAATGCGGTCGACCAAACCGATTTCTGCACTTCGCGCCGGCACGAAACTTCCGATCTGCGCCATTAGAACAATGAGTGCGACCTGTCGGATATAGGTCGATTTTCCGGCCATGTTCGGCCCGGTAATAATGGCGAGACGAAGTCTCTCGCCGTCCAGCTCGGTATCGTTAGGAACGAATTTCTCTTCCACCAGATTCTGATCGAGCACTGGGTGTCGCCCGTCACAGATCGCCAACCGGAGCGAGTCATCCAATTGCGGCCGGCAGTAATGAAACAAACGCGCCGTCTCCGACAGCGAGCAAATTGCATCCACTACCGCGATCGCACCCGCCGTTTTTTGCAGAGATCCAAGTTCCGTTAACGTTTCATCGCGCAATTTTTGGAAAAGCGAATACTCCAGGTTTCGTGCTCGCTCATCTGCACCCAGAATTTTTGCCTCCATCTCCTTTAGTTCGGGGGTAATGAAGCGCTCCCCGCCAACGGTCGTTTGCTTGCGGGTGTAATTTGGCGGCACACTGCCCAGATTCGATTTCGTGACTTCGATGAAATAGCCGAAGACGGAATTGAACCGCACCTTTAGCGATTTGATTCCAGTCGTGGCGATTTCTTTTTCCTGCAGCGCGTTGATCCAATTCTTGCCCTCGCGAGAAGCATCGCGCAGCTCATCGAGCTGCGGATCAAAACCGTCACGGAAAATGCCGCCCTCCTTCATAGCCAGCGGCGCGTCATCGACCAACGCTGCTTGCAATTTTGCTGCCAGCCCCGGCATCTCGTGG
>Ga0207683_10005192_pt1 | contig 11184 bp, 10 predicted proteins | sample KBSM73metaG_FD_184333 | JGI IMG/M metagenome (GOLD analysis project Ga0207683, IMG submission 184333) | Miscanthus rhizosphere microbial communities from Kellogg Biological Station, Michigan, USA - KBS M7-3 metaG (SPAdes) (version 2) | ecosystem: Host-associated > Plants > Roots > Rhizosphere >...
TGCCGGAGACCCTGCGGTGTTGCGCTTTTTCCGTCACACCACCACGACGGCCGTGGTGTCGCTGTTCATCTACAACGGCCTCGCCTCGGCAACCGCATTGATCGCTGGCAATGCGCCGTCGTACTTCCGTAACCTTGTCGGATTCGGCACGGATACGCCTCACTACAAGGTGGACGTGCAGGCGCTCGACGAGACGCACAACACCGAAAACCGGCTCGTGAACGTCGACACGTTGAACTCGACGTTCGACACGACCGCGGCGCCACTGACCGCGTACGGCGCGTACTTCTACGTGCACTCCGCCCGGTCAGCTGGCGCGGCCCCGCTGAGCGACATTGGACTCTACGCGTCGGCGGAGGGCGGTGACGTCAACTATGCAGGGCTATTCGGCCCGGGCGACGTTCGCGTCAACAGCCACCTTCTCGGCGGCGGCGCTCCGGCGACCGTGACCGGTTGCGGAACCGGTGGGGCGGTCGTCGGCGATGACAAGTCCGGGACCATCACCGAGGGCACGAGCACCACCGGTTGCTCGGTCGTGTTTGCGCAGGCCTACGGCGCGGCTCCCGCGTGTGTCGTACGCACGAAGGCCGGACTTCCGATCCAGTACAACGTCACGGCGACCGGAATCACCATCACGAACGTTGGCACGCAGGTTCGGCCGAAGATCGACTACATCTGCCAGGCGATCTAAGTAAGCTGCCGGGCGATGCATGTAGTCGTTACCGGCGGCGCGGGCTTCATCGGCTCGCACGTCTGTGAGCAGCTCGTAGCGCTCGGCCACCGCGTCACGGCCGTCGATAGCTTCGACAGCTTGCTGTACGCGGCGAGCGCGAAGCGACGAAACGCTGCCGACATCGTCGCGCGCTGCGGCTCGCAGCTGGAAGTCGTCGAGCACGATGTCGTCGATCTCGCTGCGATGACCGACGTTTTCAAGCGCGGCTGCGATGTCGTCTGCCATCTCGCGGCGCTCGCGGGCGTTCGTCCCTCGCTCGAGGCCGCCCCCCGCTACATGCGGGTGAATGTCGAGGGCACGACTGTCGTGCTCGAGGCGATGCGGCGGTGCGGCCTACAGCGGCTGGTATTTGCCTCGTCGAGCTCCGTGTACGGCGCACGCAGCGACGCGCCGGGAGGGTTCCGGGAGGACGATCCGTGTCCCGCGCCTGCGTCCCCGTACGCTGCGAGCAAGCTGATGGCGGAGATCGCTCTCCGGACATACAGCAGACTCTACGGCATCGGTTCGATCGCACTCCGCTACTTCACGGTCTACGGGCCGCGCCAACGGCCTGATATGGGGATCGCGAAGTTCGTCGCCGCGATCGCGGCGGGGAAGCCGATCACGCTGTACGGCGACGGCACGTCGCTCCGCGACTACACGTATATCGACGACATCGTCCGCGGCACCGTCGCCGCGATCGAATCGAGTGCCGCAGTGCGCACCGAGATCGTGAACCTCGGTGGCACTCGCACGACCTCGCTGGCGGAGCTGATCGCATTGATCGAGGCGACGATTGGTCGCGCGGCAATCATTCAACGCGAGCCGGATCAGCCGGGCGACGTTCCACTGACCTTCGCGAATATCGAGCGTGCCGCCGCACTGTTCGGCTACGCGCCGCAAACACCGCCGGCCGAGGGCATCAAGCGCTACTGGGACTGGGTCGCGGAACGGCCGATGCCGTAGTACGCGAAGCCCGCCGCCTTGCACGCAGTCGCCGACCAGACGTTACGACCATCGAGCAGCACCGGTGTGCGCATCCGATCTCGCAGCTGCTTCAGATCGGGCTGGCGTAGCTCGTGCCACTCCGTGACGAGCACGAGCGCATCGGCACCGTTCGCCGCTGCGTAAGGTTCGTCCACGACGGTCAGCGCATCGCCGACTGCCTCGCGCGCGTTCTTGCCGGCCGCAGGGTCGTAGGCCACGACCGAACCGCGCGCCTCGCGGACTTGCGCGATGAGCGTGAGTGCCGGCGACTCGCGAATGTCGTCGGTCTCGGGCTTGAACGCGAGCCCCCAGACCGCGATGCGCTTGCCGTGGAGATCGCCGCCGAAATGAGCGATCAGGCGCTCACCGAGGAGCCGCTTCTGACGTTCGTTGGCCCGTTCGACGGAGTCGGCGATCGTCAGCGGAATGTCCACGGACCGCGCGGTGTGGATGAGCGCGCGCAGGTCCTTCGGAAAGCACGAGCCACCGAACCCGGCCCCTGCGAACAGAAACTTGGAACCGATGCGCGGGTCGGAACCGATTCCCTTGCGGACGGACTCGATGTCCGCACCGACGACCTCGGCGAGGCGCGCGAGCTCGTTCATGAACGAGATCCTCGTCGCGAGCATGGCATTCGCTGCGTATTTCGTGAGCTCGGCGCTTCGCACGTCCATGACCTGGAGACGATCGCCGGTCCGCATGATTCCGGCATAGGCCTCGCGCATGACCTCGATCGATTTCGGATCGTCCGCGCCGATGATCACGCGTGCGGGCTTCAGGAAGTCGTTGACCGCATCGCCCTCTTTGAGGAACTCGGGATTGGACGCAACCGAGAACGGATGTTTCGCGGTCGACGCCGCGGCCTGCCTCACCTTGTCGGCGGTCCCGACGGGGACGGTCGACTTCGTCACGACGACCGCAAAGCCGGTGAGCGCAGCGCCGATCTGGCTTGCAGCGGTCAGAACGAACGACAGGTCCGCAGAGCCATCCGCCGCCGACGGTGTGCCGACGGCGATGATCACGAGTTGCGCACCGGGGACGGCCTCGGCGATCGACGTGCTGAAGTTGAGGCGATCCGACTTGACGTTGCGGTGGACGAGCTCGGGCAGGCCCGGCTCGTGAATCGGGATCACGCCGCGGCGTAGGCCATCGATACGCGAAGAGTCGACGTCGACGCACGTGACCGTGTGACCGAAATCCGCAAACCCAGCGCCGGCGACAAGCCCTACGTAACCGGTGCCGATGACCGCAATTTTCATGGCGACAGACTAGCACTTACTGCCGGCGCGGTGACGGCGCTGGTGATAGGCTGCCCCGCGCGCTTGAACCTACTGATCATCTCTGCAACGCCCCATCACCGTCGCGACGGCAGGATTGTTGGCTGGGGACCGACGGTGCGTGAGCTCGATCAACTCGCGACACGGTTCACGCAAGTGCGTCACGTCGCATACCTGGATGACGCGCCCGCATCCGACACCGATCTCCCCTACACGGCGAGAAACATAGAGCTCGTCCCTGTCGCACCCGCAGGCGGCGACGGCCTCCTCGGCAAGCTCGATGCGCTGCGAGCAAGCCCGAGCTACGTCGTGACCATCCTGCGCGAGCTGGCATCAGCGGATTTCGTGCACGTCCGCGCGCCGGCCAACATCGCCTTGATCGCGATGCTGCTGGTGAGCGCGCGTCGGCGGCCCGCTGGCCGCTGGTTCAAGTACGCAGGTAACTGGCGTCCCGCTGGAGCGGAGAGCCTCAGCTATTCCTTGCAACGCTGGTGGCTCGAGCATCGTTGGCATCAGGGCATCGTGACGGTCAACGGTGCGTGGCCCGAGCAGCCGAGCTGGGTACGCACGTTCTTCAACCCCTCCCTCGATGCCGCGACGGTCGCGCGCGGGCGGGAGGCTGCGGCAAGCAAGCACGTCGTCGATCGACTCGTTCTCCTCTACGTCGGGCGCGTCGAGACGCCGAAGGGCGCGGGCCGCGCGATCGAGATCGTCGCTCGACTCGCCAAGCGAGGAGTTTCCGCGACGCTACACATCGTGGGAGATGGCGAGGAACGAGGCACCTTCGAGACGGCGGTACGCGACCGCGGGCTCTCGGACAGGATCCACTTTCACGGCTGGCTGTCGCCGCACGCGTTACTCGACTTCTACACGGACGCTCATGTCTCCCTGTTGCCGACGACCGCGAGCGAGGGCTGGCCGAAGGTACTCAGCGAGGGCATGGCCTTCGGCGTCGTACCCGTGGCTGGTGCGGTGAGCTCGATACCTCAGTACCTCACGGAGTTCGGACTCGGTGCGGCGATTCCCGCGGAGCAGCTCGATCGTTACGTCGATACGCTCGCCGGGTACATCGAGTCGCCGGCGACGTGGAAGCGCGCGTCGGAGCGCGCCGTCGAGGCCGCCAACCTCTTCACGTTCACGCATTACCTGAGCCGAGTCGAGCAGCTGCTCGATGACAGCGGCCGGTAGCTCAGGGAGCCGCGTTCCGAGGATTCCGAGCGACTGCGAACAGGTTCGCCGTCTTCACCGCGCGGTCTTCAAGTCCAGCGGACGCCTTCCGGTGTCGCACGTTGGCGAGCACCGCCCGAACCGTTTGCAGCGGTCGGCGAGGCGTCAACGCCCTCAAGCCCAGGAGCCGGTCCTTGCCGGTCGCTACTCCGTACGTAACCTCGACGTCACGAAAGTGCTTGTGAAGCAGCGAGCGCAGCTCCTCACGCTTGTAGTGACGTCGGTGATCGCCTTGCGGGATAGGCATGTAGTCACCGTTCGGCGTCGTGAAGTACGCCCAGCCTCCCGGGCGGAGCACGCGCGCGATCTGCTCGACGAACCGCTCGTCGTCGTCGACGTGCTCGATGACCTCGACGCAGACCACACCGTCGAACGTCTGGGATGGCAACCGCGTCCGGGTCATGTCCTCCAGGACGACGTCAAGGACGTTCGAGCGCTGCTTGCGCAGGCGAGCAAGCACCTCGGCATTCACGCCGAGCCCATATTCCGCTTGCGTCTCGCTCTCCTGCGGCAGATCGAGCACCGTCACTTCAATGGGAAGTCCCACCGTGTGGGGTGAACGTCGCCCGCCGACATCGAGGACCTTCTGGCCAGGGCGCGCGAGCTCGCGCACGTCGCCGCGAACCTTCACGTTGAAAAATGGCAGGAGCGGCAGCGCGAGCCAGCGCATGAGCTCGTAAGGCGTCATTGGTACGGCCCGAGACTAATCGCTCATCGGCTCAGTGTCACTGCGCGGGCATCGTCAGATCACAGGTGCCTCAGCCACGGAACGCTCGACTGCCGTACGAACACCGTATCGGTCGGCCCACAACGCAACACTGGCGTACCAGAGGAGCAGCATCGCTGTCGTTCCGCGGCTATACCGCGACTCGTCGCGCTCGAACGCTTTCCACAGTGCCGGGACGTCGGTCGCGGTCAGCTCGAGAAGGGTTTCACGGTGTGCCATGAACAACTCCTCGAACCGAGGTGCATTCGTGGGGCTGCCGATCCACTGTTCGAGCGGAAGCGTGAAGCCACGCTTCTTTTCCCAAGCGACCCGACCTGCGGGCAGCCGCTCGAGGACGCGCCTGAGGATGCGCTTGCCGTACCGGAATCCGAGGAGGTCCCTCGTGTCGATCGCATCGGCATAGCGAACGAGCGCATCATCGAGCATCGGCACGCGCACTTCGAGCGACGCACTCATGGAAGCGATGTCGACTTTGTGAAGCATCGCATTGGGCAGACGCTCCAATCGGTCAGCCAGCATTGCATGACCGGCAGCATCGAGCCGTGAGACGTCAGCGCCGGAGGCGGTCTCGATAGCTTCGCTGAGGGTCTCCGAGCTCTCGCGAAGCTGTCCGCGCGCAGCCCACGCAATCGTCGCGGTATCGCGTTGCGCCAGCGCTGGAGGCTCGGTCGCGAGAAGCAAGCCACGCAGGATTCTCCGCGCCGGCGCGGACCAAACCCGCTCGGTGAGTAGTTGATGAACGATCGGCCCCATCCATCGGCGCGGCAAACCGGGAAGCATGTGGCTGAGTTGAATCCACCGGTACGAGGCATATCCGCCGAACACCTCGTCGCCGCCGTCCCCCGAAAGCGCCACCTTGACGTGTTCGCGCGCAAAGCGGCTAAGCGCGCGGACGCCGAGCGCGCTGGTCTCCGCAAACGGCTCGTCGTACAACTCCGCGAGCTCCGCGAGATCATCGAACGAGAGCTCGTCCATGCGAATGGTGTGATGCTTCGTCTCGAGGATCCGCGCTGTTTCGGCCGCAACACGTGATTCGTCCTCGACACCGGTCTGGATGGAAAATGTGTGGATGTCGGCATTCGTCAGGTCGCGCATCAACGAGACGATCAGTGTCGAGTCGATACCGCCGCTCAGGAACGCGCCGACGGGTACATCCGCGACCATCTGACGCCGAACGGCTGCCAGGAGCGTCTCGAGCGCTTCGTCGGGGTTGGTCCGGCGCGCCATCGATCGTGAGGCAGTCGAGCAAATGCGGACAAGACGCGGCGTCTGGCCGTGCGTGATGTCCAGCAGTGCACCCGGCGGCATCCGGAAGATCCCGTCGAACGCGGTCAACGGCCAAGGAACGTGCATGCGGAGCGCGCCGATTGCCAGACCGGACCGGGACGCAGACGGCACCCCATCGGCGATCAGTGGCTTGATTTCGGACGCGGCCACGACGCGGCCGTTCTCGACCCGGTAGAACAACGGCTTGATCCCGAAGCGATCCCGGACGAGGACCGCACGGCGTCTTCTGCGGTCGACGAGCGCAACCGCGAACATGCCTTCGAGCTTGTCGAAGACCGCATCGCCCCACTCCTCGTAGCCGTGAACGACGACCTCTCCGTCGCCTGCGGTGGTGAATACATGCCCGAGCGCGCGCAGCCTCGTACGAAGGTCGACGAAATTGTAGATCTCACCGTTGAAGATGCAGACGACCTGACCATCTTCGTTTCGCAACGGCTGCCGGGCACCGTCGACATCGATGATCGAGAGCCGGCGATGTCCAAGCGCTACCCAATGATCGACGATCTCGGTCGTCGCGTCGTCAGGGCCACGATGCTTCAACGTGTCGCGCAACGTGTCGACGTGTCGAGCGTCGATCGCAGTGCCTGCAGCGTATTGCGCGATGGTCACGAAGCCACACATGGTCGCCTCAGCTTACGTCGCCGTGGGCGAACAATGGCTCAACGCGGCGTGGATAGCGCGCTGTCGGAATGTGCCGGCGTCGCCAGTACGCGTGGGTTCGTCCACATACGCACGGCGTGTATCACGTAACATCGAGGGCGGTGCTAAGGTCGTCGACTCATCGATGGCGACTAGCGACGACTTCTCCCTTCTGGATTTCACGGACCCGATGACGGGCGCCTCGTTGTCGCGCGTCGGCGACGCGTACGTGGGCAGCGCCGGCGAGCGCTACCCCGTTATCAACGGCGTGCCGCGATTTGTCAGTCCTGAAAACTACGCGGCAGCCTTCGGTCTCGAATGGAAGATCCACCGCAAGACGCAGCTCGATAGCCACACAGGAACGACGATCTCCGCGACTCGGCTGGAGCGCTGTCTCGGTCAGCCGATCAGCTCGCTGCGAGGCAAGCGCGTGCTGGAGGCGGGGTGCGGCGCGGGACGGTTCACCGAGCTCCTCGTTGACGCTGGCGCATTCGTTCACAGCATCGATCTGAGCGTTGCCGTCGAGGCGAACCACGAGAACATCGGAAACCGCCCGAACTATCGCGTGGCGCAAGCTGATCTGCGCCATCCGCCATTCCCGCCGGGATCCTTCGACGTCGTGATCTGCCTCGGCGTGCTGCAACACACCCCATCGCCTGAAGAGAGTGTCGAGGCGCTTTGGAAGATGGTCAGGAGCGGCGGGCGGCTGGTTATCGACCACTACACCTGGTCGCTCTCGCACGTGACGAAGCTCGCACCGATCTATCGGCTCGGGCTGTTTCGCATGTCGCCCGAACGAGCGAAGAAGTACACCGACGCGCTGACAGACCTGTTCTTTCCAATGCACTGGAAGGTCAGGAAGGTTCGTCCGGCGCAGATGCTGTTGAGCCGCGTGTCCCCGTGTCTCGTCTACTTCAATGCATTTCCCCAGCTGACCTACGAACAGCATCTCGAATTCACTCGACTCGACACCTTCGATCACCTCACCGACTACTACAAGCACTTGCGAACCCGCGGTCAGATCGAACGGACGCTTCGGGGCCTCGGTGCAGATGACATCCACGTGACCTACGGCGGCAATGGTGTCGAGGCACGCTGCCAGAAGAGCCAGTCCCGACGCGCTTGACGGGTTCAGGGCCGCTCTAGATCTCGAGCTCGTCGCCTTCGCGCGCGGGCGTGACCGCGATGCCGTGCGGATCGAGCAGCGCGCGACACGCCGCCACGATCCCATCCACGGCGTCGTCGCTGTAGTCCTGGTCGTAGTGAAAAGGCACCAGGCGCTTCGCCCCCGCGGCGATCGCTGCCGTGCAGGCATCCTCGTACGACGAGAAACCGCGGTTGCGGCGCGTCGCCTGATCCTGCGGGTTGTACGTCGAGTCGTGGAGCAGCACGTCCGCACCGGCGTAGTGCGCGATCGCCTCCGGCTCCGGTCCCGACTCCGGATACCCGACATCCGACGCATAGACGAACGATCGGCCGTTCTCGTCGATCCGGAACGACAAGGCGCGCGTGTTGCCGTGCGCGTGCTCGCGCGTGGTGATGCGCAGGCCTTCTGCTTCAAACGCCGGCAGCGCCGCGCGCACGTCGAACTTCGCCGAGAAGTTCCGGAGCGATTGCAGCGGCGAGAAGTTCGGATCCATCTGGCCCTCGAGGATCTCCTCGAGCACGTGGGGCGACCGCCCCGGTCCCCACACGGTGAACTGGTTGCCGCCGATGAAGACGGGCGGGAAGAAGCCGAGGCCCTGGATGTGATCCCAGTGCGTGTGCGAGAGCAGGATCGTTGCCGTACCAGCGCCCTTGCCGAACGCACCGGCCATCAGCGCGTTGCCGAGGTGCATGAGCCCGGTGCCCATGTCGATGATGATCAGCTTCCCCGCCGCCGTCGTCACCGACACGCACGACGTGTTGCCGCCGTAGCGATTCGTCTCGGGCCCGGGCGCCGGGATCGAGCCGCGCACGCCCCAGAACTTGATCTTCATTGATCCCCCAGCGGGATCTCGAGTCCCTCGTAGGCGCTGACCAGCGTGAACGCCTCCGGGGCCGCGACCTCGCGGTAGCGCGCCAGGATCGCGTCGTTCTCGTCGTCGGAGCGGAGCGGCGCGTGGTGGAACAGGCACAGCTGCTTCACCTTGGCCTCGCGCGCGATCTCGATCGCATCGTCGGGGCGCGAGTGGCCCCAGTGCGGACGCACCTTGTACTCGTCGGGGGTGAACTGGGTGTCGTAGATCAGCAGGTCTGCACCACGCGCCAGCGCCACCACACCCGCGCGCATCGCCGCGAGCTCGTCCTGCACGGGAGGCGGCAGCGTGCCGAACGAGGGGCGCTCGATGAAGTCGCGGCCGAGCAGCATGTCGGTGAACGGCGCGGTGTCGGCGCAGTAGACCACTGCGGCGCCATCGACGTCGACACGGTACGCGATCGCGACCCACGGATGGTTGAGGCGGGCGCAGGTGATCCGGGCCTTGCCGATCTCGAAGCGCGCGCCCTCGACGAGCTCGTGGAAGTTCATGCCCGCCTGCATCGCCGAGAGCGGGACCGGGAAGTAGGCGGCGTCGTGTTGCTGGCTGAACACGGCCTCGAGGTGCATGTCGCGCTGGCGGGCGAAGATGTCGACCTGGTTGCCTGCGCGGTAGAGCGGCGAGAAGAACGGCAGGCCCTGGACGTGATCCCAGTGCGTGTGGCTGATCAGGATCGAGGCGTGGCCGCGGCCGTCGCCGAAGCTGCCTTCCATCAGCGCCTTGCCGAGATGGCGGATGCCGGTGCCGGCGTCGATGATGATCGGATCGGCGGCGCGCGGCCGGACCTCGACGCACGAGGTGTTCCCGCCATACCGATTCGTCGCCCGCCCCGGGACGGGGATCGAGCCACGGACTCCCCAGAACCTGACCTTCATCGACGCGCCAGCATGGGACGTTAACCCCGGCAGCCGGGCCGATCTAGAACAGCTTGCGGGAATCTAAGAGGATCGTGACCGGGCCGTCGTTGACCAGCTCGACCTGCATGTCGGCCGCGAACTCGCCTGCCGCAACCTGCGGCACCCCGGCAACGCGCAGCGCCTCGAGTGCTTGCTCGTAGAGGGCGCGGGCCGCGGCGGGCTCGAGTGCGCCCGTGAACGCGGGGCGCCGGCCCTGTCGCGCGTCGCCGTAGAGCGTGAACTGCGAGACGACGAGGACGCCGCCGGCGATGTCGAGGACGGAGCGGTTCATCTTGCCCGCGTCGTCGGGGAAGATCCGGAGGTTCGCGATCTTGTCGACGATGTACGCCAGATCTGCGGGGCCATCGCCTGCGCCCGCTCCGAACAGCACCAGGAGCCCGCGGCCGATCGCCCCGGTGGTGCGGGATTCGACCGAGACGCTGGCGCGGGACACTCGCTGCACGACGGCGCGCATGTCCGCGGAAGGTACCGCAGATTTCGGGCATCGTCGGCGAGCACGCGAAGCGTGCGAGGGCGCGCAGCGCCCAGGCGGCGGAGCCGGCGCGCCGACGAAGCCCGCTCTGCGGGAGGGTAGATCCGCGGGCAACCCCGCACGCTTGCCGGGGGTCGAATCGGCCGCTAGGATGCGCGCGCCCATGCGGTCTGTCCTCTTGCTCGTCGTTCTGCTCGCCGGTTGCGGCAAGGAGATCGGCGATGCGTGCATCGTCAGCTCGGACTGCGATCCGAACGGCCAGCGCGAGTGCGTCGACATGCAGAACCAGGGCTACTGCACGATCCAGGGCTGCGACTACGACACGTGCCCGAGCGAGGGCGCGTGCATCCGGTTCTTCACCGGGCAGTTCGACAACGAGACCTGCGATCCGACGCAGCCGAACGGCGCCAATGGCTGCTCGCTCGACGAGCTGTGCGACCTCGGAGGCCACTGCGCGCCGCGCTCCTCCGAGCTGCGCTTCTGCATGCGCAAGTGCTCGAACAGCGGCGACTGCCGCGACGGCTACGAGTGCCGCGACCTGACGCTGATGATGGAGCACGGCGGCGAGCCCGTGCTCGCGCCCGGCGTGCCCGTCGACGAGCACGCGCCCAAGTTCTGCGCAGCGAAGCCGGCGAGCTGATACGGTTCCGGGGTGTCGATCGGCTCGTTCCTGCTGAGGCGCCTCGGCTCGGGCCTGATCGCGATCCTCGGCGTTTCGATCCTGACGTTCGCGTTCCTGCACCTCGTGCCGGGCGATCCGATCGATCACCTCGCCGGCGGCGACGTCACGCCTGCGCAGCGCAAGAACCTCGAGCACTGCATGGGGCTCGACAAGCCGATGGCGTCGCAGTTCGTGACGTTCCTCGGGCACATCGCCGACGGCACGCTCGGGCACCAGTGCCCGAATCCGGCGAAGAAGCC
>Ga0207683_10005194_pt1 | contig 11182 bp, 10 predicted proteins | sample KBSM73metaG_FD_184333 | JGI IMG/M metagenome (GOLD analysis project Ga0207683, IMG submission 184333) | Miscanthus rhizosphere microbial communities from Kellogg Biological Station, Michigan, USA - KBS M7-3 metaG (SPAdes) (version 2) | ecosystem: Host-associated > Plants > Roots > Rhizosphere >...
CACCCGGGTCTGCCGGACGACCGGCGCGACGAGGTGATCGAGGGCGTCAAGCGGGGGATGTACCTGCTCCGGAGCACCGGGGACGGGTCCGGCCCGCGGGTGCAGCTCCTGGGGAGCGGCACGATCCTACGTGAGGTCGAGGCGGCCGCGGAGCTGCTCGCGAACGACTTCGGGGTCTCCGCCGACATCTGGAGCTGCCCGAGCTTCACCGAGCTGGCCCGCGACGGCCAGGACGTGGAGCGGTGGAACATGCTGCACCCGGCCGAGCCGCAGCGCATCAGCTGGGTCGACGAGCGGCTGGGCGAGCGCCCCGCCGGTCCGGTGGTGGCCGCCACCGACTACATGCGCGCGTACGCCGACCAGATCCGCGCGTACGTGCCCGCCGACCGCCGCTACGCCGTGCTCGGCACCGACGGCTTCGGCCGCTCCGACTACCGCCGCAACCTGCGCGCGCACTTCGAGGTCGACCGCCACCACGTCCTGCTCGCCGCGTTGTCCGCACTGGCCGCAGAGGGCGCCGTACCGGCAGACTCGGCCGCCGAGGCGATCAAGCGCTACGGCATCGCCACCGACAAGCCCAACCCCCTGCACGCCTGAGCGAAGAAGGGCCCGGTACACGATGACGACGACCGCCAACAACGTCGAGGTCCCCGTCCCCGACATCGGCGACTTCAGCGACATCCCGGTGATCGAGGTCTTGGTCAGCGTGGGCGACAAGGTCAACGCCGACGATCCGGTGATCACGCTGGAGTCGGACAAGGCGACGATGGACGTGCCCGCCCCGATCGCGGGCACGGTCACCGAGGTGCGGGTCGCGGTGGGCGACCACGTCAGCAAGGACTCCGTGATCCTGCTCATCGCCCCCGGCGAGGGCGCGGTCACCCCGCCGCCGTCGCTGGTCGAGCAGCAGGAGCCGGAGCCCGCCACGCCGGTCACCACCCCGGCCGCCCCACCGGTCGCGGCGGCCCCGGTCGACCAGGACAACGCGGCGCCCGCGGGTGCGCACGCCGGGCCGTCGGTGCGGCGGATGGCCCGCGAGCTGGGCGTCGACCTCGCCGCCGTCACGGCGACCGGCCCCAAGGGCCGCATCACGAAGGACGACCTGCTGTCGTTCCTCAAGGGCCCGGCCGAGCCCGCCGCCGCGGCGACGGCGCCTGCCGCCGGTCAGGGGATCCCCGAGGTGCCCGCGCAGGACTACGCCGCGTTCGGGCCCGTCGAGCGCGTCGAGCTGTCGCGGATCAAGCGGCTGTCGGGCCCGTACCTGCACCGCAGCTGGTTGAACGTCCCGCACGTCACGCAGCACGACGAGGCCGACATCACCGCACTGGACGCCTACCGCAGGGAGCTGGACACCGCGGCCAAGGCCGACCGCGACCCGTACCGGGTCACGCTGCTGGCGTTCCTGGTGAAGGCGGCGGTGTCGGCCCTGAAGCAGTTCCCCGAGTTCAACAGCTCGCTCGCCCCGGAGAAGGACGCGCTGGTCCTGAAGGGCTACTACAACATCGGCATCGCGGTCGACACGCCCGGCGGGCTGGTCGTGCCCGTCGTGAAGGACGCCGACCGCAAGGGCATCGTGGAGCTCTCCCGCGAGTTCGCCGACCTCTCGGGCCGGGCGCGCGCGGGCAAGCTCAAGCCCCCGGACATGCAGGGCGGCACGTTCACGATCTCCAGCCTCGGCGGCATCGGCGGCACCGGGTTCACCCCGATCGTCAACGCGCCGGAGGTCGCGATCCTGGGCGTGGTGCGCTCGGCGATGAAGCCGGTGTGGAACGGCAAGAAGTTCAAGCCGCGCCTGGTGCTGCCGCTGTCGGTCTCCTACGACCACCGCGTGATCGACGGCGCGCTGGCGGCCCGTTTCACCCGACATCTGTGCCACCTGCTCGAGGACGACCGAAGGTTGCTGCTGTGAGCGCGCAGGAGATCCGCGTCCCCGAGATCGGGGATTTCCACGAGATCCCCGTCATCGAGATCCACGTGGCGGAGGGCGACACCGTGGCGGTGGACGACCCGTTGGTCACGCTGGAGAGCGACAAGGCGACCATGGACGTGCCCTCGCCGGTGGCGGGCACGGTGACCGGGCTGTCGGTCGCCCTCGGCGACAACGTCTCCGCAGGCACGCTGATCATCACCGTCGACGCGGCCGAGGCGGATCCCGCCGCCGCGGAGCCGCAGCCCCAGCACACCGCGCCCGCGGGCTACGGCTCGTCGGCCGCACCGCCCGCGCCACCCACGCCGCCCACCGCCGCGTCGAACGGTGCGGTCACGCCCTACACCGGGACGAAGGGCGACGTGCACGCCGAGGTGCTCGTACTCGGCGCCGGGCCCGGCGGCTACACGGCCGCGTTCCGGGCGGCCGACCTGGGCAAGAGCGTGGTGCTCATCGATTCCCGCGGCCCGCTCGGCGGTGTCTGCCTCAACATCGGCTGCATCCCGTCCAAGGCGCTGCTGCACGCGGCCAAGGTGATCGCGGAGACCAAGGAGATGTCCGCGCACGGCCTGTCGTTCGCCGCGCCGACGATCGACCTCGACGCCCTGCGCGGCTGGAAGGACGGCGTCGTCGCCCGGCTCACCGGGGGACTGGCGGGCTTGGCCAAGCAGCGCAAGGTCACCACGATCGTGGGCACCGGCGTGTTCACCGGCCCGAACACGCTCACCGTGACCGGACCGGAGGGATCCAGCACCGTGTCGTTCGACGCGGCCATCATCGCCGCGGGCTCGGAGCCGGTGCAGTTGCCGTTCGTGCCGCACGACGACGCGCGCGTGATCGACTCCACCGGAGCGCTGGCGCTGGAACGCATCCCCGAGCGGCTGCTCGTGCTCGGCGGCGGGATCATCGGCCTGGAGATGGCCACCGTCTACGCCGAGCTCGGGTCGTCGATCAGCGTGGTGGAGCTGATGGACCAGCTGATCCCGGGCGCGGACAAGGACATCGTCAACCCGCTCGCGAAGCGCATCGGCAAGCAGTACGCGGCGGTCTGGCTGGGCACCAAGGTCACCGCCGTGAGCGCGGGCCCGGACGGGCTCACCGTGTCCTTCGACGCGTCGGGCAGCAAGGACCGCGCGAAGGCCCCCGAGACCGCGGTGTTCGACGCCGTGCTCGTCGCCGTCGGCCGCCGCCCCAACGGCAAGGTCGTCGGCGCGGACACCGCGGGCGTGTTCGTCGACGAGCGCGGCTTCATCCCGGTCGACAAGCAGCAGCGCACCAACGTCGGGCACATCTTCGCGATCGGTGACGTCGTCGGGCAGCCGATGCTCGCGCACAAGGCCGTGCACGAAGGCAAGGTCGCGGCCGAGAACACGGCCGGGAAGACGAGCTACTTCGACGCCACGGTCATCCCGTCGGTGGCCTACACCGATCCCGAGGTGGCGTGGGTCGGCGTCACCGAGAACGAGGCCAAGGCGGCCGGGGTGAAGTACGGGAAGGGCGCGTTCCCGTGGGCCGCGTCCGGGCGGTCGCTGTCGTTGGGGCGGGACGAGGGCCTCACGAAGGTGCTCTTCGACGAGGCCACCGACCGCATCATCGGCGCGGGGATCGTCGGCCCCAACGCGGGCGACCTCATCGCCGAGGCCGCTCTGGCGATCGAGACCGGCGCCGACGCGGCCGACATCGGCCTCACGATCCACCCGCACCCGACCCTGTCCGAGACCGTGGCCATGGCCGCGGAGGCGTTCGAGGGGACCCTCACCGACCTCTACCTCCCCAAGAGGAGGTAGGTCGCCGACGGCACGCTCCGAGGCGCCGCACCTCGCCGATCTGCGCGGCGGGCGCCGCCCCGGTGGTGCTGCGCCCGCCGCGGTGGTCAGCGTCGCAGGAAGTCCAGGAACGCGGCGTTGACCTCGTCGGGGTGGGTCCACCCGATGTTGTGCGGGCCGTCGGGCACCTCGACGACGGTGAGATCGGCGATGAGCCGCTCGTCGCGGAGCCGGGCCGCGGTCGCCTCGAACGGCAGGATGCGGTCGGCGGTGCCGTGCACGACCAGCGTGGGCACGTCGATCTTCGGCAGGTCGCCGCGGAAGTCGGTGAGCCAGGAGTCCACGCAGGCGTAGGTGGCGTGGGGCCCCGCGCCCGCCGCGACCTGGAAGCTCGCCCGCAGCGCGGCGTCGCCGATCCGTTCCGGCGCGAGCACGTCGGTGTTGTAGAAGTTGGCGAAGAAGTCGTCGAAGTAGGCGTACCGGTCGGCGACGATGGCCGCCTTGATGCCGTCGAAGACCTCGCCCGGCACCCCTTGCGGGTTGTCGTCGGTCTTGAGCAGGAACGGTGGGATCACGCCGAACAGCGCGGCCTTGCTCACGCCTGCCGATCCGTAGGTGCCCAGGTAGCGGGTCACCTCACCGGTGCCCATGGAGAACCCCGCGAGGACGACGTCCTCCCCGAGCGCCAGGTGGTCGAGCAGCGCCTTGAGGTCGGCGGCGAAGGTGTCGTAGTCGTAACCGGTGCTCGGCTGGCTGGACGAGCCGAACCCGCGGCGGTCGTAGCTGATGCAGCGGTAGCCCGCCTCCAGCAACACGCGTTCCTGGCGCTCCCAGGAGTTGCCGTCGAGCGGGTAACCGTGGATGAGCACGATCGGCCTGCCGGACCCGTGGTCGTTGAAGTGGATCCGGATGTCGGCGCCGTTCTCTTCCCCGACGGTGACGAAGGGCATGGAGGTCCTCTCACTCAGGTGTGGGTGAGTCCCACACCACCACTCTTCCCCCGGTCCCATCCGCGTTCCACCAACCCGCGATGAAGATCACCCGCACCGCACCGCGGACGGCTAGTCTTCAGATCATGAGTCGCGCCGGCCGACCCGTCGCCGTCGTCACCGGTGCCAGTTCCGGCATCGGGGCCGCCACCGCCCGTGCCCTCGCCGGAGCGGGCTTCGCCGTCGTGCTCGGCGCCCGCCGCGTCGATCGCTGCGCGGCGATCGCCGCCGAGATCGACGGCGTCGCCATGCGCCTGGACGTCACCGACCAGGAGTCGGTCGACGGGTTCGCCGCAGCCGTCCCGGACTGCAGCCTGCTGGTCAACAACGCGGGCGGGGCACGCGGGCTCGAGCCGGTCGTCGAGGCCGACGTCGAGGACTACCGGTGGATGTTCGAGACGAACGTGCTGGGCACCCTGCGGATGACCAAGGCGCTGCTCCCGGCGCTGGTCGCCTCGGGCGACGGCCACGTTGTGACGATCACCTCGGTCGCCGCGGCGGAGGTCTACGACAACGGCGCGGGCTACACGGGCGCCAAGCACGCCCAGTCGGCGCTGCACCGCACCCTGCGCGGCGAGCTGCTGGGCAGGCCCGTGCGGCTCACCGAGGTGCTGCCGGGCCTGGTGGAGACCGAGTTCTCGCTGGTGCGCTTCGACGGCGACGCGGAGAAGGCCGCGAACGTCTACCGCGGGGTGACGCCGCTGCACCCGGAGGACGTCGCCGAGGTGATCGCCTTCGCGGCCACGCGGCCTCCGCACGTCAACCTCGACCAGATCGTGGTGAAGGCCCGTGACCAGGCAACGGCGACGCGCGTGCACCGCAGCCCGGAGTAGTAGTCTCGGGGCTTCGGGGCGGACCTCGGCAGGAGTTGGAACGTGCGGGCTGGACGGGTAGGGCTCGCGGCAGCGCCGCGGGCGCCGTGGTCGCGCCGCCACGTCGACCTGTGCCGCACCCACGCCGCGCTCTGTTCGTAGCTCGCCGACGCTTTCCGCGTACGGACGCCGACCCACCCGACCCGACCGGTCGATCACCGCGGTCCGCGCGCGTCATCGTGCGCCCCGACCGATTCCCGAAGGAGAAATCCGTGCGTCGCAAGTTCCTCGCCGCAGCCGTCGCGCTGCTGGCCGCCGTGTCGATCGCAGGCTGCAGCAGCGGCGCCGACTCCAGCACGTTGATGGTCGGGACCGAGGGCACCTACAGCCCGTTCAGCTTCCAGGGCAGCGACGGCAAGCTCACGGGGTACGACATCGAGGTCGTCCAGGCCGTCGGGGCGAAGCTGGGCAAGAACGTCGAGTTCGTGCAGACCCCCTTCGACTCGATCTTCGCGGGGCTCGAGGCGAAGCGTTTCGACCTGATCGCCAACCAGGTGACGATCAACGACGCGCGCAAGGCCAAGTACGACCTCACCGAGCCCTATACGGTGTCCGAGGGCGTGATCGTCACCCGCTCCGACAACACGGACATCACCAACCTCGCCAGCCTCAAGGGCAAGACCACCGCCCAGTCGTCGACGAGCAACTGGGCCGACGTCGCCCGCAACGCCGGGGCGAAGGTCGAGGCCGTGGAGGGCTTCGTGCAGGCCGTGCAGCTGCTCAAGGACGGTCGGGTCGACGCCACCGTGAACGACACGCTCGCGGTCGGTGAGTACCAGAAGACCACCGGCGACACCGGCGTGAAGGTCGCGGGCACCACCGGCGACACCAGCGAGCAGGCGATGGCGCTGCTGAAGGGCAGCCCGCTCACCGCGCAGGTGAACACGGCGCTGGACCAGCTGCGCGCGGACGGCACGCTGAAGCGGATCTCGGAGAAGTACTTCGGTTCCGACGTGAGCGGCAAGTAGGTGGACTCTGCCACCTGGGAGCTGATCTGGCGGAACCTCTGGCCGATGCTGGTGGCCACCGTCACCAAGACCATCCCGCTGACGGCGATCAGCTTCGTGCTCGGTCTGGTGATCGCGCTGGTCGTGGCGTTGGCCCGGCTGTCCTCGATCGGGCCGCTCTCGGCGGTGGCCCGGGTCTACGTCTCGTTGATCCGCGGCACGCCGTTGCTGGTGCAGCTGTTCCTCGTGTTCTACGCGCTGCCGCAGGTCGGGGTCGTGATCGACCCGTTCCCGGCCGCGGTGCTCGCGTTCAGCCTGAACGTCGGTGGCTACGCGGCCGAGGTGATCAGGGCGGCGATCCTGAGCATCCCGAAGGGGCAGTGGGAGGCGTCGGAGACCATCGGCATGGGCTACTCGACCACCCTGCAGCGCGTGATCCTCCCGCAGGCGGCGCGGGTCGCGGTGCCGCCGCTGTCGAACACGTTGATCTCGCTGGTCAAGGACACGTCGCTGGCCTCGACGATCCTCGTGACCGAGCTGCTGCGGGTGGCCCAGCTGGCGGCGGCGCCGACGTTCGACTTCTTCGCGCTCTACGGGGTCGCCGCGGTCTACTACTGGGTGATCTGCCTGATCCTGTCGTCCTTGCAGAACCGGCTCGAGACCCGACTGGAGAGGTACGTGGCGCGATGAGCGGCCTGTTGACGGTACGGGGGGTGCGCAAGGCGTTCGGGGAGCTCCAGGTCCTGCGCGACATCTCCTTCGACGTGTCCGCGGGCACCGTCACCGCGGTGATCGGGCCGTCGGGCTCGGGCAAGACGACGGTGCTGCGCACGCTCAACGCCCTGGACCGGGCCGATGCGGGCGTGATCGGCATCGGGGACGTGTCGGTCGACTTCTCCCGCCCCGTCGACCGCGCGACGCTGGCCCGCTTCCGCGCGCAGAGCGGCATGGTGTTTCAGGCGCACAACCTGTTCCCGCACAAGACGGTGCTGCAGAACGTCATCGAAGGCCCGGTGATCGTGCAGAAGCGGCCGAAGGCCGAGGCGATCGCGGACGCGCGGCGGCTGCTGGACCAGGTGGGGTTGGCCGAGAAGGCCGACCAGTACCCGTACCAGCTCTCGGGTGGCCAGCAGCAACGGGTGGGGATCGCCCGCGCGCTGGCGCTGAAGCCCAAGCTGATGCTGTTCGACGAGCCGACCTCGGCGCTCGATCCGGAGCTCGTCGGCGACGTGCTGCGGGTGATCAAGGACCTGGCCGCGGAGGGCTGGACGATGGTGATCGTCACGCACGAGATCCGCTTCGCCCAGCAGGTGGCCGACCAGGTGCTCTTCATCGAGGCCGGGGTGGTGCTGGAGTCCGGGCCACCCGCGCAGGTGCTGGGTGCGCCGTCGGAAGCCCGTACCCGGCAGTTCCTCCAGCGCATCCTGGACCCGATCTAGGGCGCGAGCGGCTCGACCTCGACCGTGCCCGATGCTGTGTACATGATCGGATTGCTGGGCGCAGGCCGGATGGGCATGCCGATGTGCGTCAACCTCGTCCGGGCCGGACACGTGGTCGTCGCGCACGACCTCCGCACCGAGCTCCAGGCTCCGGTCTCGGCGAGTGGCGCGCGGTGGGCGTCGACAGCCGCCGAAGCGGCGGCTGCCGCCGACGTCCTGATCACGATGTTGCCCGGTCCGAACGAGGTGGCCGAGGCGATGGTCGGCGCAGGCGGCGCCCTCCGGGGCGATGCGGCGGGGCAGCACCTGGATCGACACGTCGAGCAACGCCTCTGCCCTCGCCGAGCCGATCCGGGCGCTGGCCGCGGAGCGCGGCGTCGACGTGCTGGATGCTCCGGTCGGCGGCGGTGTCGCCGCGGCCCAGGACGCGACGTTGGCCTTCTACGTCGGCGGGAGCGCCGAGGTGCTCGACCGGCATCGCGGCGTGTTCGACGCCCTCGGCGATCCGCGCCGCCTCGTCCACGTCGGCGGTCCCGGCACGGGGTACACGACGAAGCTGCTGGTCAACCTGCTGTGGTTCGGCCAGGCCGTCGCGACCGCGGAGGCGCTGCTGCTCGGCAAGCGGGCGGGCATCGACCTCGGCGTGTTGCGCGGCGCGCTGGCCGACAGCGCAGCGGCGAGCCGTTTCGTCAGCAGCGATCTCGATGCCCTGTTCGCCGGGGACTACCTGACCTCCTTCGAGCTCGACCGGTGCTGCGAAGAGCTGGCGAACGTGACCGCGCAGGCCCACGAGCTCGGCGTGCCCTTCGAGCTGTCGGACCTCGTCGAACGCATCCACCTGCGGGCGCTGGCGCGCTACGGGCCGGTCGGGGGAGAGCTGCTCTCCGTCGCTCTCCTCGAGGAACAGGCGGGGACCCTCCTGCGCGTCGACGGCGCTGTGACCGGGCGCACGGGTTGACGGGCACCTGATTGGGATAGTTAACAAGTTGGGTCCCGCCGGGCCTCGCTCCCCGTCGCCACGGGCGCTCGCGACACAGCTGTCCGGAGTTTCCGGCAGCCCACCACGAGAGGACGCCCATGCTCACGCTCCACCCGCACGACCTCGTGCGCCCCGACGCGACGATCCGCTACTGGACGGGCGGGGACACGGGCCCGACGGTCGTGCTCCTGCACGGAGCGACGCTGGACCACCGGGCCTGGGACCCGCAGACCGAAGCCCTCGTCGAGGCGTTCCGCGTCGTCGTCCCGGACCTGCGCGGCCACGGTGAGTCCGACGGCCGCTTCGACTTCGAGGAAACGGTGCAGGACATCCTCGCTCTGCTCGACCACGGGCGTGCGCCCGAGGTCGTGCTGGTCGGGCTCAGCCTCGGCGCCAACGTCGCCCAGGAGGTGCTGCGCCGCGCTCCGGACCGGGTGCAGGCCGTCGTCGTCGCCGACGCGACGTGCAACACGGCGGCACGTGCCCCGTGGGAGGCGTCGATGACCGTGGCCACCCTCACCGCGCAGGCGCAGCTGACCGGCGCCGAGTTCGGTCGGTACGCCGCCTGGGCCACCGCGCTCGACCCGCGCGTGCAGGACTACGCGCTCGCGGCCAACGCCCACCGGTCCAACAGCGAAACCGTCGCGATCCTCTCGTCGCTGGTGAACACGGCGCTGCGCCCGGAGCCGGGCTATCGGCTGCCGGTCCCCGCCCTGCTCGTCCACGGCGACCACGACCGCATCGGCGACATCGCGACCGCGACGCGGGGTTGGGCGGAGCGGGAGCCGCTGGCCGAGTACGCCGTGATCACCGGGGCGGGGCACGCCAGCAACCTCGACAATCCCGAGGAGTTCACCGCGGTCCTGCTCGAGTTCCTCGGCCGGGCCACGGCGCTGACGGCTCGACAGGAGCCGGCGGCGTAGCGCCATCGGCCCGGCTCTGTCTTGCGGGCAGAGCCGGGAAGGAGTAGACCCGACGCCACGGGAACACCGGCAGCCAAGGCCGGATCGGAAGAGAAGGTGCGTCCTCCTCGTCGGCGCTTCCCGGGCTTGAGCACCGGGCACCCACGCGAAGCACGCCGCGACAAGGTTGGGGACCATCGGTTTGCGCCGACGGACGACGGTCGTCCGCCGACGCCGAGACCGAGCGAGGATGCGTCCCTGTGCACGCTTGGTAACTCGATCTCAGGGTCTCGGAGGCCGTCCCGGCACCACGGGGACGGCCTCCGATCTTGTGCGCAGGCGGTGGGGTTAGCCCCGTACCCGCGGCGGTCGGCGATGGCGAGACTGGGCCGGTTCCTCCCGCCCTCGTGGTCCCTTCCCAGACGCAGGAGCGCGCCATGTCCCGGTCACCTCAGCAGGAGTTGCCGCTCGCACGGGTCGCCGGTGGTGCCGCCGTCGTCGCCGGTGCGCTGTTCGCCGTCGCGCAGCTCGGTCAGCTCGCCACGCTGGATCGCGCCGACATCGTCGCGACGATGGCCGATCCGCTCTTCCAGGCGTTCAGCATCGCCTACGCCACGGGGTTCGTCGCGCTGGTCATCGCGCTCGCGGCCATCCACGTGCGGCAGGCGCGTGCGGCGGGGGTCTTCGGCCTCGTCGGCTTCGGCGCCGCGGTGCTGGGCACGATGAGCCTCGGCGCCGACATGTGGTTCGAGGCGTTCGCCTCGCCGTGGCTGGTGTCGGCGGTGCCGGCACTGCTGACGATCGAGAAGGCGCCGATCTGGCAGGTCGGGTACATGTCGAGCTACCTGCTGTTCGGGCTGGGCTGGATCCTGTTCGGGCTCAGCAACCTGCGCTCCCGCGCCGTGCCGACCGCGCTGTGTGCGGCGGTCGTGCTGAGTGGGGCGATCGGCTGCTTCGCGGCGCAGCCGCCGTTCGGGGTGCCGCTCGGGCTGGCCGTCGCGGCGGTGGGCGTCTGGTTGATCCGGACCGACAGCGCCGCTGACCAGCGCCGGCCCTCCCGATCGGTAGCGGATGTCGCCGGGGATGACCTACGCTCGGCCGTCGGCGAGCGCGATCGCCCGCGCTGAGCGCCTGGTGCCCGTCGTCGACCGCGTCCGACCTCGGCCCACGTGTTCAGGACGTCAGGAGATCGCATGACCCAGCGGATCCGCTACCAGCTCCCCGATCGCAACCTCGGTCTGGACTTGATGCGGGTGACCGAGGCGGCGGCGCTGGCCGCCGGTCGGTGGGCGGGCCGCGGCGACAAGGAGGGTGGCGACGGCGCGGCCGTCGACGCCATGCGGGACGTGATCGCGAGCGTG
>Ga0207683_10005198_pt1 | contig 11177 bp, 13 predicted proteins | sample KBSM73metaG_FD_184333 | JGI IMG/M metagenome (GOLD analysis project Ga0207683, IMG submission 184333) | Miscanthus rhizosphere microbial communities from Kellogg Biological Station, Michigan, USA - KBS M7-3 metaG (SPAdes) (version 2) | ecosystem: Host-associated > Plants > Roots > Rhizosphere >...
TCGCCGTCCTCCCAGATCGCGATCGCGCGCTTCATCGGACCGTAGCCGTGGAGCTCGCGGTACAGCCTCGACATGACCTCCACGTCGTCGGGATGATTGTGGCCCTGCAGGAACCCTCGCCGCACCACCGCCGGGTCGGGCCGCGGCTTCTCCAGCTCCTCGCGCGCGATCCGATCGCCGAGCGGCACCGAAATCGCGGATTCATACGCGCGGTAGTAACCCTCGTCGCCGCTCTCGGCGTAGCGGTGGAGCGCGTGGACGGCGTCCTTCTGCCCCTTCGACCACAGGCTCTCGCCGCCGACGTACGCCCGCGCTCCGGAAAGGAGCGACATGGCGCTCTGAGTGAGCAGCGCGATCGTGAGGGTCATCCCGAGCCCGGCGACCAGGAGCAGCACCATCCGAACCCGCAGGGAAGCGGCGAACCCGGCGCGGGCTTTAGCGTGCCTCGTCAAAGCTCAGATGCCCTCTTGTAATCGGTTGCGGGAGGCGGCGACGCCTCGCGATGCGAGCGACGAAACCGTTCGCTCCCATACTCGCAAGAGTCCTGCCACACGGCCCGCGGCGGCGCTCGGGTGTTGTCCGGATCGCGTGCGCGGCGTCACCGGAGGAGCCGAGACGCAGGATGGCGGTGGAAGGGCTCTCCCGCTCGAGATCCGCCGCGAGGCAGCGTTACGAGAATTTCCGGCGCGCCCGTCCGCCGCCGGTACCATGCGTCCCGAGGAGGTCCACTCATGCGAGTCCTGTCGGCCCGGATTCACGGATACCTCGACTACGCGACGGTCGCGATTCTCGCGCTCGCTCCCTTCGTGGTCGGCCTGGGCGGGACGCCCGCTCTGATCGCCTGGCTGCTTGCCGCGGCCCATCTCCTTCTCACCCTCGCCACCCGGTTCCCGGCCGGGATCTGGCGCGTCATACCCTTCGTCGTCCACGGGCTCGTCGAGCTGGCGGTCGCCGCTTTCTTCGCGGCGCTTCCATTTACGGCCGGCTACGGTCCCGGCTCGCCCGCGCGGCGCTTCTATGTGACGATGGCCGTGGTCATCTTTCTCGTGTGGCTATTGACCGACTACAAGCGCGACGAGACCACGAGCTGAAACGAGCGCGCCTCGATCCGCGTATGCCATATGCGCACGCCTGGCGGCATGGCGTTCCATTCCGGGCTACAATGCGCCCCTTTGAAGGAGGACCCCTTGAGACGTAAGACGAAAAAGGAGCTGAGGCTGACGGCGCAGCACGCCGCATACGCCTTGCAGATGCTCATCCAGGACGGAAAGGTGGCGGCGGCCGACGTTCAGCGTGCGCTCCAGCGGCGCGAGGTGATGATCCGTGACCTTCGGGACCGGCTCGCCGCGCTGGAGGAGGCGGCCGCCCCCGTGGCGCGTCGCATCGCCCGCAACGGCCGGCGCACGATGCGCGCCGCGGCGCCCCGCGCCCGGAAGGCGATCACGCGCGCCCAGCGCGTCGCCCGGCAGGCCCAGGGGCGATACCTCGCCGCCGTGCGCCGTTTGTCCAAGGATGCCCGGCTGAGGGTGCGCGACATACGCCAGAAGTCCGGCGTGGACGCCGCCATAAGGGCCGCCAAGAAGATGGCGTGATCCGGTTCGGGTGACAGCGGGACCACCCGGGCCCCCTGATACCCGGCACCTGGCACCGGCCCGACGCGAAAAATGCGGGGCGGGGGGAACGGCAGCCCCCCGCCCCTTCTTTCTCCCGGCACTCCCTCTACAGCCGGCACTCCCCCTTACAGGGAGTTCAAGAACGCATACAAGAGCTGCTTACCGCCGCTGCCGAGCGAGGCAAACCGGTTCCGCGCCTTCTTGCCCTGCCCGTCGTGGGCCAGGATGGCCTGCTCGAGTGTCGTGGCGCGGCCGTCGTGCAGGTATGTGGTGAGCTTTCTCAGACCCCACAGCGGCGCCGTGCGCATGAGCTTACCGGTCGCGTTGTTCTGTGTAATGCCGTCGCCGAGCGTGCCCATGTCGTGGAGCAGGAAGTCCGAGTAGGGATGGATCAGCTTGCGGTCGAGAGCGGCGACGTCGTTGGGCGCCGTCCGCAGCACGGACCGGTGGCACCCGACGCAGCCGATCGACCGGAAGACGAGCTCGCCGAGAGAGGCCGTGACGGTGACGGGCCCTCGCGGCGGCGGCGCCAGGAACTTCATGAAGTCGGCGAAGAGCTGCACGTCCGTGCCGTCGTCGTTCATGTCGGGCCGTGGATTGCAGTGCAGCGAGTCGCAGTTGCCCTGCGGGCAGTTCTCGTCGTGGAACTGCGGGCTCGTGATCCCCATCTCGTTGACGTACGCGTCGGCGGAGAACTGGAAGAGACTCGGGTTCTGCGCCTTCCACCCGAACTTGCCGACGGACTGCTGGCCCGTCGCGATGTTCGGCACCATGCTGACCGTGCCCTGGATCCCATCGGGGTTGCCCGCCTCCTCGACGGCGACGGCTTGAAACGTCGAATCCGCGACGGCGTCGACGAGTCCCAGGCCGAAGAGCGGCGTGGTGCGGCGTTTCGCGACGATCGTCGCCTCGGGCGGGACGACCTCGGCCAGGTAGTCGCAGTCCATGTTCGGCCCGATCCCGTTCTCCTGGATGAGGGAGCCGCCGAACTCCGCCATCGGGTCGAAGGAGCCGTCGGCGTTCAGGCGTCCGAAGCGCGTCTCGAGGCGAGTCGCCCCTCCCCCGATCGAGGGAACCAGGTGACACGTCGCGCACGACACGTCGTTGAATACCGGACCGACACCCTCCTCCGGCGTCTCCACCGATTCGAACTCCTCCTTCCCTTCGTTGAATCGCTCGAGCAGGTCCGCCGGGAGTCCGGCCACCGGCTGTCCGAAGGTCGGCGGCGCGTCCACGCTCGAGGTGAAGGCCATGCTGGACAGGACCATGCACGCGATTCCGCCGATCCGAAACGAAACGTTCGAGCCCATCGGCTCCTCCTTTCGCTCGGCTCTCGGTTGGCGGGCTGACCTCAGCCCGGAAAACTGGGAGTTGCGCGGACTGTATGGAGCGGATGGGGGCGCGACTAGTTGGCCGCGCGGTCCAAAGGAGGGCGAGACGAATACCTGACCCCGCTGCCTGACCCCGGGAACAGGAACCGGAACGCGAAGGCAGGTCTGCGGGATACCGGCGCGCGACCGCGATCGCGGCGGCGGGCTACAGCTTTTCGACCGCTTTGAACGCGCGCGCCGTCGACTGGCGCGCCGTCCAGAAATCCTTCCACGGATCGGGACGCCGGAGCGTGCGCGCCGCCGAGCCGATGTTGTACGAGGTGGGGTCCATGGCGGGCTTCACCTCGTCCCACGCGAGCGGCATCGAGAACGGCGCCTTCGCGCGCCGGCGCACGGAGTAGGGAGCGCACACCGTCTGCCCGAAGCCGTTGCGGAACGGGTCGAGATACACGCGCCCCTTCCGGCTCGCGATCCGCGACTCCATCGTCAGCTCCTTCGGGTAGGCGGCGGCGAGATGCGTGCCGAGCCGTTCGGCGAACCGCAGCACGTCGTCGGTGTCCGGCCCGGTCCGGATCGGCACGAACACGTGGAGCCCCTTCCCGCCGGACGTCTTCGGGAAGGAGACGAGCTCGAGCGCGTCGAGCGCCGCCTTGACGCGCAACGCCGCGCGCACCGCGTCGGCGAAGAGCCCGCTGTCGGGGTCGAGGTCGAAGCAGATCCAGTCGGGCTGGCGCGGGTCGCGAGTGCGCGAGTTCCAGACGTGGATCGCGATGCAGCCCATGTTCGCCGCCGACAGGTGCGTCTCGAGCCGGCCGCCGACGACGTAGTTCGTCGACTTCTGGACGTGCTGGATCCGCTTCGTCGGCGTGTCGGGCGGCATGCCCGCCGGCTTCTCCTTCTGAAAGAAGCAATTGCCGAGCATGCCCTCGGGGCAGCGGCGGAACGAGAGCAGGCGGTCGGCGACGTACGGCTGGTAGAGGTCGAACGCCTCGACGTAGAACCGCAGGAGGTCGAGCTTCGTGTAGCCGTCGTCGGGCCAGTACGGCTTCTCGGGGTGCGTGACGCGCACGCGAAGGCCGGCGAGAACGTCCTCCGGGCTCCTCGCCACGGCTCGCGGACGAGCGCCGGACGGATGCAACCTCTTCGCCGCCGCGGTCGCCCTCGGGACGGACTTCGCCTTCGCGCCCCTCGGTCTCGACGCCGCCGGCCGCCGCGAGGGCCCCGTCCGAGCCGCCGTCACGAGGCGCCCCGGTTCGAGTGCCAGACGGACTTCTTCTTCGACGCCTTCTTCTTCGGCCGGACCAGCTTCGGGTCGGCGAGCATCTTCTTCAGCAGCGCGGGCGGGTCTCCGTCGGCCGCCTTCACGAGGTTGCCGCCCTCGTCGCGCGCGATCTCGACCAGGAGGCGCTCCGAGACCACGGAGCGCGGCTCCTCGTCGGCGATCGGCTTCTGGCTCACCCACTCGTCGCGATGTTTGATGAGGAGCCACGACGCTCGTCCCTCGCCGCGCCGGCCCGTGCGAACGAGCACGAACCCGCCGTGGAGCTTCTCGCCGTCCAGCACGAACTTGAGCTCGCCCTTCTTGAGAGCCGCGTCGACGTCCGGCGACTCGGGCATCCAGTAGCCGCGGTCCCAGATCATGACGGTGCCGCCGCCGTACTCCCCCTCGGGGATGATTCCCTCGAACTTGTTGTACTCGATCGGATGGTCCTCGGTCGGCATCGCGAGTCGCTTGTCGGCCGGGTCGAGGGAGGGGCCCTTCGGGACGGCCCACGAGAGCATCACGCCCTTCCACTCGAGGCGGAAGTCGTAGTGGAGCGCGGTCGCGCGGTGCTTCTGGACGACGTAGGCGAGCTTCTTCGTCTTCCTGCGCGCGGGCGCCTTGCCCTTGGGCTCCGACGTGACGCCGAACCGACGCTTCTTGCGGTATTCCTCCAGAGGCACGCCGGGATTGTGTCGCAAGCGCCGTGCCGATCCCGGCAGGAAAGGTCCCGGGCGGCCCGACGTGGAACCGTCGAACCGCCCGGGCAGGAATCGAACCGCTCTACAGAGTCAGTGTGCCCGTGCGGATGAGATACGCGAGCCGGGCGCGCTGCTCCTGGTCGAGGATGGCGTGGAGCCGCTCGAGCGCCGTCAGCACGGCGGTCTTGACCCGATCCGCGCTCTCGAGCCGGAGCTTCGCTCCCGAGTCCGCCTTGGACTGGTCGAAGGCCTCCCCGGAGACGGCGTCGGCGAACGCGGACAGCGTGCGGCGATGGTCCACCGCCGCCTGCGCCCGCTCCGTCTTGACGTCGTCGAGGATCTTCGCGAGCTGCGCGACCTGGGCATCCTCGAGGCCGAGCTTGTACGCGAGGAAGCGGAGCGGCCGGCGGACACCGAACGCACCCGAGCCGAACCCGAGCGCCGCGGCGTCGTCCTCGGGAGAGAGCGAGTACTCCCACCCTCGCCGCCACGAACGCTCGCCATAGGCCTCGCCGGCGCCCATGCCGGCACGGCTCTCGTAGCCGCTGCCGCGGCTCTCAGAGTCGTAGCCGCCGCCGCAATGACGCCGCTTCCAATGGGGAATGAATCCGGGATACATGCGGACCTCCTCTCGCCGGGGCAGTCGCACCCGGCGGGTACCTCGACGTGGGCGAAATGCCTCACGCCGTCACTTCACTATACGAAGATTTCCGGTTGTCGAATTCTCCATTTCCTCAAAATCCGCTCGCCGGAGGCTCGTCGCCGATCTTCTTCCCGTTGCGCCACGTGTTGGGGCAAAGCGGGTGCGTGAAGATCGACGGCCCGTCGGCCTTCGAGTACGTGATGTCGTCGACCGCCGAGCCGCCCTGCGGGTTCAGTCCCGCCTTCTCGCGGACGCGCTTGGCGATCTCGTGGTCCGCGCACGCCGTGTCGCCGCTGACACCGAGCCCGCCGACGCGCACGCCGCCCTTGTAGAGCGGCACGCCGCCGCCGAACACGATCGACCCGCCGCAGACCTTGCCGTTGCCCTTCCCGTTGTCCTCGGGTTTGCCGATGCAGGCCGGATTGAACGGGTTGCCGGCCTGGAGGCCCCACAGCGAGTGGCCGGGTTGCGTCAGCGTGTACAGACGCGCCGTCGAGAACGGCTTGTCGTCGGTCGAGAAGTGGTTCGCCGTGGAGGCCTTGGAGATCGCGATGTTGCGGCTGCCGGGCCAGGTCGCCGCCGGGTCGTCGGTCGAGACGACGATGGCGCAGAGCTCGCCGTCGCGGTTGACCGTCGCCGCCCACATCTTGCGGCCTCCCCAGAGCCCGCCCGCGTCGCCGCCGGTCTGCGGCGCCTCGATGAGGAACTGCCGGAGCTGTTCGGGCGTCGGCAGCACCTTGCAGTCCGCTTCGTGTTCCTTCGTCTCGGCAGGCGCCGCGGCCGCGCCCGGCGTCACGCCGGCGGCCGGCACCTCGGCCTTCTGCCGGCTTTCCCCGCCGCGGTCGCAACCGGCGGCGAGCGCCAGTATCGAGAGAGATGCTCCAAAGACGAATCGAATCCTCGCACGCATGAAGTCTTCCTTCCTGTCGGCGACAGACGAGCTCCGACACTGCGACCTATACCCTATTCAGGCCCCCGCCTTCTCCAGCCACTGCTTCATGACCGCGCTCGGCACGACGCCGGCCTGCTGACTGACCAGGAGACCGCCGCGGATCACGGCGAAGTTGGGAATGCCGCGCACGTCGTACTCGGCGGCGATCTGCGGATGGCGCTCGGTGTCGACCTTCAGGACCACGGCGCGGCCCGCCATGTCCCGCGCGGTCTTCTCGACCTCGGGCGCGGCCATCTTGCACGGGCCGCACCAGTCGGCCCAGAAGTCGACGAGCACGGGCACCTTCGCGTTTCGCGTGATCTCGCGGAACGTCTCCGGATCCGCCTCGATCGGCCGCGACACCGGCGAGATCGGCGTCTTGCAGGCGCCGCAGCGCCCCTCGTCGGCCAGCCGTTCCGCCGGCGACCGGTTCTTCTTTCCACAGGACGGGCACGTCAGAATCATCGTTTCACCCGAGCACTCCGGCCATCTCCTTCAGCGCGTTCATGGACTGTGCCACCAGCGGCGCCGCAGCCTCGGTCCGCGGGAACCTCCTGAAGACCCGCAGCCTTCCCCGCCGGAGCGAGATCTCGTCGGCCGGCTCGCGCAGGCACTCCAGGATCGCCCCCCGCGCCGCCGGGGAGGCGAGGAGCCGCTCGGGCGCCGTGCGGTCGTCGGACCGGACCCGGAACTCGGTCTCGTCCCGGGGATTCATGAGCTCCAGCCGGGGAGGCGCGCCGACGCGGACCGTGCGCTGCCATGCCGACGCGCCTGCGCGTTCGAGGATGAACCGGCCCGGAGCGCCGACGTCGAGGGTCGCCTCGAGCGCGTCTTCCGACCGGCTCGAGCTCGGGAACTTCCGCAGCGAGACCCGCCGGCCGAGCCACGAGCCCCTCGCGCGCCACGGCAGGAGCGACACGCGGCGCCCGGTCCACTCGGGAACGAGCGCCGGGTCGAGGATCTCCGCATTGCGCTTCCACCATCGCCGTGCCTGGCGCACGCGCAGCACGATCGCGAGGGTCGCGATCGCCAGGAACAGGCCGTAGCGGGAGAGGAACGCGGAGAGCGCGTCGGTCGTCCGCATCGCCGGCCGAAACTATACGGCGCCGGCGGGATTCCAAGAAGCCCGCGGGCGCCGCCCGGGCGCGGCGACCCGCGGACGACTTCCACTCTGAGGCTACGACTTCTTCGTCGAGCCCGAAGACCCGGACCGCGAGCCCGACGAGGAGCCGGACGCCGGCCGTCCGCCGCGAGGCGGCCGCGCCGGCGACGCCCCGCGGTTCGACTGGCCGGAGCGGCGCGCGGACGAGGACGACTTGCCGCGCGCGCCCGACGAGCCACTGCGGCCGCGCCGCGCGCCCTCTGCACCGGCACCGCTCGTCAGACGCCGCTTCAGCTCCGCCATCCGGGCGCCGAGCTCTTCGAGACGATCGTCTCCCAGCTCGCGCTCCGCTTCGGGGAAGAGGTCCTTCTCCTCCTCGTCGGCGTGGTGCTCGACGCTCTCCTTGAGCACCGTGGCCTTGGCCTCGAACCGCTCGTCGGAGGGCTCCAGGCCGGACAGCTCCTGGATCAGGCGCTTGACGATGGCGTGCTCTTCCAGGGACTCGCCCACCATCTTCCTCGCGTCCTCGTCCTTCAGCTGGCGGCAGGCGGGGTAGAAGATCTTCTCCTCGATCTCCGCGTGCACCTCGAGCTTCTGGCTGACCTCGTCGATGATCCTCTTTCGCGACGAGCGCGCGTTCTCGGACGCGTTCTCGAACTCCTTGAACAGCTGCCGGACCTCGTCGTGCTCGTTGCGGAGGAGCGTCGTCGCCGACTCCGCACCCTCGCCGGCGCCGCCGCGCTCGGCCTTCTCGGACTCTTCTTCTCTCCCGCCGACCACCGAGATCATTCGGGAGAACACGCTTTCCTTCTTCTGACTCGCGTTTCGCGCCATGAGTGGACCTCCGGCATGCGGAGGAGCAACAAGTGTGCCGCCGTGTCTCTAGCCCGGGATCGCCGACCTCGCGAGACGCAGGTCGGTGACCAGGAGGTCGTAGATCCGCTTCTCCCCCGCCGGATCCTCGGCGCGCAGCACCGCGGACGGGTGGTACGTCGCCAGGACGCGCGGCGCGTAGCTCGCCTCGACGAAGCGGCCGCGGTCCCGCGTGATGCGGAACGCATCCCCGAGCAGCGCCTTGGAGGCGCTTGCGCCGAGGCAGACGAGGACCCGCGGCTCGAGGATCGCGAGCTCGGCGAGCAGCCACGGCCGGCACGCGCCGATCTCGGCCGAGTTCGGGGTCTGATGGAGGCGGCGCTTCGGCGTGCGCACGAACTTGAAGTGCTTGACGGCGTTCGTGACGTACACCTGGTCCCGGGGAAGGTCCGCCTCGGCGAGGGCCCGGTCGAGCACCGCGCCGGCCGGGCCGACGAACGGCGCCCCCTGCAGATCCTCCTGGTCGCCCGGCTGCTCGCCGACCAGGACGGCCCGGGCGCTCGCCGGCCCTTTCCCGAAGACGGTCCGGGTCGCGTCCCGGTACAGGTCGCAGCCCTGGCACGACGCCGCCGCCCGAGCGAGCTCGCCGAGGTCCGCCGTCGCCGGGACGAACGGTGCGGCGCCGTTCGGGGCGGCAGCGCCTCCCCCGCTCGCCGACGCGGCCGGCGATCCGTCCGGCGCGTCCGCCAGGCGCCGCAGGCGCTGGAGATCGGGATCATCCCGGCGGAGCATGAGGTCGCGGTCGCCTCTCGCGATCCGCCACAGCACGGAGTACAGGAGCCGCCACCGCTCCGGGTCGCGGCGCGGGACGACGGCGCCGGCGAGCGCGACGAAGGGGCGCGGAACCATCAGCTCGGGGCCCGGATCCGGAGGCTCCGGCGAGGGTGCGTCGAACAGGCCCGGGGACGCCGGCTCGTCCCGCTCCCGCCAGACCACGTCCTCGGGGGCCACGCCCGCGCCGATCAGACGCCGCGCCGCGTCGCGGAACCCCTCCAGGGTGGGTGGGATGACCACTTCCCGCACGCCGGCGATGTTATCCGCGCCCGGACGGCCGGGACGGAAAACCTCCGGGACGCAAAACCTCCGGCGGCGATCCGCGTCTCCGTTTCCAGCGAGGGAGGTCTCCATGACCCGGATCCCGGTCGGCTCGACTCGACTCAGGATGCGCGTTGGCGTTGTGCGCGCCGCCGCCGCGGCCGCGGCGATCTCGGCCGGCCTGGCCGCCGCGGCGGCCGCGCAGACCGCGCCGGGGAACGTTCACGCGTCCCACCACGACGGCTACGTCCTCTCCACCGAAGGCCACTGGATGAGCAGTGGCGTCGACCTCGACGAGCTGTCCCGCGCCCGCGGCCGCCGGTCTGAGTCCGGCACCTTCCTGTGGTTTCACCGGTCCGGCAGGTCCTACCTCGTCGAGGACCCGGCCACCATCGACCGGGCGGCGAAGCTCTTCGAACCGCTGCGCGCACTCGAGCCGGAGCAGGAGGCGCTCCGGGACAAGGAGAGAGCGCTGGACGACCGGGAGAGCGCCTTCGACGCCGAGGAGGAGAGGATCGAGGCCGCGATGGAACGGTGGGAGGGCGAGGACGAAAGCGACTCGGACGACGAGTCCGACGACGTCGATTCCCGTCCCCCGGCGCAGCTCTCGGCCGAGGACGAGCGGGAACGCGACGAGCTCGCGCGCCAGCTGGACGAGCTTCACGCCAGGCAGCGCGAGCTCCACACGGAGCAGCGCGCATACGACCGGGAGGAGAGGGAGCTCGACGCCCGCGAGGAGCGCATCGAGCGCGACGCGGAGTCGAAGCTGTGGCAGCTGCTCGACGAGACGGTGAGCAACGGGACCGCGAAGCCCGCGCCCGGAAGGCTCGCGGAGTGAGCGGTCGGGCCCCGGAACGCATTAGCGATCGCTAATACGTGAGACCCGTCGCGGTCTTTTCCCCTCAGCCCGGAGGAGGCGGAAGGATGGTGAAGTGCACCTCCTTGCGGTCCACCACCGTCCCATCCGTGCTGCTCGCCGTCACCAGGAGGGTGTGCGCCCCGGCGGGCAGCTTCTCGACCGTCACCGTCCGCTGGCCGTCCGGCATCGCGCCCTGGGAGGCGCCGTCGACGAAGATCTCGACGCGCGGCGCGGGAGTGGGCGTGGCGCGCTCGCCCGGGCCGCCGATACCGCGAGGCCTCGCGTCCACTTCGACCGTGACGCGGAGAATCGACCCGGAGACGCCGAGGCCCTCCGTCGGCTCGACGACGCGCAGGCGGTAGTCGTCGGCCGCGGTCCGGGACGCGTCCTGCGCGCGAGCGACCGCCGCGGCGAGGGCGATGAGGGCGGCGCAGAGAAGTCGGGAGCGGGAGCGCATGGGCGAAGATCCTGCGTGCGATGCGCCCGGCTGTCGATCAGGAGCACTCCATCCGCGGAGATCCGGTTGCCGGCCAGGGCGGCGAGGCGCGCCTTGACGTCTTCCGGCAGGGAGGAGGCGCCGACGTCGAAGCGCAGCTCGACGGCCGTCGCCACCTTATTGACGTTCTGCCCGCCGGGGCCTGAGGCGCGCACGAACCGCTCGGAGAGCTCGTGCTCGGCGATCGCGATCGCGTCCGTCACCCGAATCATCGCGTCTCCACGGGCGCGTTCGACGATGGCCGTTCGCCCCTCGGCTTCCAGCGGTAGCGCTCGAGCGCGAGCCGGCCTCGGCCGTCGAACCGCACCCTTTCGCGTCGAAGCCTCAGCTGC
>Ga0207683_10005200_pt1 | contig 11175 bp, 9 predicted proteins | sample KBSM73metaG_FD_184333 | JGI IMG/M metagenome (GOLD analysis project Ga0207683, IMG submission 184333) | Miscanthus rhizosphere microbial communities from Kellogg Biological Station, Michigan, USA - KBS M7-3 metaG (SPAdes) (version 2) | ecosystem: Host-associated > Plants > Roots > Rhizosphere >...
TGATCGGGGTCGAGGTGATCTACCAGTACCTCGTCACGGGCATCCTCGTGATCCTCGCCGTCTCGGTCGATCAGCTCACGCACCGGAGGCGGCTGTGAGCGAGCAGCAGCAGCCGGTCCTCGAGGCGCGCGGGCTCGCCAAAAGGTACGGGCAGGTTGTCGCGCTCGACGGAGTCGATTTCGAGCTCTATCCAGACGAGATCGTCGCGGTGATCGGCGACAACGGCGCCGGCAAGTCGACGCTGATCAAGGCGCTCTCGGGCGCGCTACAACCGGACGAGGGAGAGATCCGCCTCGACGGCAAGCGAGTCCGCTTCCGCACTCCAGGCGATGCGCGCAGCGCAGGCATCGAGACCGTCTATCAGGATCTTGCGGTCGCTCCCTCGCTCGACATCGCCTCGAACATCTTCCTTGGGCGAGAGGCCCGTAGGCACGGACCACTCGGTCTCGCTCTGCGCATGCTGGCGAAGCGGACGATGCGCCGGGAGGCGGCGCGTCACTTGCAGGAGCTCGCAATCGGCGTTCAATCGATGAGGCAACCCGTCGAGAACCTCTCCGGCGGCCAGCGCCAGGGGGTAGCGGTCGCCCGCGCCGCGAAATGGGCCCAGCGCGTCGCGATCATGGACGAGCCGACGGCCGCGCTCGGGGTCAAGGAGACCCGGCAGGTAATCGACCTGATTCTCCGGGTTCGCGAGCGCGGGTTGCCGGTGATCCTGATCAGCCACGACATGCCCCACGTGTTCGAGCTCGCCGACCGGATCCAGATCATGCGGCTCGGGAAGCGCGTCGCCGTCGTCACGCCGCAGAGTCACACGATGCCCGAGGCGGTGGCGATCATGACCGGCGCGACGCGTGGCGAGCTCGAGCAGGCGCTCGTCAAAGAGGGCCCGCCCGCGGAGCTGCCCGAGGAGACGCATGACCCCGACAGACTGGAGCCTTAGATGACCTACGTCCCGGCACCCGATCGCTACGAGCGGATGCAGTACCGCAGGTCCGGCCGCAGCGGGCTGCAGCTGCCCGAGCTCTCGCTCGGTCTCTGGAACAACTTCGGCGACGACTTCCCCTTCGAGTCGGGCCGCGCGATCGTCCGGCGCGCCTTCGATCTCGGGATCACGCACTTCGACCTCGCCAACAACTACGGCCCGCCCTACGGCTCGGCCGAGGAGAACTTCGGCCGCATGCTCGCGCACGATCTCCGCCCGTACCGGGACGAGCTCGTGATCTCGACCAAGGCGGGCTACGACATGTGGCCCGGGCCTTACGGCGAGTGGGGCTCGCGGAAATACCTCCTCGCGAGCCTCGACCAGAGCCTGGACCGGATGCGGCTCGAGTACGTCGACATCTTCTACTCGCACCGGTTCGATCCCGAAACTCCGCTCGAGGAGACGATGGGCGCTCTCGACACGGCGGTGCGCCAAGGCAAGGCGCTCTACGTCGGGATCTCCTCATACTCGGCCGCTAAGACCCGCGAGGCCGCGGAGATCCTGCGCGAGCTCGGGACGCCGCTGCTGATCCACCAGCCCTCGTACTCGATGCTCAACCGCTGGATCGAGCCTGACCTCCTCGATGTGCTCGAGCAGGAGGGCGTGGGCTGCATCGTCTTCTCGCCGCTCGCCCAGGGGATGCTGACGGACAGGTATCTGCACGGCATCCCAAAGGGCTCGCGCGCGAGCCGGAATGCCACGCTCTCGCCGAGCCTGCTCACCGACGAGACGCTCGAGAAGGTCCGGGCACTGAACGAGCTCGCGAAGGGGCGAAGCCAGACCCTCGCTCAGATGGCGCTCGCCTGGACGCTGCGCGACCCGCGCGTCACCTCTGCGCTCGCGGGGGCGAGCAGTGTCGAACAGCTCGAGGCGAACGTGTCCGCGCTCGAGCGCTTGGACTTCTCGGACGATGAGCTGGCGGAAATCGACAAATACGCGACCGACAGCGACATCAATCTCTGGGCCAGATCCAGCAGCGTCTAGGCGTCGGCCGCCGATGACGGCTAGGGACCAGATGGTGGCGGGGGAGCTCTACGACGCCTCCGATCCCGAGCTCGTAGACGCCCGCGCACACGCCCGGCAGCTGCTCGCCCGCTACAACGCGTCCGGCGACCGCGTGGCTCTAGCCGCCCTCTTCGCGCGGCTGACCGACGACGCGATTATCGAGCAGCCCTTTCATTGCGACTACGGCTTCAACATCTCGGTCGGTGCTCGTTTCTACGCGAATGTGAACTGCGTCTTCCTCGATTGCGCGTTGATCGAAATCGGTGACCACGTACTCCTCGGGCCGGGCGTTCACCTCTACACGGCGACCCATTCGCTCGACTCCGCAGAGCGTCGTCGGGGTCTCGAGCTGGCCAAGCCGATCGCGATCGGCGACGACGCCTGGCTCGGAGGCGGCGCGATCGTGCTTCCCGGCGTCACGATCGGCGCCCGCGCGGTCGTCGGTGCCGGCAGCGTTGTTACCCGGGACGTTCCCGCCGACCATCGGGTCGCCGGCAATCCGGCCCGGGCAATCTGAGCGGGGGCCCTCTAGCGCGGCACGAGCTCGAGCGTCGCGGCTCGGGCTTCCGGAGTGAACAAGGGGTCGACGACGCTGGCGTCGTAGCGCCGGTACTTGTTGCGGTACGCGGCGTCGACCTCGTCGTTGATGTCATCGTCGGCCTCGACGAAGTGGACGTCCTTCTCGACGCCGCCGGCGCGGATGTGACCTTCGTGCCGGTCCTCGATTCCCCGGAACCAATGCGAGGTTCGCCCGTACACCGATCGGACGTAGACCTCGTCGCCGAGGCGAACGACCCAGATCGTCACAGGCTTTCGCAGCGTGCTGTCGCTCCTCGCCGACGCGAGCTGCAGCTCGTCCACGTCTCCAATCTGCTCGAGCTCGTCGCTAGTCCAACCGCTCATCACGACAAGTGAAGCACGGGCCGCCCCTCGGCCGTCAAGTGGCCACGCGTCGTCGCTTCAGGTACCAGCGGAGAACTTCGACGGCGCCCGCGACCGCGAACGCGATCCCGAGCGCGAGCAGGAGGCCTTTCCAGGGGGCGTTCTCGAACGCGTGGCCGCCGAAGTAGCCGAGCAGGGAGGCGTACAGGGCCCAGCCGAGGGCAGCAGCGGCGTCGAAGACCACGAACCGGGGCCAGGGGTAGCCGAGCGTGCCGCAGCTGAGCGTCACGACGGTGCGCCCGCCGGGGATGAAACGAGCGATCAGGATCAGCTCCCCTCCTCGCTCGGTGACCTGCTTCTGAGCCCATTGGATGCGCTTTCGCGCCTTTTCGCCGCTGAAGAAGCGTTCGTTGATCCGCACGCCGTAACGCGAGCCGACGAAGTAGGCGGTGTTGTCGCCGAGAAACGCTCCAGCGGCTGCCGCGGCAAAGACGATCATCAGATTCAGGTCGCCTTGAGACGCGACCACGCCCGCGGTGATCACCGTCGTCTCGCTCGGCACGACCGGCACGAGTGCGTCGAAGTACGAAACCAGGAAGATGATCAGATACGCCCACCCGGAGGCGTTCGCCACGAGGTCGGTGAACTGGTTGAACATCGCCGCTTACCTTAGGGAGCCGAGCCGTGTCACTCCATCGAGTGTTCCAACGCAGGTTCGAGCACCTTTCGGCCCCTCAACGGGCATGGGGATCACACTCTTTCGCCGTAACTCGTCGGCGGGCACACACGAGGACCTCGGCGCCGAGGATCTTCGCAGGCTGCTCGAGATCGAGCGCGGTCAACGGCTCCTGCTGGAGAACGCCTACGAAGCCACCGTGGTCGCGCTTGCCCGCGCGCTCGAGTCGAAAGACAGTGGCACGGGCGCCCATTCCCAACGCGTCCAGCGGTATGCGCTCGAGCTCGCAGCTGCCGTGGCGCCCGAGCTGCTCGGCGACGCCAGCGCCGAACACGGGTTCCTTCTCCACGACGTCGGCAAGATCGGGATTCCGGACAGCGTCCTTCGTAAGCGGGGGCCGCTCGATGCGGACGAGCGGCGGCTGATGGAAACGCACACGCTGATGGGTGAGCGGATGCTCTCCGACGTGGCTCTGCTGCGCGGAGAAGGGCTCAAAGTCGTCCGCTCGCACCACGAGCGCTGGGACGGCTGGGGCTATCCCGACCGGCTCTTGGGCGACGAGATCCCGATCGGCGCGCGGGTCTTCGCCGTCGCCGACACGCTCGATGCGCTGACCAACGACCGTCCCTACCGGGCGGCGGGAAGCTGGGACGACGCATGCAAGGTGATTGCGTCGGAGGCCGGCGCGCAGTTCGACCCCACAGTCGTCGACGCCTTCCTCGAGCGCGAGCTCGCCATGCGTTCCTTGCAGCGCGAGTTCGCCGGTCTGGCCACGCTCAACTAACCGGGCGGTCTCAGCCGGCCGGCGAGCCGTCCTGCTCGGCGAAAGCGATGAGTTTCCGGTGGCCGGGCCGTCTTAGGCCGTATGAGTTGCGCCGAGGTCCTGCGAGGGTCGTTCCAACTCTCCGAGCCCATGCTCGAGGAGGTGGTAGGCGCGGTCGAGATCGGTGCGCAGACGCCGGGCTGCCGCCGGCCCGTGCTTGCCGGCGAGCGCCTGTTTGCGGGCGGCGCGGAACAGCTGCCGGTGAACGCTGACCAGAAGCCCGGCGGCAAGACGCGCGTCCCGCTCGTCGAGCGTGAGCTCGGTCTCGAGGGTCTCGGTGAGGACCTGGACGAAGTGGGACATGACCTCGAGCTCCTTGGCCTTGAGGGCCGTGGACTCCTCGATGATGCGGGCGAAGGTCGCGAAGCCAGGGCTGGAGAGGCGCGGGCACTCGACGGTCTGAAGCCGGTGCAGGGCCTGGAGGACCGATTCGCCCTCGCGTCGGCCCGTGACCGCGGCCACCAGCGCCGCCTCCCGCTCCGGGACCTCGTCGAAGAAGAGATCCTCCTTGGTCGGGAAGTAGTTGTAGACGGTCTTCTCGGAGACGTTCGCGGCCTTGGCGACTTCAGCAACGGTGACGTGGTCGAAGCCCCGCTGGGCGAACAACTGCATGGCCCGGTCGGCGATCTCCTGCCGCGTGTGCAGCTTCTTCGACTCACGCAGGCCCACGCCGCCAGTGTAACCCAATTTTTACAGTTGCAGAAATTTTTCCGTTGCTGTAACGTCGTGACCTTGTTCAAACGGAGGGAGAATTCGTGCTAGCTCGGCTTGCCCACATCGTCGCCCGTCACCGGCGGGCCATCATCGTCGCCTGGGTCATTCTCACGCTCTTCGGCGGCTTCGCCGCCGGCCAGGTCTCGAAACGCTGGTACCAGAGCTTCTCGATCCCGGGCAAGTCCGCCTACGAGGCGAACCAGCGGACGCTGAAAGCCTTCGGCAGCGGCGTGCGGCCGCCCGACGTCGTCGTCTTCCGGACCAGCGGCGACGCGACGAAGAGCGACGCGATCAAGCAGGCGATGCAGCGTGCCGCGGCCACCATGCCTGGCGCGCGGACAAGCTCGTACTTCTCCACCGGGAGCCTGATCTACGTCTCACGCGACCGGCACACGACCTTCGAGGAGGTCTACCCGCCCGGCCTCGCCAAGTTCGACACCAAGAGCGGCGCCGCTCGCATGCGCGCGGCCGCGGCGACCGGTCTACCGGCCGGAATCACCGTGAATGTGACCGGCCACGACCCGCTCGAAGAAGCGAGCACTCACGGCGGTGGCGGCGGCCCGAGCGTGCTGCTCGAGGCCGTAATCGGAGGCCTCGGCGCCCTCGTCATCCTGCTCTTCGTCTTCGGCACGCTGCCCGCCGTGCTGATGCCGATCGCCGTCGCGGTGGCGTCGATCCTCAACACCTTCACTCTCGTGTGGGTGCTGACCTACATCACCAATGTCTCGATCATCGTCCAGTTCCTGATCGCGCTGGTCGGGCTCGGAGTCGCGATCGACTACGCGCTGCTGATGATCTTCCGCTTCCGCGACGAGCTGCGGGAGGGCGAAGATGTCGAGACGGCTCTCGTGGAGACGATGACGCACGCCGGCCGCTCGGTGATCGTCTCTGGCTCGACGGTCGCGGTCGGACTGCTTTCGATGATCATCCTGCCGCTGCCGTTCCTCCGCTCGATCGGCATCGGCGGGATGCTGATCCCGGCGGTCTCGGTAGTCACGGCGATCACCCTGCTCCCTGCGCTGCTGGCAACGCTCGGCACGCGAATCAACAGCCTGCGTGTGCTGCCGAAGCGGTTCGTCGACCGAGGGCACCCGGAGGACGGCGGTTGGGGTCGCTGGGCGCGGTTCGTGCTGCGGCGCCCCTGGCCGGTCGCGATCGTTGGAATCACGATCGTTGCCGTGCTCGCCGGCATCGGGACGCAACTGAACCCGAACGAGTCGCAGCTGAAGAACTTTCCCGGCACGGGCACCGCGATCGCCGGCCGGCAGATGCTCGCCGACGCCGGCATCAGCCCCGGCGTGATGAAGCCGTTCGACGTCCTCGTCGAGCACGGTGGGAACCAGCAGGCGGTGGCCGCCAAGCTGAGTAAGGTCGAGGGGATTGCCGGCGCGACTGCGCCCGCGTCTTGGCGCCGCGGCAGCGACTCGATCGTCGAGGCCTTCCCGGCAATCGACGGCGCCGCGCCCGGCATCCAAGGGGTGATCAACCGCGGCAACGACGTGTTGAGAGGGACCGAGGCAACGCTCGCCGGCGTTCCCGCCGTCGACCGGGACTTCGTGCACGCCGTCTACGGCAACTTCCCGTACCTGCTCGCCTTCGTGCTCGTCCTCACCCTGATCCTGCTTGCACGGGCATTCCGGTCGATCGTGCTCCCGATCAAAGCGGTGCTGCTCAACCTGGCCTCATTGGCGGCTACGTTCGGGATCGTCGTCTTCATCTTCCAGGAGGGCCACGGCTCGTCGCTCTGGAACATCACGGCCACGCAGGCGATCACGGCCTGGATCCCGCTGATGATCTTCGCCTTCCTGTACGGCCTCTCGATGGACTACGAGGTCTTCATGCTTTCGCGGATGCGCGAGGCCTACGACGAGACGGGCTCGACCAACAGGGCGATCGAGCTCGGGCTGGCGCGGACGGGCAAGCTGGTCACCAGCGCTGCGCTGATCCTCATGTTCGCGTTCCTTGTCCTTTCCTCCAGCCCGGGCTTCGAGATCAAGGAGTTCGCGATCGGGCTTGCGGCCGGGATCATCTTCGACGCGACGGTGATCCGCGCTCTGCTCGTTCCGGCACTGATGCGGCTGCTCGGACAGGCCAACTGGTGGATGCCACACTGGACGCGAAGGGCGCTTTTCCTGCCAACGCGGGAGGCCCTGCCAGCGCCCGCTTCGGACAACGTGTAAGGACCGAAACGCCAAGGGCGTCGGCTGAAGCCGACGCCCCTTGGCAATCACTGGCGCTCGCTACGATCGAGCCCGTGGCGGGACATGCGCATTCCCACTCGGGCGACCGGCGGATGCTCGCCGGAGCGCTCGCGCTCATTGTCGGCCTGCTCGTGGCCGAGATCGCGGTCGGGATCGCCGCGAGCTCGCTTGCGCTGCTCGCCGACGCTGGGCACATGCTCACCGATGCTGCCGCGTTGGCGCTCGCGCTCGTCGCGGCTTCGATCGCACAACGGCCCCCAGGCGGGAGTTGGACGTTCGGTTTCCGGCGCGTGGAGATTCTCGCCGCGCTCGCGAACGGGATCACGCTTGCCCTCGTCGGGATCTGGATCGTCTTCGAGGCGGTACGGCGGCTCGTCTCGCCGCCCGACGTTCACGGCGGGCTGGTGCTCGCACTCGCGCTTGCCGGGATTGCAGTCAACATCGCGGCGGCTGCGCTGCTCGTCGGCCCGAGCCGCAACAGCCTGAACATTCGCGGTGCCTTTCTTCACGTCACCACCGACCTCGCGGCGTTCACCGGGACGGCGGTTGCCGGCGCGCTGATTCTCGTGACCGGCTGGAATCGCTTGGACCCGATCGCCAGCCTCGCCGTCGCGGGGTTGATCTTCTGGTCGAGCGCGATCCTGCTGCGGGAGTCGTCGAGGATCCTGCTGGAGATCTCGCCGGGCGAGATGCCGCCCGACGAGGTCAAGGAGGCGATGCTCGCCGTCCCGGACGTCGTCGAGGTTCACGATTTGCACGTCTGGACGGTCGGCAGCGGCTTCCCGGCGCTCTCCGCCCACGTTCTCGTGCGGCCGGAGGGCGATTGCCACGAGGCGCGCCGCGAGCTGGCTGCGATGCTGGCGGAGCGCTTCGGCCTCGAGCACACGACGCTCCAGGTCGAGCACGCACGGCAACAGCGCCCGGTCGGGACCGAGCTGCCGCTGGCGCGCAGCTGAGACTCAATCACCGCTCCGTCCTAGACTCAGCGCATGAACTGTCCGGTTTGCGGCCAGGAGAATCCTGTCGGCTTCAAGTTCTGCGGTGCCTGCGGTGCCGAGCTAGCTGCGGCGCCCGCGCGCGAGGAGCGCAAGGTGATCACTGTTCTCTTCGCCGACCTCGTCGGCTTCACCTCGCGCGCGGAGAAGCTCGATCCGGAGGACGTCCGTGCGCTGCTCTCTCCCTACTACACGCGCCTCCGCCATGAGCTCGAACGGCACGGCGGCACGGTCGAGAAGTTCATCGGCGACGCGGTCGTCGCCCTCTTTGGCGCCCCGACGGCACACGAGGACGATCCGGAGCGGGCGGTGCGGGCCGCGTTGGCGATCCGTGAGGCGATCGCGGAGCTGAACGAGGCCGATCCCACGCTCGAGCTCGAGGTACGGATCGCGGTCAACACGGGCGAGGCGCTCGTGGCTCTCGGGTCCCGACCGGAGCTCGGCGAGGGCATGGCCTCCGGCGACGTCGTCAACACCGCCGCACGGCTGCAGGCGGCCGCGCCCGTCAACGGCGTTCTCGTCGGCGAGACGACGCAGCGGGCCACCGGCGCGGTGATCGAATATCGCGAGGCCGCGTCGGTCACGGCGAAGGGAAAGTCGCAGCCGGTTCCCGCTTGGGAGGCGCTCCGCGCCCGAGCACGTTTCGGCCTCGACGTCGAGCAGCGGCCACGGACACGCCTGATCGGCCGCGAAGCGGAGCTCGAACTCCTAACCCGTGCCCTCGAGCGGGTACGCACGGATCTCAGCCCGCAACTCCTCACGCTCGTCGGCGTGCCCGGGATCGGCAAAAGCCGCCTGATTGCAGAGCTCTTTCAGGTCGTCGACGCCGATCCGGACCTGATCCTCTGGCGCCAGGGCCGCTCCCTCCCCTACGGCGAGGGACTGAGCTACTGGGCGGTCGCCGAGATCATCAAGTCTCAAGTGGGCATCCTCGAGACGGACTCGACCGAGGCGGCCGAGGAGAAGCTGCGGACGGTCGTGACCGAGACGATCGACGACGCCAAGGAGGCAGCCTGGATCGAGCGCCATCTCCGTCCGCTCGTCGGGCTCGATGTAGCGCCTGCCGAGGGAGCCGACCGGCGAGCCGAAGCCTTTGCCGCCTGGCGGCGCTTCCTCGAGGCGCTCGCGGAAGGAACCCCAATCGTCCTCGTATTCGAGGACCTGCACTGGGCGGACGACGGCCTGCTCGACTTCGTCGACTACCTCGCCGACTGGGCCAGCGGCGTCCCGCTGCTGATCGTCGGCACCGCGCGTCCGGAGCTACTTGCCCGTCGGCCGGGCTGGGGCGGGGGCAAACGCAACGCTTCGACTGTCACGGTCTCCGCGTTGGCCGCCGATGAGACCGCCCAGCTCCTCGCGACGCTGCTCGACCAGGTGCTGCTTCCGGCGGAGATTCAGAGTGCCGTGCTCCAGCGAACGGAGGGGAATCCGCTCTTCGCGGAGGAGTATGTCCGGATGCTGCAGGATCGCGGCTTTCTCGTTCAGAGCGGAGGCGGCTGGAAGCTCGAGGAGCACGAACAGTTGCCACTGCCCGAGTCGGTGCACGGGATGATCGCGGCGCGTCTCGACTCGCTTCTTCCCGAGGACAAAGACCTCGTCCAGAACGCGGCGGTGCTCGGCAAGGTCTTCTGGAGCGGCGCGCTCGGGGCGCTCGCAGGGCGCGAGCCGTTCCTGCTCGAAGAACAGCTGCACGGCCTGGAGCGAAAGGAATTCGTCCGCCGCGAGCGGCGCTCGGCCGTGGCGGGTGAGACCCAATACGCCTTCCTGCACCTGCTGCTCCGCGATGTCGCCTATTCGCAGATCCCTCGGGCCGAGCGGGCCGACAAGCACGCCAGAGCAGCCGCCTGGATCGAGTCGTTGTCCGCCGACCGCTCCGAGGACCGGGCGGAGATGCTCGCTCACCATTACCTCGAGGCGCTCGATCTGGTCAGGGTCACCAGCGGCGACGAGAGCAAGCTCCGAGAGCCCGCGAGGAAGGCGCTCACCGAGGCGGGCGAGCGAGCACTCGCTCTCCACGCCCCCGCTGCCGCGGCTGGTTACCTCCAGGGCGCGCTGGAGCTGACCGCCGAGGACGACCCCGGCTACGCGGGTCTGTTCTTCACCTATGTCAGGACGAAATCGGTGCTCGGAGAGGGCGGGCTCGAGCTTCCCTCGCGCGCATATGAGCTCGCGCTGGCCGCGGGGCAGCGTGAGCTCGCGGCGGAGGCACTCAGCCTGGTCGCGCACGAGCACTGGGTGCTAGGAGAGCACGATCTCGCCATCCAGTTCGCGGAGGATGCGTTCGCGTTGGTCGCCGACGCGGAACCGTCACGAACAAAGGCTCAGGTCCGCGTGGCACTGTCGAATCGGCTCTGGATATCGGGCCGGGAGGACGAGGGCCTCGAGCTCGGGCTCGAAGGGCTCGCCGAGGCCGAGGCGCTTGGCGCCGAGGACGTGGCCGCGAATGCGCTCAGGGGAATCGGCACGATCCGTGCGGGCCGCGGGGACGAGAGCGGGCTCTCCGATCTCGAGCGGAGCGTCGAGCTGGGCGAGAAGCTGAGCGACCCACTGATCGTGCATCTGAGTTTGAACAATCTGGCGAACATGCATTGGCATTTCGGTCGGATTGCCGAGGGCGGACGCAAGCTGCGGCTCGATCGCGAGATCCAAGAGCGGTTCGGGCTCACAGCGGAGTCCGGGACGATGAGATGGATCCAGGGAGAAGAGGTTCTGCTACTCGAGCTGTCGGGCGCCTGGAAGAAATGCTTGCTGGCAGCCGGCGAGTACCTGTCGGCGATCGGAGAGGAACGGTATTACCTCGTCGGCCCGGTCCTGCAGACGTCGGGGAGCATGCGGCTCGCCCTGGGCGACCTGTCCGGCGCTCTCGAGGACTCACGGCGCGGTCTCGAGTTCGCCCG
>Ga0207683_10005206_pt1 | contig 11169 bp, 13 predicted proteins | sample KBSM73metaG_FD_184333 | JGI IMG/M metagenome (GOLD analysis project Ga0207683, IMG submission 184333) | Miscanthus rhizosphere microbial communities from Kellogg Biological Station, Michigan, USA - KBS M7-3 metaG (SPAdes) (version 2) | ecosystem: Host-associated > Plants > Roots > Rhizosphere >...
GAGCCCGCGCCGCTCGGCGTCGAAGCGTGCATTGACGAGCGCGCCTTCGCGGTCGTTCGCGACCACGCCGATGCTGAGCCGGACGCGATCCGGGTGCGGCGGCTCGACGCGGAAGAGGTAGTCGAGGTCGAGGGCGAGAAACGGCGAGACGCGAAATTGCTTCGCGCAGCGCTGGACGATGAGCGCGCTCGCGCGCTCGCTCGCGTCGACCTCGATCAGGTAGCTGTGGCGCTCGCCGAAGGTGTTGTTGACCTCGTAGATCAGCGCCTGCAGCGCGCCGTCGGCGCCGTGGCAGAAGTAGACGCTCAGCGGGTTGAAGGCATAGCCGAGGATGCGCGGCATCGTCAGCAGGCGGACCGCCGCGGCGGCGGGCAGGCCGGCGTCGCTCAGCTGGCGATCGACGTAGCCGCGCAGCCCGAGGCCCGAATCGGCGCGGCTGGCGATGTCGCCGTAGTCGCGCTCGTGCAGGCTGAAGAGATTGAAGCGATCGAGCGAGAAGAGGCGCAGGCGCCGCGCCAGCGTCGGCAACTCATCGAGGTCGACGAGGAGAGAGAACATGCGATAGCTGAGGCGGTGGCGCGCCGGCCTCAGCCGCTGGTGCATGACCGAGCCGACGTAGAGCGCGGACGCGCAGTTCATGCGGCCGACGCCGATGCGACGCTCGCGGGGGGACGGTGCAGGCGGATCCGCGACGATTCGCCGGCCACGGACCACGGCCGGCGCACGCCGCCGATCGCCTCGGCGACGGCGAGCCCGGCCTGGAGGCCGTCCTCGTGGAAGCCGGCGCCGAAGTAGGCGCCGCAGAACCAGGTTCGGCGCCGCCCCTGCAGCGACCAGAGCTCGTCCTGGGCACGGATCGCCGCCGCGTCGAAGAGCGGATGCTCGTAGTGCTCGCTGTGCAGGACCAGGTCCGCGCGCGGCGCGCGGCTCGGGTTGAGGGTCAGGAACAGCGGCAGCCGCTCGTCGATGCCTTGCAGCCGGTTCATCCAGTAGGTCACGCACAGGGCGTCCGGGCGGCTGCGATCGGCGCCGTAGTTCCAGCTCGACCAGACGGCGCGCCGGCGCGGCATCAGCGCCGGGTCGCCGTGCAGCACGGCGACGTTGCGGCGGTACGCGAACGCGCCGAGAAGGCGCCGCTCCTCGCCGCTCGCATCGGGCAGGAGGCGAAGCGCCTGGTCGGCGTGGCAGGCGATGACGACGTGGTCGAAGCGTCGGCCGCCATCGCCCTCGGCGGTGACGACCGACGCGCCGCGCGCGTCGCGCCGCACCGCGAGCGCGCCGCTTCCCCTGCGCACACCGTCGCCGAGCGCGGCGGCGAGCCGGCGCACGTATTCGCGGCTGCCGCCGGTGACCGTGCGCCAGGCCGGGCGCTCGCTCAGCGTCAGCAGGTGGTGGTTCTCGCAGAAGCGCACGAACGCCTCGGTCGGGTAGCGGCCGACCTGTGCCGCCGGCGTCGACCAGATCGCGGCCGCCATCGGGTAGAGGTGGTCCTCGCGGAACGCACGCCCGTAGCCCTGCTCGGTCAGGTAGTCGTCGAGCGGCATCAGGCCGGCGCGCGCGGCGTCGAGCGGGGCACTGCGATAGAAGCGGACGAGGTCGCGCAGCATCGACCAGAAGCGCAGGTTGACGAGGTTGCCGCGCTGCGCGAACAGGCCGCGCAGGTCGGTGCCCGAGTATTCGAGCGCGCCGTCGTCGAGGCTGACAGCGAACGACATCTCCGACGCCTGGGTCTGCACGCCCAGGTGCGCGAACAGGGCGGTCAGGTTCGGATACGCCGGCTCGTTGTAGACGATGAAGCCGGTGTCGACGGCGACCGGCGTGCCGCGCACCGTGACGTCGACGGTGTGGCTGTGGCCGCCGAGCCGCGCGTCGGCCTCGTAGAGCGTCACGCGATGGCGCTGCGCGAGCAGCCAGGCCGCCGCCAGGCCGGAGATGCCGGCGCCGATGACAGCGATGTCGAGCGGGGTCGCGGGATCGTTCTCGGCCGGGCCGGCAGGCGTCATCGTGTCCATCCGTCGGGCGCCTCGCTGCCGTCTCTCGCGCGGACGGAAGCGAGCGCCTGGACTGTTGTACGTGGCGTCTGCGGATTTGGATCACGGCCCGGCGCGCGCTGTGATCCAATCCGCCCGCGCCGACGTAGAAGCGGGATGGACATCGCGCGCCGAGTCAGCTCCCGCGCGCCGGTCGCGACCGGCGCGGCGCGGCTGACTGTCGTGACGCCGCAGCGAGGCCGGGGAGCGATGCCGACGAGCGAGGAGTTGAACGAGCTGGTGCGGGCGGTCGCGACGACCGGCGACCGCCAGGCGTTCGCGGTCCTGTTCAAGCATTTCGCGCCGCGCGTCGCGACCTACCTGATGCGTGGCGGCACGCCGGGTGCGAGCGCCGAGGAGCTGGCCCAGGAGGCGATGGTCGTCCTCTGGCGCAGAGCCGCGAGCTTCGATCCGGCACGCGCCGGCGTCTCGACCTGGATCTTCACGATCGCGCGCAACCTGCGCATCGACAGGCACCGCCGTGCCGGCGGCGCCGGCCTCGAGAGCTTCGACGACGGCGACGACGACGCCACCGACCCCGACCGGCACGCCGACCCGGCTGCGTCGCCCGACGAGCGGCTCGACGCATTGCAACGCGAACGGCGCGTCCGCGCCGCGCTGCGCCGACTCTCGCCCGAACAGGCGCGCGTCCTGCAGCTGTCGTATTTCGCCGAAGCGCCGCACGCCGAGATCGCGCGTGACCTCCGCATCCCGCTCGGCACGGTCAAGTCGCGAATCCGGCTTGCCATGATCAACCTGCGTCGCCTGATCGACGCCACCGAACCATGATTCGCCACCACCCCGACGACGCGATGTTGATGGCGCTCGCCGCCGACCGCCTGGCGCGTGGCGCCGCCGTCGTCGCCGCCGCCCATGTCGAACGCTGCCCGCGCTGCCGGGCCCGCCTGCGCGAACTCGACGCCGTCGGCGGCGCCCTGCTCGAGACCGCCGAGCCGGCCGTGCTCGCGCCCGACGCGCTGGCGCGAACGCTGGCGCGAATCGACGCTGCGCCTGTGCTGCCGGCACCGGCTGCCGCGTCGGCCTCGGCGCGCGCCGAGGCGCGGTTCCTGGCCAGCCTGCCGACAGGCATGGTGTGGCCGCGCAGCCTGCGCGGCAGCACGAACACGGGCTGGCGCTGGCTCGGCCCGGGGATGCGCTGGTGCCGCGTGACGCTCGCCGACGACCACGCCGCCAACGTGTTCCTGCTCCGCATCGCCGCCGGCAAGAGCCTGCCCGCGCACACTCACGACGGCACCGAGCTCACCCAGGTCCTGCACGGTGCGTTCCACGACGGCCGCGAGCGCTTCGATGCCGGCGACTTCGACGAAGCCGACGGCAGCATCCATCACCAGCCGGTCGTCGAGCCGGGCGGCGAGTGCATCTGCCTCGCGTCGGTCGAGGGCCGGGTCGCGTTCGACGGCAGGATCGCGCGCGTGCTCGGGTCGCTGGTCGGGATGTAGCGCCGATGGCGGCGCCGGCGCCGCAGCGACCGGCGATCGCAGACGTTCAGGACGTGGCCGCCGAGCCGGTCAGCCACGCCGTCACGCGACACCCCGCTGCCGCCGCGACGGCAGTGACGAACGTGCCCCAGCAGAGGTCGACCAGCGTCACGCGCCACGGCCAGCCGCGCAACGTCGCCTGGTTGGTCAGGTCGTATGTCGCATAGGCCACCAGGCCGAGCAGCGCGCCGAGGCCGAGCGCGATCGTCCAGCGCCGGCCTTCCAGGCCCGGAATCACGGCGAAGACGAGCACGCCGGCGATGTAGACCGCATAGAAGGCGATCGCCGGCAACGGCTCGAAACGGTCGAGCATCAGCTTGCCGAGCGCGGGGCGGTACAGCCGCTCGGCCATGGTGGTCAGCCAGATCGCATCGAGGGCGAGGAAGACGACGGCGGTCACCGGGTAGGCGATCAGCACCTGCTTGATGTTCATGGCGGCGTCCGGCGGGTCAGCGGCTTGCGGCTTGCGGCATGCGGCGCAGGCCGCTCATGTCGTAGCCCTGCGCGGCGACGAACGCCGTCAGCCGGTCGAGGTCGGCGGCGGCGATCGTCGGGGTTCGCGCCATGATCCAGGCGTAGTCGCGCTTCTCGCGGGTGACGACGACCTGCGAGTAGTCGGCGGCGAGGTACGAGATCCGGTAGTCGGCCTTGAGCAGCCACAGGTACTGCTGCTGCCAGACCGCATTGCCGCTACCGGCGACGACCGAGGCCGTCGACGTGATGCGCCGGCTCGTCCCGTCGAAGGCGCCCTCGTTGAAGGTGAAGGTGGTCGCGATGCTGCCGTCGGCGCCGAGCACGTAGTTCTCCTTCGGGTTGTGCACGTCGCGCTCGAAGACGGTCGGGATCGCGGCGATCACGTACCAGTCGCCCATGTAGCGGGCGAGATCGACGTCGGCGACAAGAGCGAGCGGCGGGAGCCGGCGATCGGGCGTGCCGGCGCAGGCGGCGAGCACGGCGGCAACGACGCCGACGCTCACGGCGACGGCGACTGACTTTCTCTGCATGGGTGCAATGTCCTGGGAGGGGGGTCAATGGGGGCGCGGCATGCCGGGGACGAACGCCGGCGTGCGCGCGATGTAGTCGCGATAGGCGGGCCGCCGCTCGCCGATGTCCTGCTCCAGCAGGCTCACGCCCGACACCTTCAGCAGGAGCACCGTCATCAGCAGCGGCGAGACCAGGCACCACGCGCCGGCGACACCGGCGCCGCCGACCGCGATCACGGCGAACCCCCACCAGACGCAGGCCTCGCCGAAATAGTTGGGATGGCGGGTATAGCGCCAGAGTCCGCGGTCCATCACCTGGCCGGCGCTCTGGGGCGCTGCCTTGAAGCGGCTCATCTGCGCGTCGCCGATCGCCTCGAAGACGATGCCGAAGGCACAGATCGCGGCGCCGACCGCGTCGAGCGGGCCGAACGAGCGCGTGCCGGCCATGCCGGCGAGGAACGGCGCGGCGACGATCCAGGCGAGCACCGCCTGCAGGGCGAAGATCAGGTAGACGCTCTTCAGCGCGAACCCGGGCTCGTTGCGAGCGCGGATCGGCTGATAGCGGCGGTCCTCGCCGTGGCCCCAGTTGCGCCGAGTCACGTACACGCAAAGGCGCAGCGCCCAGGCCAGCACGAGCGCAACCATGACGTCGGCGCGCAGGCCCGATGCCGGCAGCCCGTGCCGGCAGACGAGCGCCGCGACGGCGATGAACACCGGCCACATCCGATCGACCAGGCTGACGTCGCGGCGCGCCAGGCTGGCAAGCCAGGTCGCGAACGACAGCACGAGGATCGCAGCGAGCGCCTCGAGAGCGACGTGGAGGAGCGGCGTCAATCGCGCCTTTCGAACAGATAGTGCGAGACCCACCACTGCTGCCCGCCCGCGTGGCCGAACAGCTCGGCGACCGACATGAAGAACAGGCGCCAGCGCATCCACCAGACGTCGGCGTCGGCGCCGTAGATCGTCGCGAAAAGCGGCATCAGGTCGGCACGCCGGCGGTCCATGTTGCGCAGCCAGGCTTCGGCGGTGCGCTGGTAGTGCGTGCCGTCCCAGCGCCAGCGCTCGAGCAGGCGCAGGTCGTCCTGGAAGCGCAGGGCGAGGTCGTCGCTCGGCATCAGGCCGCCGGAGAAGAAGTGGCGGCTCATCCAGTCGCTCGCGTCGCGCTCGACGAACGGGTACGGCGCGCCGCGGTGCGCGAACACGTGCATGAAGAAGCGGCCGCCAGGCGCCAGCCAGCGCGCCACGTTCGCGAACGCGCGCGGCCAGTTGCGCAGGTGCTCGAACATCTCGACCGAGACGATGCGGTCGAAGCGCTGCTCCGTGTCGAACCCGTTCATGTCGCGCGTCAGCACCTCGACGTTGGCGAGGCCGCGCCGCGCCACCTCGGCGGCGATGAACTCGCGCTGCGAGCACGAGTTGGAGATCGCCGTGATGCTGCTGCGCGGATGACGCTCGGCGATCCACAGGGTCAGCGAGCCCCAGCCGCAACCGAGCTCGAGGATGCGCTGGCCGTCGGCCACGCCGGCACGCTCGCAAGTCGCCTGCAACGCGGCGGCCTCGGCATGCTCGAGCGTCGCCTCGCGATCGGGCCAGAAGCAGCTGCTGTACTTGCGATGCGGCCCGAGCACGGCGGCGAAGAACGCGGCCGGCACCTCGTAGTGCTGCTCGTTCGCCTTCTCCGGCAACGGCGCGATCACCGCATCGCGCATCTCGGCGACGAAGGCCTCGCTCAGCGCCGCTGTCGCGGCGGCGTCGCCGTCGTGCAGCTCGGCGAGGCGCGCCTTCAGCAGACGCTGGATGCCGAGCCTGACGACACGGTCGGGCACGCGGCCCTGCTCGACCCAGTGGACCCCCACCGCGGTGCGGTTCGACATGCTGCCTTTCTCGACGAAGCGAAAGCTCTGCCGTGTCGTACGTCAGCGCAGGCGCTTTGGATCACCCTGCCATGGCTCGGGAGCTGCGAAGTCGCAATCGAATGCTGCACGGCGCCGGTTGTCCGGATGTCGACAAATCCGAGGACGAACTCGCCGCAGCGGGCGGGCTCGGAAACCGCATCGTCGCCCGCGTCAGCGGTTGCGGCGCCAGATGTCGGCTGTGAGGATCGTCGCGAAGGCAACCCAGCCGACGAGAGGCAGGGCCGCCATCGCGGAGATCCGGTCCGTCCTTCTTGCCTTGCCGACGAAAGCCGTGGCCGTGCCCAGCAGCGCGGCTGACGCGACAGTGCTCGCCGGGCAGGCTGCGCGGCCGAAGAAGAGCCGGCTCCACCCGCCGATGCCGGCGATGCTGACAGCGAGCCAGCCGAGCGCCTGATTCGGAGCGCAACACGCTCTGGCTGCTGATCGCGCTCACCGTCGCCAATGTCGTGCTGGCGGTGTGGCGACCACGGCTGACGGTGAAGATCCGCTGACCCCGTCGACAAGAGGCGCCGAGAGGGGCGGGTTGCAAATGCCAGCAGCGACGCGGGCATCCTGCTTGCCGCCTTCGCCCGCCGGCATGCCCGTCGGGCTTCGGAGATTCCATGTTCACACTCGTCGGCGAATTGCCCAGGCATCAATACGTCTGGATCGACACCACGTTCACGCACCAGAAGCCGCAGGGGTTCGTCGAGGCGGTCTGGTTCGGACTGGTCTCGATGCGAGGCCGCTTGTGGGGTTGCACGGTGATGCTCAAATCCGGCGCGATCTTCCGCAACCTCCCGGTCCACGCGCTCGCCTTCCGCAGCGACCCGGAGCCGGACTGGACGCCGAAGGACGCGCAGGCCTGGGACTGCTACGGCGAGACATTCACGGCGCTGCGCTACCACTACCTCGCGGACCTCGAGGTCATGGCGCGGTGCGACATCCACGGCCGCGAGAAGCTGCTGCGCGGTCGCTACCTCTTCACCTGCGCCCCTGTCGGCGACGCTTTCAGCCTCTATCCGGAGCAGGCGAAGGAGTTTTCGTGGGTCGCGCTGCACAACGGACGCCTGTGCGTGCTGCCCACCAACCATCTGGTCTTCGCGGAGCAATCCCATACCAACAACTGGTCGATGGAGTTCCCGAAGGACATGCGGCGCCAGACCGAGATCTATCGATGCGAAACGATCGACGTCGCGGACGACAACCCGACGGAGGGCGCCATGCACGCCGACAAGCCGCAGGACAAGGGAGCGGCGCCCGCGATGCCCGATCTTCGAGTGGCCTAGAGCCCGCTCACAGGGTGTGCGAGTAGACGATGAATCCTTCGTTCTCCGCGACCCGGTCGTACAGGCGCCTGCCCGTGGCGTTCGACTCGTGGGTTTGCCAGTACACGCGCTGCAGCCCCTGGTCGCGGGCGCGCGAGTAGACCGCCTCGATCAAGGCCCGTCCCACTCCCTTGCCGCGCGCGGCGGGCAGCGTGAACAGGTCCTGCAGATAGCAGGTCGGCGCGATGCGGCTGGTGCTCCGGTGAAACAGGTAGTGGACGAGTCCGACGAGGCCGCCGTCGCTCTCGGCCACCAGCGCGAACATCGGCTCGCCCGGATCGAAGAAGCGCTGCCAGGTCGTCCTGGTGACGTCGTCCGGCAGCGCCGTCTTGCCGGTGCGTCCGTAGAACGCGTTGTAGCCGTCCCAGAGCGGCTTCCAAGCGGGAAGATCGGCTTGCTCGACGGGACGAACGATGACAGGGCTCATCTAGGCACAGGTGAAGAAGAGTTGATTCTTTCGTCGCTGGCGGCGCTTCATCGTGAGTCCTTCAGGGTCGAGCCGACCGGCTCGGTGGCTAAAGGACACTAGGTGGCACTCTGTTTGACAGCTACCTTGGCGGACTTCCGACCCGTGATTTGCGGCCGGGCGGGAGGCTCTCGCCACCCCGAAAGGCCTGGCGCGTCAACGTCCCCTCCCAGAGTTGTCGTCAGTTCCTTCGCGTGCTTGAAGAGCACCGGGACGACGTGCTCCACGAGCGATTCCAGACGATAGCGAGGACCCGACACACTCAGCGCGCCCATCAACCGCCCATCGACCCCAAACACCGGCGACGCCATGGCCGCCAGCTCCGGATCCCGCTCGCCGAAGGACGCCGCGAACATCGCTTTCCTGATGTCATCGAACTTCTTGCCCTTGGCGCCGCTGAACGCCCGCAGGACGTGACCCGACGCGCCGAGTGTTACTGGCAGCGGATCGCCCTCATTGATCAAGTCGCGAACAGCGCGAGACCCGTTGACGCGATGCAGGCAGATTCGCTTGTCGCCGTCCTGGATGTAGAACGAAGCGCTCTCCTGCAGCTCCTCGACGACCCGTTTCAGCACGGGCAACACGACATCGGCGGACCGGTAATGCCGCTGGTACAACGAGCCGATCTGGTAGGCCTTGGGGCCGAGGCGGTAGGAGCCATCCTCCAGGCGCAGCACGTAGCCGAATCTGGCGAGAGACGTGATGAGCCGAAGCACTGTGCTCTTGACGATGCCGGTGCGCTTGGTGAGCTCGGCGAGTGTCACCCGATCGTCGGTGAGAGCGTCGAGGACCGACAAGGCCCGCTCGACCGAGGCCACACCGCCTTCTGCGCTCACGTCATCAGTCCGTCGCACGACACGGCCGAGTGTAAGACGGGGTTGCAGTGCGCACCCAGGGCACGCGCCTTGCCGAAACGATCCCCGAGCCGGGTGGCTCCATTCGCGTGAGCGCGGCAGTAGTTGGCCAGAGTGCGCCAGACACTCGACGAACGAGAGGATTCAACATGCGACTCTCTGCTGTCACGGGCGCGTTGAAGGCGCTGCTGCAGCAGCGTCGTCAGGTTCATGCCCATCTCCGGGGTCCGAACAACATCAAGGTCGTCGCCTACGAGCTGGCTCGGCAGCGCTGTCTGCAAGAGGGGCGGCCGTTCCTGGCCGATCTGGCCGAGGTGCCGGCCGATGTGCTGCCCAGCTCGATCTGCCTGTCGCAGGATTGGGATTCGGCATGGCTGCCTTACTGGGCCGCTCGCATCGGCATGCGACCGGCGTATCACCGCAAGCTCTGGGAGTTTGCCTATATCTCTCAGGTCTTGTCTGAGGCCGGCATGCTGCGCGAAGGCATGCGAGGTCTCAGTTTCGGCTGTGGAAAGGAGCCCCTGGCCAGCCTCTTTGTCCATGAAGGAAGCGACGTCCTGGCGACTGACCTTCAATCGACCGATGCGAGAGCCAAGGGCTGGTCTGACGGTGAACAACACGCCGATTCCCTGGAAAGCATCTGGATGCCCGGCCTGTGCTCCAGAGAGGAAGCCACGGCGCGGCTGCACTTTCGCTCGGTCGACATGAATGCCATCCCCGGAGATCTACACCAGGCGTTTGACTTCTGCTGGTCCTCGTGCGCGCTCGAGCACCTTGGAAGCATCGATCGAGGTCTCGAGTTCGTGAGGGCCTCCGCCCGATGCCTTCGCCTTGGTGGCGTGGCTGTTCACACGACCGAGATCAACCTCGAACCCGGACCGACGATCGAGACCGGACCGACAGTCCTCTTTCAGGCCGAGCATTTCGCGGAGCTGGAGCGACGCCTGGCGAGTGACGGCGTCGAGATGCGCCCGATCGCCTCACGCCAGGGTGACCCGTTCCTGGATGGCTATGTCGACGTGCCACCCTACCCGGATCCGACACAGGTTGGATCCACGCTCAGCGTGCTCCATCTGCGCCTGCTCATCGGCGCGTACCGAAGCACGTCGATCGGCATTGCGATGCGCGTCGGCGGCTCTTGACGAGCGTCACCCGACGCTTGGAAGCGCTAGACCCTTGCGCGCACAGCCGTCAGCTGCGCAAGGCAACCGGCGTCAGCGTCGCGAACCCCGAGGTAGCCGTCAGGCCGCAAAGCCACCGGCACGATCCGTCAGCCCAGATGTCGCGGGCGCGTGCCGAAGGCGAGAAAGTTCGCCCACATCGAGAAGTCGTCGCGCGCCTTCGCCAGTGCCCGGGCCTCCGGTCCATAGACGTATAGCGCCAATCTCCCGGTTTGCATCGCCTTGGCACGAGCCCGCTGGTCGACCTTCGTCGCCTTGCTGAGCGCGATCTCGGCGGCCTCCAGGCGCTCCCGGACCTCGTCGATCTCCATTCCCCCACTCTAGCCGGCGAGGCCTCCACTGAGTGTCTGGGCCGACAAGCGGAGGCGCAGAGGCGGAACCTGTCAGGTCTGACAGGTGGTTCACGACATCCCCGCGCGTATGGTGGGCGGTCGCGCAACGACTGAAGTGCAACCCATGGCCCTGCCTCCCGGCTTCGACCCCAACGCGCAGCATCGGGTGCATGACCGAGCGCCGCGTCCCCCCGAGCCCTCCAACTGGCGGCGCCACGGGCCGCATTTGCGCACGCTCGCAGTAGCCGTCGTGCTTACGGCCGCAGCCGCCTCTGCAGGCCTGCTGATGGCGTTGATGGGGGACTGAGCGGTCAGGCAGCGTCACGGTGCGCCGGCTGCACCGTGATGGTCACGTCCCCAAGGTCCGCGCTGCGGTCGGCGGCCCGCTTCATCGGCATGCGTTCTCGTCCTCGAACGCCAAGGAGCCACTCCAGATGCCCGGCAAGGCAGTCCGCGCAGGCGGCCCAGCCGGTGTCCTGAGGGAAGAACTCGGCACCGCATTCGGCACAGCTCGATGGCATGCCGTGGCCCTCACCGCCTGCGTGCGGGGTACGCTGTGAGAGGTGCCGGCCCGGTGAGCGCCGGGCCGCTGGCCGCCGTG
>Ga0207683_10005207_pt1 | contig 11169 bp, 8 predicted proteins | sample KBSM73metaG_FD_184333 | JGI IMG/M metagenome (GOLD analysis project Ga0207683, IMG submission 184333) | Miscanthus rhizosphere microbial communities from Kellogg Biological Station, Michigan, USA - KBS M7-3 metaG (SPAdes) (version 2) | ecosystem: Host-associated > Plants > Roots > Rhizosphere >...
CTCGACATCGGTCAGCGTGCGCTCGGGCGCGCGGTACGCGATCGACCACAGCATCGACTTCATGCCGGCGCCGAGCTTGGCGTCGCGATAGTCCTCGAGCAGCCGGATCTGCGAGACCAGCGGCTCGGCCGCGGCTTCGATCACGTCGACGATGCGCGCCGCCGGAATGTCCTCGGAGAGCAGCAGCGACACGTCGCGCTCGGAGCGCGGGAACTTCGGGATCGTGCGCATCTGGGCGGGCTGCGCGAGCGGCAGCTTGTCGAGCTCGACCTCGAACGCGAACACCGCGCCCTGCACGCCGAGCCGCTTGCGCACGCGCGGGTGGACCTCGCCGAACCAGCCGACGACCTCGCGATCGAGCAGCAGCTCGCCGGCGACGCCGGGATGCAGGTACGCGACGTGCGTGGTCGGCTGGACGCGGATGCGAACCTCGCCCGCCACGGCGCGGATCGCCTCGAGCGCGAACGCCTTGGCGTCGAACGCATCCCAGGCGGCGCCGTCGCCGACCTGGCCCGTGCGCTTGCCCGCGAGCACGCCCGCGGCCCACACCGGCTCGTCGGCGAGCTCGTGCAGCGGCCGCTCGACGACGGCCTCGCCCTTGCGCAGGAACACGCTGCCGACCTCGAACAGGCACACGTCGGGGCGGCCGTACGACTCGTTGCGCGCGACCGCGGCGAGCAGGTTCGTGAGCAGCGACGTCCGCATCACGGCCTGCTCGGCGCTCATCGGGTTGTGCAGCGCGATCGGCTGTGCGCGGCGATCGGTGGCAGCGAGACCGAGCGATGCCGCGCGCTCCGCCGACTGGAACCCGTAGGTGATCGCCTCGAAGCCGCCGGCGGCCGCGAGCGCACGCCGTGCGATGTCACCGCGATGCGCGGGCTGGACCGGCGGCGCCTGGCGCATCACCGGCAACGTCGACGCCACCTGCTCGTAGCCGGTGAGCCGAAGGATCTCCTCGATCACGTCGACCTCGCGCGTGATGTCGGCGCGCGCGGACGGCGGCGTGACCGCGAAGCCAGGCACCGCGACCGCGTGCTCGCCTGCGCGGCTGACGCTGTCGATGCGCTCGCTCGCCGCCGCGCTCACGGTGAAGCCGAGCCGGGTCAACGCACTCTCGCACTGCGTCTCCGTCAGGGGAACGCCGGTCAGCATCTGCACGCGCGGCAACCGCACGTGGATCGACACCGGCGTGTGCTTCCCCGGATAGGCGTCGACGGCATCGCCGATCACGCGACCGCCGCCGAGCTCGCACATGAGGCGCGCAGCGCGGCCCGACGCGAGCGCTGCAAGCTCGGGATCGACGCCGCGCTCGAAGCGGTGCGATGCCTCGGAGTGCAGACCGAGCCGGCGTGCGGTGCGACGCACCGAGACCGCGCGGAAGCTCGCGCTCTCCAGCAGCACGCGCGTCGTGCCATCGGTCACCTCGGTGTCGAGGCCACCCATCACGCCCGCGAGCGCGATGCCGCGATCGCCGTCGCGGATCACGAGGTCATCCTTGACGAGCGTGCGGTCGACGCCGTCGAGCGTGGTGAACTTCTCGCCGTCGCCGGCCGGCGTCACGCCGATGACCTTCGTCTTCAGGGTCGCCGCATCGAACGCGTGCAGCGGCTGGCCGAGCTCGAACAGCACGTAGTTCGTCACGTCGACGAGGTTCGAGATCGGGCGCACGCCGACCGCGCGCAACCGCTGTGCGAACCGCCGCGGCGATTTCGCGACGCGCAGACCATCGATCAAGCGCGCGGTGTAGCGCGGGCACAGCTCGCCCGAGGCGATCGCGATCTCGATCTGCGCGGCGCCGTCTCCGCGAAACGCGCTGACATCGGAATCGGGCGGCACGAGCCGGCCGCCGAGGATGGCGCACAGCTCGCGCGCCACGCCGAGGTGACCGAGCAGATCGCCGCGGTTCGCAGGCGCGTTGACCTCGAGCAGCCAGTCGTCGATGCCGAGCGCCTTCTGCGCCGGCGAGCCAAGTGCCGTGCGGTCGTCCTCGTCGAGGATGATGATGCCGCCGTGATCGTCGCCGAGCCCGAGCTCGTCCTCGGCGCACAGCATGCCCGGCGAGATGATGCCCTTCACCGGCTTGGGCGCGAGCGTCATGCCGTTCGGCAGCACCGCGCCGACCTGCGCCCACAGCACGCGCCGCCCCGGCTCGGGGACGTTGGGCGCGCCGCACACGACCTGCGTTGCCACGCCGCCGCGCTCGGTGATCACGTCGACCAGCGTGAGCTTCTGCGCATCGGGATGCGGCTTCTTGCCGACGACCTCGGCGACCACGACGCCCTTGAAGCCTGCACCGAGATCGGTGAGGCCCTCGATCTCGATCCCCAGGCGCGTCAGCGCGTCGGCGCCTTCCTGCGGCGTCGGCTGGGTATTCAGGTCGCACAGCTCGAGGAGCCAGTTCCACAGGACCTTCATGACTAGAACTGCTCCAGGAAGCGCACGTCGCCTTCGTAATAGAACTTGATGTCGTTCACCGCGTGGCGAAGCATCGCCATGCGCTCGAGGCCCATGCCGAACGCGAAGCCGGTGTACTTCTCGGCGTCGACGCCGGTGTGCGCGAACACGTCGGGATCGACCATGCCGGCGCCGCCGATCTCGACCCAGCCGGTCTGCTTGCAGATCCGGCAGCCCGAGCCGCCGCAGAACGAGCACTGCATGTCGACCTCGGCGCCGGGCTCGACGAAGGGGAAGTACGACGGCCGCAGCCGGATCCCGAGATCCTTCATGAAGAATCGCTTCACGAAGTGAAGGAGCGTTCCCTTGAGGTCGGCGAACGAGATGCCCTCGTCGACGGCGAGCCCCTCGATCTGCGTGAACATCGGCGAGTGCGTGGGGTCGTCATCACGGCGATAGACGTGGCCGGGCGCGACGATCCGGATCGGCGGCGGCTGCGTCAGCATCGTGCGGATCTGCACCGGCGACGTATGCGTGCGCAGGACGATCTCTTCGGACACGTAGAACGTGTCCTGCATGTCACGCGCGGGGTGATCCTTCGGGATCGCGAGCGCCTCGAACGTGTGCCAGTCGGTCTCGATCTGCGGGCCCTCGGCGACGATGAACCCGAGCTCGGAGAAGATCTGCACGGCCTCGAACCGGACCTGCGTGAGCAGGTGCAGGTGACCGCCGCCGACCGGGCGCGCCGGCAGCGTGACGTCGATGCGACGCCCGAGGTCCTGCGCGTCCTTGGCCTCGTCGAGCTCGGCGAGGCGCCTGGTGACCTGGTCCTCGATGCCCTGCTTGACCTTGTTGACCGCCTGCCCGACCGTGGGCCGGTCCGCCGGTGGGAGCTTCGAGAGCTCCTTCATCAGCTCGCTGACCTTGCCCTTCTTGCCGAGGAACTGCGCCTGCGCCGCGCGGATCGACTGCTCGTCCGAGAGCGGCTGGATCAGGTCGAGGAACTCGTCGCCGAGGCGGGCGAGCTTCGCGATCAATTCAGTGGTGTCCATGATGCCCAAAATGAAAAACGGCGGCCCTTGCGGAGCCGCCGTACGTTACTCGCTGCGGAAGCTCGCTACGCGGAGACGATCTTCTGGAACGCGACGGGATCGCTGATCGCGATCTCGGCGAGCATCTTGCGGTTCAGCTCGACGCCGCCCTTGGTGAGCTGGCCCATGAGCTTCGAGTAGCTGATGCCGAGCGCGCGCGCCGCGGCGTTGATGCGCTGGATCCAGAGCGCGCGGAAGTCGCGCTTCTTGACCTTGCGCGAACGGTACATGTGCATCCAGGCGTGCTGGACGCTCTCGTTCGCGATCGCGTGGCAGTTCTTCCGCTTGCCGCGGAAACCCTTCGCCCACTTCAGGACGCGGTTACGGCGGCGGCGGGCTTTGAATCCTCGTTTAGCGCGGGGCATGACAAACCTCTAGGCGTACGGCAGCAGGACGTCGATCTGGTGGTGATGCGCGGGCGGCACGTAGGCCGAGTTCCGGGCCTGGCGCTTCATCTTCTTGCTGCGACCCGTGAGCAGGTGGCGCTTGAAGACGTGCGCGAACTTGAACTTGCCCGAAGCAGTCTTCTTGAACCGCTTCTTGGCACCGGAATGAGTCTTGACCTTGGGCATGACGCGAGGCTGGGTTTTATGCCTTAACCCCGCGAACCTGACAAGGCTTTTGTACGTTTACCGCGGGGTAAACGCCTCCCTGGAATTCCAGGGAGTTACTCGGACGGCGGAGCCTCGTCGTCGTCGTCATCCTCGACGTCGGCGTTGATCTCGTCTTCATCGAGATCGTCCTCGTCGGGCGGCGGCGGCGGCGGTGCCGTCTTCTGACCGGGCTGGCCAGAACGCTTCGCAGCGTCGGCGGCCATCTGCGCGGCAACCTGGGCCTTCTTGGCCTCCTGCGCCTTGCGGACGACGCCGGGGCGCGGCGCGATCACCATGATCATGCGACGGCCTTCCATGTTGGGCGTCGCCTCGACCGTGGCGATGTCGTTGCAGAGGTCGACGACCTTGTTCAGGACGTTCATGCCGGTCTGCGGGTGCGTGATCTCGCGACCACGGAACACGACGGCCAGGCGGACCTTGTTGCCCTCTTCGAGGAAGCGGCGGACATGCTTCACCTTGAAGGCCATGTCGTGCTCTTCCGTCTTGGGACGGAACTTGATCTCCTTCGTCTCGACAGTCGAAGCGCGCTTGCGAGCCTGCTGCTTCTTCTTCGCTTCCTCGTACTTGTACTTGCCGTAATCCATGATCCGGCAGACAGGCGGGAAGGCACGAGGCGAAATCTCGACGAGATCGAGACCACGCTCCTCGGCGAGGCGGAGCGCTTCATGCGTGGGCAACACGCCAAGCTGCTCTTCTTCCGCGATGACGCGGACCTCGGGGACACGAATTCGGTGATTGATGCGAAGGCCCGCTTCCGGGCGGCGACGATCGAAACGTCCTCCTGGTCGCACGTTCATTCCATTCCACTCTGCTGCATGTGTCTGATGATTCTCCAGGCGTAGGTGCCGTGTGGCTGCGTTTGTACCCCAGATTCAGTACGGAATCTCGGCCTCTTTGGTGACCGATTCGAGGAACTTTTCGAACGGCGTGATGCCCAGATCCGCGTCCTTGCCGGTGCCGTGCTTGCGCGGCGAGACACTCCGCGACTCGACTTCCTTGTCGCCGACGACCAGCGTGTACGGGACCTTGGCGAGTTGCGCGTCGCGGATCATCGCCTTGAGGTGCCCCTGGCTACGGTCGATGTCGACGCGAACGCCGGCGGCCCGCATCTGCTTCACGAGGTCCTCGGCGTACGCGTGATGCCGCTCCGAGACCGGGACCACGCGCACCTGCTCCGGAGCGAGCCACACCGGGAAGTTCCCTGCGAAGTGCTCGATCAGGATGCCGATGAACCGCTCGAACGATCCGTAGATCGCGCGGTGGATGACGACCGGGCGGTGCTCGCTGTTGTCCGAGCCGATGTAGCTGAGGTCGAAGCGCTCGGCGGCGTTGTAGTCGAGCTGGATCGTACCGAGCTGCCACTTGCGGCCGATCGAGTCGGCGACGTCGAAGTCGATCTTCGGACCGTAGAACGCGCCGTCACCCGGCTTGAGCTCGTACGGCAGCCCGGTTTTCTCGAGTGCGGCCTTGAGCGCGCCCTCGGCCTTGTCCCACAGCGCGTCGTCGCCGATCTTCTTCTCGGGACGCGTCGCGAACTTCGCGGTGAACGTGAGCCCGAACGCGGCGTAGACCTTGCCGATCATCGTGGCGAGCGCGAGCACCTCGTCGGTGATCTGCGACTCCGTCACGTACAGGTGCGCGTCGTCCTGCTGGAACTGGCGCACGCGGGTCAGGCCCGACAGCACGCCGGTCGCCTCGTTACGATGCAGCACGTCCTGCGTGTGCAGGCGCAGCGGCAGCTCGCGATAGCTGCGGCGCTTCATCTGGAAGAACAGGTGATGCGACGGGCAGTTCATCGGCTTGAGCGAGAAGCTCGCGCGATCCTCCTCGGTCGCCTCCGGCGGCGCCTCGGGATCGAGGATGAGGAACATGTTCTCGCGGTACTTGCCCCAGTGGCCGCTCTTCTCCCAGAGCGACTTGTTGTAGAGCAGCGGCGTCTTGATCTCCTCGTAGCCGTTGGAGAGGCAGAGCCGGCGCATCGCGGTCGACAGCGTCGTGTAGATCGAGGTGCCCTTGCTGGTCCAGAACACCGCGCCCGGCGCCGCGGGGTGGAACGCGAACAGATCGAGATCCTTGCCGAGCCGGCGATGATCGCGCTTCTTCGCCTCTTCCTGCTGGTGCACCCACGCGTCGAGGTCCTTCTGAGTGAAGAACGCCGTCCCGTAGATCCGCTGGAGCTGCGCGTTGCGATGATCGCCGCGCCAGTACGCGCCCGCGACCGACAGCAGCTTGATCACGCCGACCTTGCCGGTCGACGGCCCGTGCGGTCCGAGACAGAAGTCGACCCAGTCGCCGTGCGAGTACAGCGAGAGCGTCTTCGCTCCCTTGTTGAAGATGTCCTCGACGATCTCGAGCTTGAACTTCTCGCCGAGCTTGCCGAACAAGGCGAGCGCCTCGTCCTTGCTGACCTCGGTGCGCACGAACGGGACGTCGCGCTTGACCTCCTCGTTCGCGGCCTTCTCGATCGCCACGAGGTCGTCGGGCGTGAACGGGGTGTCACGCGCGAAGTCGTAGTAGAAGCCCTCGTCGGTGGAAGGGCCGATCGTCACCTGGGTGCCGGGGAACAGCTTCTGCACGACCGACGCGACGATGTGCGCCGCATCGTGGCGGATCAGCTCGAGCGCCGCCGGATCCTTCGGCGTGATGACCGAGATCCGCGCGTCGTGATCGAGTTTCTTGCTGAGGTCGACCTCGGCGTCATCGAGCTTCGCAGCCAGCGCGACCTTCGCGAGGCCCGGCCCGATCTGCGTGCGCACGAAATCCGCCACCGTCGTTCCGACGGGCACGGACTTGGTCGCACCATCGGGAAGGGTGATCGTGACTTGCGCGTCGCTCATATGGGCGCGCGACCTTACCCCCGAAAAACTCGAACGGCCAGCCAGGTAGCCGCTCTGGCGACGATGTTATGACCGGCCCATGTCCAGGAGCGCGTGGGTCGTAGGGCTGCTCGCCGCCGCGGGCTGTAAGGGTAACCACGCGGCGTCGAAGCCCGCGCCGACGTCGGGGCCAGCGCCCGGCTCGGCCGCAGCTGCGCACGATCCGTGGGCCCCGACCGCCGGCTCGGCGTACGACCCCATCGCGTTTGCCGGATCGGGATCCGACGTGCCGGCATGGGTTCACGATCCGCCCGATGTGCTGCGCGACAAGATCAACGGCGTCAACGCGCATGTCATCGTGCTCAAGAGCTCCGCGACGTTCGCCGAATATCGCGACGTGCTCGCGACCGCCGAGAAGACGCCGGGGGTGGTCGCGGCCGAGCCGTTCATCTTCACCGAGGACCAGATCGCGAAGGGCTCGGGCGCACCGCTGTCGACCGCGGTCAAAGGGGTCGATCCGGCGCGCGTCGATCGCGTGCTGACGATCGGCAAGCACATGGTAAGCGGCTCGCTCGCCGTGCTCGCGTCCGGCGATCCGGCGCCGATCGTGCTCGGCGACGATCTCGCGACCAAGCTCGCGGTGAAGATCGGCGATGACGTGAAGGTCACGGTTCAAGTCGATCCGGACGCCGACGCCTGGGACGCGCCGAGCGACGCGCGCCGCGACAACACGCGCACGAAGGTCTTCCGGGTCGCCGGTACGTTTCACATGGACTTCGACGAGTACGACGGCCGCCTCGCGCTCACGTCGCTCGCGGCGATGCAGGCGTTCGTCGGTCGCGGCGATCAGGTGATGGGCATCGAGATGACGGTGAAGGACGTCGAGCACGCCGACGGCGTCGCGAAGGCGCTCGAGGCCGCGCTCGGCGGTCCGCCCTACCAGGCGATGGACTGGTACGAGCTCAACAAGAATCTGTTCACGGCGATGTTCGGCACCAAGCGTCCGTGACCGAAAATGAGAACCGGCGGCCCTTTCGGGAACCGCCGGCTTTCCTTCGTAGGCACGCGCGGGATTGAACCGCGGACCCCTACCGTGTCAAGGTAGTGCTCTCCCACTGAGCTACGTGCCTGGGAGGGCCTTTAACTAGACGACCGGCCCGGGCAAGTCAAGAGGGCGTCAGTAGCTCTCGACGGTGCCGACGGTGACGGTCGGCGCGGGTGAAACCGCCTTGCGGACGCGCACCCAGTCGAAGCTCACGTTGCCGCCTCCCTGGTAGACGTGGAGACGCAGGTTCAACGGACCGATCGGGCCGGTGTACGTGTGGTTCTGGACGATGGTGTCGGCGAGGCGGAACGCACCCGACGAGCCGTAGGTCTCGACGCCGTACAGGTGCGGGTTGCCGTCGAGCGGCACCGTCGCATCGTCGTGCTCGAAGCCGGCCTCGTTGACGGACGGATGGATCGCGTTCGCGGACGATGCGTACCAGACGATCCACGGCGCGGCGCTCGTGAAGTTCGACTCGTAACCGAGCCACCACGACGGTCCCGAGACCTGCGCGCCGGTGGCGGTCGCCATCACGTCGACGGCGGTCTGGGCGCCGTAGGTCGCGGTCGAGTGGATGCCGCCGTTGTTCGCGCTGATCGTGACCTTGCTGTTGGCGACGCTGACGTTGCCCTGCGATGCCCACGTGCTCGCGAGCGCGGCGCCGGGAAAGTCGTCCCACACGTCAAAGACCGTCGCCGGATCTTTCGGCGCGGCATTCGGGTTCGGGTTGTTGCAGTAGACCCAGTAGCTCGTGTTCGTCGTGCCGCCGGCGATCTGCGCCTGCAGCGGGAACCACGTCCACTCGGTCGTGCCGACCTCGTCGATCACGCGCGGAACTTCGGTCTGGTTGTAGACGATGCGGACCTGGTCGCGGTTGGCGCCGCACGGTGCGGCGTCGAGATCGAACGCCATGCCGACCTGGTAGCCCTGCGCCATCGCGGTCTGCGAGCCGTTCACGATCGTCAGCTTCATGCGCGAACCCCAGGCCGCGTTCCACCAGTCGGCGGGGTGCGCCGGTGCGTCGAGGTAGACGAACGCGTCCGGCGGCGCATCGGGCGGCGCGTCGGGGTGACCGTCGATGACCACGGGGCCGTCGTCGCCGAAGGGCGCGTCTGCGTGTGCCGGGGCGTCGCCGCCACCCGGAGCCGCGTGGGGTTGAAATGAGCAACCGGCGAGGACGACCGCCGCGAGAAGCCGCATCGACGACGAGCCTAGCACCTGTACCGTTTGGGACGCGATGTGGTCGTGCCTGCGATACGCACACTTCGGGCTGACGAGCGCGTCAGAGTAGCCCTCGCTCCCGCCTTGCTCGGTGCGTCAGAACCGGCGTACCCTTGAGGTCTTAGACAACCTTATCGGGCCGGTCTCGAGTCCGATGAACGCAGGGATTCCGTCTGACATCCTTGTCATGGCGGGGAGCAACGGTTGATCCAGGTCGGACAGGTCCTCGACAAGTACGAGCTACTGGAGCGAGTCGGCCAGGGCGGGATGGCGATCGTCTATCGAGGGATCGATCGCTCGCTCAAGCGCACGGTCGCGATCAAGGTCCTGCACAAGCACCTCGCCGACTACCAGGAGGCGCGCGATCGGTTCGAGCGCGAGGCCCAGGCGGTCGCCAAGCTGCGCCACGAGAACATCCTCGAGATCTTCGACTACGCCGCGAAGGAAGAGTCCGAGGCGTACATCGTCACCGAGTTCATCGACGGTCAGACGCTCAAGCAGTTCGTCACCGACCGGCCGATCGCGTTCCCCGAGGTCGGCGCGATGATCATGCTCCAGGTGTGTCGCGCGCTCGCGCACGCGCACGCCGCCGGCATCCTGCATCGCGACGTGAAGCCCGAGAACATCATGATCCGGTCCGACGGCGTCGTGAAGCTGATGGACTTCGGCATCTCGCACATGGTCGACCTCGAGCGGCTCACCGTGACGGGCCAGCTACTCGGCTCGCCGGCGTACATGGCGCCCGAGCACGTCGAGGGGCGGCCGCTCGACTTCCGCACCGACGTGTTCGCGGCGGGCATCGTGCTGTATCAGCTCACCGTCGGGAAGCTGCCGTTCGAGGGCAAGAACCCGCACGAGGTGCTCAAGCGGATCGCCGAGTGCAAGTTCATCGATCCGCGCCAGGCGAACCCGCGCATCGGCAACCGGCTCGGCCGGATCATCCTGCGCGCGATGGCGGCGGCGCCGGCGGATCGGTATCCGGCGATCAGCGAGATGGTGCTCGCGCTCGAGGCGTACATGGAGGAGTCGGGGCTGCCCAGCGACAAGATCGCGGGCGAGCTCGCGCGCTACTTCCAGTCGCCGGTGAGCTACGAGCAGGCGCTCAAGGACCGGCTCGTCGATCACCTCACGCGGCGCGGAGGCAAGCTGCTCGCGAGCGGCGACCAGGCCCCTGCCCTCGACGTGTTCGATCGCGTGCTCACGATCGATCCGAAGAACGAGAAGGTCCTCGCGATCCTCGACGGCATCAACCGCCGCGCGCGCATGAAGACGGGCGCGATCGCGGTGGGACTGATCGGCATGCTCGCGTTCTGCGGCTACATGATTCACCGCAGGAACCTGCCGCCGCACGCGGACGCGCCACCTCAAGAGCAGGTGGCCTCGCCGCCGCGCATGGAGAATCCGACGCAGGAGGTGAGCCACGAGGTGCTACCGGCCGATGCCGCGCCCGTCGCAGTGCGCCCGGATGCCGCGACGCCGGCGATCGTCGTGACGGCGCCGCACGATGCGGCGGAGGCCGTCGTCCCGAGCGAGGCGGCGGCTCCGGAGACGCACCACGTTCGCCTGATCGTCGCGCAGCCTGGCGCGACCTACAGCATCGACGATGGTCCGTGGACGCCCGTGGGCGCGAACGGCTTCATCGAGCGCGACATCACCGCGCCGATCCGCGTGAAGGTCCGCAACCCGCCGCACTTCACCGAGACCGAGTTGCGCGTCGACGGCAGTCACGACGAGGTTCCGATCACCCTTGAGAAGCGCCCCGCCAGCGTCACCGCGAAGTGCGTGAAGCCGGACGGTGCGGGCAGCGATTGGAAGCCGCCGTCCGTCTATATCGACAAGAAGAAGGGCGATCTCGATCGCGCGCAGAATGTGTTCTTCGACGGCATGCTCGACATCGTGAAGTCGGTCGACGTCGAGTTCATCTACGAGAAGCACGACCGTCATCAGAAGGTGCAGATCGAGGCCGGCGAAACCGTGGTGGTGACATG
>Ga0207683_10005211_pt1 | contig 11164 bp, 8 predicted proteins | sample KBSM73metaG_FD_184333 | JGI IMG/M metagenome (GOLD analysis project Ga0207683, IMG submission 184333) | Miscanthus rhizosphere microbial communities from Kellogg Biological Station, Michigan, USA - KBS M7-3 metaG (SPAdes) (version 2) | ecosystem: Host-associated > Plants > Roots > Rhizosphere >...
CCGCGCGGCGGCTCGCGCTCGATCCCTTCGATCACCGACCGGGCCTCTTCGAGGTGACGCGCGAGCGCGCTCTCCGGCTCGGTCGACCGCCGGCGCGACGACCTCGGGCCGCCCGTCGCGAACGAGAGGTCATGCAGGCTGATCGACGGCTCCGGCGGTGCTTGCGCGTGCCGCCACAGACCAGTCTCGGGATCGAAGCGGTAGAGCGGCAGCAGCTTCCAGCCGTGGGTCGCGAGCAGCTGGACAGCCGCGATGACGTAGTCGAGCACCGCGTCGCTCCAGAAGTAGTTGAAGCTGAGCCGCAGGTACGAGAGCTTCGCCCCGAGATGGCCCGCGCAGGCTTCGCTGTGCATCCGGGCCGACCAGCGCTCGTCGATCGGCGTCAGGCGGTGGACGTAGGGGCCGGCGCAGAAGCAGCCGCTGCGCGCCTGGATGCCGAACAGGTCGCTGAGGACGGCGGCCAGGAAGTGCGAGTGCAGGAGGCCCCGCCGGTGCCGGATGCCCAGGGAGACGATGCCCAGCCGATCGAGGTCGGGGTTCCCGAGGATCTCGATGTTCGGGTGCTGCCGCCACCGGTAGAGCGCACGGCGAACCGCGCGTTGCTCGCGCCGGTGGATCTCGTCGACGCCGACAGCCTCCTTGAGGGCGAAGACGAGCCCGGCGCGGATCGACTCGACGATCGCCGGCGTGCCTCCTTCCTCGCGGATCGCCGGCTCGGGGTGGTACGACTGCGTCGACGGGCCGACGAACAGGATCGTGCCGCCGCCGGGCACGGTGGGGACCTGGTTCCGGAAGAGGTGTCGCTTCGCGACGAGAACGCCCGGCGTCCCCGGTCCACCGATGAACTTGTGGGGCGAGACGAAGACCGCGTCCTTGTAGGCAAGCCGGCCGTCCGGAACCGGCGGCGACGGGTTCAGGTCGATCCGGACGTATGGTCCGGCCGCCGCGTAGTCCCAGAGGGCGAGCGCGCCGAACCGGTGCAGCAGGATCGAGATCGCCTCCGTGTCGGTGAGGATGCCCGTGACGTTGGAGGCGGCCGAGAAGGCGCCGATCTTGAGCGCGCGGCCGGCGTAGCGCTCGAGCTCGTCGCGAAGGTGGTCGACGTCGACGCGGCCGTCTCCGTCCTCGCCGATGGACACGACGTCCGCACTCGACTCCCGCCAGGGCAACTCGTTCGAGTGGTGCTCGTGCGGCCCGACGAACACCACCGGTCGCTCCCCACCTCCGAACGGCTCGTGTGACCCGAGACCGAGCAGCCGGACGACCTTGTCGACGGCGCCGGTCGCTCCCGAGCCGCAGAAGACGACCACGTCCTGGTCGCTTCCGTTGACGGCCGCGTGGATGATGCTCCGGGCCTCCTCCCTGAGCGCGGTCGTCTGCAGGCCCGTCGCGGACGCCTCCGTGTGGGTGTTCGCATACAGCGGCAGGACCTCGTCCCGGATGAAGTCCTCGACGAAGGACAACGCACGGCCCGACGCCGTGTAGTCGGCATAGACCAGCCGGCGCGGTCCGAAGGGACCGTCGAGCACGATGCCGTCGCCGATCACGGACCGGCGGATCGTCTCGGTCAGCGTCTCGGGACGCGTCCCGGTGAGGAGCTGTCTTGCCGTCGCGACTCTCATCGGCGTCACTCCGAGGCTAGGTGCTCGTTCGTGCGCCGGCTAGCGGGTTTCCCCTACGTTCTTCGATCGGCACCCTCCGGCTCGGAGACCCGCACGGTTCCGTCGGCGACCAGCCGCGTGAGCTCCGACCGGGAACGGATCTCGAGCTTGCGATAGATGCGCGTCAGGTGCGCCTCGACGGTCGCGACGCTGACGAACATCGCCTGGGCGATCTCCCGGTTCTTCCGACCCTGCGCCGCGAGCGCGGCGACACGCCGCTCCGCAGGGGTCAGCTCCCGAGCGTTCGCGCTCCTCGAGGACGCAGCCCGCTCGAGCTCCTCCGCTGCCCGCACGGCCCAGAGACCGGCGCCCATCCCGGCAAAGCGGTCGCGTGCGCCGGCGAGCGTCTCGGCAGCGAGCCGCCGCCGGCCGGCGCGGAGGTGTGCCCGGCCGAGCGCGAGCAGGGCACGGGACGCATCCGGAGCGAGGCCCAACCGGTCGAAGGCCGCCGCTGCACGGTCGAGGGGCGCGACCGCATCGTCCGGGCTGCCCCGCGCGAGGTCGAGCGCGCCGCGGCTGCGCTCGAGGGCGGCCCACGCCCAGGGGCTGTCGACCGCCGCCGCCTGGTGCTCGAGCCGCACGACGAGCGCCCCGGCGGCTTCGACCTGGTCCGACGCCGCGAGCGCTTCGATCGCATCCGGGAGCACCGGGTACACCCCGGGATGGCCCACTCCCATCTCCTCGAGGAGCCTGACCGCCTCGGCGAGCTCACCGGCCGCGCCCCCCGCGTCGCCCTCTGAGAGCGCAACGAGCCCAAGCACTCTGCGCGCCCCGACGACGTCGGTCAGCTCCCTCAGCCGCATCGCGCGCTCGAGCAGCTGCTCGGCGGCCGCCCGGGCCTCTGTGGCTCGACCGGACCAGGCTTCCACGAGCGCGAGTGGGTAGAGAAGCAACCGCTCACCGGACGTGTTGCCGGCGTCGCGAGCCGCCTCCAGCGCCTGGACGACGAGGTCCTCCGCCGCCGCAAGATTTCCGGCCGCACACTCGACGAGCGCGAGGTCGTACAGACGGTACGGCCGCTTGAACTCGCCGGCAGCCCGGCCGGCTTCGAAGATCTCCCTCGCCCCGTGGAGATCGCCCGCCCAGCGAAGCTGCTTGCCGAGCATGACGCGGGCGCTCCGGTCCAGGGGCCGTTCTCCGGCCTCGTCCTCGAGCGCGATCGCCTCCGCGATGCGGCCCGGCTGCGGCTTACCGGCGATGGTCTCCAGGTGAGCCAGGTCGGCGGCTGCGAATGCGCGCAGGCGAGGCTCGTCGATCCGCTCCGCGATGGCGAGCGCCTGCCGAGCGCAGTCCACTGCCGCAGCCACGTCACCGACGTAGAGGAATTGCGTGAAAGCGAGCTCTCGAAGGACCGTGGCGCGGAGGAGCTCGTCCTCGCCGGCATCGTCGAGGGCACGCCGAAGGAACACCTCGGCGGTGGCCGGATCGTCGTCGTCCAGATCGGAGCGGCGCACGAGCATCCTCGCCCGACGCGGCCCCGGCGGCAGGGCGTCGACGAGCCGGTCTGCGAGCACGAGCGCTCGGCTCGGCTCGCCGGCGGCGGCGAGCTGCTCGATCTCCGTCACCGAGCGGCGGTACAGGCCTTCCGCGTCCTCCCGTGGCGTCAGCCGGAGGCTGTGCCGGGCCAGCTCGGCCGCGAGCTCCGCGGCGCCGCGCCTGCTCGCGCGATCGGCGGCTTCCTCGAGCAGCCCTGCCACGCGTGCGTCCGGCCGATCGGTCGAAAGCGCCAGATGCCGGGCCCTGACGTCCGGATCGGCTGCGTCCTCGGCGAGCCGGGCATGGAGCGCCCGCCGGCCGAGCGGGCTCATGCGCTGGTACACGGCCGAGGCGGTCAGAGGGTGCGAGAAGCGCACGTGCAGGTTCTCCTCCACCGTCAGGAACCCGTGCCGCTCTGCTTCGAGGAGGAGCGCGTCCAGGTCGCCGGACACATACCCGCGTAGATCCGCGACGGAGATCGTCCCGAGCGCGGCAACGATCTCGAGGAGCGGCGCCAGCTCGTCGGGCGCGATCGCCAGCCGGTGGGCGATCGCCGCCTGGAGCGAATCCGGAAGGTCGACCCGGCCTCGGGGGCCTCCGCGCGGGTCCTCGTCCGCAAGGCCACGCGCCAGCTCGATCGCATAGAGCGGGTTGCCGCCCGAGACCTCGTGGATCCGGAGCAGCGTGGGGCGGGAGATGGCAGCTACGAACGGGCTCAGAACGGTCCGCAGCGCCCCCGGATCGAGCGGGCCGAGCTCGAGCGTCTCGTAGCGATCCGGCGCCATCGTGCCGGCTGCGTCGAGCAGGTCGACTCCCACCGTCGACAGTCGCAGGGCGCCGAGAACGCCGATTCGCTCCGCGGCCAATCTCCGGAGCGCAAATCGCAATCCATGGGCCGATGCCGCGTCGACCCACTGGAGATCGTCGATTGCGACGATCGTCGGTTCACGCTCGGCCTGGCTCCGCAGGGCCGCGAGGACGGCTTCACCCCGAGCGACGGGACCCTCCTCGTGCTCGATGGAGACGTCGAGCTCGACTCGCTCGAACAGATCGACGAGTGCCCCGAGGACGAGCGGCATCTCCTCCTCGGCCGGCCTGGCCTGGAGCACCCGAAACCCGGCCCGCCGGCATCGCTCGACCCCTGCCCGCCAGAGCGTCGTCTTGCCGATCCCTGGCTCGCCGACGATCACGAGCATCCGGGTACCGCTCTCGACCGCACCGACGAAAGCGTCGATCCGGGCCAGCTCCGCGTCCCGGCCGACGACGGGAGGGACGCCCGCCGTGGTGTCTGCCCTGCGGGCCACGCTATCCGTCGTCGCCCAGCGACAGGCTTCCGTCTGCGACCAGGCGCGCGAGCTCGGTGCGCGATCGGATGGCGAGCTTGCGGTAGATCCGGGTCAGATGCGCCTCCACGGTTGCGACGCTCATGAACAGCGTCGTGCCGATCTCGCGATTCTTCAGTCCACGGGCCACGAGCGCCGCGATCCGCGCCTCGGCAGGGGTGAGGACGCCCGCGGCCCGTCCCGGAGCAGCGCGCTCGAGCTCTTCGACTGTTCGCGCTTCCCAGTGCGCCGCCCCGATCTCGGCGAAGCGGTTGCGGGCATCCGCGAGCGTGTCGGCCGCGAGTGTCCTGTGTCCGCTCCTCGCTTGCGCCCGGCCGAGCGCCAGCACCGCGCGGGCGGCAGCCGGCCGGTAGCCGAGCCGGTCGAAGGTCGAGGCGCTCTCTTCGAGCGGTGCGACAGCTGCCCCCGGGTCGCCCTGGGCGATCAACAGCGTGCCGCGGGAACGTGCGAGCGCGGCCTGCGCCCAGGCGCTGTCGAGCGCGGCCGCCTGCCGTTCGAGCCGTTCCCGGAGCGCTTCGGCCAGCTCGGATTCGCCCGTGCCGGCGAGCGCCTCGATCGCGTCGGGCAGGATCGGCAGCGCTCCGGGATGCGCGAAGCCCATCTGCTCGAGCATGCGCGCCGCCTCGACGAGCTCCTCCGCCGCGCCCGCTGCATCACCCTCGGAGAGCGCGAGCAGGCCGAGCACGCTCTTGCCGCGCACGATCCACTGCAGCCGCGCCCGTCTGGTCTGCGTGAGCAGCAACCCGACCGACGCCCGTGCGGGCTCGCTGAGACCGCGCCAGGCCTGGACCATGGCAAGGGGAAAGACGAGCCAGCCTGCGGCGTCCGCGTTGTCGGCGTCGCCCGCCGCCTCGAGCCCCTGGTCGACGATCTCGGCCGCAGACGCGAGGTTGCCCGCGGCGCATTCGACGAGTGCGAGGTCGTACAGACGATAGGGCCGCTCGAGCTCGTTTCCCGAGCGGCGATCCGTCGCCAGTGCGGCCTCGAACTGAGCACGTGCTCCGTCGAGGTCGCCCGCCCAGAAGACCTGTTTCGCGAGCCAGGCGCGCGGCCCGCCGCCCAGCCGCGGCGCTCCGACCTCCACGGCCAGCTCGACGGCCCTCGCCATCAGATCGGGTCGCGGCTTGCCGACGAGCGCCGACATGTGGCCGAGGTGTCCCGCGGCGAGCATGGCGAAGCCGGCGTCGCCCACTCTGTCGGCGATCTCGACCGCTTCGGACGCACATTCGATCCCCTGCCGGAGATCGCCGCGGAACATCCCCTGCAGCCAGCCGAGCAGGTCGAGCACGCGGCCGCGGAGCCGCTCGTCGCCCTCGGCGTCGGCGAGCGCGCGGACGAGGAGGGACTCGGCGAGCTCGAGGTCGTCGTCTCCGACGTAGAAGCGCCGAATCAGGGCCTCCGCCCGCTCCGGACCCGCCGGCAGCGACGCGATCAGCGCGTCGGCGAGCGCCAGCGCCCTCCCCGCTTCGCCGGCGGCCGCGAGATGCTCGATCTCGGCGAGCGCGCGCCGTCGTGCCGTGAGCGGGTCGGATTTCGGAGTCAGCCGGAGAGCATGCCCGGCGAAATCGGCTGCGACATCGGATGCGCCGCGCGCGCGTGCACGCTCGGCCGCTGCTTCGAGAAGTGCGGCGACGGCGGCGTCCGGCTCGGCGTTCGAAAGAGCGAGATGGCGCGCCCGCGCGTCGGGGTCGCCGACCTGCTCGGCCAGGCGCGCGTGCAGACCAAGGCGGGCAAGCGAACTCATCCGCCCGTAGACGACCGAGCCGACGAGCGGGTGATCGAAGCGGACCTCCAACGACTCGTCGACGACGAGCAACCGGAGCTGCTCGGCGACCGGCAGCAGCTCGTCGAGCGGGACCTCGGTCAGGATGTCCGCCAGCTCGGCGACCGATGTCGGGCCGAGAGCGGATACGACCTCGAGAACGGGCAGGAGCTCGGGCGGCACGGTCTCGAGCCTGTGGGCGATGGCTGCCTGGACGGAGCCGGGAAGCGGGAGACCGTCGGTGAGACCCGACGTCCGACCGTCCGTTTCGAGACCGCGCGCCAGCTCGATCGCGTAGAGCGGGTTGCCGGCGGACACCGCGTAGATCCGGCGGAGCAACGGCCGTGAGATGCTCGGAACCGTTGCGGCGAGAACACGTCTGAGCGCGCCGAGCGTGAGCGGGCCGAGCTCGAGCAGCTCGTAGCTGGTCGGGGCGAAGGCGGTCGACGCGGCCAGCGGATCGCCCGAGTCGGCGCCGACCCTCGTCGTCGCGAGCACGCCCACGGGCTCGGTCTCGAACCGGCGGAGGGCGTAGCGCACTGCCCGCGCAGACGCCGAGTCCAGCCACTGGGCGTCGTCGATGGCAAGCACGACCGGGCCGGTGTCCGCGAGGCCGCGAAGCGCCGTCAACACCGCGCGTCCCCGCGCCATCGCGTCGTCGTCGCGGAGGAGCGCGGGATCGGTGTCGATCTCCTCGAACAGATCGGCGAGCCCAACGTGGGCAAGGGACATCTCCTCCTCGGCGGTGCGCGTGACCAGGACCCGGTGGCCGGCGGCGCGGCATCGGCCGACCGCGTGGCGCCAGAGCGTCGTCTTGCCGATTCCCGGCTCGCCTCTGATCAGGAGCGCGGAAGCGCCCTGCGGAAGAGCCCCGACGAACGAGTCGACGCGTGCGCACTCGGCGTCGCGTCCGACGACGTCCGGCGTGCGGCCCGCCAGACCGGCGTCGTTCACCCGTCGATTATAGGAGCGTTCGGCCGGCGCTCCGGCTGGGGCAGGCCCCTTCGGAGCCGGTCGTTACGCGGCCGGAGCGGGGGCCTCGGTTGCGGCGGCCTCGGCCTCGGCCTCGGCGCGCTCCTCGGCCTCTTGGCGGCGGCGCAGCCGGAGCCGGCGGCGCTCGGCCTTCTCCTCGGCCTGCTCCTCCGCGGAGAAGTCGACGAGCTCGAGGTAGGCCATCTCGGCCGCGTCGCCGGGGCGAGGCCCGATGCGGATGATCCGCGAGTAGCCGCCGGGACGGTCCTTGAATCGGGGCGCGACCTCGGCGAACAGCGTGTGCACCACCTGCTGGGAGCGCAGGTAGGCCATCGCCTGCCGGCGCGCATGGAGATCGCCGCGCCGGCCGAGCGTGATCATCCGCTCCGCGATCGGCCGGACGGCCTTCGCCTTCGTCACGGTCGTCTTGATCCGGCCGTGCTCGATCAGCGCGCCCGCGAGGTTCGCGTAGAGCGCCTTGCGGTGCGAGGCGTCGCGGCCGAGCTTCCTCCCTGAGCGGTGGTGCCTCATTACTCGGCTCCGTTGCTCCCGTCGTCGCCGCGGAGGCGCAGGCCGTGGGTGGCGAGCGTCTCCTTGACCTCCTCGATCGACTTCTTGCCGAAGTTCGGGATCGCGGCCAGCTCGTTCTCGGACTTCATCACGAGGTCGCCGATCGTCTCGATCCCGACCCGCTTGAGGCAGTTGTACGAGCGGACGCCGAGCTCGAGCTCCTCGATCGGGAAGTTCTCCATCCCGTGCGCGAGCGACGGCTCGACGGGCGCGCCACCGTCGGCAACGGCCGCCGCCTCGCCGAAGCCCTCGATCTTCTCGATGTCGGTGAAGATCGCGAGCTGGCGGATCAGGATCTCGGCCGCCTGCCCGATCGCCTCGCGCGGGTCGAGCGACCCGTCGGTGGTGATGTCGAGCCGCAGCTTGTCGTAGTCCGTGCGCTGGCCGACGCGGGCGGCCTCGACGTCGTACGAGACCCGCCGAACGGGCGAGAACATCGAGTCGATCGGAATCACGCCGATCGTGTGCTCGGGCCCGCGGTTCAGCTCACCCGGCACGTAGCCGCGGCCACGGCCGATGGTCAGCGTGACCTCGAGCTTGCCCTTCTCGGCCAGGTTGGCGATCTCGAGCTCCGGGTTGAGGATCTCGAGCTCGGCCGGAGCCTGGATGTCCGAGGCCTTCACCGGGCCGGGACCCTTCTTCTGGAGCCGGACCTCGACCTCGGGGGAGTCGCCGTGCAGGCGGCAGATCAGGTTCTTGAGGTTGAGGATGATGTCAGTGACGTCTTCGCGGACGCCCGGAAGCGTGGTGAACTCGTGCGCGACGCCCTCGATCTTCACCGAGGTCACGGCGGCGCCCTCGAGCGAGGAGAGCAGCACGCGGCGCAGCGAGTTGCCGAACGTGTAGCCGAAGCCGCGATCGAGGGGCTCGATCACGAAGACGCCGCGGTCCTCGTCGACCTCCTCGTGGACGATCTTCGGGATCTGGAATTCGATCATGCGAGTTGCCAATGCAATCCTTTCCCAAGCCGGCCGACGGCCGGCCCTACTTCGAGTGTCCTACTTGGAATAGAGCTCGACGATCAACGATTCCTGCACCGGGGTGTCGATCTCGGCCCGGTCGGGCCACTTGAGGATCTTCCCCGTCAGACCGTCGTGGTCGGCCTGGAGCCACGGCGCGACCGACGCGGTCAGGTCGGTGGCGTCGCGGACGGCCTGCTCGGCCGACGAGCCGGTGCGCATCGTGATCACGTCGTTCGGCTTGACCTGGTAGCTGGGGATGTTCACGCGCCTGCCGTTGACCTGGAAGTGGCCGTGGCGGACGAGCTGGCGGGCCTGCGCGCGCGAGGCGGCGAAGCCGAGCCGGTAGACGACGTTGTCGAGCCGCGTCTCCAGCATGCGGAGCAGGTTCTCGCCGGTGATGCCGCTGAGCCGGTTGGCCTTCTCGTAGTACGTCCGGAACTGCTTCTCGAGCAGGCCGTAGTACCGGCGCGCCTTCTGCTTCTCACGCAGCTGGAGCAGGTACTCCGACTGCTTGATCCGGCCGCGGCCGTGCTCGCCCGGCGGGTAGCTGCGGCGCTCGATCGCGCACTTCTCGGTCAGGCAGCGCTCGCCCTTGAGGAACAGCTTCATCCCCTCGCGACGGCACTGCTTGCACTTCGGCGAACGGTCTCTCGCCATCTAGACTCTCCGCCGTTTCTTCTGCCGGACGCCGTTGTGGGCCTGCGGCGTGACGTCGCGGACGCCGAGGATCTCGAGCCCGGCCGCCTGGAGCGACCGGATCGCCGTCTCGCGACCCGACCCCGGGCCCTTGACGAAGACCTCGACCTTCTGGAGGCCGTGCTCCATACCCTTGCGGGCGGCCGCGTCGGCGGTCACCTGCGCGGCGAACGGGGTCGACTTCCGCGAGCCCTTGAAGCCGGCGGAGCCCGCCGACTCCCAGACGATCACCGCGCCGTCCTTGTCGGTCAGCGAGACGATCGTGTTGTTGAACGACGTCTTGATGTGCGCCTGCCCGATCGCGATGTTCTTCTTGACGCGGCGGCGGGTGCGCCCGCGGCCGGCTGCCTTCCTGGGAGGGGCCATTTACTTCGCCGCCTTCTTGCCACGCCCGACCGTCTTCTTCGGCCCTTTGCGGGTCCGGGCATTGGTCTTGGTGCGTTGCCCGTTGACCGGCAACCCGCGGCGGTGGCGGATCCCACGATAGGCGCCGATCTCGACCAGGCGCTTGATCGCCTGCTGGCGCTCACGGCGGAGGTCACCCTCGACCTGGTACTGGTCGTCGATGTGGCGCTGGAGCTTGGTGACCTCCTCGTCGGTGAGGTCCTTGATCTTCTCGTCCGGCGACAGGTCGAGCGCCGCGCAGATCTTGCGCGCGCTGGTCGGTCCGATGCCGTAGATGTAGGTCAGCCCGATCTCGAGCCGCTTCTGGTTCGGGAGGTTCACACCCGCGATCCGTGCCAACGCTTGCTCCTAGCCTTGCCGTTGCTTGTGGCGGGGGTTCGTGCAGATGACCATGGTCGTGCCGTGCCGCTTGATCACGCGGCAACGCTCGCACATCGGCTTTACGGACGCTCTGACCTTCATCGGTATGAAACCGCCATCCTTCCTCAGTTCGACCTCGCCTTCTCGGCCCGAGATCGAAAATGGATAGAACCACGGCACAGCGGCGGCTGCGCCGTGAGCGCTCATCGTAGCAAAACGGGTGTTGCGGTCAGGATCCGCGGACCGGCCTCCGTGACTGCCACGGTGTGCTCGAAATGTGCAGAAAGCGTGCCGTCCGCGGTCGAGATCGACCACTCGTCGTCGTGGACGACGATGTCCGGGCCGCCCGCGGTGATCATCGGCTCGATCGCGAAAGTCATGCCCTCACCGAGCAGCGGCCCACGGCCCGGCTGGCCGTAGTTGGGGATCTGAGGATCCTCGTGCATCGACCGCCCGACGCCGTGTCCGACGAGGCTGCGAACGACCGAGAAGCCGGCCGCCTCGGTCACGAGTTGCACCGCGTGGGAGATGTCCGAGAGTCGGTGGCCGACGAGACACTGCTCGATCGCGGCTGCCAGCGCAGCCTGTCCCACCTCGAGCAGGCGCTCGGCGTCGGCGGAGATCTCGCCGATCGCGAACGTGTACGCCGAGTCGGCGACAAAGCCGTCGAGCGTGACGCCGACGTCGACCGACAGGACGTCGCCATCGGTCAGCTCGTACGGGCCGGGGATGCCGTGAACGATCATCGAGTTCGGAGAGAGGCAGGTCGCCGCCGGATAGCCGCGGTAGCCCTTGAACGTCGGGTAGCCGCCCTGTCCGGCGATGTACTCGTCCGCGAGCTCGTCGAGCTCGGCGGTGGTGACACCGGGCCGGGCGTGCTCGCCGATCAGGGCGATCGTGTCGGCGACGATCCGCCCCGCGCGGGCCATCCGCTCCAGCTCGTCGGGCGACTTGCGG
>Ga0207683_10005213_pt1 | contig 11161 bp, 8 predicted proteins | sample KBSM73metaG_FD_184333 | JGI IMG/M metagenome (GOLD analysis project Ga0207683, IMG submission 184333) | Miscanthus rhizosphere microbial communities from Kellogg Biological Station, Michigan, USA - KBS M7-3 metaG (SPAdes) (version 2) | ecosystem: Host-associated > Plants > Roots > Rhizosphere >...
CGCCCATGTTGTACGCCTGCTTGACGCTCGCGAACTTGATCTGGTCGAAGCTGTTCGGGTACGACAGGAACTCGTTGTGATTGAGCTTCAGCAGGAACGGAATCCGGTGCGCGTATTTCCGGGCCACGATCCCGAGCACGCCGAGCGTCGAGGCGACGGCGTTGCACCCGCCCTCGAGCGCCAGCCTGACGATGTTCTCGGGATCGAAGTACGCGGGGTTCGGCGCGAACGACGCGCCGGCGGAGTGCTCGATCCCCTGATCCACGGGCAGAATCGAGACGTAGCCCGTGCCGGCGAGGCGGCCGTGGTCCAGCATGCTCTGCAGGCTCGTGAGCACGCGGATCGGACGGTCGGAGGCCAGCCAGATCTGCTCGATGTGGTCGGGGCCGGGGAGGTGCAGTGTCGATTTCGGAATCGTCTTGCACTCGTGCCCGAGGAGTTGAGGCGCTTCGGCGCCGAGAATGGCTTCGACGTCGATCGAAGCCGATGGACGGATGACGGCGGTGTCGCCAGGCAAGGATGTCCCTCTCGTCAATCAGGGCGAATGGTCAACGACGCAAACCCGCCCATTGTAGTCAAAGCGTCAGGGTTGCGCGAGTCGTTCGAACGGCCCCCGGGACTCTTACAGCCCGTCGGCAGCGCCGGCCGCCGAAATGGGGTGCCGCAGGCCCGCCAGGTAGTCGCGCAGCCCTTCGTGCGTGCTGCGGAACGCGAGCTCATCCCATGGGATCGCGGGCGGCGAAAAGAGCGCGGTGTCGAGGCATTCCTCATCTTCAGCCGCCAGCGTGCCGCCGATCGCGGTCGCGGCGTAGACGATGATGACCGGCGCGCGGCCCGCGTAGGAATAGATGTTCACCAGACCGTCCAGCCGGACGTCGAGGCCGCATTCTTCGCGGGCTTCACGGATCGCGGCGGTCGTGAGCGGTTCGCCGCGATCGACGTAGCCGCCCGGAAACACCCATTTGCCGTAGCCGGGATCGATGGCGCGCCGTACGAGCACCAGCCGCTCGTCGTCCATGCGGATGATGGTGCCGACCGCAATCTTCGGGTCGAGGTAGAAGACGAATCCGCAGCGCAGGCAGACGAGACGCTCGGGCTCGGTCGCCTTCAGCAGCCGACGCTCCAGCTCGCCGCCGCAGCGCGGACAGAACCGGTACGCATGTGTCTCGTCGTGCGCGCCGAGGTGCCAGTCGGCCATGACCCTCGCAGTATAATTCCGCAGACATGTCGATTCTGAAAGTGGCGCGCATGGGCCACCCGGTGCTGCGGACGCCCGCGGCCCCGCTCGAGCGCGGCGACATCAGGAGCCCGGCCGTCCAGCGTCTGATCGACGACATGATGGACACGATGGCCGAGTACCACGGCGTGGGCCTGGCGGCCCCCCAGGTGCACGAGAGCCTGCGCCTCTTCGTCGTCGCGTTCGATCCGACGCAGCCCGATCCCGACGATGACGAGCCGCTCGAGCCGTTCGCGATCGTCAACCCCGAAATCACGCCGGTGGGGGAGGGGATGATCGACGACTGGGAGGGCTGTCTCAGCATCCCGGACATCCGCGGGCGTGTGCCGCGCTTCAGGGAGCTCAGCCTTCGTGCCCAGAACCGGCGAGGGGAGCGCATCGAGCTCCCCCTGCAGAACTTCAAGGCCCGCGTCGTCCAGCACGAGACCGACCACCTCGACGGCGTCCTGTTCTTCGACCGGATGCGCTCGTTCACGTCGCTGACGTTCCTGGACGAGTACTCGCGGTACTGGGTCAAGGACAAAGACTGACCACGCGATGAGCTCCGTGATCACGCTCGAACACGTGTCCAAGCGGTTCGAGGGTAAGCGACAGGTCATCGCCCTGGACGGCGTGAGCCTCGCCATCGAGCGCGGGGAAATGGTGTCGATTATCGGGCCGTCGGGCTCGGGCAAGTCGACGCTGCTCAACCTCGTCGGCGGCCTCGACCGTCCCACCTCGGGCCAGGTGCGGATCGACGGCGAAGCGCTGGCGGACCTGTCGGACGACGATCTCACGCGCGTGCGCCGGGACAAGATCGGCTTCATCTTCCAGTTCTTCAACCTCCTGCCGACGCTCAGCTGCCTCGAAAACGTGGGCCTGCCGCTGCACCTGCGCGGCTGGCCGCGCCAGAAGGTCGACGAGCGATCCCGCGAACTGCTGACGCTCGTCCAGCTCGGACATCGTCTCAATCACCTTCCGGAGGAGCTCTCCGGGGGCGAGCGCCAGCGCGTGGCCATTGCGCGCGCGCTGTCCATCTACCCGCCCATCATCCTGGCCGACGAACCGACCGGCAACCTGGACACGCACACCGGCGAGGAAATCCTCGCGCTCGTCCGCGATCTGCACGGCCGCCTGGGATCCACCGTCGTCATCGTCACCCACGATATGAAGGTGGCCGAGAGCTGCCCCCGCACGATCGCGTTGCGCGATGGACGCATCGTCCAGGACGTAAGGCGATGATTCTGCTCCGGCTGATCAGCTGGCCCTATTTCCGCAAGCACGTGCTGCGGACGATCCTGACGGTCGCGGGCATCGTGCTCGGCGTGGCCGTCTTCGTCGGCATGCACACGGCGAACCAGAGCGTCCTCTTCGCGTTCTCGCGCACGGTCGATCGCATCGCCGGCAAGACCGAGATCCAGGTGACCGCCGGCGAGGCCGGGTTCGCGGAGGACATCCTCGAGAAGGTGCAGTCCGCGGCGTCGGTCCGCGTCGCGGTGCCGGTGATCGAGGCCGTCGTGGACACGAACATCGCGGGCGAAGGCCACCTGCTGGTGCTCGGCGTGGACATGACCGGCGACCGCAGCCTGCGCGACTACGACCTCGACAGCGGCAGCGAAGAGGTCATCGACGATCCGCTCGTGTTTCTCGCCCAGCCCGATTCGATCATCCTGACGAGGCAGTTCGCGGAGAAGAGCGGTCTCGCCGTCAACGATCGGATCCGGCTGGGGACGGTCGAGGGCGACAGGCAGTTCACCATCCGCGGGATCATGAAGACGGGCGGCATCACGAGCGCGTTCGGCGGCAACCTCGCGATCATGGACGTCTACGCCGCGCAGCGGATGTTCGGCCGCGGCCGCACGTTCGATCGAATCGACGTCGGCGTCAATCCGGGGGCCACGATTGCCGAATGCGAGCGTGAGCTGACCGCGCTGCTGGGCGCGGGGCTTCAGATCGAGCCGCCGTCGGGCCGCGGGCAGCAGTTCGAGGCGATGCTGGCCGCGTACTCGATGATGGTCGGCATCTCCAGCCTGTTCGCGCTGTTCATCGGGATGTTCATCATCTACAACTCGTTCGCCATCGCCGTCACGCAGCGGCGATCGGAGATCGGGATCCTGCGGGCGCTCGGCGCCACGCGCGCGCAGATTCGCTGGCTCTTCCTCGGCGAGAGCGCGGTCACGGGGCTCATCGGGTCGATCGGCGGGCTGGCGTTCGGGATGCTCATCGCCCGCGGGATTGCCGCATCGATCGGGACGCTGCTCAGCGACGTGTACGGCGTGGCCCAGCGCGCCGACGAGGTCTCCAGCAGCCCGGCGCTCCTCGCCGCCGCTCTCGGGATCGGCATCGCCACCAGCATCGTCGCGGCGATGATTCCGGCGAGAAATGCGGCGCGCGTCGACCCGGTGCAGGCGCTGCAGAAAGGCAAGTACCAGGTCCTGTCGACGGGAGAGTACAGGCTGCGGGCCATCCTGGCGGCCATCGGCGGCGCCGGCGCGATTGCGTGCCTCGCCGTGGGCGGGTCACGAGTCGTGTTCTACACCGGTTACGTCATGGCGATTGTCGCGGCGCTCCTCATCAGCCCGATGCTGGCGGTTGCCCTCGCCCGCGCGATGCGGCCCGTGCTGAAGTGGCTGCGGCCGGTCGAGGGCGCGCTCGCCGCGGACAGTCTGCTGCAGTCGCCGCGCCGCACGTCGGCGAGCGTCGCCGCGCTCATGCTGTCGCTGGCGCTGGTCGTGGCGTTCGCCGGGATGGCGCGCGCCAGCTACGACTCGATCATCGACTGGATGGAAACGGCGCTGAACCCCGACTTGTTCGTCTCGCCATCCCAGAGCATCGTGGTTCGCACGATTCGGTTCCCGAGGTCGATGGAGGCCGAACTGGCGGCGGTGCCGGGAGTCGAGCGCGTGCAGGCCGTGCGGGACGCGCGGATCGTATTCAGGAAGACGCCGGTGATGGTCGTGGCCGTTGATGTCGCGAGCGTCGCGCAGACCGCGCGGCGGCAGCCGGTGGCCGGGGACGCCGATGACATGTACGCCCGGACGTCGGCCGGACAGGGGCTGATGGTGTCCGACAACCTGGCGCAGCTCCAGCATTTATCGCTTGGCCAGGTGCTCGAGGTCCCGGCGCCTTACGGCGTCATCCGCCTGCCGATTGCGGGCATCGTCGTCGACTACTCCGACCAGCAGGGCACGATCCTGATGGATTCGCGTGTCTTCCAGCAGTACTGGCACGACGACACGGTGAACATCTTCCGGCTTTACCTGAAGCCAGGCGTCCCGATGCCGGACGTGCGCCGGAGTATTCTCGAACGCTATGCGGGCGACCGCCAGGTGTTCGTGCTGACGAACGCGGAGCTGAAGGCGTACATCCTGAAGGTCACGGATCAGTGGTTCGGTCTCACGTCGGTGCAGATCGCCGTGGCCGTGCTGGTGGCCATCCTGGGCATCGTGAACACGCTGACGGTATCGATCACCGATCGCCGACGCGAGCTCGGCGTGCTGCAGGCGGTCGGCGGCTTGCGCGGCCAGATCCGGCGCACGATCTGGATCGAGGCGCTGAGCATTGGCGTGCTTGGGCTCGTGCTGGGTCTCGGCCTGGGCGCGATCAATCTCTATTACATTCTGCAGATCATTCACGAGGACATCGCGGGTATGCGGCTCGAGTACGCATTTCCCGTGACGGTGGTCGCGGCCCTGGTGCCGACCATCCTGGCGTCCGCGTTCATCGCGGCAATCTGGCCGGCCGAATCGGCCGTCCACGGCTCCCTCGTGGAGGCACTCGAGTACGAGTAGGGGCTATTCGTATTCCAGCGCCTCGACGAGCCTGGCGCGAACGGCGGATTCGCCGGGCCCGATCGCGGCCACGAACGAGGCGGCGAGGATCGTCGGAATGGTCAGGAGCACGAACGCCACGGGGAACACGTAGTCCAGATCGAATCCGCCCAGATCGCGCTTCACCATGCCCAGGCTGTAGTACAGGTTGACGGCGCCCATCAGGATGCCCAGGACCAGTCCGATGGTCGCGATGCTCAGGGCCTCGAGCCACATCGTGTGCCGGATCTGGCGGCGCAGACCGCCGACCGCGCGCATCACGCCCAGTTCGCGCCGGCGATCGGCGATCGACACCGTCAGCGTGTTCACGATACCCAGCACCGCCACGAGAATCGCGATGATGATCTGGTTGTAGGTGAGCACGAACCACTGATCGAGGAGATCGGTGATCCAGCTGCGAACCTCCTGGTTGGTGAGCACCAGCAGGCGCCCGTGCCCGGCCAGTGCTGCAAGCACGCGCCTCCGGACCCCGGCGGCGTCCTGGCCCTTCTTGACGTAGACGCGCGCCGTGTTGACCGTCTCGTCCTTCCACCAGCGCGTGTAGACGGCGCGATCGACGAACACCGCTCCCTGCATGTCCGAGTAGTCGCGGACGACTCCCACGATCGGCAGCCGCAGGCTTCCGCCGGGTGTCGGGAGATCGACGACGTCGTGCAGCTGCAGGTGGTTGTTCGTCGCGAACGCTCCCGACACGAACATGCCCTCTCCTCGGGCCGTCAGCCTGTACATCTCCCGCTCGTTTCCGGCGATCATCGACCGCCGCGTGACGGCGGCGATCTTTTCGGTTTCGATCGCCATCACCATGACCGGCCGCTGGTTGACGAGCAGCCGCGCGTTCCGTATGAGCTGGACCTGGTCCACGCCGTCGACCGCCGCGACGACCGCGCCCAGTTCGGCGGGGAAGGTCATCCGGCGCGCGGTGAGGTTGGCGCTTGCCGAGACCAGGAAATCCGGGTTCAGCACGTTGTCGAGCCATTCGCCGACCGACGCGTAGAAGGCGTCGATGAACCCGCCGAACGCCACGACCATCGACACCGACAGCATCAGCGCGCCGACGGTGGCCGCGGTGCGGCGCGGCGACTGCACGAGGCTGTCGGCCGCCAGCGCGCCTTCGACGGGAAGCGCGTGCTTGAGAAGCGGCCTGAGCGCCTTCGCGAGCCACAGCGTCAGGGCCGGAGCGAGCAGTAGTCCCGCCGCCACCATCGAGGCGTAGCCGGTGTAGAAGAGCACCTTCGAGCCGCTGAACTGCGGGCACACCGCCGACACCACGATGAGACAGAACGCCAGCCGGCGCTTCAGCCGGGTTTCGACGACCGTGGGAACCTGGTATTTGCCCTTCTGAAGGGCCTTCACCGGATCGACGCGAGCGGCGCTGCGCGCGGGAACCCACGCGGCGACCAGGCTGGTGAGGACCCCGATCCCGATTCCGGCGGCGATGAGCTCCGGGCTGACGCTCAACTCCGTCACGCGCTGGGCGACGCCGCCGGCCAGTTCCACGACCCCGCTCGTGTATCGCACGATGAGCGTCGCGCCCGCGATCCCCAGCAGCACGCCCAGCACGGAGCCGGCCGCGCCGGCGACAACGCTCTCGAGCAGGAACACCCGCTGAATCTGGAGGCTCGTCGCCCCCAGGGCGCGGAGGATGCCGATCTCGGGCCGCCGCTGCGTGACAGCGATCGCGAACGAGTTGTAGATGATGAACGTGCCGACGATCAGCGCGAACAGGCTGGCAATCGACATCCACGTCGAGTAACTCTGCAGCAGCGCCTCGAAGTGTTTGCCGCGGGACGAGGGCGGCTCGACTTCGAAGCCGGGACCGAGGGCCCGCTGGACCGCCGCCTGGCAATCCTCGACGGTCACGCCTTCCCGGGCGCGCAGGTCCACGCGATCGAAACGGCGGTTCCGGCCGAGCACCTTCTCGGCCGCGTAGATGTCCATCACCACCAGGTTTCCGCCGAACGCCTGCGACAGGCCGCCGGCGGCCATGATGCCCCGCACGGTGAACGGCCGATCTCCCTGGATGGTGCGAAGCGAAATCGCGCGGCCGACCGTGAGGCCATGGCGCGCGGCGAAGTCGGTGGTGATCATCAGAGAATCCGGCTGCGCGAGAAAGACGAGCGGATCGTCGATGGCGGACGCGTCCGCGTCCTCGAGCGCGTAGTTGCGCAGGCTGCGGTCCCCGGTCATGTCGATGCCGAGAAGCATCAGGCTGCCCTCGGTCGAGTCCGCCGTGTCGACGATGGACTCGATGACCGGCACCGCGACACCGACTTCGGGAACCGCCTGGACGCGTTCGAGCGTCGACTCCTCGAAGCCGAATTCTCCGGCCGTGACCTGCAACTGCGTCGCGCCGGCGATCTGGTCGACCGTCTGATCGAACGCGTGAAAGATCGACCGGTTGGCGGTGTTCATGGCGATGAACACGGCGACGCCGAGCACGATGCCAGACAGCGTCAGCGTCCAACGCAGCACATGCCGCCGGAGGTACGGCCAGCTGAGAAGCCTGAAGAGCCTCATGCTGCCCTATTGTGCGCTCAGAAGCTGTAGCGGAGCGCCAGGCCGACGTAGGAGTTGAGGCGGTACTGGCCGATGAAGTCGTCAGGCTGGCCCCGAATGAGCGCGGCGTTCACCGTCGTCCGCCAGTGGCGGAACGATGCCTGCGAGTATTCCCCCTTGAAGTAGGTGCCGTCGCCGTTCTGGCGCACGGCTGTCTCGAACGTCATGCTCCGGTTGATGTCGATCGTGTACGACGCCCGCCCGACAATCGCGCGCGTCAGGCCGCGATTCGGCGCGAACGACACCTCCGCCACCTGCTTCGTCACGTATTCGCCCGCGTAGCCGCCCATCAGCGACCATTCGCCGATCTGACGTTCGAGCTGAACGACGTACAACACGTACTCGTCCGTCCTCGGCGTATCCGTCGTGAAATACGCCGACTCGACCTTCGCCGTGAACCACGGCAGCGGAATCGCGGCATCGCCGCCATAACTGCGCAGCGTCGGGTAGTCGGGCACGATCGTCACCGTCTGCAGACTCGGCGGCGGCACGATCCGGAAGTTGGGCAGATGGTTGTAGCCGTCGAAGTACGCGAGGGAGAACTCCACGCGGGACCCGATGTGGCTGAATCGCACGCCGGTCTGCCCGCCCGCCGGGAACACAGCCGGGTTCTCGACGACGGTCAGGCCCGCCGGGGGAGGCACGGTCCAGCGATCGTCCGGCAACGGGACGCGGCTCGGCGTCAGCCTCGGCACCCACACGGCTTCGGCCGTGTTCTCGCCGAAGCGGACGACGCCCCGCACGCCGGTGACGGGCAGGAACTCGTTGTCGATGACGTTCAGGAAGTCCCGCGGCGCGAACCAGTCGGTCGGCGTGACGATGTCGGTTTTGCCCCAGCGGATGAACTGCTTCCCCGCATCGAGCGTCAGCGGGCCGCGGCTGATCGTCGCGCTCAGGCGGCGCACGGTGAGCGCGGGCCTGAGGCGGCCGCGGTCGAAGAAGTCCACGTGCCAGGACCGATCGACTTGTTCGTGGCTGTTCGCGCGCACGTCGGCGCCGGCCGCGAACTGAATCCACGACGCGGGCTTGATGAACACGTCCTCGCGCGCCAGCAGGTCGCCGACAACGTTGACCGGATCGTTCGGTGCGTCCCTGGGATAGAACCAGCCCTTGCCTTCGACGAAACCGCGCTGGGAGAAGGTCTGGGCTGCGACCGCCTGCGGCACGGCGATCAGCAGGACGGCGAGCAGCCTTTTCACTGGCGCCGGATCGCCTGCAGGGTGAAGTCTTCTTCCTTCAGCGCCACGTTGTACTGCAGCTTGTCCAGCGTGAGCCGCGTGCGGCTGCCGCGGGTGAGATCGGACATCTCCATCACGCGCCCGGTCCAGAAGCCGGACACGTTCTCGATCTTCGAGTAGTTCAGGCGCCGGACGAGATTCGCCTTGATGTAGCTCTCGACCCGCGCGAACGCGTAGTTGTCCTTGCGGATCCAGACGATCGACCGCGAGTACTGCGACGACTTGGTCTTCTTCGGCGTCGACTCGATCTTCCAGCACGGCGCGCCGTCCACGGCCTCTTCACCCTGGAGGACGTAGTCGTATTGATCGACGTCGCGTTCCTCGAGATCTTCGAAGCTGAAGTCGGTGCCGAAGAACCGTGTCGATCGATCCTGCAGCGCGATGCGCCGGTCCCGCTCGATCGCCGGGGTCCACATCCACTGATCGGAGGCGCGGTCCGGGTGGTTGTAGACGAGCAGCGCGACGCCCTTGACCTCGGCGGGCGCCGTGAAGCGCAGCACCGACTTGCTCTGGCCGTGCGCGCCGAGCCGCTCGAACGTCCATTGCTTGTCGACGATCTTGCCCCTGGCGTCGAACACCTGCAGGAGGCCTTCGTAGCGCTGCGACGTGGCGTTGGTCCGCTTCTGCGATTCGCCCACGATCTGGCGCGGGTCGTCGGCGGCGCGCAGGACCGCGCGGGCCGAACACACGAGCGCGATGACGCCGATCGTGTAGAGGAAGACGCGCCGTCTGTTCACAGGCCCGATCGATTATGGTAGTTCGGGCGATGGAGTGTCAAAATGTGCATGCGGGGAAGCCGCGTCCGGCAGCCCCGCGTCAGGAGCCGGCTGGTCTATGAACAACGTCATCGACTTCATCAACGTCAACCGCGACAAATACCTCGAGGAATTGAAGGCCCTGCTGGCCATCCCGAGCATCAGCGCGCTGCCCGAGCACGCGGCCGACGTCAAGCGTTGCGCCGAGTGGTGCGCGGACGAGATGCGCCGCATCGGCATGCAGAACGTCAGGCTCATCGAGACGCCGGGCAATCCGGTCGTGTACGGCGACTGGCTGGGCGCGCAGGGCGCGCCGACGATCCTGTTCTACGGCCACTACGACGTGCAGCCGGTCGATCCGCTCAACCTGTGGCAGACGCCGCCGTTCGAGGCGACCATCCGCGACGGCGAGATCTACGCGCGCGGCTCGGCCGACGACAAGGGCCAGGTCTTCATGCACTTCAAGGCCATCGAGGCGCACTTGAAGCAGAACGGCCGGCTGCCGGTGAACATCCGGATCATTCTCGAGGGCGAGGAAGAGGTCGGCAGCGCGAACCTCGACAACTTCATCATCGCGAACAAGGACACGCTCAAGGCCGACGTCGTCGTAATCTCCGACTCGCCGATGTTCGCCCGCGGCGTGCCGTCGATCTGCTATGGCCTGCGGGGGCTGATCTACTTCCAGGTCGACCTGCGGGGCAGCAGCACCGATCTGCACTCGGGCGTATTCGGAGGCGCGCTCGCCAACCCCGCCTTCGTGCTCGCGCAACTTCTGTCCCAGATGAAGGATCGCAGCGGTCACATCAAGATTCCGGGCTTCTACGACGACGTGCTGCCGCTGCAGGAAGCCGAACGCCAGGCCTGGGCGCAGCTGCCCTTCAACGAGAAGCAGTACCGCAAGGACTTCGGCATTCCGAAGGTGCACGGCGAGTCGGGCTTCACCACGCTGGAACGGACGTGGGCACGACCGACCTTCGAAGTGAACGGCCTGCTCTCAGGGTTCACCGGCGAAGGCGCGAAGACGGTGCTGCCGGCCGTCGCGATGGCCAAGGTCAGCATGCGCCTGGTTCCGAACCAGGATCCCGACAAGATCGCCGCGCTCTTCGAGGACTACATCGTCAAGCAGGCGCCGAAGACTGTCGAGATCAAGGTGACCCGGATGCACGGCGGCAAGCCCTGGATGGCGTCGTTCGACAACAAGTTCATACAGGCAGCGGGGCGGGCCATCGAGCAGGGCTTCGGCAGGCCTCCGATCTTCACGCGCGAGGGCGGCTCGATTCCGGTCGTGGCCACCTTCCAGGAGGAGCTTGGGCTGCCGTCGGTGCTCTTCGGAGTCGGGTTGCCGGACGAGAACGCGCACGCCCCGAACGAGAAGCTGGACTGCGGCAACTTCCACAACGGCATCATTTCGTCGGCTATCCTGTACGAGGAAATCGGAAAGCTGTGACAGCGGCGGCCGGCCGGGGAGCCGCGGATCGATCATCGCGAAAGGCCAATCGCCAATCGCTAACCTGACTTCTCAATTCTCAGTTCTAAGTTCTCAATTGAAAGACGCGACGCGGCGCT
>Ga0207683_10005215_pt1 | contig 11157 bp, 8 predicted proteins | sample KBSM73metaG_FD_184333 | JGI IMG/M metagenome (GOLD analysis project Ga0207683, IMG submission 184333) | Miscanthus rhizosphere microbial communities from Kellogg Biological Station, Michigan, USA - KBS M7-3 metaG (SPAdes) (version 2) | ecosystem: Host-associated > Plants > Roots > Rhizosphere >...
TTCGTCGTGGTGTGGGCCGACAAGCGGGCGAACGAACGCATCCGCGCGCAGCATTTCGGCGCCGACGGCGCGAAGGCGGGCACCGAGTTTCGCGCCAACACGGTGCCCGGCCTGCATCGCGTCCCGATGGTCGCCGCTCTCACCGACGGCAACATCGTCATCGCGTGGCGCGCGCGCCTTCCCGGTCCGCTGCTCGTCCATTTCCAGATCTTCAATCCGGCCAAGCCGGTCGGCACCGAGGTCACGACGGCGCTCGACATCACCGAGGCAGCGATGACCGCGCTCGATACCGGGCGCTTCGTCATCACGCATGTCAGAAGCGCGCTCGACGGCGAGGCCGGCTTCGACACGACGATCGCCCAATCGAGTTTCTTCGAGGCGAGCGGCGCCTTCGCCAAGGTCAAGCTTGCCGCCACGACCGGGACGCGCATCCAGTCCTCCTGGCCGACGCTCGCGCCGCTCTCCGGCGGACGCTTTCTCCTCGCGTGGACGCAGACCGGCACCGGCAGCACCGCCGGCACGAACGTCATGGCGCGCATGTTTTCGGCGCAAGGCGCGATCGGTAAGGCGGTCCGGGTCAACACGTTGACCGGTGGGCAGCGCTTCAGCCTCGCTGCTGCGGCGACCGCCGGCCCCGCGGGCGACACCGCGTTCTTCGCCTGGGTCGACGACAGCACCAAGGGCGCCGACAAAACCGGGCGCGGGATCGAAGGGCGCGTGCTGCCGATCCCGGCCGCGGGATTCTAGAACCAGGCTCTTTGCCGGCCCCGCCGACGAATCTGGCTCACTCGAGCCTGATGTTGGCTGCGCGGATGATCTTGTTCCACTTTTCGGTCTCGCTGGCGATGAGCTTGCCGAACTCGGCGGACGAGCCGGCAAGCGGAGTCGCGCCGAGGTCCGCGAGACGGGCTTTCAGCTTCGCGTCGGCAAGGCCTGCATTGATCGCGGCATTGAGCGTCTGGATGACGGCGGCCGGCGTGTTCCTCGGCGCACAGATGCCGTTCCAGCCGCTGGCCTCGTAGCCGGGGACGAACTCGCTCAACGCGGGAACGTCGGGCAGCGCCTCCGCGCGCGTCGCCGTCGTCACCGCCAGGGCGCGGATCGCGCCCGATTTGATGTGCTGGATCGACGCGGGCAGGGGCTCGAACAGCACCTGCACCTGCCCGCCGAGCAGATCGGTCAGCGCCGGTGCCGCGCCGCGATAGGGCACATGGGTGAAGCTGACGCCCGTCATCATCTTGAACAGTTCGCCGGCGAGATGCTGCGTGGTCCCGTTCCCGGACGAGCCGTGATTGATCTTGTCCGGGTTTGCCTTCGCGTAGGCGATGAATTCCGGAATCGTCTTCGCCGGAAAGGATGCCGCGACCGTCACGACGTTGGGAAATCGAACGACACCGGAGACCGGTGCGACGTCGCTGATGAAATTGAAGCTGAGCTTGTCGAACAGCGTCGCATTGACTGCGTTCACTGCGCCGCCGAGCAAGAACGTGTAACCGTCGGCGGGCGCGCGGACGAGTGCCTCGGTCGCGACGTTGCTGCTCGCGCCGGGCCGGTTCTCGACGATCACGGACTGGTGCAGTTGCTCCGACAGCCATTGTCCGATCAGGCGCGCGACGATGTCGAAGTTGCCGCCCGCCGCGAACCCCACGAGGATGCGCACCGGCCGCGACGGCCAGGCTTGCGCACGCGTGACATGCGGCATGGCGGGCAGAGCTGCCGCGCTTGCGGCCAGTTGCAGGAATGTGCGGCGGCGGAGTGTCATGGCGCCCTCCCGGGTGGCTCCCGTCCGCGCCAGTTAGCAGCCGTCGCCCGCGTTCGATAAGCGATGGAATTCGCACGCCAGTAATGCGAAAATATCAATAATAGGCGGGAGGGCGCATGCGCACGAATATCCGCGTGATCGAGATTTTCGTCCGGGTCGTCGAGAGCGGCAGCTTCGTCGCGGCGGCGCGCAATCTGCTGATCGACCCCGCGGCGGTCAGCCGCGCGATCAAGGGGCTGGAGGAGAACCTCGGCATCCTGCTGTTCACGCGATCGACGCGGGTGCTGAAGCTCACTGCCGAAGGCGCGCGCTTCTACCGCGACGGCGCGCAGATGCTGCGGAGCTTCGAGGAGACGATCCGCAGGTTTCAAGCCGATACCGCCGTGCAGCGGCAGCTTCGGATCGGCATGGGGCCGGCGCTGAGCCGGCGGATGATGCTGCGCGCGATCCCGTCGTTCCAGGATCGCTATCCGCAGGTCCGCCTCATCCTGCTCAGCATCAACGACCCGGCCGAAATACGCGACGAAGGCATCGACGTGCTGGTTCGCCCGCGCAGCACGCGTCAGCGCGGCGCCGAGCACAGGCAGCCGCAGGGCCTCGTCGTCAGAAGGCTGATGCAATCGCCGATCATGGTTTGCGCATCCCCCGGCTACCTCGAGCGCCGCGGCGTGCCGCGCGCGCCTGCCGATCTTGCCGGGCATTCCTGCACCGCCTTGCTGACCCTGGAGCACGACGTGCAGGACGAATGGAACTTCGTAAAGTCGGGCGCGCGCCAGAAGATCAAGTTTGCTCCGACGCTGACAGCGCACGGCGACGAACTGCGCGAAGCCGCGCTCGCCGGCTGCGGAATCGTCAGGCTGCTGGCCTGTCACGTCGAGGACGAAATCCGCTCGGGCGCGCTGGTGCCGGTGCTGCCCGATTGGGAATGCCTCGGCGGCCTGCCGATCGTTGCGATCTACCGCAAGACGAGGCCGGCGCTGTCTCCGGTCAATGCCTTCGTCGGCCATCTGGTGCGGGCGTTCCGCCGTTACGATGCCTCGTCCGCACGGGCCTGACCCGCGACTCTCACGCTTTTGCCGGAAGGTCCCAGCGCAGATAGACCCGGTGAAAGCCCTTCTCGATCACACGATGCGTTTCGACAAATCCGATACGGGCATACATCGCCAGGTTCTCGGTCATCGCCGCGTTGGTGTAGAGCGTCAACGCGGGCAGGCGAAGACGCTCGGCCTCGGCGGCGGCATGGTCGATCAGGCGCCGGCCGAGCCCCTCGCCCTGACAGTCCGGATCCACGCCGATGTTCTCGATGAAATACGCGCCGTCTTCCGGCCAGGCGACCATGTAGCCCCTGACCGCATCGCCGGTCGCGATCACCACGACGCGCTGCGCCGCGACGTCCGCCTCGTAGTCGGCCCGCATCGGCGCGGGCTCGCGCCCGATGCGCGGCACGTATTTGCCGTAGGCGGCGCGCGCGATCGCGCGGCACCGCGCGGCATCGTCTGCCGTCGCGCTGCGGATCTGCGGCTTGCTGGCTTGCGGTGTCATCCGCTTAAGGGTTCTGCCAAGGGGTGGCTGACTTGAGCCTGTTGCGCGTGGTCACACAAGACTTGTCATCCGCCGTGGCGTGCCCGCCTCGCTTGCAGGCGAGTCAGCGGGGCAAGTCTGTGTGAGGAAAGATGATCTGAAAAACCGCACCGCGGGAATCGGCCGAGGAGACTGACAACCGGCCGCCATGACGCTCGACGATCATGCGGCAAATGGCCAATCCCAACCCCATTCCGTGCGGTTTTGTCGTCACAAACGCATCAAATATTTCCGCTGTTCGGGCTGGATCGATTCCCGGCCCCGTGTCCGACACCTCGACCACGGTCGCATTGTAGTCGCTGATCCTGGTTCTCACTGCGAGCAGCTTGCTGCGGTCGGTCGTGCCGCTCATTGCTTCGATGGCGTTATGAACCAGGTTGAAAATCACCTGGTACAACTGATTTCTATCGCCGTGCAAAGGCGGCAGCACGGATGCCAGCTTCGTTTGAGCCGTGACGCCGTGGTCCTTAAGTTCCGCGCGTGATGACCGCAGCGCTTCGAGAACGACCGCGTTGATATCCACCGACTCCCGCCTCGGATCGACCTTCCCGAACAAAGTGCGAAAGCCGCTCAACGTTTTGTCGATGCGGCGACCGGAGGCGCTGACTTCGTCCAGGATCGTCCGTACTCCCTCGAGGTCCGGGACGGCCTTTCCCAGAAGCAAGTGCGCAGAACTGGAGTCCAGCTCGATTGCTCCCAGGGGCTGTCTTATCTCATGGCTGATTGAAGCCACGATCGCTGCAAGATTCATCAGCTTGTTGTTTTGCTCGCGTCGCAGCATCGCATTTGAGCGAGCGAGGTTCGCGTACAGTCGCGTCGTTTCGGCGAGCAGAACGATCAGAACGACGCTGGCCGTAATGAGAGAAAACGCGCGCCCCGCATAGAAGCCGGCACTGAAGCGGACGCTGGGCAACAGGCCGCTCAGTGCCAACTCTGCGATGTACACGAAAGCCACGACCATCAGCCATTGATCGAGCACGGAGGGTCGGCGGAGTGCCAATACGGCAAGTGCAGCTGCGGAAATCAGGATCGTGAATGAAATCGGATAAACGACGAACGGGCTTATGCGGGTCTGGTCCAGGACGATGGCGGGCAGGAGCGTCGCTCCCCCGGTGGAAAGCCAGGTCAGACCGCAAACCAGAGCAACGACGCCCGCAACACTCCAGCCAATCGCGGGGAGCGCCGATGTCGCGGAAGCGGGCTCTGCGCGCTTTTGTGTCCTGAGCACTGCATAAGCCAGCAGGGCCGCGACGAAACCCAGATGCCAGAAGATGAAAAGCCATGATCCGGTCTGGATACCGGCGCCGAGAAGTCCGGTTGGCGAAAACGCACCGGAGAAGGTCAGGGCATGGGGCACCACGATCAGCGCCGTAAAGAGATATCCATTCGCCAGCACCAGGAGCGCGCGTGCGCGCGAAATCGAAAACTGCGCAAACAGCAGGACTGCGGTAATCAGGTCGGTGACGAAAACGATCGCATCGAGCAACGGGAACAGGATGTTGAGCCGCGCCAGCGGGATGCCTGAGAACGGCGCCACCGCTGCGAATGCGATGATCACGACCGCGACGACGGCGATTGCCGACCGGGTTTGCCCGGCGCTGGGCGGCAGGTCCGCCAGCCATCTTTCGGCGCCGTCTGTTTCGTTGCGCGCCATGAGCGTCATATCCGCGAAACCCGGCCGGTTCGGCCAGGCAACCTCACGACAACGCTAAGCCAAGTTCATGAGGTTGTGGAGGACCCTTATGCGGTCGGGGGGTTAACCTGCGGGTGGTTCGCGGTCGCGGCGCGTTGCGCCGCACGACCGGCGACCCGATATCTATCTCTGACCGTCACGGAGCAGACAGATGCACTCGCACTCCCTCGACCGCTGGACGCACGAGCACGTGTTCCTCGGCGCGCAGCATGCGCGCAACGAGCGCAGAACCTGGCTGGTCGTCGGCCTCACCGTCGCGATGATGGTCGTCGAGATCGCGGGAGGCTCGATCTTCGGATCCATGGCGCTGCTCGCCGACGGCTGGCACATGGCGACGCATGCGCTTGCCATCGGCATCGCGGCATCGGCTTATCTGTTCGCGCGGCGGCACGCGCACGACCAGCGCTTCGCGTTCGGGACCGGCAAGCTCGGCGAGCTGGCCGCGTTCGCCAGCGCGATCGTGCTGGCGATGATCGCGCTGCTTGTCGCCTGGGAAAGCTTTCTCCGTCTCGCGCGTCCGGTGCCGATCGCCTACGGCGAGGCGATGGCGATCGCCGCGGTCGGCCTCCTCGTGAATCTCGGCAGCGCGTGGCTGCTGCGCGAGGACCACGCGCATCACCATCACCACCACCATGAAGGCGACGACCACGCGCATCACCACGATGGCGCCGACAACAACCTGCGCGCCGCCTACCTTCACGTCCTGGCCGACGCGGCGACCTCCGTGCTGGCGATCGCGAGTCTCGCGCTTGCCTGGTCGCTCGACTGGCAGTGGATCGACCCCGTCGTGGGCGTGGTCGGCGCGTGCGTGATCGCGAGCTGGTCGTACGGGCTCATTCGCGATGCCGGCGCCGTGCTGCTCGACGTGGTGCCGGATCAGGGCACGGCCAGCGACATTCGCCGCAGACTGGAAATCGACGGCGACCGCGTGTCGGACCTGCACCTGTGGCAGATCGGGCCGGGGCACCGGGCTGCGGTGGTTTCGATCGTCACGGATCGTCCGCAGCCACCGTCGGTGTACAAGAGCAGACTATCCGCCGTGCGCGGCCTCAGCCACGTGTCCGTCGAGGTGCAGCCCTGCGAGCACAGCGCTGGCTGAGATCAGGATGACGGCGTGAGAGTTTCGGTGGTTCAGCGTCAGGCGATCACACTCTAAAACAAAATGCCCGGCGCGTGCCGGGCATTTCCGCTCATCGTCTGTGGCCATCCTTCGAGGCTCGCTTCGCTCGCGCCTCAGGATGAAGGCCTGTTATTGCGCCGCGTCTCGCGCCGCGCTCCGCGTCCTACCGTCGCTGCACCGGCTGCTGCTGCGGCGGGGGCTCGTTCGAGGCCTGCGCCGGCGGCGAACCCGGCAGCACGACGACCCGCGTCCCGACCTGCACGCGGCTGTAAAGATCCTGGATGTCGTCGTTGGTCAGGCGGATGCAGCCCGACGACACATACTTGCCGATGGTCGAAGGCTGGTTGGTGCCGTGAATGCGATAGAGCGTCTTGCCGAGATAGAGCGCGCGCGCGCCGAGCGGGTTGCCTTCGCCGCCGGCCATGAAGCGCGGCAGATACGGCTGGCGCTCGATCATCTCCGACGGCGGATGCCAGTCCGGCCACTCGGCCATGCGCGAGACGCGCTCGGCGCCCGCCCAGGTGAAGCCTTCGCGGCCGACGCCGATGCCGTAGCGCATCGCCTGGCCCCCGCCGAGCGTGAGATAGAGATACGTGTTCGAGGTGTCGATCACGAGTGTGCCGGCCGGCTCGTTCGACTGGAATTGCACGATCTGGCGCTTGAACTGCGCCGGCATTTCATACTTGCCGGTCTCGGGCTGGTCTTCCGGCGGCAAGGTCGCGACCGTGTTCGGCCGCAATGAGCCGGTCACCTCACGCGGACCGATCGGCGCGGGCGGGATCGGCGCGCCTTGCGCGGGACCCTGCTGATATTGCTCGGCCGGCTGCTGGCCCGGATAAGGTTGCGGGTAGGGCTGCGGGCCCTGCTGGTACTGCGGCGGATAAGCCTGCGGCGCGACCGCCTGATCCGGATAGGCGGGCGTCCGGCCGTAGGATTCGGGCTGACCGCCGCCGAGGTTCGGGTTGCGCGGCTGGCCGTAATAGGGCTGCTGCGGCGGGCCGCGGTCGCTGTAGACCGGAGGGGCCGCCTGATATTGCGGCTCGCGCGCGAACGGCCCGCGATAGTTGCCGGGGGGCGGCGGATAGTTGCCGGGCGCCGCGCGCTGGTGCGGCGGTATGTCGTCATCATCGTCGTCCGGAATGGCGGCGGGCGGCAACGGGCGGTAGTACGACGGCGGCGGAAAGGCCTGCGCCCCGTAGGGCGGATAGGCCTGCGGGTAGCCCTGCGCCTGCGCGGCAGACAGTGCCGCAAGGGTCGCGAGCGCGCCCAAAGCGAGCGCACCAACGCCCAAAATCCTTCGCAAAATCATTGGGTTTTCCACTTCCCGAGTCCCCGGAATGCGCAGCTATGCGGTGCAGTTGGGGCAGCATGAAGGCGCCGCGCGGTTCCGCGAAAGCCTTGCCCGGTCGTGCATTTCCGCCTCCGGTTACAGCATACGAATTTGGCTAACGATCGGTAAATGCTCCTTGGCCTCATCCCTCTTTGCATGGGTTTGTTTTTCAAAATTTCCCCTTTGCATGGGTTTGTTTTTCGATTTTTTTTCCGGCGGCCCTCGGGTGTGCTCCCTTCCCCTTGGGGAGGGTTGGCGAGGGGTCCGCTACTGCGCCGCCACCGGGCGCGCGCCAGCGAGCGCGAAGGCCTCCGCCAGCAATTCGTAGGAGCGTTTGCGCGCCGCGTGGTCGAACACCATCGTGGTGATCATCACCTCGTCGGCCTTGGTCGAGTCGACCAGCGCCATGATGCGGTCGTGCACCTGTTCGGGTGACCCGGCGATCAGCCGCTTGCGATTCTGCTCGATGCGCGCCCGGTCGATCGGCGTGTACGGATACGCCGCGGCCTCGTCCGGCGAGGCGAGCGGCCCGTATTCGCCGCGGGCGCGGCGGGCGAAATGCAGGTCCGCGCTCAGCGCCAGCCGGTCGGCCGCGGCGTCCGTCTCCGCACAGATCGCCGCGACCCCGAGGATCGCATAGGGCGTCTGCCGCGACGCCGACGGCTTGAACTGATTGCGGTAGTTCAGCATCGGGATGTCGGGCGGGAACTCCGAGAAGTGGTGTGCGAAGGAAAATCCGGCGCCGACATGCGCGGCAAGCTCGGCCGAATAGCCGCTCGAGCCGAGCAGCCAGATCGGCGGCAGCGGCACGTCGGTCGGCATCGCGGAGACTTTCGAGAACGGATGGTTCGGCGGGAAGCCTTTGCTCTCGAACAGCATCATCTCCTGGAAGCGGTCGAGGAAATCGTCCTGCTCGCCTTCGGTGTTCTGGCGGCGGCGCAGCGCGAGCGACGTGATCTGGTCGGTGCCGGGCGCGCGCCCGAGCCCGAGGTCGATGCGGCCGGGGAACAGTGCTTCGAGCACCTTGAAGCGCTCCATCACCATCAGCGGTGCATGGTTCGGCAGCATCACGCCGCCGGAGCCGACGCGCAGGTTCTTCGTGATCGCCGCTACCTGTCCGATCATGATGTCGGGCGCGGAGCTCGCGATGTTCGCCAGGTTATGGTGCTCGGCGAGCCACAGCCGCGTGTAGCCGAGCCGGTCGATGATCCGCGCGAGGTCGAGGCTGTTGCGCAGCGCGGCCGACGGTGGCGTCGCGGTGGTGACGGGCGAGAGATCGAGGACCGAGAGGGCGACCATTCCATAGAGGTAGACATTCCGGAGCGCCGCGCCAACCGCTTCCATTGTGGGGCGCGGTCATGGCACCCTTGCGCCATGGGACGGTTGGGGATCTTGGCATTGCTGGCGCTGGCCGGCTGCGGCGGCGGCTCCGGCTTGAGCGGTCCGGAAACCGCGGGCGGAGCGAGCGTCAATCGCTTTCCGGACAACTACCGTGCCGAGATCATCGCCTATCAGCGCAGCTTCCTGAACGATCCGACCGGGGTCCGCGGCGCCGGGATCACCCAGCCGGCGGTGAAGAGCGTCGGCTCGACCGAGCGCTATGTGGTGTGCGTGCGCTTCGACGCGAAGGGTCCGACCGGTGCTTACACCGGCTTGCGCGACCACCTGGTGATCTTTCTCGCCGGCAAGCTCGACCAGATGGGGCCAACACGTGAGGCGTGCAAGGATGCGGCCTACGAGCCGTTCCCCGAGCTGGAGCGGCTGCGGCGGTAGACGAATCTCCCAAGTGCGGCTCGTCCCGGAACGTTACAAGGCAACATCAAACCGAATTTTCGAGTTCGCAGAGAAGGGCATGGGAACTCCTCAGATCCGGAAGATCGAGGCCTTCGCTGAACCAGTCATAGATCGGCTTGAGAAGCTGAATGGCCTCGGTCCGATTGCCATGATCGCGCCAGAGGCCGGCGAGACTCGCGGCGGCGCGCAGTTCGAGCGATTTTTCTCCGCGCTCGCGGGCAAGCGTTAGCGCGGCCCTAAAGTGGCGCTCGGCATTGTCTGTTTGTGGCGCCGGGAGACAACGTCGGAGCTCGCCTTCCAGCCGAAGGATCTCGGGAGCATAAATGACTCCGCGATCCTGAGGAGGAATCGACGCGAGAACAGCCAGGCCTTCCTCGGTGCGGCCCGTCTTCCGATCCAGATCCGCAAGCGCGCACTGGCAGAACACGCGCTGCCAATTCGCCCCTCTTGCCTCAAGCCTGTCATGGAGTCCGGCCAATTCCTGTCTGGGTCTTTGCTCGTCGACATTCAGCAGGAAACCGGCGACGTCGGTCATGGCGACAATCCCATGATCCTTGGCCAGCGCAAGCAGATGCTCAAGGTGCGCCGTCATCGTGGGTCGATCGCCGCGCTGGTAGTACACCCAGGCCGCGTACCAGAGCGCAATGATGCTAGTCATCGGGTGCTTCAACGTCTCGGCGCCACGGAGCGCGTCGGTGATCGCGCCAAGCGACTGGTCCGGGTATCCCAGGAGCCACAGATTGACCGCGAGGTGATATCGATTGCAGACCTCTGCATCGTGGCCGCCGTAAAGCGACGTATGCGACCCATGCCGCTTCCGATCATAGAGAGCGATACCGTGCTTGATGTGCGCCATGGCGTCGGCGGTATGCCCCATTGCGGAGTGCGTCGCCCATAATGCGTGGTGTGCCTCCAGATTCTGACCTGAGTCGTCACCACGCTGGGCGGCATCAAGCAGGCGCTCGCCGACTTCGGAAGCCCGTGCGTAGCGGCCGCGAGAGTAGTTGACGAACCAGAGTCCCCACAGCACGGGGAAACGCTGCGAGACTTTGCCGAACTGATCGACGAGTTCGCGCGCGCGCACATACAGCTTTTCCGCGTCAGTTGAGCGGACGGTCTTCACCGCCATCACGAGAGGTCCCAGCGTGATGAGGACTTCGAGCTCCTTGCGCAGCGTGTCCGGCGTCTGAGGCAGCAGGCCTAACATCTCGATCGCGCGAGAGAGGTGCTTCACCGCCTCGATGTATGCCGAACGGTCCGCACAGCGCGCACCCGCCCTGCACCAATAGTCGACGGCGCGCTCGACGAGGCCCGCCTCGGTGAGGTGGTGAGCGACAACCTCCGGCTCGGTGGCAACGATATCGGAGAAATACTCTTCGAGAACGTGCGCGATCCGACGATGCAATTCTTGCCGACGGACTCGCGGCAGTGTCGCGTAGGCGGCGTCCTGCACCAGAGCGTGCTTGAAAACGTAAGTCGCATCAGGCGCCACCCCGCGTTGAAAGAGCAGTTCAGCGTCCACCAGCCGCGAGATTCCGGGCCTCAGATCGCTGTCCGGCAGAGCCGATGCAGCCGCGATCAGCTTGTAGGAAAACTCCCGTCCGCATGCCGCGCCTATCTGCGCCAAGTCCTTCACGGATCCAAGACGATCGAAGCGTTCGAGAAGCGAAGCGTGCAATGTCGCGGGAACGGAAACGGACGGTAGCGGCCCCTTCAGCTCGTATCGGTTGTCGGCCTCCTGCAGCAAGCCGCTTTCGAGCATTGTCTCGATCCGCGCGTCTCGACCGCGGCGCATATCCTGAAGCAGCTCGAGTGCCTCCCCCGGGGCAAGGACATCGTCGATGTACCGGAAGTCGACGCAGCCGACGAGCTCTTCC
>Ga0207683_10005218_pt1 | contig 11154 bp, 18 predicted proteins | sample KBSM73metaG_FD_184333 | JGI IMG/M metagenome (GOLD analysis project Ga0207683, IMG submission 184333) | Miscanthus rhizosphere microbial communities from Kellogg Biological Station, Michigan, USA - KBS M7-3 metaG (SPAdes) (version 2) | ecosystem: Host-associated > Plants > Roots > Rhizosphere >...
TTCGTGATCGTCCGCCCGGTGCTCCAAATCGGCATCCGGGGGGGGCGGTTTATACTTCAAGTGATAAATCTGTCCAGTGCGTTTGTCGGTGCGCCGGAGGCAGGCACGCTCCATGAGGAGCTCCTTCGGAACGTCCAGCGCGACGACGATGTCGAGCTTGGTTCCGCGGGACTCGAGGAGCTTGTTCAGTGCTTCGGCCTGGGGGACGGTCCGCGGAAAGCCGTCGAGGAGGAATCCGTCCTTGGCGTCCTCCTTGTCGGTGCGCGCCCGGATCAGCTCGATGACAGCCTCGTCGGGGACGAGCCCGCCAGCCGCCATCTTCTGGACGAGCTCCTGCGGGAGCGTTCCGTTCGCCTTCGCCTCACGCAGCATGTCGCCGGTGGAGATCTGCGGGATCTTCCACTTCTGGATGATGACCTTGGCTTGCGTGCCTTTGCCCGCGCCCGGCGGACCGACGAAGACGAGACGCAGTGTCATCAGACGTCCCTCCTGCCGCGGACGCGCGTGGCGCGACCGCCTCCCCCAGAAAGACCCTCGTAGTTGCGCGTGATGAGGTGCGCCTCGATCTGCGAAACCGTGTCGAGCGCGACGCCGACGACGATCATGATCGAGGTGCCGCCCCAGCGGAACGGAACCTTGAAGTACTCGCTGATGACGCTCGGCACGATGCACACGGCCGCGACGTAGAAGGCGCCGCCCAGCGTGATGCGCGTCATCACCTTGTCGATGTACTCCGCCGTCTGCTTGCCCTGGCGGATGCTCGGGATGAACGCCTGCTGCTTCTTCAGGTTGTCCGCGACGTCGACCGACTGGAACGTGACAGCGGTATAGAAGAAGCAGAAGAAGACGATCAGGACGACGTAGAAGACGTTGAACAGCCAGTCGCCGCGCTCGAGGCTCGACTGGAGCTGCGCCATGCCCGGGACGTGCATGCCGGCGAGCGTGGCCGGGAACATGAGGAGCGAGCTCGCGAAGATCGGCGGGATGGTGCCCGCGGTGTTCACCTTCAGCGGCAGGTGCGCCGTCTGTCCGCCGTAGACGCGCCGGCCGACTGTTCGCCGCGCGTAGTAGATGGGGATGCGCCTCTGGCCGCGCTCGAAGAACACGATCGTCGCGACCGTCATGATGACGATGGCGGCGACGATGACGAGGTTGAGCGGCTGGATCGAGCCCTTGTGCGTCGTGAAGTAGCTGACGACGCCGCCGGGTATGTCGGTGACGATGCCGGCGAAAATGATGAGCGAGATTCCGTTGCCGATCCCGCGCTCGGTGATCTGCTCGCCGACCCACATGATGAAGCACGTGCCGGTCGTGAGCGTGATGATCGCCATGAGGCGGAAGCCCCAGCCGGCGTGGGTGACGACGTCGCCCGTGGCGCCGCCCGCGAAGTCGGCGTTGTTGAGCGCCTCCACCTGCATGGCGATGCCGAAGCTCTGGAAGAGCGACAGGCCGATCGTTCCGTAGCGCGTGTACTGGTTGATCTTCCGCGTGCCCTGCTCGCCCTCCTTGCGGAGCTCGTCGAGCGGCTTGAAGACCATCGTGAGGAGCTGGAGGACGATGCTCGCGCTGACGTACGGCATGATGCCGAGCGCGAAGATCGACATGTTCGACAGCGCACCGCCGCTGAACATGTTGAAGAAGCCGAGGAGGCCTCCTCCCTGCTTGTTCATGACCGCCCGCATGACGTTGCGATCGACACCGGGGATGGTGACGAACGCGCCGATGCGGAAGACCGCCAGCATCGCCATCGTGAAGACCACGCGGCGCCGGAGCTCCGGGACCTTGCTGATGTTCGAGAAGCCGGCGAGTACGCTCATCTGGTAAGTGCTCGCGTCTCGGTCACTCGGCCGCGGCCGCGGCCTGAGCGACGGCGACGAGGACGGTCTTGCCGCCCGCCTTCGCGATCTTCTCCTGCGCGCTCTTCGAGAACGAGTGGGCGGTGACCGTGACCGACTTGGTCAGGTCGCCCTTGCCGAGGATCTTGATGCGGTCGGCGCGGCCCTTGATGATGCCGCGCTCGCGGAGCGCGCGCTCGTCGACCTTCGCGCCCGCGTCGAACATCTCGAGCTGGCTGACGTTGATCTCCGCGACGACCGCGCGGTTGTGCTTCTTGAAGCCGCGCTTCGGGAGACGGCGCGCCATGGGCGTCTGACCGCCTTCGAACCAGGGCTTGAACGTGGAGCGACGGGCGAACTGGCCCTTCTGTCCACGACCGGCCGTCTTGCCGAGACCGGAGCCGACACCGCGGCCCTTACGGATCTTGCCGCGCGTCGCCCCTTCGGGCTTCGCGAGCTTGCTGAGCGTATCAGCCATTGTCCACCTCCTCGACGGTCACGAGGTGGAGCACCTTCTTGACCGCGCCTCGGAACGAGGGCGTGTTCGCGACGACGACCTCGCCGCCGATCCGACCGAGACCGAGACCCTTCAAGTTGAGGATCATGCGGTGCTCGACGCCGATCGTGCTGCGGATCTGCTTGATCTTGAGCTTTGACTTGGCTTTCACGGCGTCACCTCGGTGGTGGCAGCCTTCTTCGTCTTCTTGCCCGAGTGAACCGTCAGCGTGCCGGTTTCTTTCCCGCGCTTGCTGGCGATCATGTCGAGGCTCTTGAGCTGACGGAGCGCGTCGAGCGTCGCGTGAACCACGTTGTGCGGGTTCGCGCTGCCGATGCACTTCGTGAGGATGTCGTGGATGCCCGCCGACTCGACGACGGCGCGGACCGCGCCGCCGGCGATGACGCCGGTTCCCTGCGAAGCCGGACGGAGGAACACGCGGCCTGCGCCGAAGTGACCGTGCGACTCGTGCGGGATGGTGACGCCGTCGAGGGGGACCTTGAACAGGTTCTTGCGAGCCTGGTCGTTGCCCTTGCGGATCGCCTCCGGGACCTCGTTGGCCTTGCCGAGCCCAACGCCCACGTGACCGCTCTCGTCGCCGACGACGACGAGGGCTGCGAAGCTGAAGCGGCGTCCGCCCTTCACGACCTTCGCAACGCGGTTGATGTGGATGATGCGCTCCTTGAGCTTGTCTTCGTCGATGTGCTCGATCGCCATGTCAGAACTCCAGCCCGGCTTTGCGGGCCGCTTCGGCAAGGGCCTTCACTCGGCCGTGATACATGTAGCCATTGCGATCGAAGACGACCTTCTTCACGCCCTTGGCGATGAGCTGCTTCGCGATCGCTTCGCCCACGAGCTCGGCCTGGCCGGACTTGTTGGCGTCGGCCGCGCGCGGCTTGACGTCCTTCGACAGGGTCGAGGCGTGCGCGAGCGTGGTGCCCGCGACGTCGTCGACAACCTGCGCGTACATGTGACTGTTGCTGCGGAAGATCGTGAGGCGGGGACGCTCGGGCGTTCCGCTGACGTTTCCACGGACACGGAGCTTACGGCGCTCGCGACCAATGAGACGGCTACCCATGACTTCCTACTTTCCGCCCTTCGCGGCCTTGCCGGCCTTCTCGCGGACCTTTTCGCCCTGGAAGCGAACGCCCTTGCCACCGTAAGGCTCCGGCGGACGGAATCCGCGGATCTTGGCAGCGGTCTGGCCCATCGTCTCCTTGTCGGCGCCCGACAAGATGATGAGGGTGCCCTTCGAGTCGCCGGGGATCTCGACCTTGATGCCTTCCGGGATCGGGAAGTTCACCGGGTGCGAGAAGCCGAGCGAGAGGTTCAGCGTCTTGCCCTTCACCTCGGCGCGGTAACCCGTGCCGACGAGCTGGAGCGTCTTGACGTAGCCGGTCGCTGCGCCGGTGATCATCCCGTTGATGATCGAGCGCGCGAGGCCCTGGAAGCGTGCGCCATCGCGACCGGTGACGGTCGGGAAGACGAGGATCTCGTTGCCCTCGGTCTTGATCTTCACGTTCGGCGTGACCGGACGCGAGAGGGTGCCCTTCGGGCCCTTCACGTCGATCTTGCCGTTCGCGACGGTGATGGTGACGCCCTTCGGAAGCACCACGGGGCGCTTGCCGACGCGCGACTGGCGCATCTGCTCGGGACGAAGCGAGATGGGCGCGCCGTCCGCGCCGATCTTCTCGGCGTTGTGATGTTGATCGCTCATGAGATCACCAGACCTCGCACAGGAGCTCGCCACCGACGCGCTGCTCGCGCGCCGTGCGGTCGGCCATGACGCCGCGGCTCGTGGAAAGGATCGAGATGCCCATGCCGCTACGGACGCGCGGGATGCGGTCGAAGCGGACATAGACGCGACGGCCGGGGGCCGAGACGCGACGGACGCCGTCGATCGCGGAGTCCTTGTCGTGGCGCGTGCTCTTGCCGTAGCGGAGCACGAGCGTGAGGGTCTTGGGACCTTCGCCCTCGCTCTCGCGCACGTCGTCGATGAAGCCTTCCGACTTCAGGACGTTCGCGACGGCGAACTTGAGGGTGGAGTGAGGCATCTCCACGCGGTCGTGGCGAGCCAGCGCACCGTTACGGATGCGCGCAAGCATGTCGGAAATGGGATCGGTCATCATGGGATCACCAGCTCGCCTTGATCACGCCGGGGATTTCACCGCGGAGGGAGTAGAGCCGCAGACAGATGCGGCAAAGCTCGAACTTGCGGTAGTACGCACGACCGCGTCCACACACCTTGCAGCGGTTGACGTGGCGAACGGGGAACTTGGGAGCTCGATTGAGCTTCGCAAACTGACAGGCACGGGCCATCGTATTTCCTCTTTGTCCTTGTTCCGGGTTTCGCTCAGGTCGCCCGGAAGGGCATGCCCATGTGCTGGAGGAGCGCGCGCCCCTCTTCGTCGGTGTTGGCCGTCGTCACGAAGGAGACGTTGAGCCCCTTGATGACGTCGATGCGGTCGTAGTCGATCTCGGGGAAGATGATCTGCTCCTTGAGACCGATCGTGTAGTTGCCCTGGCCGTCGAACGCGCGACGGGAGACGCCGCGGAAGTCGCGCATGCGGGGCAGCGCGAGCGACACGAAGCGATCCAGGAACTCCCACATCTTCGCCTTGCGAAGCGTGACCATCGCGCCGATGGGCAGTCCCGCGCGGAGCTTGAAGCTCGCGATCGCCTTCTTGGAGCGCGTGACGACCGGCTTCTGACCGGTGACGGCGCGGAGCTCCTCGACGGCGGAGTCGATGATCTTCGGGTTGGTCACGGCAGCGCCGAGACCCATGTTCACGACGATCTTCTCGAGGCGCGGGACCTCGTTCGGGTTCGTGTACCCGAACTGCTTCGTGAGCGCCGGGATCGCGACGTCCTTGTACTTCGCGATGAAGCGCGGAGCGACGGCGGCGTTCGCAGAGACGACCTTCGCCTTCTCGCGCTGCTCACCACCACCACCACGACGATCGCCTCCGCCCTTCTTGCCCGCGCCTTCGGGGCGCGGCTTCTTCTCTTTTTTCTCCGACTGCTCGGAGCTCTTCTCGGTCTTCTCGTCAGCCATGACTCAAGCCCTTCAGGAAGCCGCCGCTTTACGCGGGGACGGAATGTCTTCGCCGTTCGACACGGCGACGCGGACCTTGACGCCCTTGTCATCGGTCTTCACGCGGACGCGGGTGCCCTTGCCGGCTGCGTCGACGGGCATGACCTTGCAGGCGTGGATCGGCTGCTCGCGCTCGAGGATGCCGCCCTGCTGCATGCGGGGGTTCGGGCGCATGTGACGCTTCACGAGGTTGATGCCCTCGACGATGACCTTGTCGTCATCCTTGAAGAGACGCATGACCTTGCCGGTCTTGCCCTTGTCTTTGCCAGAGATGACGACGACGGTGTCGCCCTTCTGGATGCGCTGGATGGCCATCAGAGAACCTCCGGAGCGAGCGAGATGATCTTCATGAACTTCTTGCCGCGGAGCTCGCGAGCCACCGGTCCGAAGATGCGGGTTCCGATCGGCTCGAGCTGCGCGTTGATGAGGACGGCGCTGTTCTCGTCGAAGCGGATGGAGCTGCCGTCGTTGCGTGAGGTGTCGTCCTTGACGCGGACGACGACGGCCTTCGCGGTCTCGCCCTTCTTCACCTTGGCGCCGGGGAGTGCTTCCTGGACGGCGACGACGATGACGTCGCCGAGACGCGCATAGCGACGGCGCGATCCGCCGATCACCTTGATGCACTTGACGCGCTTGGCACCGGAGTTGTCAGCGACCTCCAGGTTGGTTTGCATCTGGATCATGGTGCTTACTCCTCCACGAACTTCTTCACGAGGCGCACCACGATGAAGCGCTTGTCGCGCGAGATCGGGCGGTGCTCCTGGATCTCCACTTGATCGCCGACCTTGTACTGGTTGGTCTCGTCGTGGGCCTTGTAGCGGGTCTTGCTACGGACGTACTTGCCGTAGAGAGCGTCGCGGCGCGCGTTGACGCACTCGACGACGACCGTCTTGTTCATCTTGTCCTTGACGACCTTGCCGACCATCTTGCGGCGGAAGCCGTGCGCGGCCTCCTGCGCGGCGGCGCGCGCGAGGCTCGCCTCGCTCTGCGGGATCGCCGGAACCTTCGCGGCGGCCTTGGGGGCCGCCTTCGCCGCGGGGGCTTTTTTCTCGGTGGCCATGACTACTTCGCCTCGCTCTTGGAGGCCTTCTTGGCCGCCGTCTTCTTCTTCGAGCCGCCCGTCAGCGCGGGCTTCGCCTCGGCCGGCGCGTTCAGCTCCGCCTGGCGCAGCAGCGTCTTGACGCGCGCGAGGTCGCGCTTCGTCTTGTTGATCGTGCTGGTGTCGTCCAAGCGGTTCGTGAAGTTCTTGAACCGGTTCTGGAACGTGTCCTTCGCGAGGCTCTTCTCGAGCTCCTTCAGGTCCTCGTTGCTGCGCTCACGCAGATCCTTCGCCTTCATGATCAGGCCTTGTCCTTCGACGGCGTCTTGGGGGGTGAGGGAATCTTCATGCCGGGGCCGGCGAGCTTGCGCGCAGCGGCCTTCTCGGCGTTCGGGATCGCGTTCGCCTCGATGACGCCGCGGATGAGGAACTTGTAGCCGACGGGGATCTTGTGGCCGGCGAGGCGGAACGCTTCGCGCGCGGTCTTCTCGTCGATGCCCGAGATCTCGTACATGACGCGGCCCGGGAGGATGTCGGCCGCCCATTCCTCGACGCCGCCCTTGCCTCCACCCATTCGAACTTCGAGGGGCTTCTTGGTGACGGGGCGGTGCGGGAAGATCCGAATCCAGAGCTTGCCGGCGCGCTTCACGTGGCGCGTGATCGCCATACGCGCGGCTTCGATCTGGCGCGCCGTGAGGCGGCCCGGCTCGGTGGCCTGCATGGCGAAGTCGCCGAAATCGACGTCAGAGCCGCGGTACGCCATACCGCGGTTGTTGCCCTTCTGCATCTTGCGGAACTTCGTCCGCTTGGGAACTAGCTGGCTCATGAGTTAACTCTCAGGCTCCTGCGATTTGCGGGCGACGCTGGCGGCGGGCGAGAACCTCGCCCTTGAAGACCCAGCACTTGACGCCGATGATGCCGTACTTGGTGCGGGCCTCGTGCTGACCGAACTCGATGTCGGCGCGCAGCGTGTGGAGGGGAACGCGACCTTCGCGGTAGGTCTCGACGCGGCTCATTTCAGAGCCACCGAGGCGGCCGGAGCAACGGATGCGGATGCCCTTCGCGCCGAACTTCATGGCGGTCGAGAGGGCCTTCTTCATCGCGCGGCGGAACGCGACGCGGCGCTCGAGCTGCATGGCGACGTTCTCGGCGACGAGCTGCGCAGAGGTCTCCGCCTTGCGGATCTCCTGCACATCGATGAAGACCTCGTTGTCGGTGAACGACTGGACGCCGGCGAACTTCGTCTCGCCCTTCACGGCGGTCTTGAGGTTGCCGATCTTGAGGATCTCGATCCCCTTACCGCCCTTGCCGATGACCATGCCGGGGCGCGCGGTGAAGACGATGACCTTCGCCTTGTTCGCAGCGCGCTCGACCTCGACGGACGCGATGTTCGCGTTCATGAGGTACTCCTTCACGGCGCGCTTGATGCGCATGTCCTCGTGAAGCCACTTTGCGTAGTTCTTGTCCTCGAACCACTTCGAGTTCCACGTCTTGATGACGCCGAGGCGGAAGCCGTACGGATGAACTTTCTGACCCATGTGATGTTTACTCGCGCGTTCCGAGGTGGATCGTGATGTGGCTGAGGCCCTTCTGGATTCGGGTCGCACGACCCATCGCTCGGGGACGCCAGCGGCGCATGTGCTTGTTGGGGGCCTTGTCGACGAACGCCGTCTCGACGAAGAGCGTGTCGAGGTCGACGCCGGGGCTCGTGGTGCGGGCGTTGGCGACCGCGCTCTCGATCAGCTTCGCGATGACCGGCGCGCCGGCCTTCATCGTGAACTGAAGGAGCTGCAGCGCCTCGCCAGCCTGACGGCCGCGGACGAGGTTCACAATCATTCGGGCTTTGCGCGGACTGATGCGCGAAAAGCGGGCGATCGCCTTCGAGACACTCATGGCTCTTCTTCGGACCTTCCGCCGACCGATTTCTCCCAGTTCAGGAGGAGAAAGCGCCCGGCTGTTTCAGAATCCCGTCGTACCGAGAGCAAATGCTCAAGGCCGTTACGGCGATCCAGAGACGGGAACGCGGGGCAAACCACTGAGAACGCTTGCGCTTTCTCAGCGCCCGAGCCTCCTTCCGGGGGCTAGGGAGCGCGTACTTTACGCATAACCGCGCACTTGGCAAGCGGTTTGCGGGAAAAGCCCCAAAAAGCCCGTCAGGCAGTCCATCAGAGCTTCTTCAGGAAGTCGCGGAGCAGCGCATTCCACTCGTCCGGGCGCTCGATGTTCGCGAGGTGGCCGGCTCCCTGGATGATCTCGCGGCGCGCGCGGGGGAGCGTCCGCGCATAGGCCTCGGCCATCATCATGAAGCTGGGGATGTCCATCTCGCCCGAGATGACGAGCGACGGAATGTCGAGCTTGCGGAGGCTCGGCACCGGGTCCGGGTCGCTCCACTTGGAGGAGACGCGCCCGGTCCAGTGACCTCCGCCGTAGTCGAGGACGATCTGACGGAGCTCCTCGAACAGCTCCTCGTCGTGGCGCAGTCCTTCGAAGAGCGGGTCATCGAGCCAGATCTCGGCGGCGGTGGCGCGATCACCTTCGGCGGCGAGCGACACGCAGCGCGGCCACGCCTCGATGCCGGTGCGGCGCCCGAGCAGGAGCGGTCCGCTCAGCGTGAGCGAGCGCACGCGCTCCGGATGCTGGAGCGCGAAGTCGGCGGCGACGGCGGCGCCGAAGGAGTTGGCGACGAAGTGAGCGCGATCGATCTTCGCGACATCGAGCGCGACGAGGACGCCGGCGGCGGGATCGACCTCGCCGAGCTCGCGCGCTTGCGGGCCGAACCCCGGAAGATCGAGCGTGAGGATCCGGTATTCGGACGAGAATGCGTCCACCTGACGCCGCCACATCCGCGAATCGAGGGCAAATCCGTGGAGCATCACGAGAGCAGGCCGCTGCCCGCTCGCCGCGCTTGCCTCACTCGGGTTCGCCTCCGAGGTCATTCTCATCGCTTATAGTGGGCCTTGCGTCTGCCTGAAAGAACTTGGGACAGAGGGCCTATTTTTGTCGGAGAAGCGAACCTCGCGCGCAATGCCGGTCGTGGCCCTTCTCGCGTTTCTCTACACCGCGCAGGGCATCCCATTCGGCTTCGCGACGGAGTACCTGCCGGTCGTCCTCCGCGAGCAGGGCTACAGCTACGCGGGGATCGCAGCGCTGTCATGGCTCCAGCTCCCGTGGCAGCTGAAGATCCTCTGGGCGAAGGCCGCAGACTCGCCGCGTCTGCGCCCGCACGCTCGAGGTCTCATCCTCGCGCTGCAGATCGCGCTGACGCTCTGCGTGGCGGGCTTCGCGATCGCACCGCTCGCGAAGGCAGCAATGCTGTGGTTCACGCTGACGGCGATGGCGGCCGCGCTCGCCGCGACGCAGGACGTCTTCGTGGACGCGTTCGCGGTGCGCGTGCTCACACCGAGTCAGCGCGGGTACGGGAACATCGCGCAGGTCGCGGGCTATCGACTCGGCATGTTGATCGGAGGCGCTGCGCTGCTCCTGCTCGTGGGACGGCTCGGCGAGCGCGCGACGTTGCTCGGATGTGCGGCGGTCGTCGGGATCGCGAGCATCGGCGCGTTCGCGGGATCGGCGGACGCGGGCAACGACGCGAACTCCAACGCGAATGCAGATGCGGACGCGGATGCAGACGCGAAAGCGAACGCGGATGCGGACGCGAATGCGAACGCGCGGGCGGCGCGGCCGGCGAGCGTGCGCGGGCTCCTCGCGCACATGCTCCACGACAAGTCGCGCGCCGTGATCGCCCTGGCGCTCACCTACAAGCTCGGGCTCCACATGGCCGGCTCGCTCCTCAAGCCTATGGCCAAGGACTTCGGTTGGACCAAGGAGCGCATCGGCTGGGCGGTGGTGACCGTTGGCTCGGCGGGCGCACTGATGGGCGCGGCGCTCGGCGGCGTGCTCCATCGGAGGCTCGGTGAACGCCGCGCGCTCGTCGTGGCGCTCGTCGTCCAGACGCTCGTGTGCTTGCCGCTCATCGCGGTGGAGCGTCTGCACGCGCCGCTCGGTCTGACGACGTTCGCGATCTGGCTCGAGCACTTCGGCAGTGGCTTCGGGACCACCATCCTCTTCGCGGCGCTCATGAGCGCGACACGTCCCGCCGATGCCGGCCTCCACTACACGATCCTCACGAGCGCGAACGCCCTCGCGATCGGTCTCGGCGGTCTGATCGGCGGGCTTCTCGCAGACCACGCGGGACTCCTCGTCGCGTTCGTCGCTGCGACCGTGGTGAGCGCGGCACCGGTGGTCTTCCTGCGGAATTGGAGCGCGTCGGCGAGCGCCAGCGCAGACGATACGCTTCCCGTGACCTGACCCGGTCTCCGGGGGGCGTCCCATGCCGAACAAGAAAGAATCGCCGTCGCTCGCTTACGTGCCGCCGAAGCCCTCGTACGCGAGCCTCGTTCGCGCTTCGAAGACCTGCGAAGCGTGCGATCTCTACAAGAACGCGACGCAGACCGTGTTCGGGGAGGGACCGACGAGCGCGCCGATCGTCTTCGTCGGCGAGCAGCCCGGCGATCAGGAAGACCTGCAGGGACATCCGTTCGTCGGTCCAGCCGGTCGTGTCCTCGATGCGGCGCTCGCCGTCGCGTCCATCCCTCGCGATCAGGTCTACGTCACGAACGCCGTCAAACACTTCAAGAGGGAGCCGCGCGGAAAGCGTCGCATCCACTCGAAGCCGAACGCGATGGAGATC
>Ga0207683_10005219_pt1 | contig 11153 bp, 9 predicted proteins | sample KBSM73metaG_FD_184333 | JGI IMG/M metagenome (GOLD analysis project Ga0207683, IMG submission 184333) | Miscanthus rhizosphere microbial communities from Kellogg Biological Station, Michigan, USA - KBS M7-3 metaG (SPAdes) (version 2) | ecosystem: Host-associated > Plants > Roots > Rhizosphere >...
GAGGCCGATCTTGGCGAATGCCTGGATGAAGCTCGCCGAGCGCCGGGCGATCACCAGGTCGCAGCAGAGCGCCAGGTTGGCACCGGCGCCCGCGGCGACGCCGTTGACCGCGGCGATCACGGGCACCGGCATCGATCGGACGCGCAGGGCGAGCGGCTTGTAGAAGCGCTCGACCGTCGCGCCGACGTCCGTCGGCGTCGCGCCCGGCTCGAGGTTGGGGGCGACCGCCGGGTCGGCGAGGTCCTGGCCGGCGCAGAAGCCGCGGCCGCTGCCGGTGAGGACGACGCAGCGAACCGCCGCCTCCGCCGCGGCCGCATCGAGCGCGGCGGCGAGCTCGCCGTGCATGGCCCCGGTGAAGCTGTTGAGCGACTTCGGCCGGTTCAGCGTCAGCGTCCGGACGCCGGCGTCGTCGCTCACGAGGACGAGCGGTTCTTCCACGGGTTGTCTCCTTGAGGTCGCGGCGATCGCCGGCTTTGCCGGGTTCGGCGGCGCAACAGATTCTACCGACCGGTAGGTAGAGTATAGAGGCCGCCGCAAAGCCTGCGCAAGGGTCGGCCGGACTTCTCAGCCGTGGCCGAGGAAGGCGAGCAGGCGCCGCTCGGCGGCGTCGAGGCCGGCGCGGCGACGGCCTTCGAGGCGGGCGAGCGCGTCGCTCTCGACGTGCGTCGCGAGCGTCTCGAGGACGCGCGGATGCACGTACGACTTCTTGCAGACCGCCACGGTGTTGCCGAGGCGGCGCGCCACCTCCGCGAGGAGCTGGTTGGCGCTCTTGCGGCAGGACGCGTCGGCGGCGCACTGCTCGGCCCAGAGGGCGAGCGCGTGGACCGTGCCGTGCCAGGTGCGGAAATCCTTGGCCGTGAAATCCGCGCCGGCGGCTTCCCGGATGTACTCGTTGACGTCGGCCGAGCCGACCGCGCGGATCGCGCCACCCTCGTCCTCGTACTGGAACAGGTCCTGTCCCGGCATCGCCTGGCAGCGGCGGACGACGCGGGCGACGCGCGGATCCTCGAGGTCGACCTCGTGCTCGATCCCGCTCTTGCCGCGGAACCTGAGGCGGATCCGGCTGCCCTTCACGTCGGCGTGGCGGTTGCGCAGGGTCGTCAGGCCGAACGAGCGGTTGGTGCGCGCGTATTCGTCGTTGCCGACCCGCACGAGCGTCGTGTCGAGCAGGCGGACGAGCGTCGCCAGGACCGTCTCGCGGCGCGGCGCGGCGCCGATCGGCAAGGCGAGGTCCGCCTTCACCCGCTTCCGGATCCGCGGCAGCGCAGCGCCGAACTCGAGCATCCGCTCGAACTTGCCGGCGTCGCGCGCCAGCCGCCACTCGGCGTGATAGCGGTACTGCTTGCGGCCGCGGGCGTCGCGCCCGGTCGCCTGGAGGTGGCTGTTCGGCTTCGGGCTGATCCAGACCTGCTCGTAGGCGGGCGGGATCGCCAGGGCGCGGATCCGCTTCAGTTCCGCGGCGTTGCGGATCAGGCGGCCGTCGACGCCGCGGTAGCGAAAGCCGTCGCCCGCGCGCTCACGACGAATGCCGGGCTTGTCGTCGCTCAGCCAGACGAGGCCGGGCGGCGCTACGGTCGCCGTTCCTGTCGTCGCGGCCAGCGGACGCGCCGCCGCGGCCGCGCTCACCCGGCGGCGACGATCGGCTCGGGCGGCCGCGGCGGATCCTGCACCGGCGCGGGCGACCCGGGCGGCCGTGGATCGTCGATCGCCGGCTTCACGCCGTCGGGGTTCTCCGGCGTCGGCGGCAGCGGCGGCACGTGCGGCTCGGGAGGCGACGGCGGCTCGGGCGCGTGCACGCCGGCGCGCGGGAGCGGGAGATCGGTCATCGAAGCGTCCAGCGTTCATTCCGGCAAAAGTTGCCGCAAGCGATGCCCCCGGAGAAGACCGGACGGCCCCGCTTCGATGGCGGCGACACCGCGCTCCACGAGGAGAAAACGGCGGGATCCGGTGCTTCGCGACGATGGCACGACGGTTGCGTTAGCGAAGCCATCCCGACCCTTGCGCCGGCAAGCGGCGCGCCCGAAGCGACGAATCGAACCGAGACCGACCATGAACTTTCCCGCCCTGCGCACGACCCAGAAGCAGCTTCACACCGTCACCCCTCGCCTGCAGCACGCCGTGCGGCTGCTGCAGCTTTCGTCGCTCGACTTCGCGCAGGAGGTCCACGACGCGATGGGCCGCAACCCGTTCCTCGAGGTCGAGGACGGCGGCCACGACGAGGCGCCGGCCGCCGCCGCCGGCGACGGCATCTCGGTCGACCTCAAGACCGCCGACGGCGACGCCGCGCTGTCGCCGATCGGCGATTCGCCGTACGAGCGTGACAGCTGGCAGCAGTCGTCGTCGAGCGTGCGCACGCAGGGGGCAGAAAGCGACCTCAGCGCCCTGGACCTGATCGCCGCCGACGTGGGCCTCCGCCAGTACCTGCACACGCAGATCAACGTCCTGCCGCTCGAGCCGCGCGACCACGCCCTCGCCTGCGCGATCGTCGAGTCGCTCGACGACGACGGCTACCTGCGCACGCCGCTCGAGGAGATCGCCGCCACGCCGGGCATGCCCGAGGGAGTCGACGCCGACGAGATGCTGATCGCCCTGAAGCGGGTCCAGTCGCTCGACCCCTGCGGCGTCGGCGCGCGCAGCGTCTCGGAGTGCCTGCAGCTGCAGGTCGACACGATCGACGACGCCGAGGAGCGCGAGATCGCGCGCAGGATCGTCACCGACCACCTGGACCGCCTCGCCCAGCACGACGTCAACGGTCTCGCCCGGCTGCTGAAGAAGACGCCGGCGGCGATCGAGGCCGTCTGCGAGCGGATCCGCCACCTCAACCCGCGGCCGGGCTGGAGCGTCGATTCGTCGACGACGCAGTACATCACCCCCGACGTGCTGGTGCGCAAGATCCGCGGCCGCTGGACGGCGACGCTCAACCGCGCGATCGTGCCGCGGGTGCGCCTGAACCAGACCTACGCCAGCATGTTCCAGGAGCACCGCAGCCCGAAGAACACCGAGCTGGCGCAGCATCTGCAGGAAGCGCGCTGGACGGTGAAGAACGTGCAGCAACGCTTCTCGACGATCCTGATGGTCGCCGAGGCGATCCTCAAGCGCCAGCAGCACTTCCTCGAGTTCGGGCCGATGGCGATGAAGCCGCTCGGCCTGCGCGAGATCGCCGAGGAGCTGGGCCTGCACGAGTCGACCGTGTCGCGGGTGACGAACAACAAGTACATGGCGACGCCGGTCGGCGTGTTCGAGCTGAAGTACTTCTTCTCGCGCGAGATGGCGACGGCGAGCGGCGGCGCCTGCTCGGCGACGGCGATCCGCGGCGTGATCAAGGGAATGATCGAGGCCGAGAGTCCGACCGCGCCGCTCTCCGACGCGCAGATCGCGCGGTTGCTCGTGCGCCAGGGCCTCAAGGTCGCGCGTCGCACCGTCACCAAGTACCGGCAGCTCCTGAAGCTTCCGTCGGTCGAGCGCCGGCGCCGCGTCGCCTCGGCGGAGGGCTCCACCTGCTGAGCGAAACTTCCCCACGGCATGCGGATTGCCTCGATGCGGGTAGGCGGCGATCTGCCGCGCAGGTAGGAGAAGCGCCCGAGTGGCAAACCCTGTGAATTCGAGCTCCCCCGCCGACGTCGACAGCGACGCCGCGCGGGCGCTTGCCGTCGCCGCGGCCGCGCCCGCGCTCAGCTGGAGCGCCGCCGGGACGCCGGCGGTCAACGACTGGGTGAGCCCGTCCTGGTCGACCTATACCGGCCGGACCGTCGCCGAGCTTCGCGGCGAGGGCTGGACGCGAGTCGTCCATCCCGAGGACCTGGAGCGCTGCCTCGGCATCCGCGCCACGAGCTTCGAGGGCAGCAGCGCGTTCAGCCTCGACCTGCGCCTGCGCCGCCACGACGGCGAGTACCGCTGGTTCGTCGACAACAGCGCGGTCCTGCGCGACGACCAGGGGCGCCCCTCGGGCTTCGTCGGCAGCGCGGTCGAGATCCACGAGCGCAAGATGCTCGAGGAGAACCTCGCCGAGCGCGCGCAGGGCCTGCGCCTCGCCGAGCGGCGCCAGGGCCAGTTCCTGGCGATGCTGTCGCACGAGATGCGCAACCCGCTCGCGCCGATCGCCAACGCGGCGAGCGTCCTGCGCACGCTCGAGCACAGCAACCCGATCCTGGTTCGCCTGCGCGAGATCCTCGAGCGCCAGGTCGGCCGGCTCGGCCGGCTCGTCGAGGAGCTGATCGACGTCACCCGCGCCGCGCAAGGGCAGATCTCGCTGGTGCGCGAGCCCGTCGCGATCGACGGCATCGTCCAGGCGGCGGTGGCGGCGAGCCACGACAAGCTCAACGCCGGCCGGCACCGGCTCGAGGTCGACGTGCCCGACGAGCGGCTGCAGGTCCGCGGCGACGCCGACCGGCTCGCCCAGGCGCTCGCCAACCTGATCGGCAACGCCGCCAAGTTCACCTTCGAGCCGGGCGTCATCACGATCAGCGTGCGCCGCGCCGCGCGCACGGTCCACATCTCGGTCAAGGACTCGGGCCAGGGCATCGCCCCCGAGTTCCTGCCGCACGCCTTCGAGCTGTTCGCGCAGCAGGACCAGACCCTCGCCCGCTCGCTCGGCGGGCTCGGCGTCGGCCTGACGCTGGCGCGCCGGATCGCCCAGCTGCACGGCGGCGACGTCGAGGGCTTCAGCGAGGGGATCGGCAAGGGCGCCGAATTCATCCTCTGGCTGCCGCTGCTCGAGGAGGCGGCCGCGCCGGCGCCGCCGAGCGCCGCGCCGCTGCGGCTGGCCGAGACTTGTCGCGTGCTGATCGTCGAGGACGATGCCGACGCCCTCGAAAGCCTGCGCCTGCAGATGGAGCTCTGGGGCAACGAGGTCAGCACCGCGCGCAGCGCCGAGGAGGCGCTCGAGAAGGCGCCCGAAGCGCGCCCGCAGATCGTCCTCTGCGACATCGGCCTGCCCGGCATGGACGGCTACAAGCTCGTCCCTGCGCTGCGCAAGAAGCTGACCGGCACGCCGGTCGTCTTCGCCGCCGTCACCGGCTACGCGACGAAGGACGACCAGGAGCGGGCGCTCGCCGCCGGCTTCGATTCGTTCCTGGTGAAGCCGCTCGAGCCGCAGACGCTGACGCGCCTGCTGCGCACCGCGGTCAGCCGCGTCGCCTGAGGCGCCGGGGCGCCTTCAGCGCGTCTCGTCGAGCGTGCCCGGTACGCTCACCGGCTCGTCCTCGGCGGCGTAGTCCTTGAGGCGGTTGTAGAGCGTCTTCAGGCTGATGCCCAAGGTGGCGGCGGTCTTCTCCTTGTGCCGCCCGAAGTGCTCGAGCGTCGCCAGCGTGAGCTGGCGCTCGACCTCCGCGAGCGGCGTGCCGACGCGGATCGTCAAGGTCGGCGGACCGTCGTTCGCCGCCTGCGTGCCAGGGCCGCCGGGCAGGCAATCGTCGACGATCGTCTCGCCCGGCGTCATCACGTAGGCGCGGTAGACGACGTTGCGCAGCTCCCGGACGTTGCCGGCCCAGCGGTGCTCCGAGAGGCGCTGCAGCACCTCGGGCGCGAAGCGTTTGGTCGCGCCTTCGCGCTCCCCGATCTGCTGCAGGAAGTGGCGGGCGATCAGCGGCACGTCGTCGGCGCGCTCGCGCAGCGGCGGCAGGTGGATCGGAAAGACGTTGAGCCGGTACATCAGGTCCTCGCGCAGCTTGCCGCTCGCGACCGCCTGCAGCGGATTGCGGTTGGTCGCCGCGATCAGGCGCACGTCGGCCTCCTGGACCTGGGTCGAGCCGACGCGCATGAAGGTGCCGGTCTCGAGCACCCGCAGCAGCTTCACCTGCAGGTCGAGCGGCATCTCGGTGACCTCGTCGAGGAACAGCGTGCCGCCGTTGGTGCGCTCGAAGAAGCCCAGGTGCTGCCGGTCGGCGCCGGTGAAGCTGCCCTTCTCGTGGCCGAAGATCTCGCTCTCGATCAGGTGCGGCGAGATCGCGCCGCAGTTGACGGCGAGGAACGGGCCGCTGCGCCGCCGGCTGAGGTCGTGCACGGTGCGGGCGACGATCTCCTTGCCGCTGCCGCTCTCGCCGGTGATGAAGACCGAGACGGCGGTTCCGGCGACGCGGGCGATCTGCTCGTAGATGCGGCGCATCGGCGCCGAGGTGCCCCAGAGGGCGCCGAAGTGCCCTTCGTGCTCGAGCTGCGACTCCATGTCGCCGGCCGCCGCCTTGAGCGCCGAGGGCCGGGTCACCCGCGACAGCACGCCCTGGAGCTGCTTCAGGCTCATCGGCTTGACCAGATAGTCGGCCGCGCCGAGGCGGAACGCCTGGATCGAGGTGTCGAGGCTGGCGTGGCCGGTGATCAGCACCAGCTCGGTGTTCGGCAGCGCCTTGGCGTCGGTGAACAGCTCCATGCCGCTGCCGTCGGGCAGCATCAGGTCGAGCAGGACGATGTCGGGCTCCTGCAGCGCGAGCTGGCGGCGCGCGTCGCGCAGCGTGCCCGCGGTCGCCACCGTGAAGCCTTCGTTGGCGATCAGCATCGCCATCGTCTCGGCGGCATCGGCGTCGTCGTCTACAAGAAGGGCGTGAGGCACTGTCGTCGGGTCCGTGATCGAGGGAGAAAGGCGCTTCGCGGGCGTTCGTGCGGGATCGTAGGCACGCTGGCTGCCAGCGGCAAGCGCGTGACTGCGGGCTAGCAGGTAGGACTGCGCCTACGCGGGTGGTCAGGCCGTGAGGGTACTCCCCGGTCGACCCGGCCCGCCACCCCGCGAACAATCCGGCCTGCCGCGACCTGCGGTGCAGCGCCTCTCGCCCTCGTGCCGCCGGTCGAATTCATCCTGTTCGCGCTCGTCCTCGCCGGCGTCGCGCTGTTCCACACCCAGGCCATGCGCATCGCCCTCGGCGGCGCGCTGGCGATCGCCCTCTACAAGGTGCTCTGGTCGCCGTTTCGGGCCGGCGCCGGTGTGCCCGGGCTCGCCCTGCACCTGCAGCACGAGACGGTGATCCTGGTGAACCTGCTCCTGCTGCTCCTCGGCTTCGCGCTGCTCGCCGACCTGTTCGAGAAGAGCAAGGTGCCGGCGATCCTGCCCCGCTACCTTCCCGACGACTGGAAGGGCGGCTTCGTCCTCCTCGTGTCGGTGTTCGTGCTGTCGAGCTTCCTCGACAACATCGCCGCGGCGATGATCGGCGGCGCGATGGCGCACACCGTGTTCCGCGGCCGGGTGCACATCGGCTACCTCGCCGCCATCGTCGCCGCGTCGAACGGCGGCGGCGCCGGCAGCGTCGTCGGCGACACGACGACGACGATGATGTGGATCGCCGGCGTCCATCCGCTCGAGGTCCTCGAGGGCTTCATCGGCTCGGGCGTGGCCCTGGTCATCTTCGGCATCCCCGCGGCGCTCGCCCAGCAGCGCCATTCGCCGATCGAGAAGGACCCGGCGCCCGGAATCCGCGTCGATGCGGCACGGGTGGCGATCGTCGCCTTCGTCCTGGTCGCGGCGATCGTCGTCAACATCGCGATCAACACCCGCTACGCCGACGTCTCCGATCGCTTCCCCTTCCTCGGCGCGGCGGTCTGCATCGCCCTCCTCGTGTCGGCGGCGCTGCGGGCGCCCGACTGGTCGCTCCTGCCGGGCGCGTTCAAGGGCGCGGTGTTCCTGCTCTCGCTCGTGCTCTGCGCCTCGATGATGCCGGTCGAGCGGCTACCCGCGGCGTCGTGGCAGACGGCGCTCGGGCTGGGGTTCCTCTCCGCCGTGTTCGACAACATCCCGCTCACCGCGCTGGCGCTCAAGCAGGGCGGCTACGACTGGGGCTTCCTGGCGTACGCGGTCGGCTTCGGCGGCTCGATGATCTGGTTCGGCTCGTCGGCCGGGGTGGCGCTCACCAACATGTATCCCGAGGCGCGCTCGGTGAGCCAGTGGCTGCGCCACGGCTGGACGATCGCCCTCGCCTACGTCGTCGGCTTTCTCGTGATGCTCGCGACGATCGGCTTCCACCCGGGCACGGCGCTCAAGGGCAGCGTCGGCGGCTAGGCCGCCGAGGCCGCGCCCGCGCGCCACGGCGGGCGCTACATCATCGCGCCGCGGCTTTGCTCTTCCTGCTGCAGCGAGAAGATCGAGGTGTAGCCGCGCGACCAGTCCGGCGGAATCAGGCACGGCCGCGGGTCGTGGTGCGCGAACGCCGCGCGCTCGCCGCGCAGGATGGTCTGGTCGTGCGCCGGCTTGATAGGGTTCACGGTGTACGGGAAGGCGTCGGCCGAGGTCAGCGTGTAGAGCAACAGCGGCCGGCCGAGGTCGGAGTCGTTGCGCGGCGAGCCGTGGATCGTGCGGCAGTTATGCAAGGTCAGCGAGCCGGCAGGGCCGGTCAGGTACACCGCGCTCGAGAGATCGAGCCGGGCGGTGTCGCGTGGCGAGAGGCAGCCGACCCACTTGCCGGCGTCGTCGTACTGGGTGAGCATCGGCTCGATCCGGTGGCTCTTCGGGATCACCCCGAGCGGGCCCTGCTCCATGCCGCAGTCGTAGAGGTAGGTGCCGACGGTGAGCGGCGAGTAGTTGGTGTGCGGCCAGAACGAGATGTCGTAGTGCCACTTCACCTCTTCGCCGCCCTTGCTCCACTTGAAGTTGAGCTTGGAATGGTGGAACTTCACGTTCGGGCCCACCAGGTCGGCGACCGCGTCGGGCAGCACCGACCGGTTCACGTATTCCCAGAACACCGGGTGCTGCTCGGTCGGGTTGCTCACCCGCCGCAGCCGCGGCGCGTCGGGCCGGTGATCGGGCTCGAGATCGAAGACGGCGTCGGAGCGGGTGACCTTGCGGCTCCGCTCGACCATCTCGTCGGTGGCGTCGCGGAGCTTCTTCACCCACTCGTTGCCGATGATGGCCTCGAGCAGGATGTAGCCTTCGCTGAAATAGAACTCGCGCTGCGCCTGGGTCAGCACCCGCGGCGGGATGGCAAGCACCTGCTCGGGCGTCATGGTCGTCTCCTCGTCGGCCGCGAGATGCCGCGGCTCAGGCGCGGAACTCTTGCTTGTCCGTGCCCTGGTAGAGCGCCTTCACCTGCCGGCCCACCGCCTCCGCGTGGGCAGCCAGCGCCTCGGTGTCGAGGTCGGCCTGCGGCCGCGGCTCGGGGTCGAAGTGGTGGTACTTGTCGGTGCCGCGCACCAGCATGGCCGAGTCGCGGACCTTGGTCTGGCGCACGTAGGTCGGGATGTAGCGGATCGCGAAGCCGATCCGCCGGTCGTTGCTGCGGTTCGGCTCCGAGCCGTGGACCAGCTTGATGTGGTGGATCGACATCTCGCCGGCCTTGAGGCCGATCCCGACCGCCTTGCTCTTGTCGACCTCGACCGCGATCTCCTGGCCGCGAGACAGCAGGTTGTCGCGATGAAAGGTGTCGAGGTGCGGAAGCTGGTCGACCGTGTGCGTGCCCGGGATGAACTGCATGTAGCCGTTCCCCGGCGTGGCGTCGGTGAACGCGACCCAGGCAGTGACGACGTCGGCCGGCTCCAGCCCCCAGTAGGTCGAATCCTGGTGCCAGGAAACGAAGCCGGCGCTGCTCGGCTCCTTGATGAAGAAGTTGGTGGTCCAGCAGAGGATGTCGGGGCCGATCACGTCGGCCACCGCGTCGAGGATCGCGGGATGGTGGACCAGCTCGTCGGCCCAGGTGAACAGCAGATGCGTCTTGTGCCGCAGGTTGCCCTGGATCGGCGCGCCCGTGGCCGATTCGTAGGCCTCGAGCCGGGCGCGGTATCCGGCGGCCTCGGCCGCGCTCAGGACCCGGATCGGAAAGACGCAGCCGTCGCGCCGGAAGTCGGCGACCTGTCGATCGGTGAGGTGCATGGTTCTACTATATCTGTGATATGTCAGCGTCGTCAAACACCGACCGAACGGGTCTCAGGCGAGACCGCGATCAGAAGCCGCGGGTGATGATGCGCTTGGCGAAGGCGGCGGCGTAGTCGATCTGCAGGTCGCAGGCGACCGCCGCCGCCTGCTCGTCGCCGGTGGCGATCGCGCGCAGCAGCTCGGCATGCAGTCGCGCCACTTCCGACAGGTCGTTCAGCTCCTTGTGGTGCATGAAGTAGAAGCGTCGCGACAAGGTGTAGAGCGGCGCGATCGCCTGGGCCGAGAACCGGTTTCCCGCACAGCTCGCGGTGAAGGTCTTGGCGACGAAGTACTGGCGCAGCATCTCGACCACGTCGCCCGCCTTGCCCGCCTTGAGCAGCGCCTGCGCCATCGCCGCCAGCGTCTTCTTGTCCTCGGCCGAGGCACGGCGCGCGGCGCGAGTGGCGATCAGGCGCTCGAGCTCGCGCCGCGTCTCGAGGACCAGGAGCTGCTCCTGCTCGTTGACCTCGGCGATGCGGATGCCGTGCCGCTTGATGATCAGCACGAGGTGGTACTCGGCGAGCCGCTGCACCGCCTCGCGCACGGGCGTGCGGCCGATGCCCAGCGACTCGCTCAGCATCGCCTCCGACCAGAGGCTGCCCGGCGGCAGCTTGAGGGTGACGATCATCTCCTCCAGCGCGCTGAAGGCCTGATCCGAGAGGCTGCTCTTGACGGCGGGTGGCTCTGGCTTTGCGGCTCGCATGCTGGCGTGAAAACCCGAATGCCGGCGCCTTCGGACTTCTAATATGGTATCAATATATCGAAGGGAGACAACCTCATGGAGCGTCGCAAATTCATCCAGGCGTCGGTCGCGGGCGCCGTCGCCGCCCCCGCGATCGTCAAGGCCCAAGCGGCCGCGAAGTGGAAGATGCAGTCCATGTGGAGCTCGGCCGAGCTCACCTACAAGGCCTTCGAGGATCTCTGCGCCCACATCAACAAGCTCTGTGCCGGCAAGCTCGAGATCACGCCCTTCGCCGCCGGTGCCGTCACCGGAGTGTTCGAGTCGCTCGACGCCGTTTCTGCCGGCGTGCTCCAGGGCCATTCATCCTGGGCCGGCTATTTTTCCGGCAAGGATCCCGGCCTCGCCGTGATCAGCGACTTCGTCTTCGGCTACCAGCATCCCTGGCAGGCCGAAGCCTGGTACTACCAGAAGGGCGGCCTCGACATGCTGCGCGAGGCTTATGCCAAATACAACGCCTATCCGGTCGGCGTGAGCTGGTGGGGCGTGGAGTCGATCGTCGCCAAGAAGCCGATCAAGAGCATGGCCGACTTCAAGGGCGTGAAGTTCCGCTCGCCGCAGGGCATGACGGCCGAGATCCTCACCAAG
>Ga0207683_10005220_pt1 | contig 11150 bp, 9 predicted proteins | sample KBSM73metaG_FD_184333 | JGI IMG/M metagenome (GOLD analysis project Ga0207683, IMG submission 184333) | Miscanthus rhizosphere microbial communities from Kellogg Biological Station, Michigan, USA - KBS M7-3 metaG (SPAdes) (version 2) | ecosystem: Host-associated > Plants > Roots > Rhizosphere >...
AGTAAATGTGATCGAGGTGCAACACTGGAAACACGCCGGGATACGTCCGCCGTCGTCGAAGGTGCGCGCGCAGGTCGATGCTCTGGAGCTGTTCGTTGAGCGTGGAGGTTGCGAGTCCTTTCATCCACTCGTTGAAATCACCGAGGACGATCTTCGGGCTTCCAACCCGGCGATCGTGCACGATGGTCTTGAGGCGTCCGGCCTGATGTCGTCGCTCGAGAAACGCCGTGCCGAGGTGAACGTTGTACAAGTGCAACAGGTTGTCGCCAAATGCCACGTCGACGCGCTGGCATCCGCGTGGCTCGCAGGTTTTCCACGAGAGGTCGTAGTGCGCGTGGTGAATGATCGGGTGGCGGCTCAGGACGACGTTGCCGAACAGGCTGCCGCGCAGATGCCGCGTCGGCGCCATCACCCAGCCCATGCCAAGCAGCGCGCCGAGCTCTTCCGCATGACCAGGTGAGTTCTGCCCGGCACCGATCACCTCCTGGAGCGCGATCAGATCCGGATCGATCGTCCGGATGACGTCAGCGATGCGCGCCGGCAGCGTGCGTCCGTCCAACCCGCGGCAGCGATGGATGTTGTAGGTGGCGACGCGGATCGTCCGCTTCCGTGACTCAGTCATTCGCTGTCAGCACTGTAATTCAGAATGCGCATTACGTAAGATGACCTCATGGCGAAGCTTACGAGCGAACTCGAGGTTGCGTGTCCATGCTGTGATGCTGTCCTCGTGATCGACCTGAACCTTCGTCGCGTGGTCAGTCACACGGTGCCAGAGCGCAGTGACAAGCCGGAGTTGAACGATGCGACTCGGATCCTCGAAGCGGAGGCGGCTCGGCGTGAGTCACTCTTCGAGCAGTCGATCGCGGCTGAGAAGGGCCGAGATGATGCCCTCGCGCGCAGGTTCGAAGAGGCGCTGAAGAAGGCGAAGCAGGAGCCGGTGACGAGGCCCGTGCGCGACTTCGATCTCGACTAACACAACGCCCAATCTCCAACTCCCAACGTTCCTTGTCGGCCGAAAATATTGGGAGTTGGGAATTGGAAGTTGGGAGTTGACTCGCGTCAACCCCTCCTTGCAAACTCCTCGGGCAGCGGCATCCACCGGTCGCGGCCCTTGTAGTACTTCCACGGCTTGTATCCGTGCGCCTCGCGGAAGGCGCGATAGCGCCGGCGCATCGCGTCAGCTTTTCGATCCGACGAGGCGATCGTGCGATGCGGCCAGTCGAGCAGCATCTGCTCGACCTTCCAGACGCTCTTTGCCGAGAGCCGCCAGTCGTACGTGCCCATCACGCGTAGATCGACGACGGCGTACGCTTTGATGCGTCCAGTGAAGTCGATGTACGACTCGAAGTAGCTGAGCGCCAGCGCCCGCGGTGTCGCAAAGAGCGGCCGTCGCCCATGAAGCCCTGGATCGCGTGAGCGCGCCACCGAGCCCCATCCGGTACTCGTTCGGTACACGAAGATCACGTGATCGAGCAGATCGATCGATTCGAAGCTGAGAACGAGCGGTGGATAGCGATGTTGCTCGAGGACGACAGCGGCGAAGAGAGCGGCCTCGAGGCAATGCGCGGTGCCCGTACTGACAACGCCACGAAAGCTGCGCAGCGTTTCGCCGCCGACCTCGGTGTTGTAGGGCAAAGCGTTGAGCCACGTCTGAACGGCATCCGGCGTCCGCAGGCGTGCCACGAGGCGACGCTCCTGCGGCGTGAGCGCAAGTGCCGGCGGATCGACCCGGTCAGTGCGTGGGAGCGGGCGCGGCGCTGAGGTCGGCAACGAGTTCGGCCGGCGTCCAGGAATTGCCGCTGTGCGCGGTGACCAGGCGGCCCTCCGGATCGATGACGGCGGTTCGAAGGTTGTGCGTGATGTCGATGGCGTTCTGGGGATTGTGCTCGACGTACAGACCGAACTGCGATGCGAACTTGTTGACCTCCGTGGGATCGCCGGTGAGGAACGTCCAGATCGCTGGATCCGCTTCACGACGGCGTGCGTGCGCCGTCAGAATGGCCGGGCGATCGAAATCGGGATCGAGCGTCACGGTGAGCAGACGCACGTCTGCGAGGGCTGGCGTGCTCGTGATGGTCTTCTGAATCGACGCGAAGTTCCTGTCCATCAGCGGGCAGAAATCCGGCAGCGGGCAGCGTGTGTAAATGAACGTGACGGCGAGCCGATGTCCCTTGAAGGACGAAAACGTGCGCGGCTTATTGTCCTGATCCACGAGCGACGCATCCTTCACTGATTGGCCTGCGGTCAGGATATCGGCCACCGGCGGAGGTGGCGGCGGCTCAGTGATCTCCTTGTGTCCTGTCTTCGTGAGCGACGACAGGTAGGCCTGGGTCTCTCCAACGACGAGCGTTGCGGTGACGAGATCGCCGGGTTGCTTGCCCGAGAGCAGCGTATCGTCGTTGACCGTAAACGGCATCGTCATCCCCTGCATGAAGCCTTTGATGTCCCCGTGCTTGATGACGACTTCGCGCCGCTCCGGGCGCACGGCGAGGATCTGGCCTTGCAGTTCGAATTGACGGAAGTTTGCGTCCGACGCCCGGCTGCACGATGTCAGTGCAAGCAGGCTGATGAATGGAACCCAGAGGAGGCGCATCACGTCCACTGTAACAATTCTCCCACGACCGACGTGATATAACCCGCCTTTGCCCATGCAACTAGCGCTCGAACTCAAGCGGGTCAGGAAGACCTTCGGCACGACCGTTGCCGTCGAAGGGATGGATCTCGCCGTGCCACGCGGTGCGCTCTACGGCGTGATTGGACCGAACGGTGCGGGCAAGACGACGTGCATCCGGATGATCATGTCGATCCTGTTTCCGGACTCGGGTGAGCTGTCGGTCCTTGGTCAGCGCTCCGCGCTCGAGGCCAAGGATCGCATCGGCTATCTCCCGGAAGAGCGCGGCGTCTACCGGAAGATGAAGGTCGGCGCCTTTCTCACCTACATGGCGCAGTTGAAAGGACTTGCTGGTGAGGATGCCGCGTCACGTGTGCCGCGCCTGCTTCAGGAGGTCGGCCTTCCTGGGGTTGAAAGCAAGCGCTGTGAGGATCTGTCCAAGGGGATGCTGCAGCGCGTGCAGTTTCTCGGCGCGATCATCCATCAGCCGGACCTGCTGATTCTCGATGAGCCGTTTAGCGGTCAGGATCCGGTGAGCGTCCGCGTCCTGCGCGACCAGATTCTGAAAGAGCATCGCCGTGGAGCGACCGTCCTGCTCTCGACGCACGTGATGGCCAACGCCGAGGAGATGTGCCAGCACGTCGTGATGATTCATCAAGGGCGCAAGGTACTGGACGAGGCAATGTCGGGACTGCGGCGGCAGTTCGATCCGCGGACGATTCACTTCGAGCCGCTCGAAGCGAACGCCAATCCGTCGAGTCTCTCGGGCATGACTGGAGTGGAGCGCGTCGAGTCGGTCGATGGGACCTATAGAATCTCGCTGATGCCTGGAACAGATCCCGGCGTCGTCATGGCGCGGCTGGCAACGGCGGTTGCGCCCGCACGCATCGAGCTGGCGCGTCTCAGGCTCGAGGACGTCTTTGTACGGATTGTGTCGGAAGGGGAGCACAGCGACGCTGTTTCACAGGCGTTGCGTGCCAGCGTGACCGCCCCGGGGCCAGAGGGAGCACTGGCATGAAGCAGAGCGTCAGACGGATCGGACTCGTTGCCGGCCGCGAATTCCTCGCGGCCGTCATGAACAAGGGCTTCGTCATCGGCCTGTTGCTGATGCCGGCGATTATCGCGCTCCTGGTCGTGGTGTTTCCGCGTCTGATGAATAGGAACGTGCCGCCGGTTCGCGGTGAGGTGGCGGTGATCGACCCGACGGGCCAGGTTGCGACCGGGCTGCGCGCCGCGCTCGCACCCGATGCGATTGCGGCCCGGCGACGCGACAGTGCGACGCGAGCGTTGCAGAACGCTCCAGAGGTTGTGCGCGATGCTGCCACGAGCACGCCGGCGATGGATCGCGCCATCGGTACGCCACCACAACTGACGATTCTCGAGCGTCAGGCGAACGCCGATCTGCAGCGAGAGAAGCAGTGGCTGACGGAACCGGTCGCAGCCGATGGACTGCGTCATCTCGCGCTCATCGTGTTGCAGCCCGACGCAGTCGTGGCCGCCGCAGGCAGCGCCAAGTACGGGTCCTACGAGCTCTTCATTCCGCAGAACATCGACGACCGCCTCGAGACCGAGCTGTACGACGCGGTCAGAGAATCTCTCGTGGCCGCCCGCATCAGGACGCACAACCTCAATCGCACCGAAGTAGAGGCGGTGATGAACGTTCGGCGCGCGGCGTCGGTGACCGTAGCCGTCGGCGAAGAGCGCCGAACCAACGTCGCGTTCAATCGCTTCCTGCCGTTCGTATTCGCTGGTCTTCTTGTCTTTGGCATCATGATCGGCGGACAGACGCTCCTCACGCAGACGGTGGAGGAGAAGTCGAACCGTGTGATCGAGGTGCTGCTCTCTGCGGTGTCGCCGGTCGAGCTCATGGCGGGGAAGATCCTTGGACAGATGGCCGTGAGCATGCTCGTGCTGGCCGTGTATATCGGCATCGGGCTGTTTGCGCTCATGTCGTTCGCGATGATCGGCTTGCTCAATCCCCTGCTGATTCTCTATCTCGTGATGTTCTTCCTGATTTCCTATCTCCTGTTCGCGGCTGTCTTCAGTGCCGTCGGCGCCGCCGTGAACGAGATGCGGGAAGCGCAGTCGCTGATGACGCCGGTGATGCTCGTGCTCATGGCGCCGTGGATGTTTGCGACCGTCATCGGGCGCGAACCGAACTCCACGTTCGCGGTCGCGCTCAGCTTCATCCCGCCGGTCAACACCTTCGCCATGATGATCCGACTCGGATCAGCCACGCCGCCTCCGACATGGCAGGTGCTGCTCACCATGCTCGTGGGCCTGGCGGCGGCGTGCGTCGTCACCTGGTTCGCGGCGAAGATCTTCAAGGTGGGCCTGCTCATGCACGGCAAGCCGCCGAACATGTCGACATTGATACGATGGGCGCGAGCCGCGTGAATGTCTGTCTGGATCGGTACCTCTGGCTACAACTACCCGGAATGGAAGGGAAGCTTTTATCCCGAGAGGCTGCCGGCGGCGAAGATGCTGCCGTACTACGCTGAGCGCTTTCCGACCGTCGAGATCAACTACACGTTCTACCGCGCACCCAACGAAAAGATTCTCGCGGGCTGGAACTCGGCGACGCCCGAGCGGTTCAAGCTGACGTTGAAGGCGCCGAGGCGGATCACGCACGACAGCCGCCTGCGTGATTCCGGCGATCGTGTCCGGCAGTTTCTCGAAACGGCGTCCTCCCTCGGTCCGAAACTGGGCGCGCTGCTCTTTCAGCTCCCGCCCAACCTGAAGAAGGACCTCGCGCTCTTCGATGCGTTTCTGGAGACGTTTCCTCCGCGCGTCTGCGCGGCGTTCGAGTTCCGTCACACCTCGTGGCTCGACGAGGAGGTCTACGCGCGTTTACGAGACAGGAACCTGGCGCTCTGCGTGGCTGACAGCGAAAAGCTCTCGACCCCTGTCGAGATCACGGCCGACTACGCCTACTTCCGTCTTCGAGATGAGGGCTACGTGGCTGACGACGTCGCGCGCTGGGCCCAGACGATCACCGAGCGGACGTCAGCGTGTCGTGAGGTCTTCGTGTACTTCAAGCACGAAGAGGAAGGGAAGGGGCCGGAGTTTGCGCGGATGCTGATGGAACAGCTGCGTGTGACGTAACGAACCGGACCACCTGCTCTTCAGCCCAGTAACCGTCGTACCCGTCACGAGCGTGCTCGACGAAGGCACAGTGCCCGCCGTGCGGCGTGACGATCGTTGTGACGCGCGAATTGCCCCTCACTGCCGGATCGTGAAACGGTCCGACCGGCACAAACGGATCATCCGCGGCGGTGAGAATGAGTGCCGGCACCGCGATCCGATCGATCACCCGCATCGCACTCGCCCGATAGTAGTAGTCGGCCGCATCGTGAAAGCCGTGATGCGGGGCGGTGTAGGCTTCGTCGAACTGGCGGACCGTCCAGATGCGACGTAGCGGTTCGAGCGTGAAGACACCGGGCACGACAGCCGCCTTCCGTCGTATGCGCGCCTTCAACCGCCGAACGAAGTTCCACTGGTAGGCCACGTTTGCTTTCCGCTCCAGCGCCTTCACGCACACGGCGAGGTCCATTGTCGGCGAGACCGCGCAGACCGCCTTGAGCTGCGGAGGAGCTGCATCACCGAGATCGCCGGCCAGCTTGAGTGTCAGGTTGCCACCGAGCGAGTAGCCGGCGACAGCGAGTGCACGGATGCCGTCGCGTTCAATCAACTCGCGCAGGACGAAGAGCGGGTCGTTCGTCAGCCCCGAGTGGTAGAGACCGCGCGACAGATGCTCGGTGTCCCCGCAATTGCGCTGATTGAGCCGCACGACATTCCAGCCCTGCGCCCACGCCTTGTCCGCCATTCCCCCCATGTAGTGCGCGAGGCTCGAGCCTTCGAGGCCGTGGAGCAGGATGAGCGTCGGATGCTCCTGCGGCCGGTCGTGCCAGTGGCAATGCGCCAGCACACGCGCGTCGGCGGCGACATCGAAATATCGCGCGACGGGCGCAGGGAGTCGTGGGAAGCTTCGCGGTTTGCCCCAGGCGTAGAGCGTCTGCACATGACCCCCGGAGAATCGGGGCCGGAACTCGTGTTGAGAGAAGGTCACGCGGATGTCATCGTCGGTCGTCCTGGATACGGACGCACATTTTGAGCTTATCATCACGAGATGCCTGAATCGGTTGACGCCTTCCTGCTGCAGCACCTCAGCACGCGACTGGTTGACGAATTCCCGGTACAGGTCGAGAAATGTCTCCACGTCCTGAGTGAGGATGACCTGTGGTGGCGGCCTCACGAGCAGTCGAACGCGGTCGGCAATCTCGTCCTCCATGTCGCCGGATCGAATCGCCACTTCCTCGAGCACGTCATCGGTGGTGTGCCGTTCGCTCGCGATCGCGACGCCGAGTTTGCCGCCCGCGGTGGACGTACGAAAGCCGATGTGCTGCAGATCTGGAAGGACGTTGCGGGACGAGTGAGCAAGGTCCTTCACGCGCTCACGCCGGATCGGCTCGCGCAGGTCACAAACGAAAAAAACAAGTCCGTTGCGGAAGTGCTTCTCCACGTCACTCACCACAACGCGCTGCACATCGGACAGATCGTCTGGATCACGAAGCTGCGTCAGCCCGGGACGATCCACGAGCTTCTACGACCCGCCGCGCCCCCTTCGCGCTGAACGTCCGCTGCTCCTATTGACATTCGATAGGAGAGGCGCCACACTCGCCCTCGTATAGACATCCGATACGAGGGCACCGATGTCACACGTGCGTGCGAGTCTGCTGCAAGGCACGCTCGACCTCCTGATTCTGAAGGCGCTGTCGGCCGGTGAGCTCCACGGCCTTGGCGTCTCTCGACGCATCGAGCAGATCACCGGCGGTACGTTTGTCGTCCAACCGGGCTCGCTCTTTCCCGCGCTGCATCGGCTCGAGGAATCGGGCTGGTTGACGTCGATGTGGGAGGCGTCGGAGAACAACCGGCGGGCGAAGTTCTACGCCCTCACGAGAGCCGGTAGGCGTCAGCTTGGCGAAGCGACGGAGCAGTGGAACCGTGTTGCGCTGGCAATGACCAAAGCGCTGGAGGCCTGACGTGTTCGCTCGCATCCGATCGTTCGTACGAAACGTCCTGAGCCGCGATCGCGTCGAACGCGATCTCGACGACGAACTGCAGGCAGCGCTCGACCTGCTCATCGACGAGGAACTCGGGAAAGGGAAGTCGCCGGTGGACGCCCGTCGGGCGGCGCTGCTCCGGCTTGGGGGTCTCGAGTCGGTAAAAGTTCAGGTCCGCGACGTGCGCGCTGGCGCGTTTGTCGACACGGTCCTGGGCGACATTCGATACGCGGCGCGCCTGCTCGTTCGCAATCCGGTCTTCACGCTGACCGCGGCGCTGTCCCTGGCGATCGGCATCGGCGCAACGACCACCATCTTCACCGTCGCAAATGGCCTTCTGCTTCGGTCCGCGGTTGGCGTCACTGATCCGGGCAGACTCGTTGACGTCACTCGGTCGAAGAGCCGTGGGGGGCCTGGAATCGATCCGATCTCATATCCCGACTACCTGGAAGTTCGTCGGCGAGCGACAACCCTCGACGGAGTCTACGGGTATCAACTCGAGCTTCAGCCCGCGAGCCTCCGCGTCGAGAACACTGGCGCCGAGCGCGTGTATCCCGGCGTGGTGACCATCAACTACTTCGAAGTTCTCGGCGTACCAGCCATCGTCGGGCGAACATTCGGCACCGGCGACGGCGAGGGCGCAGGCAGCAGCCCGGTCGTCGTCCTCAGTCATCGCTTCTGGGCGCGTCGATTCGACTCGGATCCGGGAGTCGTGGGACGCACGCTGTATCTGAATGGATATCCGTTCAGCGTCGCAGGCGTCGCACGGGAAGGATTCCTGGGCATGACGGTGGTGGCGCCAGATGTCTGGGTGCCGGCGCCGATGATCGCGGCGCTGAATCCCGAGTCTGGCGGACGACTGCTGGTCGCGCGCGGGGCCGACTGGATGATGCTCGGTGGCCGTTTGAAGCCGGGCGTGTCGAGAGCGCAGGCGTCCGCCGAGATCGCGGCGATCGGCGCTGCGTTGGCCCGCGAGTTCCCGGTGAAGTACGACTTCCTGCCGCCCGGGCTTGGTCCAACCGATCTCTCGTTTGTCTGGAGCGCCGAGTCTGCGTCGCCCATCCCGTCAGGGCTGCGTGTCATCGTCGCAGGGTTTCTGACGCTGCTGATGTCGATCGTCGTCGTAGTGCTCGTGATCGCATGCGCGAACCTGGCGGGCGTCCTGCTCGCGAGAGGTGTCGTGCGGCGCCGTGAGATCGCCGTCCGCACCGCGATTGGTGCGGGTCGCGGGAGAGTCGTCCGGCAGTTGCTGACCGAGACGACGCTGCTCTTCGCGCTCGGCGGTATCGCAGGACTGGTGCTTGCGCGCGCGCTGACGTCGCTGCTCGTTTCGCTCCTGCCCGCATTCCCGCTTCCGGTAAATGTGTCGGTTCCTCTTGATGGGCGCGTTGTCGCGTTCTCGCTCGGCGTCGCGTTCGTTGCCGCGCTGCTGTGCGGCCTGGTCCCGGCGCTGCACGCCTCAAAATCCGAGGTCGTGTCGGCGCTCAGGGACGATGCCCCGGCGCCGACGGATCGCCTCCGGTTGCGAAACACGTTTGTCGTGGCGCAAGTGGCGTTCAGCGTCCTGCTGGTGATCACGGCGGCCATCCTGGCGCGCGATGTCGATCGCGTGACGTCTGTCGATCGCGGTTTCGACTCGCGTCAGGTCGATGTGGCGTCGGTCAACCTCTCGATGGCTGGATACACGACCGCGACCGGTTCAACGTTCACGCGCCAGTTGATCGAGCGCGTGCGCGCGATTCCCGGCGTCGAGTCCGCGACGCTGAGCGATCGACAGCCAGATCCGGGTTCGATGATGATGGGCGGACTCACCGTCCCCGGTGTCTCGCCGCCGCAAGGCCAGCAATACTTCTACCCGAACTGGAACGTCGTCGATTCGCAGTATTTTGCGACGCTCAGGGTTCCGCTGCTCACCGGGCGCGACTTCACTGATGCCGATCGATCTGGCGCGCAGCCCGTGGCGATCATCGGAGAGAGCGCGGCGAAGCGCTTCTTTCCCGGCCAGAGTGCAGTGGGGCAGGTCGTGAACGTTCACACGGGAAACCTGAGCGTGCCAGGCGCCCCTTCTACGGCTCTCGTCATCGTCGGCGTCGCGCGCGACGTGCAGGTTGCTCCTAATCTGGCACTGCGCCTGAACCTGTACGTGCCGATGCAGCAGAAGTACGTGTCGGGCATCACGATTCTCGCCAGAACAACGGGACCCACGAGCGCCGCCGACGACATCAGGGCGGTTGTGACGTCGATGAATCCCAATCTGCCGGTGCTGATTGCGCAGACGCTCGACAGCCTTGGGCGGGGGCCAGTAGAGGCGCAACTTCGCGTTGCGACAACTGTGGCTGGAAGCGTCGGACTGATCGGTCTGCTGCTGGCTGCGATGGGCATTTACGGTGTGACGGCGTACACTGTCGCTCGGCGTACGCGCGAGATCGGCATTCGGCTCTCACTGGGTGCCGGTCATTCGGCGGTTGTTGGGATGATCCTCAGGCAAGGGATGACGCTGGTGGGTATCGGCGTGGGTATCGGGTTGGCGCTCAGTGTCGGCGTCGGACGCATCCTCGCCGCGCAGCGTTTCGGCATCACCGCGCCGGGCGTGGCGACCTTCGTCGCAGCGACGATGCTGTTCGGCGTCGTCGCGTTGATCGCGTGCTACGCGCCGCTGCGGCGGGCTGTGCGCATCGGCGCCATGGACGCGCTTCGCTACGAGTAAATCTGTGAAGGGGTCTGACCCCGCTCAGTGGCCGAGCAGGAGTTCCAGCGGCGATGAGACGCCGCGGCGGGTTTGAAGGCGCTGCGACGTTGACCGGAATCGTTGCTCCGCGCGCCGGCGAAGACGTCGCATCGCCCTGAAGCTCAATGGCCACTGGCGCTCGACGGACCGTCGAAACCGCCGGCTGAACATCGCGGGTTGTGCCGACATGACCGCGGCCAGCATGCAGTGGCAGTTTCGGCGAATCAGATCGAGACAGTCGCGGGTTTCCACTCCCGCCGTCGCGCGCTCGCGATCGAGCACGACGTCGATGAAATTCATGAGACGCGCGGTCGAGTCGTCGACGGTTCCTGCCTCTGCCGCGAGCGTGAAGAGCGTGTGGTGTCCGTTGAGACGATCGGCTGTGACGTCCTGCAGGTCGTCGAGCAACTGAAGGAAGATGCCATAGCCGAACGCGAAGCGCTCCTGGTCGATGGTGGCGTCACCCACGACCAGGTACAGATCGGCAAGGACTGACGCGCCGCCCTTCGCGAAGCTGATCTCACACAACTCGGATTCCGGCAGTCTCCGACCCTGCTGGCGCAGGCTAGCGACCTGCCCTCGGTGTATCGCGAGGATGCTGTCCCAGACATCGGCGTAGCGGTCGCGTGGAAACTCCTCTTCGATCTGGCTCACCAGGGCACACGCGTTCGCCTCCGACCTGTCTCTCGCCGTCACGTGGTGACCGCATAGGCGTTGGCCGAATCGATCGTTGAACGCACGTTTGTCG
>Ga0207683_10005225_pt1 | contig 11145 bp, 10 predicted proteins | sample KBSM73metaG_FD_184333 | JGI IMG/M metagenome (GOLD analysis project Ga0207683, IMG submission 184333) | Miscanthus rhizosphere microbial communities from Kellogg Biological Station, Michigan, USA - KBS M7-3 metaG (SPAdes) (version 2) | ecosystem: Host-associated > Plants > Roots > Rhizosphere >...
GCAGCGACACTCCGCGCACCGGCGGTGGCGCACTAGCGGGCTGCGGCGCCGGCTGCGGGGCGGCCGGTGCGGCCTGCGGCGGGCGCGGCTGAAGCGTGGTCTCGACGACGCGCACGCCGGCAGCAGGCCTCGGCAGATCGGCGGCCGCAGGCGCCATCGGCTGACGCGAGGCGAGCAGCGGCTGCATCACGCCGCCGACGCGCACGCTCACCTGATCGCCGTCGACCGCGAACATCTGCAGCTCGGGATGATCGAAGCGCGTCTGCAGCGCGAGGATGATCTGCGCGAACGACGCGTTCTTCAGATCCGCCAGCGTCTCCGCCTGATGGATCAGCATCGGCGGCGGCCCTTCGACGACGTACTCCTTGACGACGAACGTCAGGATATCGACGAGCGTCTCGCGATCCAGATCGCCAAACGCTTCCTTGACGTTGCTCGCGAGCTCGCGCAGATCAGGACGGGACGGCATAGGGCTCCTTACCAGCTGGCTCCGTCGAGGTCGACACCGGTCGTGTCGCAGCCGACGAACCGCGCGCCACTCAGATCGGCGCTGCACAGGTTCACACCACGAAGATCGCAGCGCACGAGCACCGCGCCGCGCAGCACCGCGCCGTACATGTTGGCGCGCTTGAAATCGACGTCGAACAGCGACGCGCCCGACCAGTCGGTGCGCGACAGCGACACCGTGGCGTGCTCGTAGCCATCGAACGTGCACCCGAGCATCACGCAGGACGCGAAGTCGGCCGAGTAGAGCTCGCTGTCCTTGAACGTCGTGTCCTGGATCCGCGCCTTGTGGAAGCGCACGCGCGCCATCCGGATCGGCCCGAGCTCGCAGCGCATCAGCTGGGCGCCGGTGAGATCCAGCTCGGTGAGATCGCAGTCCTTCATCTTCACGCGATTCCACAGCGCGCCCTTCCACGTCATCTGACGGAGGTCGCACTGCTCGAGCGAGGCGCGCTCGAGACGAGTGTCGTCCGCATCGGCGCCGCGCAGGTCGAGGCGCTGGATCGTCACGTTGTCGAGGTCGATCGAGCGCAGCCCGACCGACTGCGCGGCGAACCCGGCGATCGTGCGACCGGCGAGCTCGTCCTCGGCAACGAGGCGCTCGAGCTGGACTCGTGACTGGACGACGCCGGCGTCGGCGCTGGTGTCACTCACCTGGGCAGCGTATCACGCTCGACGGACGACGCCGCCGTTGCGCATCACCTGGGAGCGCGCCGACTCGGCCATCATGTCGAGAACACGCTGCTTGATCTGCTCGATCTGCTCTTCGAGGGCCTTGCCCGCGGCGGCAGCGCCCTCGGCGCCTTTCTGAGCCGCCGCCACCTCGGGGTGGCTCGCCGTACCCATCGCCGCCGCGTGCTCGGCGTGCTCGACCGCGTCGGCTTCCTCTTCGTGCTCCTCGGCGAACGGCATCTCGATGATCGACTTGCGATGCAGGCCGCCACCGAGGCCGCGCTGCTGCTGAGCGACGTGCGTGAGCTCGTGGGCGAGCAGTGCCTCGCCGGCCGCGCCGGTCTTCTCGGGCGAGTTGCCCATGAGGACCGCGCCGGTCCCGCCGATCGTGACGGCGTACGCGTTGCGCTGCTTGTTGAATTCCTCGGCAAACTCACCGGTGAAGATGCGGACGTGACCGAGGTCGACGCCGAACTTCCGCTCGTACTTGTTGCGAACCGAGTGCTCGAGCGCCTCGCCCTTGCCCGCACGCTTCCCGAGCATCTTGAGCAGACGCTCCGGGTCGTACTTCTTCGCCAGCTCGTCCGTGAGCTGGTCCATCCCGGGGTCGGGAGCAAGTCCCGCCCCCTCCGTGTTCGTCCCCGGCTCGGCGGGCTCGGTCGGCGGTGTTTCCTCGGTCGACACGCTAGTCCTTTTACGGGCTTACTCGTCCTTGCCTTCCCCGGCAAAGGTCGACACGTAACCCTCGGATTGTTCGTAGAATTCTCCGGTTCGCTGCTGGTCCACGACCGCTGCGTCGCCGCCGAGTGCGGCCTCCAGGAACTTGGTCTCGTCCAGGCAGCTGCCGCCCTTGACGCCCTTGACCTCGAACGTCACCTCGCCCTTCGCGTTGATGACGATCTCGATGTCTTGCTTCCTCATTCGCTCACCCACTTTCGAACGACCAGGCGAATCGAGCCGTCTTTCTCGTTGGCTTCTTCTTCGACGGAGTTGCCCTGGGTCTTCGTAGGCCTGTTTGGCGTTGTGAGACTGGTGCTTATGGGAGAGGTGGTCTTGAAGGCTTCCTCGGCGACGCCCTCGGTCGTCTCGACGCTCATTCGCTCACCCACTTTCGAACGACCAGGCGAATCGAGCCGTCTTCCTCGTTCACTTCCTCTTCGACCGAGTAGCCCTTCTCTTCGCAGGCCTGTTTGACGTTGTGGTACTGGTACTTCTGGGACAGCTGGTTCTTGAATTCTTCCTCGGAGACGCCCTTGGTCGTCTCGACGCCCCACCAGTCGGCGGTGATGTCGTAGGTGCCGTCCTGGTTGTCGACGACGCCGACGTCGTAGCGACCCATGTCGATCGAGATGGCGGCCTGCAGCTTGTCACCGCGATAGCCGCGCACGGTCGCGGTCTGGCCTTGCTCGGCCTCGGTGAACTTGAGCTGCATGTCCGCGAGCGCCTTCTTGATCGCGGCGAGGTTCGTGAGCTTGAGGGCGCACTTGGTGAAATGCGACATGCGTTCTCCCAGTGTACGGGATTCTATCCCTAAAGGGATTCCCTCCTCCTAGGGTTCCGCTCGCCTTCGGCTCGCGGGTCATCTCGTCGTCGGTCAGAGCTCGAGCTTCCGATCGTCGTCGTCGGAGGTTTCGGGGCCCTTGTCGCCAAGATTCGAGGTAGGTGCGCCGTACTTGGCCATCCACCCCTCCTTCTTGGCAGGGGCCCGGCCACGGGCGGCGGCGGGGCGAGCGCGGGTGCGCGCCCACTCGCGCATGCCTTCGATCATCTCGCGCATGGTGATCGCGAGCGGGACGATGTCGCGGACGGTCTTGAGCAGGCCATCGGTCGTGAGGTCGTTGCCACTGTCGAACGCGTCGTAGAGGCCCGCGACGACGGCCTGCTCGAGCTCGGCGCCCGAGTAGTCGGCGGTCGCATCGACGAGCTTGTCCATGTCGAACTGGCCCGGGTCGCGCTTCTTCTTGCGCAGGTGGATGTCGATGATCTGGTGGCGATCCTCGCGATCCGGAAGGTCGCAGAAGAAGATCTCGTCGAAGCGGCCCTTGCGAAGCAGCTCGGGCGGCAGCGCCGTGACGTTGTTCGCGGTCGCGATGACGAAGACGGGCGAGGTCTTCTCCTGCAGCCACGTGATGAACGTGCCGAACACGCGGCTGGTCGTGCCGCCGTCGGTCGAGCCCGACGACTGCGTGCCGGAGAAGCCTTTCTCCAGCTCGTCGATCCACAGGATCGCGGGCGCGATCGCCTCGGCGGTCTTGATGACCGTGCGGATGTTCTCCTCGGAGCTACCGACGAGGCCGGCGAAGATCTTACCGACGTCGAGGCGAAGCAGCGGCATCTGCCACAGGGCGCCGACCGCCTTCGCGGTGAGCGACTTGCCGGTGCCCGGGACGCCGATGAGCAAGATGCCCTTCGGCAGCGGCAGCCCGAAGTCCTGCGCGCGCGAACCGAACGCCGCGCGGCGCTTGATCAGCCAGTCCTTGAGGATGTCCATGCCGCCGACGTCGCTGAACTCCTCGCGATGCTCGTAGTACTCGAGCATTCCCGACTTGCGGATGATCTGCTTCTTCTCCTCGAGGATCGTCTCGAGGTCGAACGTGTGCGTGCGCACCGCGCTCTTGGCAAACACGTTCTCGGCCTCGACGAGCGTCAGGCCCAGCGCGCCTTCGACGACGCGCTCGATGAACGTCGGATCGCTCTCGATGACCTGCTGCGTCGCCTGCGGCAGGCTCGGCAGGACCTTGCGCGCGGCCTGCTCGATCTCCGAGCGGTTCGGCAGTTCCCAGTCGAGGACGGCCGAGATGCTCTTCTCGAGCTCGGGCGGGACCTTCGTCACCGGCGAGAGCACCGCGAGCGTCTTCTTCGTCTTGCGCAGCTCGGTCGCGGCGTCGCGCAGGCGGCGCACCACCGCCGGCTCCTTGAGGAACGGATGGAAGTCGCGCAGCACGAACAGCGCACGCCCCTCGCTGCGGATCACGTGATCGATCGCCTTCATCGGATCTTTCACGTCGCGCGTGCCCTGCCCGTTCGCGAGCGTCTTGAAGCCCTCGGTGATCGACCACACCTCGAGGCGCATCTCGCGCTCGACACACAGCTTGCGCAGCGATTCCTCGACGCGCTGCTCCTCGGGCGAGGTGATCCAGATCAGCGAGTAGCGCGCGCGGATCAGATCTTCGATCTCGGCCTTGCTGCTGCGTTTATGTTCGATCGTCATTACTTGCTCTCCGCGAGATCGCGCAGCCCACGCAACGCGCCCTTGGCCGTCTCCGCGCTATCGACGAGCGCCTCGACCGCATCGCCGACCGCCTGCATGGTCTCGGCGTCGGCCGTGAGGTTCGGCAGCTCGCCCTGGACGAGCACCATGTTGTTGCGCATCTCCGACAGGATGTCGTTGATGGCGTCGTAGATCTCCTTCGCCTTCGCGGCGAGCTCCGGCGATCCTGCGGGCGTGCCGACCGCTTCGATGACGGCCTCGGCCTGTGCATCGGCGCTGGCCTTCGCACGCGCAGCCTCGGCGCGAGCCTTCTGAGCATCGGTCTTCGCCGCATCGACGCTCGCCTCGAGCGCCTTCATGGCGCGCTCGGCCTGGTCGGCGCGCGCGGTCGCATCGCTGAGCTTGCGCTCGGCGGCTTCGCGCTCGCGCTGGACCTCCGCGGGATCGAGTACCGGGCCGCCCGCCTTCGCCGCCGTCTCGAGGTCGGCGACCTTCTTGCGCAGCTTCTCGAGCTCGCGACGCGCGTCATCGCCGGCGGTGCCCGCCTGATCGCGCGCCTTCGCGGAGTTGAGCGCTTCCTCGGCCGCCTTGTGCCGCGCGACCTCGGACTTCGCGAGCGCATCCTGCGCGACGTTGCGCGCGCTCTCGGCGGCGAGCTTGGCGTGCACGGCTTCCTGCAGCTCGACCTCGACCTGCGCGAGCCGGCCCTCGAGCTTGCCGCGATCGCGCTCGGCGATCTTGTACTGCTCGTCAAGGCGCTCGCGATCGGCCTCGGCGCGCTTGAGCTCGACGCGCAGCTCCTTGATGTCGCCCTGCAGGCGCAGCATGTGGTCGGGCTGACCGCTGCCACCGCGCGCCTGATCGGTCTGCGTCTCGACGAGCAGGCGTCCGAGCCGCTTGTTCTCTTCCTCGATGCCGACGATCTGCGCCGCCGTACGCGATGCAGTCGTCGCAGCCTCGTCGCGCTCGGCCTTGAGCTGCGCGATCTGCTTGAACATCTTCTCCTTGTCGGCGCGCAGCTCCTTGATCACCTCTTCCTGGCTGATCAAACCGACGCGTCGCTCCTCGAGCATCCGCTCCTGCTCGTTGATGACCTCGCGGAGGTGCTCGATCTCGGAGAGCTGCTCGTTGAGCTTCTTCCAGCCCTCGTCCTTCGTCCGCGACAGCTCCATGAGCTGGCGGTTCACGTCTTCCATGGCCTCGCGGATCTTCGCGGCGTCTTCCTGCGCACGCGCCGCCTGGCGCTCGCGAGCCGCCATGTTCTCCGCGATCTCACCCATCTCGCCGCGCACGGTGTTGAGCTCGTTGCGCGTCTGCTGCAGCTCGTCGCGCAGCTCGTCCGCGACGCGATCATGCGCGGCCGCCTGCTCCTCGCGATCCTTGACGGCCGCCTTGAGCTCTTCGATTCGCTCGCGGAGCGTCGCGCCCTCGGCGCGGATGCGCTTGCCGTCGGCGACCTCGCGCTCGTAGTTCGCGTTGGCCTTCTCGAGGTCGGCCTTGAGCTGCTTGATCTCCTTGTCGAGCTTGGTCGGATCCTGCTGCAGGCCGAGATCGACGAGGACCTTCTGCTCGGCGTCGTCGACGACCTTGTGCGCGGGCGCGCCACTGCCGACGATGCCACCGCGACCGAACATGCTCGGATCGCGGCGGTCGTTGCTCGCCGGCGGACCACCACCGGGCATCGCCGGCGGACCACCGCCTCCGGGCATCGCGGGCGGGCCACCGAACGGACTGCCGGGCGCTGCGCCGCCACCGGGCATCGCAGGCGGGCCACCGTACGGCGCGCCACCGGGCATCCCGGGCGGGCCTCCGAACGGAGCGCCACCGGCCGAACCGCCACCACGCGCGGCTGCGCCGCCGGGCATCGAGCCGCCACCGGGCATCGCGGGCGCGCCGCCGGGCATCGCGGGCGGAGCGCCGTAGGGCGACGGCGCGGCGTTCGCGGGCGGCATCGACGGCGGACCACCGTAGGGCGCTCCGCCGGCGGCGCCGGCACTGCCGCCGAAACCGCCGGGCCGCTGACCGAACATGCTGCCACCGCCGGGCGGACCGCCGTACGGCAGGTTCGCCGAGCTGTTCCCCATCCCGCCGGGCATCGCCGGCGGCATCCCGGGCGGACCACCGGCACCGGGTGGCTGCATCGCAGGCGCACCACCGAACTGGCTCGGCATCGCGGGCGGCGGCGGAAAGCCACCGGGACCGGGCGGTCCACCGAAGCCGCCGGCACCGGGCGGCGGAAATCCCGCGGCGGGTCCACCGGGCAACGGCGGCGCATCGTTGCGATCGAGCACCATCGTGCCGCCCTTCTTCGGCGGCGGCGCCGCGCCGGGCGCGCCCATCTGCTGCGGGACGACATTCACGCCGCCTTCGTCGACGAATCGGATCACGAGCGAGCCGCACTGGATCACGTCGGCGTGACCGATCGCCTGCTTCTGCACGCGCACGTTGTTGAGGTGCGTGCCGTTCGCGCTGCCGAGATCCTCGACCACGTAGCGCCCGTTCTCGTTGCGAAACTGCGCGTGCCGCCGCGACACCATGCCGTCGTCCGTGCGGATCGCGCATTCCAGGCCACGACCGACGTAGACGGTCTCGGTCGGCGACAGCTCGACCGTACCCTCGCGGCCCTGGCTGTCCCGGAAGATCAGGCGTGCCATTGCGTGGCTTAAGATCCTATCAGATCTGCGTTATTCGCGCTTGAAGACCGCTTCGGTGTTCCCGACGCGAATGATGTCCCCGACCTCGAGGGTCTTCTTCGGGACCTTGTGGCCGTTTACGTAGACGCCGTTCGTCGAACCGAGGTCAGCGAGCTCGTAGTTGCCGTCGACCTTGCGGATCGCCGCGTGCTTGCGCGACACGGCCGGATCGGCGAGGACGACGGTGGCCCCCGCGACCGAGCCCATCGTCGTGACCTCCTCGGCGAGCGACAGCGTCTGGTTCGCCATCGGCCCCAGGATGAACTCGAGCCGCGCGACCGGCGCCCAGCCGCAGAACAGGCACTTCGTCCACACCGGCAGCATCACGCGCCGACACCCGCCGCAGACCTTCTGGGCCTTCGGCTGGCTGCTCTTCTTCGCGACGGCGACGATGACGACGAGGACGACAACGGCGCCGACTGCGATGAGCGCTATCAACGCGCCGGTGCTCACGCTAGTTGATCGACTTGAACTTGAAGTTGGTCTTACCGAGCGTGATCATGTCGTTGTCGAGCAGATCGTGCTTGGAGATCTTGCGGTCGTTGACGTAGCAGCCGTTCGTCGAGCCGTTATCGATCAGCGTGAAGCCCGCAGGCGACACCGTGATCTGGCAGTGCTCGGTGCTCATGAAGCCGTCGTTGATCACGAGGTCGGCCGGCGGTGCGGTTCCGATCTTCGTGAGGCCCGAGCGTAGTTTCATCGTCTTGTACGCGTCGACGCCGTTCATCGGCACGAGCCAGCCGACGATCGGGAAGCCATCCTGATCGCCACCCGCTCCGATCATCACGGTCTTCATCGGTCCCGCAGGCTTGGGCGCCTCGGGCGCCGCCATCATCGGCATCGCGACCGGCATCGGTGCCGGCTCTTCCTTGCTGCCGCCGAACACCTTCACGCCGATGATGATGAGCAGCAGCAGGCCGACGACGATGATGAGGATCAGTAGCCACGTCGGGAACCCGCCCTTCACCGGCGGCGACCAGATCGGCACCATCGTCAGCTCGACGGGCTCGGTGTCGTCCTTGTCGACCTTGACGACCAGCTGGTGCGGCTTGCCGTCCCACGGCAGACCGACGCCGAGCTTCGGATCGTAGGTCGGGAACGTCAGGTACACGCGGTCGGCCATGCGCGCGAGGATCGCCTTGAGCGCGGTCGCGATGTTCTCGGCGCTCGTCACGGTCGTCGTGTTCGTGAACATCGACGGGATGACGTTGACCGGCGCCTCGCCGATCTGCACGCCGCTGTAGATGATCGCGAACGTCTGGATGTGATCCTGCGCGGCTTGCTTCTTGAGCGCGGCGAGCTGCGCCTTGGCGGCGTCGGAATTGGTGTCCGCGCCGTCGGTGATCACGATCAGCGCCTTGCGCGCCGTCTTCGCGTTGTGGAGGTCGGCGAGCGCGAGCTCGATGCCCTTCACGAGCTCCTTGCCCTTGGTGTTCTGGTAGTCCTTCTGCGTGCCGAACGCGGCGCCGGTGATGTTGCCGAGCGGCCCCATCGGGATCTTGACGCTCGCCTTGTCGTTGTACGTGATGAGCTCGCCGAGCGAGCCCGCCGGTGCGCTCTCGTTGAACTTCACGCCGTCGAGCGCCTGCTCGAGCGCCTTGAGCACGCCGGGGTAGCGCGACGGGTCGTCCTCGGGGAGCAGATCGTCGTTACCGATCCAGATCTCCCAGCCGAGCATCACGAACGCGATCGTGATCGTCTCGGTGCCTTCGGTGTAGCCGCGCATGCCGCTCGGCTTGATCTCGATCTTCTGCTTCGCGCCCGGTTCGTAGAGCGTGAACTTGTCCATCGGGATGCCACCGGGGGCGTGGACCACCGTCGCCTCGATCTTCGGCGCCTGCTCCTTGAACTTCGGGTCATGCGGATCGAGAGACTTGACCTCGAGGTAGACCTCGACGCCGCCCTCATCCGCGCGCGCGATCTTCTCGCGCGAGAGCCCGAACATCGCGACGAACAACAGTAGGAGTACGCGCTTCATAGGCTCTTGAACTTGCACATCGCCGAGCCGAACTTGATGAAGTCGTTGTCGACGAGCTCGTGGCGATCGACGCGCTTGTTGTTGACGTAGGTGCCGTTGGTGGAGCCGACATCGCGCAGGATCCACATGCCGTTCTCGGCCTTGATCTCGGCGTGCTTGCTCGACATGAACTTGTCGTTGAGACACACGGTGCAGTCGGGCGTCGTGCCGATGATCGTGTTCGGCTGCAGCGTGAACAGCTCGCCCTTGTTCGGGCCCTGCAGCGGGACGAGCCAGCCGAGCAGCTGCATGCTGCCGGGACCGCCCGCCGAGTCGAGCACGAACGCCTGCGTCTTGAGCTTCTGAAGCTTCGCGGGCGCCGCGGCGGCCTGCGCCGCGATCTGCGCGCAGTACGGGCACGCGTCCCACGTGCGATCAAGCTGCTGCTGGCACTGCGTGCAGAACTTCTTCTTGAAGATCCAGAACCCGCTCGTGCGGATCGGAGGATTCGGGCTCGGTTGCCCCGGCGCGCCACCAGGCGCACCCGGCATTCCTGGCGCCATTCCCGGCGGCATTCCTGGTGGCATTCCGGGCGGCATTCCTGGCTGCTGCATGTACTGGGCTCCCTGCTGAGTACCCTGCGGATATCCCTGCGGCTGCTGCGCGCCAGCTTGTTGCTGCTGCTGCGCGCCCGCGTACTGATTCATCTTTGCGTTGGCGTCGGCGAGCCCCTGCTTGCCGCGAGCGAGCGCCGACTTCGATCGATTGAGATCGACCTTGATGTTGCCCTTGATGTTCTTGACGCCAATGATCTTGTTATTGACGGCGCGGAACGGGGCGAAGATGAAGTCGATGTATTTGAGAAACATGGCTCCGCCCCCCGAGGCGACGACAGTCTATCACTTCGGCTGGTAGACCCAGATGTGGAACATGTTGATGTCGCGGCCGGCGGTGATCGACTGCTGGCGAACCAGCATCGTTCCGTCGGTAACTGCCTCAGCCGGGATCATGGCCGGCCAGTTACGCCAGCGGTGAACGCGGTCCGTGCCGACGCATGACACGACGACCGTCTTCTTGCCGTTGACCGACAGCTCGAGCTCGTAGTCGCCATACACGTAGTCCATGCGGCGCAGGACGACCACAGGGCGACCGGGCGTGATGTTCAACAGCTTGAACTCGCTGAAGCCGTCGACATGGGCGCGGCCGGTGTCCTCGACGGTAGTGCCGTCAGGGTACTTGAGCTTCTGGCGCGAGCGGTAGGAGTCCTTGGCCTCCTTGATCGTGAAGATGTGCTTGTCCTCGGATTCCTTGTTGAGAATCTCGATCTCGTCGACCAGCACCCACTCGATGCCCTCGAGGTTCATCTGCGGCTTGGGCTGCGGCATCACCTTGACGCCCTCCCAGTCCTTGATGTCCGCGGCCTTCTGTTCCTTCTTCTCCTCGGGCGCGACGAGCACCGGCTTCTCGCCGGCGATCGCGGTCAGCGCGATCTCGGCGCACTTCGCCTGATACGCGAGCAGGTTCTGGAACGCTTCGGTGTTGTTCTTGTTCTCGGCGAGCAGGCCGCGGAGGATCTCGACCTGGCGGCGGTACTCGGAGAACTCTTTCTTCTGCGCGATCGTCGGGTGGTGAACGTCGACGTCGAGCGACAGCTCGCCCTCGGTGTCGATGATCAGCTTGAAGATGTCGAAGATGTTTCGCAGGTCGAGCAGGTTCGCGTGCAGCAGCATCAGCGCCGTGTTGCAGGCCTGCACGACGTCGTGCGCCGCGATCACGCCGCGTCGCGTGTACTCGATCGCGCCGCGCCGGATCTGCCAGAGCAGCTGCTCGAGGCGCAGGCGCAGGAAGCCCGGCAGTGTCGAGCCGCTCATGCCGCCGCGCGGCGTGTAGCGCATGTCGATCTCGTTCGGCGCCGGGTTCGCGGGGTCGCGCGCGTCGCGGATGCGATTGACGCCCTTCTCGAGGTAGATGCGGGCGAGCTCGACCTCGCGGGTCAGATCGGGCTCGGTCTGCGACAGCTCGACCTTGCACGACTCGAGCACGCGGCGGTGGCCCTTGTACTCGAGGTTCTCCTTGTACGCGATGAAGTCGGTGAGCTCCTCGTAGTA
>Ga0207683_10005228_pt1 | contig 11143 bp, 7 predicted proteins | sample KBSM73metaG_FD_184333 | JGI IMG/M metagenome (GOLD analysis project Ga0207683, IMG submission 184333) | Miscanthus rhizosphere microbial communities from Kellogg Biological Station, Michigan, USA - KBS M7-3 metaG (SPAdes) (version 2) | ecosystem: Host-associated > Plants > Roots > Rhizosphere >...
CCCGGGGTCCGGTGAGCCGGCTCCGGCCCGCAACGCATTAGCCAGGGCTAATATGTCGAGCCGCCTCCCTCCTCCCTCCTTCCCCCTGCCGCGGCGGAATGCTCTAATCGCGCTCCGTGGCGGGCGCGGACGGGGTCGAGGAGACGCGGCGAGCGATCGACGCGGTGTGGCGGATCGAGGCGCCGCGCCTGATCGCAGGGCTCGCCCGGATGGTGCGCGACGTCGGCCTCGCGGAGGACCTCGCGCAGGACGCCCTCGTGGCCGCGCTCGAGACCTGGCCGGCCTCCGGCATACCGGACCGGCCCGGCGCCTGGCTGATGACCACGGCGCGCCGGCGCGGCATCGACCAGCTCCGCAGGCGCGACCTCCTCGACCGCAAGCACGGAGAGCTCGGCCGCGACGCGGACGCGCGGCGCGAGGCGGCCGTCGAGGAGCTCGAGGCCGCGCTGGACGACCCCGTGGGCGACGACCTGCTCCGGCTCATCTTCACGGCGTGTCACCCGGTGCTCTCGACCGAATCGCGCGTCGCGCTCACCCTGAGAATGGTCGGGGGGCTGACGACCGCCGAGATCGCGCGCGCGTACCTCGTGCCGGAGCCGACGATGGCGCAGCGCATCGTGCGTGCCAAGCGCGCGCTCTCGGACGCGGCCGTGCCCTTCGAGGTGCCCCGCGGCGCGGAGCTCGCGGCGCGCGTCGCGTCGGTCCTCGAGGTCGTCTACCTGATCTTCAACGAGGGCTACCTCGCGAGCGCCGGCGAGGACCTGCTGCGTCCCGCGCTGTGCGACGACGCGCTCAGGCTGGGGCGAATCCTCGCGGAGCTCGCGCCCGGGGAGCCCGAGGTGCACGGGCTCCTCGCGCTCATGGAGATCCAGGCGTCTCGAACCGCGGCGCGAACGGGCGCCCACGGCGAGCCCGTCCTTCTCCTCGACCAGGATCGCTCGCGCTGGGACCCTCTGCTCATCCGCCGCGGGCTGGCGGCGCTCGCGCGCGCCGAGGCCCTCGGCGGAGCGCGAGGACCCTACGCGCTGCAGGCGGCGATCGCCGCGTGCCACGCCCGGGCGCGCGCGGCGGACGAGACGGACTGGCCGCGCATCGCGGCGCTCTACGCGGAGCTGGCGCGCGTGACGCCGTCGCCGGTCGTCGAGCTCAATCGCGCGGTGGCCGTCGGAATGGCGGACGGCCCCGAGGCGGGCCTGAGGCTCGTCGACGCGCTGGCGGGGGAGGCCGCGCTCGCCGGATACCACCTTCTTCCGGCGGTCCGCGGCGATCTGCTCGAGAGGCTCGGCCGGGGCCCGGACGCGAGGGCGGAGTTCGAGCGCGCCGCGGCGCTCACCGCGAACGCCCGCGAGAAGACGCTGCTGCTCGGCCGTGCGGCGGCGTGCGCCGGGGCGCAATCGTGATCGTCCACCTCGTCGACGGAACGTACGAGCTCTTCCGGCAGTTCTACGGCCTGCGGCGCATCCGCGAGTCGGAGGACCGGCCGTACGGCGCCGTCGTCGGCGTCCTCCACGGAGTGCTCCAGATGCTGGAGACGGGAGCGACGCACGTCGGCGTCGCCACGGATCACGTCATCGAGTCCTTCCGCAACGGGCTCTGGGACGGGTACAAGACCGGCGAGGGAATCGACCCCGCGCTGTGGGCGCAGTTCCACCCTCTCGAGGAGGCGCTGGAAGCGATGGGCGTGGCCGTCTGGCCGATGGTCGAGCTCGAGGCGGACGACGCGCTCGCCTCGGCGGCCCGGATCGCGGACGAGACGCCGCAGGTCGAGAAGGTCTGCATCTGGACGCCCGACAAGGACCTGGCGCAGTGCGTCCGGGGCGATCGCGTCGTGCAGGTCGACGGCCGCCGCAAGACGATCCGCGACGCGGCCGGCGTGAGGGAGAAGTTCGGCGTCGATCCGCCGCTCATCCCGGACTGGCTCGCGCTCGTCGGCGATGCCGCGGACGGCTACCCGGGGATCGCCGGCATCGGCCCCGTCGGCGCGGCGAGGCTCCTCAACCGGTGGGGCCCGATCGAGTCCTTCCCGGAAGGCGAGCTCGGCGAGCGCCGCGAGCTGGCGCTGCTCTTCAAGGACCTCGCGACGCTGCGCACCGACGCGCGACTCTTCGACAGCGTCGAGGCGCTGCGCTGGAACGGGCCGACCGAGCGCCTGCCCGCGTGGGCGGAGAGAATGGGAGACCCGCGGCTGCTGGAGCGCAGCGGGAAGATGCTGGAGGTCGTGCGATGTCGAACCGCGTGATCCGGATCCTGGCCGCCGCCTGGATGCTCGCCGGTGCAGCCACGGCCGCCACGAACAAGCCCGCGCTCCACGGCCGGCACTGGATGGCGATCACCGGCAAGCCGCTCGCGGCGACGGCGGGCGCCATGACGTTCCAGCGGGGCGGCAACGCCGTCGACGCCGCGTGCGCGATGCTCGCCGCGACGACGACGATGTTCGACTCGCTCGCGTGGGGAGGCGAGACGCAGGCGCTGATCTTCAACCCGAAGACGCGGAAGGTCATCGCGATCAACGCGCTGGGCGTGGCGCCGACCGGCGCGACGCCCGAGTTCTTCCACTCCCGCAAGATGAGCTATCCGCCGGAGTACGGCCCGCTCGCGGCGGTCACGCCGGGGACGCCGGGAGGGCTGCTCGTGATGCTCGCCGAGTACGGCAGGCTGTCGCTCAAGGACGTGCTCGCTCCGGCGATGCAGATGGCGGACGGTTACCCGATCGAGGCCGAGCTCGCCGACGGCATCGAGCGCCAGAAGAAGCGAATCCGGGAGTGGCCGTACTCGAAGGCGCTCTTCCTGACGCATCCGGGGGAGAAGCGCGAGGCGCCGCAGCCGGGCGAGGTCTTCCGCCAGCCGGACCTGCTGGCGACGCTGACGAAGCTGGTCGACGCCGAGCAGAAGGCGCTCAAGGCCGGCAAGAGCCGCAAGGACGCGATCCTCGCCGCGTACGACCGGTTCTACAAGGGCGACATCGCGCAGGAGTTCGTCCGCGGCTCTCGCGAGCAGGGCGGGCTGCACACGCTCGAGGATCTCGCGAAGTGGAAGGTCAAGATCGAGGAGCCGGTGAAGACCACGTACCGCGGCGTCGACGTCTACAAGCTGGACGTCTGGACGCAGGGGCCCGCGATGCTCCAGGCGCTGAACATGCTCGAGCCGATGGACCTCAAGGCGATGGGCTACAACAGCACGCGCTACATCCACGCGCTCTACCAGGTGATGAACCTGGCCTTCGCCGACCGCGACTTCTATTACGGCGATCCCGATTCCGCCTTTCCGCCCGCGGAGCCGCGGCAGGGACTGCTCTCCAAGGACTACGCCCACGAGCGCGCCGCGAAGATCGACTGGTCGCGCAACGACGCGAACGCGAAACCGGGAGATCCGTACGCCTTCCAGGGCGGCACCAATCCGTACGCCGAGCTGCTCCAGAAGTGGCCGGCCGCATGGCCGCCCCCGCCCCCGAAGACGGCGAAGTCCGGCGAGGCGAACGAGGCGTCCCGGCACGAAGTTCCCGACGGATTCTTCGCGGGCACGACGTCGATCGAGGCGGCGGACGAGGAGGGCTGGGTCGTGTCGGTGACGCCGTCGGGCGGGTGGAACCCCGTGTGCATCGCGGGCAGGACGGGAATCGGGATGAGCCAGCGCATGCAGAGCTTCGTGCTGGACCCCGCCGAGGGGCCCTTCAACGTGCTCGAGCCCGGCAAGCGGCCCCGCGTCACGCTGACGCCGACGCTCGCGATGAAGGACGGCAAGCCCTTCCTGGCGATGGCCGTGCAGGGCGGCGACACGCAGGATCAGAACCTCCTGCAGTGCTTCCTGGACGTCGTGGAATTCGGAATGACGGTCCAGGAGGCCGTCGAGGCTCCCAACGTCACGAGCTACCAGATGCGCAGCTCCTTCGGCGACCACGAGTCGATCCCCGGACGCATCGACCTGCACGAGAAGACGCCCGAGTGGACGCGCGAGGAGCTCCGGAAGATGGGCTACCGCATCCGGCTCGAGCCGAAGACCTCGGGCCCGATCAACGCGATTCTCTTCGACCGCGAGCACGGCACGATGTGGGGAGGCTCGAGCGACTACGGCGAGGACTACGGGGTGGCCTGGTGAGGTCGTGGTCCCGCCCGGCCGCCGATGCCGACGCCCCCACGGCGGGGCGAAGCGGCGCCTCGTCGATGCGTAACTTCACCGGTCTTCACGCCGCTGTAAACAGGAGGAGAACCCGGGGCGGTCGGCGCGCGGTCGGGCGCAAACCTTTTGGGCTCAGTGCCGTACATCGAAGGCGGGAAATTTCATGCCCCGAGTCGGAATCTGGATCGCGCGGGGGGGCTTACATACAGAGTATGACTACGTCATCGTCTCGTTTCACCGACTTCCGCGCGCCGCGGACCGCCGTCTCGGGGACGGCGAGCCCCCCGTAGGAAGCGGCGTCCCAGGATTTTCCAAGGTCGTCTCGGCCGGCGCTGGGTTTCGAGCCGGCCTCGAGGGTGGACGGTAACGAGCATCCGGGTACCGAAGGTGGAGGTATTGGGTTCATGAAAAAGCGGCTGGTCATCACCCTGCTGGGGATCGTCGTGTTCGTCGCGGCGGTCGGAGCGGTGAAGTACGGGCAGGTCAAGAAGGCGATCGCGCAGCACGCGAATTTCCAGATGCCTCCGGAGACCGTGACGACCGTCGTCACGAAGAAGGAGGACTGGTCCGGGACTCTCTCCGCGATCGGCTCGACCACGGCCGTCCAGGGCGTGATCGTCTCCGCCGACCTGCCCGGGGTCGTCGAGAAGATCAACTTCGAGTCCGGCAAGATGGTCCGCGCCGGCGAGGTCCTCGTCCAGCTGGACGTGCGGCAGGAGCAGGCGCAGCTCGCGTCCGCCGAGGCGGGACTCCAGCTCTCGAAGGTCAACCTCGACCGCATGCAGAGCCTCAACCAGCAGGGCATCGCGGCGAAGGCGGACTGGGACAAGCTGGACGCCGAGACGAAGCAGGCGGACGCGAAGATCGCAGAGATCAGGGCCACGATCGCGCGCAAGACGATCCGAGCGCCGTTCTCCGGTCTGCTCGGAATCCGCCAGGTCAACCTCGGCCAGTACCTCGCGGCGGGCGCGCCGATCGTGCCGCTGCAGTCGCTCGACCCGATCTACGTCAACTTCAACGTGCCGCAGCAGGAGGTCGCGCGGCTGAAGGTCGGCGGTCAGGTGCGCGTCTCGACCGACAACAACGGCCAGTACACGGGCAAGATCACGGCGGTCAACTCCGTGGTCGACGAGGCGACGCGCAACATCCAGATCCAGGCGACCGTCGCCAACCCGCAGGGTCGCCTCCGCCCGGGCATGTTCGTCACGACGAACACCGGGGTCGGGACCGCGGAGAGCGTCATCGCGCTGCCCGCGTCCGCGATCAACTACGCGCCGTACGGCGACTCCGTCTACGTCGTCGAGAACATGAAGGGCCCGAAGGGCGACACCTACAAGGGAGTCCGGCAGCAGTTCGTGAAGCTCGGACCGGGCAAGGGCGACCAGGTCGCGGTCATGTCCGGACTGAAGCCCGGCGAGGAGATCGTGACCTCCGGCGTGTTCAAGCTGCGGCAGGGCGCGGCCGTCCAGGTCAACAACAAGACCGTCCCCGGAAACAACCCGGCCGCCAAGCCGGAGGACAGCTAAATGAAATTCACGGACCTCTTCATACGGCGGCCGGTCCTCGCGATCGTCGTCAACCTGGTGATCCTGATCGCCGGCGTGCAGGCGATCCGGTCGCTGTCCGTCCGGCAGTACCCGCGCAGCGACATCTCGGTCGTCCAGGTGACGACCGTCTACGTCGGCGCCAACGCGGACCTCGTCCGCGGGTTCATCACGACGCCCCTCGAGCGCGTGATCGCGAGCGCGGACGGCATCGACTACATCGAGTCGTCGTCCGCGCAGGGCGTCTCGACGATCCAGGTTCACCTGAAGCTGAACTACGACACCAATGCGGCTCTGACGCAGGTGCAGGCGAAGGTCGCGCAGGTCCGCAACGACCTGCCGCCGGAGGCGCAGGCGCCGATCATCGACGTCCAGACCGCCGACACCCAGTTCGCGTCGATGTACATCGGCTTCGGCTCGAGCGAGCTCGACCAGAACCAGATCACCGACTACCTGACGCGCGTCGTGCAGCCGAAGCTGACCGCGGTCAGCGGCGTCCAGCGGGCGGACATCCTCGGGAGCCGCACGTTCGCGATGCGCGTGTGGCTGAAGCCCGAAAAGATGGCCGCGCTCGGCATCGCGCCATCCGACGTGCAGAAGGCTCTCGCGCAGAACAACTACCTCTCCGCGATCGGCCAGACGAAGGGCTCCATGGTCTCCGTCAACCTGGTCGCGAACACGGACCTCAAGACGGCGGAGGAGTTCAAGCAGCTCGTCGTCAAGCAGCAGGGCGGGGTCATCGTCCGCCTCGGCGAGATCGCCGACGTCGTCCTCGGCGCCGAGAACTACGAGTCGGACGTCCGCTTCAACGGCCAGACCGCGACGTTCATGGGCATCTGGGTCCTGCCGAACGCGAACTCCCTCGACGTCATCAAGCGGGTGAGGGCGGAGATTCCGGCCATCCGGGCGCAGCTGCCGGCCGGCATGACCGTCGGCATCCCGTACGACGCGACCGCTTACATCCAGGACGCGATCGACGAGGTGCTGAGCACGCTCACCGAGACGCTGCTCATCGTCATCCTCGTCATCTTCCTGTTCCTCGGCTCGTTCCGCGCCGTGCTGATCCCGATCGTGGCGATCCCGATCTCGCTGATCGGCGCCGTGTTCCTCATGCTCGTCGCGGGCTTCACGATCAACCTGCTCACGCTGCTCGCGATCGTGCTGTCCGTCGGTCTCGTCGTCGACGACGCCATCGTCATCGTGGAGAACGTGGAGCGGCACCTCCACCTCGGCGAGAAACCGTTCCCGGCCGCGATCCGCGCCGCGCGCGAGCTCGTCGGACCGATCATCGCGATGACGATCACCCTCGCCGCGGTGTACGCGCCGATCGGCATCCAGGGCGGCCTGACGGGCGCTCTGTTTCGCGAGTTCGCCTTCACGCTCGCCGGGGCGGTCGTGGTGTCGGGCATCGTCGCCCTGACGCTCTCGCCGATGATGGGCTCGAGGCTCCTGCGCGCGGGAGACACCGAGAAGGGCTTCGCCGGATGGATCAACCGCCGCTTCGAGCGGGTGCGCAAGACCTACGCCGGGCTCCTGGGCGGAAGCCTCAAGTACCGGCCGGTCGTCTTCGTGCTCTGGGCGGCCGTCGTCCTCCTGATCTTCCCGTTCTACATGTTCTCCTCGAAGGAGCTGGCGCCGACCGAGGACCAGGCGGTCGTCTTCGCCGTCATCCAGGCGGCGCCGAACGCCACGCTCGATCAGACCGCGCTCTTCGCATCCAAGGTCTACGACGTGTACGACTCGTTCCCGGAGAAGCAGAGCGTGTTCGAGATCATCCAGCCCAACGGCGGCTTCGGCGGCATGGTCACCAAGCCGTGGAGCGAACGAAAGAAGAGCACGCAGAAACTCCAGGTGGAGGCCGGGGCGAAGCTGTCGCAGATCCCCGGCATCCGGGTGATCTCGCTCGTGCCGCCCGCGCTGCCCGGCGGCGGCAGCTTCCCCGTGGACTTCGTCGTCGCCTCCACGGCGGAGCCCGAGCGCCTCACGCAGTTCGCGAACCAGCTCGTCCAGAAGGCGTTTGCGAGCGGCATGTTCATGTTCGCCGACTCGGACCTGAAGTTCGACCAGCCGCAGGCGGAGGTCGTCTTCGACCGCGACAAGCTGCGGTCGCAGGGCGTCGACCTCGGCCAGGCCGGCCGCGACCTCTCGACGATGCTCGGCGGCAACTACGTCAACCGGTTCTCGATCCAGGGCCGCAGCTACAAGGTCATCCCGCAGGTCAAGCGAGCGGAGCGCCTCAACGCCGACCAGCTCTCGGACATCTACGTGTCGGGCGCCGGCGGCAAGCTGGTGCCTCTCTCGACGTTCGCGACGCTGAAGACGAGCACCCAGCCGCGCGAGCTCAAGCGTTTCCAGCAGCTCAACGCCGTCCGCATCCAGGGCGTCATCCCGCCCGGCGTGCCGCTCGATTCCGCGCTCAAGGTCCTCGAGACGGAGGCCGCGAAGATCCTTCCGCAGGGCTTCACGGTCGACTACGCCGGTGAGTCGCGCCAGCTCCGCGTCGAGGGCAGCAAGTTCCTCTTCACGTTCCTGCTTTCGGCGATCCTGATCTACCTCGTGCTCGCGGCGCAGTTCGAGAGCTTCAGGGATCCGTTCATCATCCTCGCGGGTTCCGTGCCGCTCGCGCTCTCGGGAGCACTGCTCTTCTCGTTCCTCGGGCTGACGACGCTGAACATCTACAGCCAGGTCGGCCTGATCACGCTCGTCGGCCTGATCGCGAAGAACGGAATCCTGATCGTCGAGTTCGCCAACAAGCTCCAGGAGGAGGGGCGGGACAAGGTCCACGCCGTCATCGAGGCGGCGGAGACCCGGCTGCGGCCGATTCTCATGACGACGGCAGCGACGGTCATGGGCCACATGCCGCTCGTCTTCGCGCGCGGCCCCGGCGCGGGCGCCCGGAACTCGATCGGCATCATGCTCGTGTCGGGCATGATCATCGGCACCGCCTTCACGTTGTTCGTCGTGCCGTCGATCTACGTGCTCGTCGCGAAGACGCACAAGGGCGAGGCCGCGGACCTGCGCGAGGTCGAGGGAACCGACGAGACGCCGGAGCTGACCGAAGCCGCGGTCTGAGCCGGACGAACAGCGATCTCGACAAGGGCGGGGCATGTCCCCGCCCTTTTCTCGTGGCGAAATCTCAGTTGATCGTCTGACCCGCCTCGAGCTTCTTCACGAGCCCCTCCAGGTTCTTGCGGTTCTGGTCGTCCGGAGCCTGGGCCACGGCGAGCCGAGCCTCGGCGAGCGCCTTCTTGTTCTCGCCCTTCGCGGCCCAGGCCCGCATGAGCCCGACGTGCACCGGCCACTCGTTCGGATAGCGGCGCGCGTTGAGCTGGAAGATGTGGAGCGCCTCGTCGGTCTTGCCCTCGGTCAGGTATTGGCGGCCGACGAGGTGGATCTGCACGGGGCTCGCGGTGCGGTGGTTGAGCGCCTTCTCGAACGTCTTCGCCGACTCCGCGCTCCGGCCGTTGAGCTCCTGCAGGCGCGAGAGCGTCATCAGCGTCGCGAAGTTCTCCTCGCCTCCGGAGTAGGGGTCGTTGACCGCGCGTTGCGCCCACACCAGGGCCTCCGGGAGGTTCACCTTCTTCTGGGCGCAGAAATCCGCAGCCTGCTGCCAGTTCTGCCACGAGAAGCCGGCCCAGCCCCGCAGGTCGCGCCGCATGTCCGCGGCCCAGAGCTCGTCGACGCCTTCGACGGAGACCTTGATGGGAATGCGCAGATCCTCCCACTCGAGCGCCACGGTCGCGTCGGCCGGGTTGCGCTCGACGAACTCGTAGGTCAACCACTCGTGGTAGTCGCTCTTTGAGGGCTGCGTCTTCACACGCAGGGCGTCCTTCTTCGGGTCATACCAATAACTTCCCCAGGAGTCGGCGTCCCGGGAGAACGCGACGGTCCACGACGCGTCCTTCTCCGGGATGAGGTGGAGGCCGTAGCGTCCCGCCGGGAGAGGCTCTCCCTGGACTCGCACGTCGTGAGTGACGGTGAAGACCGTGTTCTCGTTGGCGCCGCCGCGCCACGGGCACGCGGTGCAGCCGTTCAGCCCGAGGTCCGAGAGCCCCCACGGCACGACCTCTCCCCAGATCTTCCCGCGCCGGTCGTTGTCGCCGCGCACGACGCGGGGGCTCGAGTAGTCGATCGTCACGCGGACCGGGCCGATCGCCTGCATGACCGAGGCCTGCGGGTTCTCGCCGTTGGGCGGCAGCGTGATGCCCTGAGCCCCGAAAGCCGTGCCCGCCGCGGCGAGGTCGAGGACGAACGCGGCGACGGCGGCGGACGCGACGGCGAGGGGACGCCTGAAAAGACGACGCATGTGCACCTCCAGGCCGCCGGGCATTCGACGGCGGACGTCGGACGTCGGACGGCGGCCAATGGGGTCACATACGGGCCGGGGCGCGCGAGTGTTTTCGGATCGAGCGACGGAGGCCCGTCGCCGGCGGCGTCAGCGAACCGCGAGCACGACCTTTCCGAGCACGTGGCCCTTCTCGATCCGGCGGTGTGCCTTCGCGGCGTCGGCGAGGCGGTAGGCGCCGGCGATGGGGACCTGGAACCGCGAGGCCGCCTCGATCGCGCGCTGCAGGCGCAGGAAGGCGCGCGCGCTCGCCTGCGCGTCGTAGGTCTTCACGCGGATGCCCGCCCGCTTGCGGGGCGCCGGCTCGATCCCGTTCGGATACGCGAGGCGCCCGCCGCGCCGGAGCGCGTCGAGGCAGGCCGGCAGGTTCTCTCCGGCGAAGGCGAGCACGGCGTCGACGCCGTCGGGAGCGAATCGGCGCACGATCCCGGTGAGGTCCTTCGGCTTCCGCCTCCCGTCCACGGCCTCGTCGGCGCCGAGCCGGCGCACGAGGGCGAGGCCGTCGCGGCCGGTGGCGGTGGCGATCACCGTCGCTCCGCGGAGCTTCGCGAACTGGATCGCGAGCGTTCCGACTCCTCCCGCGCCGCCGTGGATCAGCACCGTCTCGCCGCGCCGAACGCGAAGCGCATCGTCCACTCCCTGGAGAGCGGTGAGACCCGTGGCCGGGAGCGCGCCGGCCGCGCGCAGGTCGAGCCGGCGCGGCACGTGGCCGACGTGGTTCTCGCGGACGACCACGTGGGACGCGTAGAAACCGCCCTTCGGATTCGGGAAGCCGTAGGCGAGCACGCGGTCGCCGACGCGAAACCGGCGAACCGACGAGCCGACGGCGGCCACGCGCCCCGCTCCGTCGGTGCCGAGCACCAGCGGAAACCGCGGCTTGCCCTCGGGCCACCACCCCTTGCGAATGTCGACGTCCCAGCTTCCGACGCCCGCCGTGTCGAGCGCGATCAGAACGTCCCGCTTGCCGACGCTCGGCGCGGGCAGCTCGCGGATCCGGAAGGCGGAGGGCGGGCCGAAGCGATCGAGCACGGCGGCGCGGATGGCGCTCGGGATTCTCGACCTGCCGGACCGGGCGCCTCCGGATCGCATGCTGACCTCCGTCGATGATCGACCCGCGCCTTCGGCGCGCAGAGTCACA
>Ga0207683_10005233_pt1 | contig 11139 bp, 9 predicted proteins | sample KBSM73metaG_FD_184333 | JGI IMG/M metagenome (GOLD analysis project Ga0207683, IMG submission 184333) | Miscanthus rhizosphere microbial communities from Kellogg Biological Station, Michigan, USA - KBS M7-3 metaG (SPAdes) (version 2) | ecosystem: Host-associated > Plants > Roots > Rhizosphere >...
GGTGGTCACCGCTTCCGGCCCGAGGACGGCGTTGAGCAGCACGATATTGGCGGGGGCGTAGTTGTCGGTGATCAGGAAGGCCACCGCGATGAACGCCATGCTCGGCACGACGATTCTTGCCACGCTGGACAGCTGCCGCCGCAGCCGCGGGACCCGCTTCCCGGCGAGCTGGAAGCGTGCGAAGTTGTAGCCTGCCACCGCCATGAGCACGTGGGCCGCACCCTGCCAGCTGAACAGCCCAACGTGCGTGCTGACGATCAGGACGATCCCGACGGCCCGCAGCACGATGCTCGTTTCCACGGGCGCAAAGAAGCGTCGACGCGTCCGGCCCGGTGCAGTTCGCGGCGGCACCAGGGCCCGGACCTGGGTCACGTGCCAATCCGGCGGGAGATGGCCCAGCGCCTGTTCCAGCCGTACTGATGCGGCCACGTAGGACAGTGAGTCCCCGCCCAGGGACACGAACGTGTCGCTGTCCGCGATGTCGGCGCACTCCAGCACGTCCTGGAAAATCTTCCGAACGCTGTCCGGAGCATTATTGTCCGGCGCGCCGGATTCCGTCGCGGGGGCGGATGCTGGCCCTGGTTTCGGCGCGGACAGGGCCAGGACGCCCCTGTAGTCGAGCTTGCCCGTGGCCAGGCGCGGGAGATGTTCGACGGCGTGGACCTCGAGGGCGGCTCGCGGCAGCCCCATGCCCTGGGCGAGGACCTTGCCCAGCAGGTGCGCGTCGTGGTCGCCTTCAACGGCGACGACGACGCCGTCGTCCGTCCCGGCGCTGGCCGCCTGCACACCGAGGTCCGCCAGGAGCCGCTCCACCTGCCCCAGGTCAACGCGCAGCCCGACGATCTTGACGAACCGGCTGCGCCGGCCCACCACTTCGTAGACGCCCGCCGGGTGCCGCCGGGCAAGGTCGCCGGTGCGGAGTTCCGTAACGGTCCGGCCCGCGGCGAGGTCCGCCGGGCATTCGGCATAGCCAAGCATGACGTTGGCGCCGCTGTAGACAAGTTCGCCGTGTTCCAGCCCCGGCACGGGGTCGATCCGGAACGAGCCGCCGGGCACCGGGATACCCACCGCGCCCGGCACCTCGGCCGCCAGTTCAGGAGGCAGGTATGCCATCCGTGCCGTCGCTTCGGTCTGGCCGTACATCACGAAAAATTCCCAGCCGCTGCGGCGGCCGAGTTCGGCGTATTTCCGCACCGATTCCGGCCCCAGCCGGCCCCCGGCCTGGGTGACGTAGCGCAGGCCGGGCAGATCCATGTCCGCAAACCCGACCCGTTCCAGCAGTTCAAAGGCGTACGGAACGGCCGCGAAGGACGTGGCTCCCCGGCGTCGGAAGAGCTCCCAGAAGCACGGATCAACCACGGAAAGGCCGGTCAGGACCAGCCCGGCGCCCCGGAGCAGGTGGCTGTTGATCACGGACAACCCGTAACAGTAGGACATCGGCAAAGTCGTCACTGCACGGTCGTCGGGCCCGATGTTCAGGTACTGGGCAATCGACTCGGCGTTGGCCTGCAGGTTCGCATGCGAGAGCCGCACGAGCTTGGGCGAGCCCGTGGATCCGGACGTGCTGAGCAGGAGCGCGAGGTCCGGGTGAAGCTCGTGGCGGGTGCCGGCCCGGCGTTCGTCCAGCAGGAGCTGCCCGTTGCCGGATTGGACAACGACGTCGGGGTCGTAGGCCGCAACGAGGGATTCCAGGGCGGCCGGCTTGTCCTCCGGCAGGAGGATCAGCGGGTGGCCGCCGGCCAGGGCCGCCAGATAGACCACCACAGAGTCGACGTCGTTGGCTGCGGCGAGCGCCACGAGGCGCCGCGTGGTGCCAAGCCGGAGGGCGAAGGCATCGACCCGCTCCGCCAGCTCCCGGTACGTCATTGCCAGGGTGTCGGTGAGGATGGCTGGGCTGTCCCCGTAGCTCGCAAGATCGGCGGCAAAGGGCACCCGCATGAAGTCAAGCTGCGTGGTCACCCGGACGATGTTATTAGATTAGGCTTACCTAATCCAAATTAGGGTACGAAAGGTTTGCGTAATCGCCGCGAATCGGTATCCTCCTTACTTAGGTGTACCTAAGTCGGGCCTGCCTCGGCGATGTTGCCGGGGCAGCCCACACGGTCCCGCACCCCTGACTCCGTTCCCCCACACCGCACGGCTCCACCCCCACCGATCCACCCCACCGATCCAAGGAAACACCATGCCCAGCATTCCCCTGCCCAAAAACTCCCCACGGGTCCGGAAGACGCTTGCCCTGTTGGCCGCGGCAACCACCGTTCCGCTGGCCCTGGCCGGCTGCATGGGCACCCCAAAGGACCCGGGCGCCGCCGGACCCATCCAGGTCACGAGCAGTCCCGCCGTCGACGCCCACCTTCAGGGCCTGCTGGACACCGGCACCCGGCAATACTCCGCTTTCGTCGTGGATCAGACGGATCAGCTGGTTACCGGCACGAGGGCATTCGCGGCGGCTTACGCAGCCGGGGATGCGACGAAGGCCCGCGGGCTCTATGCCGCCACGCGCATGCACTGGGAGCGCATCGAGCCGGTCGCCGAGTCGTTCGGGGACCTGGACCCCAAGCTCGATGCCCGTGAAGCCGACCTCGAACCCGGCCAGGAATGGACCGGCTGGCACCGGGCCGAGAAGGACATGTTCCCGCCGGCCGGCTACACGCCCCTCGCACCGGCGGAGCGTGCCGCCATCGCCACGCAGCTTGTTGCCGACACCGAGGACCTGGCCCAGCGGACCCGCACTGTGGAACTCTCCGCGGACAAGATCGGCAACGGCGCCAAGGAGCTCCTGGACGAGGTGGCCACCGGCAAAGTTACCGGGGAGGAAGAAATCTGGTCCCACACCGATCTCTGGGACTTCCAGGCGAACGTTGACGGAGCCCGGACCGCCTTCGACAGCCTGAAGCCGGTGCTGGCGCAGAAGGACCCGGCCCTGGCCGCAGCGCTCGAGGCTAAGTTCGCAGCCTTGCAGGCCGGGCTCAAGCAGCACTCCACCGGCGACGGCTTCACCTACTACAACAAGCTCAGCCAGGCCGAAGTCCAGCAGCTCGCCTCCCTGGTTGATGCCCTGGGCGAGCCCCTGGCCAAGCTCACTTCGGCAGTAGCCCCGTGACCGGCTGCCCCTTCGGCGCCAACCCCCGCCGGGCCCCCGACGGCGGCGCCCCCGAATCAGCTGGCGCACCGGAACCAGCCAAGGCATCGGGAGCCGCCGCCATGCCCGCGCCGCCGGTTGCCCCCGGTTCGGGAAAGGGCCGGCTGTCCCGCCGCGGGCTCCTGTCCCTGGCAGGAGCCGGCGGCGCGGGCGCCGTCGCCGGTCTGGCCGCTGGCTTCCTCAGCCACGACGCCGTCGAGGCCGCGGCCGCCCCAGTGGCAGAGCCCGGCGACATCATCGCCTTCCACGGTGTCCGGCAGGCCGGCATCGTCACGCCGGCCCAGGACCGTCTTCACATTGCAGCCTTCGACCTGGTCACGGAGGACCGTGCAGAGCTCATCCGGCTCCTGAAAGACTGGACGGCCGCCGCCGTGGCGATGACCGAGGGGCGCAGCACGGGCAGCAGCGGCGCCGTCGATGGCCCCTACGACGCCCCGCCCGAGGACACGGGTGAGGCCCTGGACCTCGGGGCGGGCAAACTCACCCTCACCTTCGGGTTCGGCCCCGGCCTGTTCGAGAAGGGCGGCAAGGCCCGCTTCGGACTCGAGGGGCGCCGCCCGGACGCCCTGATCGACCTGCCGCACTTCCCAGGCGACGACCTCCAACCGGGACGCACCGGCGGCGACATCGTGGTGCAGGCCTGCGCCGACGACCCCCAGGTGGCCGTCCACGCGATCCGCAACCTTGCCCGCATCGGCTTCGGGCAGACGCGCGTCCGCTGGTCCCAACTCGGCTTCGGGCGGACGTCCTCCACGTCGAGGTCACAGGCCACCCCGCGGAACCTCTTCGGCTTCAAGGACGGCACCAACAACCTCAAGGCCGAGGACACCGCTTTGCTCGAGGAGCATGTGTGGGCAGGCCAGGGAACGCGCCCGGAAGAGGGCTGGATGGCCGGCGGCACGTACCTCGTGGCGCGCCGGATCCGGATGCACATCGAAATCTGGGACCGCACCTCACTGCGGGAACAGGAAGCGCTGATCGGGCGCACCAAGGGCGCAGGGGCCCCGCTCTCCGGCGGCGAGGAATTCACCGCCCCCGACTTCCAGATCCAGGGTCACGGCGGGGAACCACTGATCCCGCTGGACGCCCACGTCAGGCTCGCGCACTCGAGCCAGAACGACGGCGTCAAGATGCTCCGGCGCGGCTACAACTACACCGACGGCTCGGACGGCCTGGGGCACCTCGACGCCGGACTGTTCTTCATCGCGTTCGTCACGGACCCCAGGACCCACTATGTGCCCATGCAGCTGGCCATGGCCAAGGAGGACACGCTGGCCCTGGAATACCTCAAGCACACCGGCTCGGGCCTGTTCGCGGTTCCGCCTGGCATCCGGGCGGGAGGCTTCATCGGCGAAGGTCTCTTCGCATGATGGCGGCAGTCACCGGTGCCGGCATGCCGCCGGGCCCAGCGGAACCCGGCGAACTCCACGGCCCGATCTTCCGGACCCCAGCACCAGCGGACCCGGCAGGCTGACAGGCAGCCAGAAAACTTGACCCGTAGGAAATATCCTACCTATTATTGGTCCGTGCCAGTCAGAACGAAGGATTCTCCCGCTGACCTTCTCTTCGGAGCGTTGGCTAACCCCACCAGGCGGGACATTCTGACGCTCCTCCTGGAGGGGCCACGAACCGCTGGCGAGATTGCCGAACGATATGACATGGCCCGACCAAGCGTGTCCGAGCATTTGAGGGTGCTGCTCGATCGGAACCTCGTCTCGGAGGAGCGGAGGGGACGGACAATTCGATATTTACTGACACCCGAGCCTCTTGCCGACGTTGCCTCGTGGCTGTCGCCTTTCGAGAAGTTCTGGCGCGCCCGCCTAAAAGACCTGAACCATACTCTCGAAAACCTGAAGGACACCTGATGTCATTGACGTTGACGGCCATAGAGCTCGACGAATTTCTCCCCCACCCGCCCGCAAAGGTGTGGAGGGCGCTCACGGAACCGGCCCTGATCGCGGCGTGGCTGATGGAAAACGACTTTGAACCCGTCATTGGGCACCGCTACACCATGCGCGGGACTCCTGTCCCGGCCGTAGGCTTCAGCGGTCTTGTCGCCAGTGAAGTTCTTGAAATTGACCCCGAACGGCTCCTGCGGATCTCCTGGCGGGACGCAGAAGCGGGCAACGACCTGAACAGCACAGTCACGTGGACCCTGGTCCCCGAGGGGGCAGGGACACGACTGTTCCTCATCCACGAAGGATTCGACCCGGAAGAGCCGAGCCATGTGATCGCTCACCGCATTATGGGTGGCGGCTGGCGCGGACAGATCCTCAAGAAGCTGACGGAAACGTTGGCCCAGATCGGGGAGTAAGGACTCGTCAGGTTGAGGCGCTGGCTCTGAACACGGCGCTGGATGGGAGCCTGACGCCGGGGAGTCCTCGGCTAGCGCCCGGCGGGGAGGATCCGGCTGTGGCGCTTCTCGGCCACCGCCGGATCGAATCTCGTATCTTCCAGAGCCCCTCCGTCGTCGAGCCAACGGCGGTTGGTGTAGAAGCTGATAGCCCGATCGTTGCCCTTCTCCACCCAGAGAAATGCCCGGTCATAGCCGAGTTCGATCAACTGTTGTTCCGCGGCCGCGAACAGGACGGAACCTACCCCCTGCGCCCACCAGTCCGGATGCACGTTGATCGCGTGGAGCTGACCGGTTCCCGGGTCCGGGTCGCCGGCAGCAGGGCCGAGGATGGCGAACCCGGCAACCGCATCGGCGCTTTGGACGACGAGGTGAATGGTCCCTTGCCTGGGTTCAAGGATGTTTCGGCGCCAGGCGGATGCCGCGCGGTCGACGTCAAGACCGTCCAGGTACTCATCGGTCATGACGCCGCGGTAAGTGGCCCGCCAGGCCGCGATGTGGATCTCGGCCAGCCGTGCGGCGTCGTGCACGGTTGCGGCCCTGACACTGATGTCCGGAGTGGTCATGGTCCAGAATCTATCAACTGCGGTCACCGGTGCCGGGCGGCGCGCGCGAGGCGGCGGGCAAGGTAGCCGATGACGAGGACGCTGGCTGCGGCGAGGAGCCACGTGCCCGCGGATCCAAGGGCCGAACCGCTCGTGCAGGTGCTGGCGGCGCCGGATTCCGCCGTGTAGTCGATGCACTCGCCTGTCCGAAAGCCGAGAAGCAAGGCGTCGACGGCGATCACTAACAGGATGGCACACACCCAGGGCCACATCGGACGCCGGCCGGGCCGAGGCGTTTCTTCCACGGCCCTCCTCCGCATCTCCGTAAATGGGCTAGCCCTTGGGACTCCTGGCAGACATCACACTAGGGCCGATTCCGTCAGCACGGTACCCTGCATTAACACCGTGTCGGCCTCCACCGGCCACGTCGACCGCTGCGGACCGGGCCGGCCGAACGGAACCGTTTTCTGGAAAGGTCTACGCAATGTCAGAATCTGATCTTTCAGCACTCCGGGAGCGGGCTGCCCGCGGTGACAACGACGCCATCGGCGAGCTCATCGAGCTGGCCGCGGAGCGGGAAGACTTCGAGGAACTGCGACAACTTGCCGACGGCGGCAGCCGCGACGCTGAGGATCAGCTGGTTGAACTCGCAGCTGAGAAGGAAGACCTGGATGAGCTTCGGCGTCTGGCAGCTGCGGGCAATACAGACGCGGCCGAAGTTCTGGCCGAGCTCACTGAGTAGGCACTCCCGTATTTCGGCCGGGTTACCGCAGCTGAAATTGACTATGTCAATAGTCGCTGCAGCCTCTATGCTGCGCTGAGTCGCAAACGCGGCATCAACTCTGGGGGTTTGAAATTGGACCTTGGTCTGCTTGTCGCGGTTCTTTACTGGGCCTTTCCGGTGGCGGCGGTCTTCGTCCTGGCGCGAACCGTATTCCGGCTGAACACGTATCTGAAGCTGCGGATCGCACAGCTTCGCGCAGAGGCCGCGGCCGCTGACCCGGCAGAGCCACGACCCCAATTCCGTCCACAGGATTGATCAAATGTCGGCGATGATTCAAGGGAAAGTGCCCACGTGACGCCGAAAGGGCTGGTGGTGCGCGCAGCGAGGCCGGAAGACGCGGCCGAGGTGCGCCGGTTGTCCATTGCCTTCACTCCAGCCGCACAGGAGGTGCCGCCGGAGGTTTTCGATAGCCGTTTCGCCCGGTTCCTGGCCGACGCCTCATGGTGCCTCCCGGTGGCTCTGGCACGCACCAGGCTGCTCGGCTATGGCCTCGCTCAGGATTTCGGGCCAGGCCTGCGGGCTGACTTCACGACGGGCCGGGTCCATGACGTCTTTGTAGACCCAGACTCGCGGCTGGCCGGCACCGGCCGGGCCCTCATGAACTTCATCTTCGACTGGTCACGGGCCAGGCCACAGCCAATGATCCTGGACTGGCAGGCAAGTCCCTCCTCCATCGCACGCCGGGTGAGGCCTCGGGAGTTCAGACCGAGCGGTACCGGAGCGAGCCGGGAATCTCTCCCCGTGATCCGAGGCCTTCCCCGTAGGCGAACCGTGCCCACAGCGCCCGCATCGCCCGGCCGTGGGCATTGACCTCGTCCCACGTCGCCCCCGCCAGGAGTCCGGCACCTTCCCACGTGCTCTGGTGGCCGAAGAGCAGGGGCAGGTCAACTGTGTGCGCGGCGCCATAGAGATTTCCCGGTGCGCGCCAGGACAGCACGTAGCTGTGGGCCCGCCCGCCCGCCCGCACATGCCGCCTGGCAAACCGTCTGGCCGCTTTGCCGTACACCAATTCCGTAACCACCCATGTGACCGCCTTGAGCACTGCGCTGCCGACCACGGGAATCCTCGCCACCCGGCCCAGGCGCGGGCTGCGCGGCAGAAACAGCCGGGCTTCCTCCGCTGTGTAGCCGATCAGGATGTCGATCGCCGGGGCAGCGGCATTCCAGGCCCGGTCAAGCCCGGATTCCTCGGGCAGGGGTGAATGCCCGTACTGGATCCCGAACGGCATGGCAGCCATCAGACCGAACTTCCTCGCCGCCCGCACCACGTCCTCTTCAATAGCGACGACGTCCATCGCCGGAGTCGCGGCGGTAACGGCCTCCGCGGCCACCCCCATGGCGGCGGTCATCCTTTCCCGCCCCCTTGTAATGCCCAGCGGCGCACTTTGAATGATGGCGCGCTGGAAGAGCGACGCCGCGTCAGGGGTCGCCATGAGGTGCGCGACGGCGTCGCCGCCCGCGGATTGCCCGAACGCGGTGACGCGGCCCGGATCGCCGCCGAAGGATGCGATGTTGCGCTGCACCCACCGGAACGCCTCGATCTGGTCGAGCAGGCCCAGATTGGCGGGACGGCCGGTGCTGGTGGACAAATATCCGAAGAGGCCCAGCCGGTAGGTCACCGAAACGACGATCACCCGGGTTTCGGCAACCAGCGTTGCGGGGTCGAAGATCGCCAGATCCCCGGAACCGGACGTGTAGGACCCGCCGTGCAGCCACACCATTACCGGCAGCCGTTCACCGTCGTCGAGATCGGCCGGCAGGGTGATGGTCAGGCGCTGGCAATCCTCGCTGCCCGGAAGTTCGCCGTAGCGGGTGCCGAGCACGTCATCCAGGAAGGGCACCGGCGCCTGCGGGCACGCCGGAGACAGGGATGTCGCCTCGAGCGTCTCGGACCAGTCGGGTGCCGGCGCGGGCGGCTGAAAGCGTTCCGCGGTGGCGTAGGGAATGCCGGCGGCACGCACGACGGCGCCGTCGCGCCATCCGGTGATCGGGCCACACGGCGGATCGAAGGAAAGGTTCACGTTTGTTCCGGTCTAGCTGTTCTTCAGGAGGGCAACGTCGGAGACAAGATCAATGTGCTCCAGCATCGCCGCCGCGGCGGCCGCCGAGTCCCGGGACCTGATCGCGTCGGCGATCTTGCGGTGGGAGGCGAGCGACTGCTCCGGCCGGCCGGGCTGTCCGAGCGATTCGAGGCGCGTTTCCAGGACCATGCCGGCAATGAAGGTCATGAGCTGGGCCAGGACCGCCGAGTGGGCCGCGGCGGTGACGGCCTGGTGGAACAGCTCGTCGCCGCGTGCGCCGCGGTCTCCCGAGGCGACCTCTGCCGCCATGGCTTCGAGGGCGTGATCGATCGCGTCCATGTCCTGCTCCGTGCGGCGGGCCGCGGCCAGTTCGGCCAGCTTGACCTCCAGCGTGCTCCGCGCCTCAACGATCTCGGGCAGACGGCTCCGGTGTTCGCGGAGGCCTTTGATCACGGATGGAACGTTCGGCCGGTAGACCAGCACCGCTCCGGTGCCGTGCTGGACGTCGATCACGCCAAGCACCTCGAGGGCCACCAGGGCCTGCGCCAGAGTGGCACGCGAAACACCCAACCGCTCGGCAAGTTCCCGTTCGGCCGGCAATGTGTCCCCGGGGCCCAGCTCGGCGGACTCGATGAAGTCCATGATCTGCTCCACCAGCTGCTCGTAAAGCCGGGGCCGCGAAACGCGGGAAATCTGATGCGTTGCCGCCTGCTTTGCCATGCGCGTCCTTCCAGCCTGTCCTGACCCCTAAGACTACCGGAGAACTATTGACAAAGACACCTAGTGTCTAGGAGGCTAGGCCACTAAGCCAGTAACGACCCACTTCGATCCGGAGGAACAACGATGTCCGCTCCCGTCCTGTCCATCATCATCCTGGCGGTGATGTTCCTGCTGGCCACGGTGCTGCCGCTCAACATGGGTGCCCTGGCCTTTGTTGGCGCCTTCCTGCTGGGCTCCGTGGTGCTGGGGATGTCCACCAACGAGATCCTGGCCAACTTCCCCGGCGGCCTGTTCCTGACCATCGTCGGGGTCACCTACCTGTTCGCCATCGCGCAAAACAACGGCACCATCGACCTGCTGGTCCGGGGCGCCGTCCGGCTGGTCGGCAGCAAGGTCGCCCTGATCCCGTGGGTCATGTTCGCCATCACCGCGGTGATTACCGCCGTCGGCGCCCTCTCCCCGGCCGCCGTGGCCATCATCGCGCCGATCGCCCTCAGCTTCGCCGCCAAACACAAAATCAATCCGCTCATGATGGGCATGATGGTGATCCACGGCGCGCAGGCCGGCGGCTTCTCCCCCATCGCCGTTTATGGCGTCACCGTCAACAGCATCATTGCCAGGACGGAGCTGGACGCCAACCCGATGGCGATCTTCCTGGCGAGTTTCCTCTTCAACCTGGCCATCGCGCTGGTGCTGTTTGTCGTCCTCGGCGGCGGCAAACTGCTGTCCACCCCGGGCGGGCGGCTGGTGGAACAGGCCGCAGAAAAGCGCCTGTCCGTCAGCGTGGGTGCCCGCGCGGCCGGCGTCACGCTGCAGGGATCCGGATCCGACATCTCGGCCGCCGGCGTCTCGGCCAAGGGCACCTCTGGAACATCCTCGGCCGCCGGTCCCGCCCCGGCCGGGGCACCTCCGGCCAGCGGCGCCCGTGCATCCATGCCCCAGCTCATCACCATCCTTGGCCTGATCGCCCTGGCCGTCATCTCGCTCGGATTCAAGGTGGACGTCGGCTTCGTTTCAATCACCATCGCGATCGTCCTCGCCCTCGTGTCTCCCGCAGCGCAGAAGGGCGCCGTCAACAAGATCAGCTGGTCCACGGTCCTGCTCATCTGCGGCATGCTCACGTTCGTGGGCGTCCTCGAAGAAGCCGGCACCATCGCATTCGTGTCCGGCGGAGTGGCGGATCTCGGCATGCCCCTGCTCGCCGCCCTGCTGATCTGCTACATCGGTGCCATCGTCTCGGCCTTCGCCTCCTCCACTGCCATCCTCGCGGCCCTCATTCCACTGGCGGTGCCGTTCCTGGCCACCGGCGAGGTCGGCGCCGTCGGCGTGATCGCCGCACTGGCCGTGGCCTCCACGATCGTGGATGTGTCCCCGTTCTCCACCAACGGCGCCCTGGTCCTGGCCAACGCGCCCGAGGACGTGGACAAGGACAGGTTCTACAAGCAGATCCTGGCCTACAGCGGCATCGTCGTCGCCGTCGGACCGGCCGTCGCCTGGCTGGTCATGGTAGTCCCGGGCTGGATGTGACCGCTGGATGTAGCCGACAAATCAACCAACCGCGCAAGCCCACCGCGC
>Ga0207683_10005237_pt1 | contig 11135 bp, 12 predicted proteins | sample KBSM73metaG_FD_184333 | JGI IMG/M metagenome (GOLD analysis project Ga0207683, IMG submission 184333) | Miscanthus rhizosphere microbial communities from Kellogg Biological Station, Michigan, USA - KBS M7-3 metaG (SPAdes) (version 2) | ecosystem: Host-associated > Plants > Roots > Rhizosphere >...
TCGTTGGACGCCACCCGGCATCATCGAGCGCCTGGCGAGCCGCACACATCGCAAAGAGGATAAACTCGTCGACCTTGCGTTGCTCTTTCGGCTCCATCCACTGATCGGGATTAAAGGTCGCATTCGTGCCGTCCCCGCGTGGGATCTCGCAGGCAATCTTGCACGCGATGTCAGAAACGTCGAAGCTGTCGATCTTCCCGGCGCCGCTCTCGCCCTTGAGCAGCCGCTTCCAGGTTGGCTCCACGCCGCACCCGAGCGGCGTAACCATTCCCAAACCTGTAACGACGACACGTCTCATGGCCGGCTCCGAGCCAAGTCATTCGTGCCGCTGCATCGCGTACAGATCATAAGCCAATGACGAGCAAAGCGATCGAGCAATGGCGCGGCGCGCCTGCTCAGCTTTTCGCGTTCTTTTCGAGAAATTTCACCGCATCGCCGACGGTCAAAATGGTCTCGGCGGCATCATCGGGAATCTCGCAGCCGAATTCCTCTTCGAAAGCCATCACGAGCTCGACTGTGTCGAGACTGTCGGCGCCAAGATCGTCGATGAAGCTCGCTTGATCGGTCACTTTGTCGGGCTCTACGCCCAAGTGCTCCACGACAATCTTTTTCACCCGCTCGCCAATGTCACTCATCGTTCCGACCTCGTGCTTTTTAGATTGGGCTGCATCCAGACTCAGATTGCAACCATCGCGTATGGCCTCGTGGTGGTTGACGGTGTTGAGACGATCCCCAATTGCGGAATATCGGTTTCGACGCCCGCGATTAGCCGCCCCAGCCAGGCCAAAGTCCGGTTACCATACTTCAAATACGTTGACTAGCGCGTGAAAGCGAAGCGAGCAAGCCCTGAAAATCCGCCATTTTCGCCTCCCATTTTGCGCACGTTCTTTCACGAATACCGTCCCGCATTTCGCGGCCAACCGTCAAATCATGGCCATCCCACCGTTCACATGAATGGTCTGCCCGTTGACGTAGGCCGCTTCATTTGAGGCCAGAAAAACTGCGGCCGCCGCCACGTCCTCGGGAGTTCCGAGCTTGGCGGCGGGGATGCGCGAGAGAATGGTCTCGCGCTGCTTCTCGTTCAGCTTTTCGGTCATAGCAGACACGATGAGACCCGGCGCGATACAATTTGCAGTAATGTTGCGTTTGGCGTACTCGGCGGCAACCGACTTTATCATGCCGACCATGCCGGCCTTTGAGGCCGTGTAGTTCCCCTGTCCCGGGTTGCCGGTAAATCCGACCACCGAGGAAATCGCAATCACACGTCCCCAACGGCGACGCATCATTCGCGACACTGCGGCGCGGGTCAGCCGGAACGTGGCCGTCAGATTAACGGCAATGACCCGATCCCAATCCTCGTCGCGCAATTGCACGAACAGATTGTCTCGATTTACCCCGGCATTGGCGACGAGAATGTCGACCTTCTCCATTTTTTCTTCGGCGCTCGGCACCAGTGCTTCAACCGCATTCTTGTCGGCAAGATCACAAGGCAGCACATGCACACGATCGCCTAACGCAGCAGCGAGAGTATCAAGCGCTTCCTTGCGTGTGCCGGAAAGCGCGACGGTCGCACCCTGCGCGTGCAGGGAACGCGCGATTGCACCGCCTATCGTTCCGCTGGCACCGGTCACCAGCGCAGCCTTGCCCGACAAGTCGAACATCATCAGTTCCTCCCCGCCGTGACGGCAGCAACGTCCTCTGGATTTCCGATCGCGGTAACGACCGCGCCTTCCGCAAGGCGCCTGATCAGTCCGCTGAGGACCTTGCCGGCACCAACCTCATAGAAATTCGTCACACCGGCACCCGCCATGTACACTACAGACTCACGCCAGCGTACGGTCCCGGTGACTTGCGCGATGAGCGACCGCACAATCTCTGCGGGGTCCTCTGTCGGCTTTGCCAGCACGTTCGCGACCAACGGCACCGTCGGCGGCCTGACGGATACTCTGGCCAGCGCTTCCGCCATCACATCGGCTGCCGGCTGCATCAGCGCGCAATGAAAGGGAGCGGATACCGGCAACAGCATTGCACGTTTTGCACCTTTCGCCCTGGCGATTTCCACCGCACGCTCGACCGCCGCTTTATTGCCAGAGACAACCACCTGACCGGCACCATTATCGTTCGCAGCCTGGCACACTTCGCCTTGCGCGGCTTCTGCTGCAACCGCTGACGCCGCATCGAATTCGAGACCAATGAGCGCTGCCATCGCGCCCATGCCGACCGGCACGGCCTTCTGCATCGCCTGTCCGCGCGTGCGCAACAGCCGCGCGGCATCTGCGACGGTGAAGGCACCGGCCGCGGCGAGCGCCGAATATTCACCCAGCGAGTGCCCGGCGACGAATTGCGCATCGCGCGCCACGACGAGTCCTGCCTCACCCTCGAGCACGCGCAAGACAGCAAGCGAGACGGCCATGAGCGCGGGCTGCGCATTTTCAGTGAGGGTGAGTGCGTCGGCAGGCCCCTCGAAGATGATGTTGCTGAGCCTGCTGCCGAGCGCGATGTCGACCTCTTCGAATACCTGCTGCGCGGCGGCGAAATTCGCCGCCAGCGTCTTCCCCATCCCGACGGCCTGGCTGCCCTGGCCCGGGAACACAAAAGCGACGGCCATGTCTTGTCCGTTAATTACTGCAACGAAATCGCGCCGAAAGACACCTCGATGCCGGTTCTGTCAAGTTTCGCCCCAGCGGTAACGTTGCAACAACACTCTTTCCGCTAGATTCACGTGGATCTTTCAGAGGCCAAGGCGATGAGCGACCTGGTCACCGAGGACGAACTCGCGCGGGCACGCAACGACCCCGCTTTTCGCCAGCAATTCCTGGCGCAAAACCTTGATCGGCTGATCGAGGCACTCAAAAAGATGCGGCGGGTCGGCGAACAAACAGCCGATACCGACCGCCAGCTTCGCGAGGGCGCCGACCTCGCTGTCAAACTCGCCGATCGTCTTCAAAGCGGCGACCTTGGACCACGCGCCGCGTGAAGCGGTGGTCATCGTGTTCCCGGCCTTGCCTCGTTTTATCTTGCCTTTTCGCGAAAAACCCCTATAAACCGCGCGCTCCGTCGATCCTGGTTGGGAGCTTAACGGACGGCCGGTTGGCTGCAGTTATAAGCCGGTAGGGCTTTTTGGCCCGGCGTCCCGTGTTTCCGCCTTCAGAGCATTCGAGCCTTTCCCGAAGGGCTCGAGGGGCTAGGCGCCGGGATCGAGGACTTGGAACTGAACAAGGGAAAGGCATTTCATGCCGCTGTATGAACACGTCTACCTCACGCGCCAGGACCTGAGCGCGCAGCAGGTTGAGGAATTGACCACGCAACTGTCCGGCGTGATTGGACAAATGGGTGGCAAGGTCACGAAGAATGAATACTGGGGCTTGAAGTCCCTCACCTACCGCATTCGCAAGAACCGCAAGGCGCACATGACGCTCCTCAACGTCGATGCGCCGCCAGCAGCGCTCAACGAGATCGAGCGACAGGAGCGGCTCAACGAAGACGTGCTGCGATATCTCACCATCCGCGTCGAGGCGCACGAGGAAGGTCCCTCGGCAATGATGCGCAAGTCCGATCGTGACCGCGACGAACGCGGCGGCCGCGGCGAACGCCGTCCACGACGCGACGAGGGTGGCGAGGATATCGAGGTCAGCGAAACTTCGGTAGCGGAGGAATAGGCTATGGCATTCTCATCGCAAGGCGGCGCACGCCGCCCGTTCTTCCGCCGTCGCAAGACCTGCCCTTTCTCCGGCGCCAACGCGCCCAAGATCGACTACAAGGACGTCAAATTACTCCAGCGCTACGTATCGGAGCGCGGCAAGATCGTACCGAGCCGTATCACTGCGGTGTCAGCGAAGAAACAGCGCGAATTGGCGCAAGCAATCAAGCGTGCGCGCTTTCTTGGCCTGCTGCCTTACGTGATACAGTAGGATGACAACGAGGCTTCCAGGAACCTGGAAGCCGATGGTTGGGGCGGATCTGATTCCGTCTCTAACCGCTCTGGAGAGCGGGACAGCTCGTGATGGTGCACTTCGCAATCATAGGAATTGGAGCGGGAGCCGCGGCGGCGTTGCTGTTCGCCTCGGTGACTTCGGGGACGTTGCTGTCGATTCCGTTGTTCTATCTCGCCCCGTTGCCGATCATGATCGCCGGGCTCGGCTGGAGTTATTGGGCTGCGCTCACCGCAGCGCTGACCGGCGCATTGGCTCTGGGCGTCGTATTCGGCGCTGTGTTCGTGTTTGCATTCCTCGCCGGCGCCGGTGTTCCCGGCTGGTGGCTTGCCTATCTCGCCATGCTCGCCCGCCCCGCGGGCGGCCACGAGGGTCCACTTGAATGGTATCCCACTGGGCGCGTTGTGGCGTGGGCAGCAATCCTCGCTGCGCTCCTCGTTGTCGTTGCCATCCCAAACCTGGGAACCGATGGCGAGAGCTTCCGGGCCGGTCTCCACGACGCACTTGCCAGAATGTTGAGAGTGCAGACCGGCACACCGGTCGACACGCCGCTAACATTGCCGGGTGGCACAGATCCTGAGCGGTTCATCAATTTTCTGGTGTCGGTGATCCCCGCAACCGCGGCCGTTCTCGCCACGCTGACGAATCTCTTCAATCTTTGGCTCGCCGGCCGCGTGGTGAAATTCTCCGGACGGTTGACGCGGCCGTGGCCGCAGATTTCGGCGATGCGTTTCCCGCCAATGCTGACCGCGGCACTCGTGCTCGCGATCGCCCTGAGTTTTGCGGGCGGCCTGATCGGGGTCGTTGGAAGCATATTTTCGGCGAGCCTGCTCATGGCATACGGCGTACTTGGCTTCGCAGTGTTGCACTCAATCACGCAGGGCATGAACTCGCGCCCCTTCTTACTCGCCGGGACCTATCTCGTCGTACTGATGATTGGCTGGCTGGTATTGGCACTCTGCCTGCTCGGCGTGCTGGATACGATGATCGATGTGCGTGCGCGCGTCGCGCGCAAGCGCGGACCGCCTGCGATTACATGAGAGTCACACAGCCACCAACAAACCAGGTTCAGATCGAGGAGTAACGACAATGGAAGTGATCCTGCTCGAGCGTATCGGAAAGCTCGGACAAATGGGCGACGTCGTGCGCGTGAAGGACGGATTCGCCCGTAACTTCTTGCTGCCGCGCGGCAAGGCGCTTCGCGCCACAGCTGACAACAAGAAGCGATTCGAAGAGATGAAATCCGATCTTCAGGCTCGCAATCTCGAAATGAAGGGCGAGGCCGGCAAGATTGGAAGCAAACTCAACGGCAAGACTTACGTGGTGCTGCGTCAGGCGAGCGAGTCCGGGCAGTTGTTCGGTTCGGTGTCGAGCCGCGACATCGCTGCCTTGATCATGGCTGACGGCGCCGAGGTCGGGCGCTCGCAGATCGTGCTCAACGCTCCGATCAAGACGATCGGTCAATATAAGGTACCGCTGGCACTCCATCCCGAAGTCGAGGTGGGGATTACAGTTACCGTCGCGCGCAGCGCCGACGAAGCCGAACGTTTGGCGCGTGGCGAAGACGTCACCGTACGGCGCACGGAGGCGGAAGAGGAATCCGCTGCTGCGGCGGCGGCTGCGGAAGCCCTGTTCGAGCCGGAAGCGGTCAAGGCTGCCCGCGGTGAAGAGGGGGCGGAAGGCGATGGAGCGGCAAAGCAAGCCGGAGCGCAACCCGGCGACGCACCTGCCAAAGCCACCAAAGGCAAAAGAAAGAAGAAAACCGAAGAGGCGTGAGCACTCTGTCGTTAATCTGATTTTTCGGACTTGGCTCCCTCGGCAGGCTTTGCTTCGCCGGCCGAGGGGACTGCTGGCTTCGATTCAGTCGACTTCGGTTCGGGGGCCAGTATGTCGGACGGCCTGGCCTCGGGCGGCTTCGATTCCGAAGACTTGCTTGCGCCCTTGGCTTCACCCGGCTTCGCGCCCGGCTTTTTCCTGTCGCCAGACTGAGCGTTTCCATCGCCTTTGGCACTCCGCTTGGATGCTCGTGCCGGCGACGCCGTATCTAGCGATTTGAGATAGTTAGCAATCGCGGTGGCTGATTCCCGGCTCGCCGTATAGTGCGTGCGCAGGAAGCTATCGAGCCCGAACAGCCCGCCAGCCTTGGCCAGCCCTTGCGGCGACTTGTGACAAGCCGAGCAATCCGAGGCGAAAAGTTGCGTGGGGCTTTTGCCCCGGTCGAGGCTTTCCTGCGCCCTCGCCTCGCCAACCAGGCACAGCGTAACTATCGCTGCCCCCCACCAGATGCCGCGAAATAGCGCCTTCAGGTCCATCAATTGTCTCGCTGCCGCCGCCCACCGGATTTCCATGATCAATGTCTTGATAGCGCATTATATTGGAATTGTGACCCACATCTGAACGGATGGTCGCCCTGCATGTTGCAGGATTGCTGGCGTGCGGGAACTTTGATTAAATACCTAGGTCCGAACGTTTGTGCGTCCGCAGCGTTGTCTTGCAAGGGCTTCGCCAGACAGCATGCGGGTGCGTGGGTCACGGATGCGGCCGATGGACCGGTTGCTTCAAATTCTGCTCGGTGCCTTTATCCGGCGAGGGGCGTTCGATCTCACCACCTCGCGCGGAAAAACTTTCACATTTGGCGACGGCACGGGCGTGCCGGTGGCCGTGCGCTTTACCACTCATGCAGCCGAACTCGGCATCGTGCTCGATCCCGAGCTCAAATTCGGCGAAGCCTATATGGACGGCACGCTGGTGGTCGAGAAGGGCACGATCGCCGACGTCCTCTCGGTCGTGCTCGGACAAGATGCAGAAGCCCCCGGCTGGGCTCGGCCGCAATGGTTGCTGCGCTTCATTGCGCGGCGCGTGGCACAGTTCAATTCGCCCAAGCGAGCCCGCCGCAACGTGGCCCATCACTACGATCTCGACGGACGCCTCTACTCCCTCTTCCTCGATGCCGACCGACAGTACAGCTGCGGCTATTTCGAAATGCCGGACACCTCGCTCGACGACGCACAGCTCGCCAAAAAGCGTCATCTCGCTGCAAAGCTCATCCTTGACCGTAAGCACCGCGTGCTCGACATCGGCTGCGGCTGGGGCGGATTGGGCCTGTACCTCGCAGAACTGGGCGGTGCCGATGTCACTGGTGTAACCCTTTCGCAGGAGCAACACGCCGTCGCCAACGAGCGCGCGGCCGAAAAGGGCTTGAGCGGCCGCGCCCGTTTCCTGTTGCAGGACTATCGCGACCTACACGAACCGTTTGACCGTATCGTCTCGGTTGGAATGTTCGAGCATGTCGGCGTTGGCCACTACGAAGCTTTTTTCCAGAAATGCGCTGAACTGCTAGACAATGACGGCGTAATGGTCCTGCATTCGATCGGCCGCTCGGAAGGGCCCGGCGTCACCAATCCCTGGATCGCGAAATATATATTCCCCGGCGGCTATATCCCGGCGCTGTCGGAAGTGCTGCCGGTCATTGAGCGCGCGGGCCTGCTTGTAACGGACATCGAGATCCTCCGCCTGCACTACGCAGAGACGTTGAAGGCCTGGCGCGAGCGTTTCCTCGCCCATCGAGACGACGCTGAACGCATTTATGAGCCGCGTTTCGTACGCATGTGGGAGTTTTATCTCGCGGCCTCGGAAATGTCGTTTCGCGAGCAAAACATGATGGTAATGCAAATCCAGCTTACCAAGCGCCAAGGTGTCGTGCCGATCACGCGGGATTACATTGTGCATGAGGAGCGGCGCCTCGCCGCCGCTGAAGGCGCGCGCAGGCCGCAGTTGCGGCTCGCGGGTGAATAGCTCCGCTCTGGTCGGCGCTACGCGACCCGGCGGTCAAGAAAAAAACGGCCTTTCCCACCGCTCAACACAGCATGTGAATTGCGGGATAACCGCACGCCAAGGACGCTTCTGTCGTGCAACGCGTGCTATGCCACAATTCCCGGGTATGCACTGACATCCAATGGCCCTCGCTGATTCGACAGCCCGCAAGCAGGTCGAAGAACCTGCCCCGCTCTATCGTTCCGCTCCGCACAATATAGAGGCGGAACAGGCGCTCTTGGGCGCCATCCTGGTCAACAACGAAGCCTTCTATCGCGTTTCCGATTTTCTGGAACCGGCGCATTTCTTCGAGCCGATCCACCAGAAGATCTATCAGCTTTCGCGCGATCTGATCCGTGCAGGCAAGCTGGCCACGCCGGTGACGCTCAAGACTTTTCTTGACGCCAGCGTCGATATCGGCGGCCTCACGGTTGGCCAATACCTGGCGAGGCTCGCCGCGGAGGCAACCACAATCATCAATGCCGAGGATTACGGCCATACTGTCTATGACCTTTCGATCCGCCGGGCGCTGATCCAGGTCGGCGAGGACATGGTCAACGTCGCCTTTGACGCACCGGTCGATTTTTCTCCACGCAATCAGATCGAGGATGCCGAACGCAGGCTTTATGAACTGGCTGAGACCGGCCGGTACGACGGCGGCTTTCAGCGGTTTGCCCAGGCCCTCACCACCGCCATCGACATGGCAGCGCACGCGTTCCAGCGTGACGGCAAATTATCCGGCACCGCCACCGGGCTTGACGATCTTGACCGCATGATGGGCGGCTTGCAGCAGTCGGACCTGATCATCCTGGCTGGCCGTCCCGGCATGGGCAAAACCGCGCTCGCCACCAACATTGGCTACAATGTCGCCAGGGCCTGGCGCGGCGAAGTCAAACCGGATGGTCACACGGTCACGGTCAATGGCGGAATCGTCGGGTTCTTCTCGCTGGAAATGTCGGCAGAGCAACTCGCGACCCGTATCATCGCAGAGCAGACTGGAATTCCATCCAATCAGATTCGTCGCGGCGGCATCAGTGAGAGCGACTTCGAGAAGATCAAAGATTACTCGATCGAACTGCAAAATATCCCGCTCTATGTAGACGAGACTGGGGGCCTTTCGGTTGCCCAGCTTGCGGCTCGCGCGCGCCGGCTCAAGCGGCAACGGGGCCTCGATCTCCTGGTGATCGACTATTTGCAGTTGTTGCAAGGCTCAACGCGCCGCTCCCAGGAAAACCGGGTGCAGGAAATTACGGAAATCACCACCAAACTCAAGGCGTTGGCGAAAGAACTTAACGTGCCGATTTTAGCGCTGTCGCAACTATCCCGCCAAGTGGAAAGCCGTGATGACAAGCGGCCCCAGCTCTCGGATTTGCGCGAATCCGGTTCAATCGAGCAGGACGCCGACGTGGTGTTGTTTGTCTATCGCGAGGAATATTACCACCAGATGCGCAAGCCGTTGGAATCCAGCCGTGAGAAGTTCGCGGAATGGCTGGCGGAAGCCGACAAAGTCCATGGCAAGGCGGAAGTTATCATCGGCAAGCAACGTCATGGGCCGACTGGAACCGTCGAACTGCAGTTCGACGCCGCCGTGACCAGGTTCTCCTCCCTCGCCCGCGATATGCGCCTGCCAGAGCGAATGTAGGGAATCGAGACTGCCACATGGACTGCCGGCTCCGGGGCGGGTAAACCCAAACGCCATGGCCGACACCGCCCTGCAGCCTGACTTGCCGGCAGAGCCCGCTGTGGATCTCCCGGGGTCACATCAAGCCGCTCCCGAGGCTGGCGGTATCCTCACGGTCAACTTGGATGCGATCGTCGCGAACTGGCAGGAGCTCGGCCGGCGCGCGATGCCGTCGGAGTGTGCGGCCGTCATCAAGGCTGCGGGCTATGGCTGCGGCATCGAACCGGTGGCCCACGCGCTTTCGCGCGCCGGCTGCAAGACCTTCTTTGTCGCTGATCTCGCTGAGGCACGGCGCGCCCGGACTGTTGCCGCCGATGCCACGATCTATGTGCTCAATGGTCTCCTGCCTGGGACGGCGTCGGCTTTTGCCGACATCGATGCACGTCCTGTGATTGGCAGCCTGGTTGAACTGGCGGAATGGGATGCGTTCTGTTCAGTGAACCAATGGCGTGGCGGTGCGGCACTGCACGTCGACACCGGAATGAACAGGCTCGGTATTTCCACTGATGAGGCGGCAGCGCTGGCGCCGCGTATTCGTGCGGAAAATCACGGTATCACCTTGCTGATGAGCCATCTTGTTTTCGCCGAGCAACCGGACCACCCGCTCAACGAACGCCAGATGAACTTATTCCGCGAAGTTCGGCTTCTTTACCGGGGTATTCCTGGTTCGCTCGCCAATTCGTCAGGCATATTTCTGGGCCATGGCGCACATTGCGACATGGTGCGTCCCGGCGCCGCGCTCTTTGGGGTCAATCCAACACCCGGCCGACGCAACCCAATGCGCCCGGTCATTGAATTGCAGGCGCGCATCGTCCTGGTGCGCAACGTCCCTAAGGGAGAAACGATCGGCTACAACGCGACCTGGACCGCCAAGCACCCAACACGGGTCGCCGTGGTTGCCGTAGGTTATGCCGATGGTTACCCGCGGGCTGCAAGTGCAACCGACGCCACGCCGGGGTCATACGCCATAGTTGCCGGCACGCGCTGCCCGCTGGCCGGGCGTGTTTCGATGGATCTCATGGCGATCGACATCACGGCCGTGCCCGACCATTCGGTCAAACGCGGCGATCTGGTCACCCTGATCGGCGGTGAGATCGGCGTTGACGACCTGGCGGCTGCGGCCGGCACCATTGGTTATGAAGTGCTCACCAGCCTGGGCCCTCGCTACAAGCGGATCTACCGGCAAACCTGAGGCACCAGCGCCTGCCGCCCCGCTATAACGGTCCCCCCTAAGCCCTGAAAAATAACGATTTCTTTAAAAATGTTCTTGTATTGTTCTTGTTGGCGCCTTAGCGTTCGTGGCAGCTTTTTGGGCGATTCTTATGTCGAGACGCACCCTGACCTTTGTTTGCCAAAACTGCGGCGCCGCCTTCAGTCGCTGGCAGGGCAAGTGCGAAGCCTGCGGAGAGTGGAACACGCTCAGCGAGGAAGGTGCGGAGCGTCCGACAGGACCGGGTCGCAAGCCGGGCAAAGGCCGGCTTTTCGTGTTGGAGCCTCTTGCAGGCGACACGCATGACGCCCCGCGTCTGGCCTCTGGCATTGCCGAATTCGACCGCGTGACTGGGGGCGGCTTTGTGCGCGGCTCCGTATTGTTGGTCGGCGGCGATCCTGGCATTGGTAAGTCGACTCTGCTGATCCAGGCCACCGCCGCGCTCGCTCGCGCCGGACATCGGACCGTCTATATCTCAGGCGAGGAAGCGGTGGCGCAG
>Ga0207683_10005238_pt1 | contig 11134 bp, 12 predicted proteins | sample KBSM73metaG_FD_184333 | JGI IMG/M metagenome (GOLD analysis project Ga0207683, IMG submission 184333) | Miscanthus rhizosphere microbial communities from Kellogg Biological Station, Michigan, USA - KBS M7-3 metaG (SPAdes) (version 2) | ecosystem: Host-associated > Plants > Roots > Rhizosphere >...
TGAACGGCGAGAGCGGCGCCAGCGCGGCGGCGTCGGCGTCGTCGGCGTCGTGGGTGTGGGGGTCGGTCGGCGAGCGGCCGTGGGCGCGCTGCCAGAGCGTCCAGCCGAGCCAGACGGCGAGCATGAGGGCGACTCGCTTGATCATCATCCCCTCCCCAGGACCATGCGGACGTCCTTGGCCATGGCGCCGGCCTTGGCGACGGCCTCGCGCAGCTGCTGCTCGCTGCAGCCGAGTCGCTGCGTCCAGTAGCGAACCTCGTGCGGCTCGTTGATGTTGATCATCAGCTGATCCTGGTGGCTTCGTTGGGCGGTGTCGTCGGGCATGGTGGCCTCCGTCGCGTTGCCCGCCGGACATGGCAACGGCCGTGCCGCTCGTCGCCGGGCGGGCGTCGCCCTTGCCGGGGCAAGGCAAAGGAGATCCGATGAGAACCGTGCTTTCCGCCTTTCCCGAGCGCGACGTCGCCCGCCAGGCCGCCTCGGCGCTGCGCGACGCCGGCCTCACCCGCGGCGCCATCGACGTGCGCGTCCGCCGCCAGGGCGACGACCCCTCGCTCGGCCATCCGGTCGACGAAGTGGTCAGCGGCGGCGGCTTCACCGACTTCGTCTGGCTGCTCGGCCAGCTCTTCGACGGCGCCGGCACGACGCCGCCCGACGCGAGCGGCGCCGAGATCGTGCGTCATGGCGGCGCCGTCGTCGTCGTCGAGGCCGCCGACGACGACGAGGCCGCGCGGGTGCAGGCGTTCCTGCACGAGCGGGGAGCGGTGCGCCAGGCGCACCTGCCGCGGCCGGGCGACCTCGACTGAGCCGCGCGTCGGTGCGCTGAAGCGGCCGGCGCGTCAGTGCGCCGCATGCGGCGCCGTCGCGCCCGCGCCCGCCAGGCCGTGACGCGCCCGGCGCCACGCCGCGACGCCGTCGCGCACGGTCCAGACGAGGACGGCGGCGGCGCAGGCGGTCAGCAGCCAGGCCAGGAGCGGCGGGTGCCGGGCCGGCACGACGCCGTCCGGCAGCGCCTGCCAGCGCGCGGCCACCTGCAGCGCGAAGAACGCCATGTAGGCGCCCGTGTTGAGCGCGAGCAGCATGTGGTTGATCCGCTCCACCGGCGAAAGCCGCCGGGTCCGGTCCTCGATCACCGAGTCGGCGAGGGTCACGCCGACCTCGGCGGCCATCAGGCCGAGCATCGCCCAGCCCCAGGCGCCGTGCCACTCGAGCCAGGCGACGCCGGCGAAGATGATCGCGAACATCAGCGAGCGCGCGGCGTGCGTCGTCAGCTCGGCGCCGGCCCACGGCTGCGCCGGCAGGCGCTCGCGCCATTCGTGGTTGACGAAGGTGTCGAAGGCGCCGAGGCCGGCGTGCGCCAGGAGGAGCACCAGGACGACCTGGATCGGCTCGATCGTGTCCATCGCGTCGACCGGTCCTAGCGCGTCTTGACGCAGCGGAAGGGGAAATCGGACGAGGCCTGACCGGGACGGGTCGGCTCGTCGGCGGGGCCGGCGCGCATCGCCATGCCCTTCTGCCGGCAGTATTCGGCGGCGTGGGCGACCGCGAGCGCGTGGTGCTTCCGCGCCGCCGCGGAAGCGGTCGACGGCTCCGGCCCGCCGGCGCAGCCGGAGAGGCCAGCGGCGACCGCGGCGACGACCGTGGCGGCGAGGGCCGGGCGGGCGATCGAGGACGAGCACGCGGTCATGCACAGCGCTCCCGGCCGGGCGGCGCGGCCGTTTGGGAACGTCCGGCAATCGGCGGGCCGCGCCGGCGGGGGGCCCATCGGGGGGCATTGCGTCGCGGGTTCACCCCTCTGGCCCGGGGGAGGGGGGCGGAAAAGAATCGGTTCCCCTCATCGTCCCGGAGTCGATCCCCATGCGTTTCGCCCTTCTCGTGCTCGCGCTGCCCGCCCTTCTCGCAGCCGCGCCGGCGCAGGCCGTCGAGCCGTTCAAGATCTACGACCGCTTCACCGACAAGCCGATCAGCCCCCTGCGCTGGCAGGAAGGGGAGCGCATCCGGACGATCAAGAACGGCAGCCTGCAGCTCATGCAGCGGACCTGGAGCCTGCCCTTCTCCGACGTCGGCCTGTTCGCGACCAACTGGCAGCTCGACTTCCAGAACCAGCCGGCGATCACGGCGATCAAGGCACGCGTCACCGTCGACGCGCTCGAGACGGCGCCGTGCCCGACCAACGGCTCGATCGGCGACGCGCGGGCGCGGATCATCGGCGGCTTCTTCAACGTCGGCGTGCCGACGCCGGGCTCGCAGGTCGGGGACGCGATCGCCCAGGTCCGCCTCTTCCGCGCCTCCAACTCGGCCGATCCTGCGGGCCTGCTGCGCGTGCAGGGCCTTCTCTCGATCTGCAGCAACGCCGACTGCTCCGGCGCCACGACAGTGGGCAACATCGTCGACCTCGGCACGGTGGCGCTCGGCACGCCGACGACGATCGGCCTGCAGTGGGACAAAGCGGGCAAGACCTTCTACTTCTCTCGCGAGGGTGCCACGACCGGCACGGTCGCCTACGCGCAGAGCGACAGCAGCCTCCCGAGCCTGATGTTTCGCCAGCTCTCGACCCGGGTCAACGTGCCGAACTGCTTCTCGGCGCCCGCCGTCAGCGCCGTCGTCGACGCCCGCTTCGACAACGTCTCGGTGAACGCGTCGGCGGCGCCTTAAGGCCTTTCGCCGGGTCGGCGCCCGTCGCCGGCCCGCTTGGGCGACATGCCACACCTGACAGGTGCGGCGCGGGCGCAAACCGGCTCCAATCGCCAGCGCCACACATTGCCGGGAGGCGGGCATGCAACTTCTGATGACGGCGGGCGCCAGCGGCGCCGAGGTCGACGCGCTCGCGAAGGCGCTGGCGAAGGAGCTCGGCGACGACGCGGCGTCGTTTCCGGTGCTCGGGCGCGCCGGCGCCGTGCTCGGCGACGAGTTCCTCGCCGCGGTGCGGCGCTGGCAGAGCGGCGTCGGCATCATCGCCGACGGCGTCGTCGGGCCGCGCTGCCAGGTGCTGCTCGGGCTGATTCCGCCGCAGGGCGACCGCTTCGGCAGCCTCGACGTCAACGTCGGCAACGTCAGCCGCCTCTTTCCCGCGACCAAGCCGGCCAATATCGCGCGCTACCTGCCGTACGTCGAGGCCGCGCTCGGCGTCGCCGGACTCACCGACCGGGCGATGGTCGTCGGCGCGATGGGCACGATCCGCGCCGAGACCGAAGGCTTCGTGCCGATCGCCGAGTTCCAGTCGAAGTTCAACACCGACCCCGGCCGCCCGCCCTTCAACCGCTACGACAACCGGCTCGGCAACGGGCCGGGGCAGGGCGTCCTCTACAAGGGGCGCGGCTTCGTCCAGCTCACCGGCCGCGACAACTACCGCACCTACGGCGCCAAGCTCGGCATCGACCTGGAAGCCTCGCCCGACCTCGCCAACGCCCCCGAGGTGGCGGCCCTGCTCCTCGCCCTCTTCCTCGCCGACAAGGCGAAAGCCTTTCGCCAGGCGGTCGCGGCCGGCCGGCTCGACACGGCGCGCAAGCTCGTCAACGGCGGCTCGCACGGGCTGCCGAGCTTCAGGAGCACCTTCGAGCTCGCCGCCGACGTCTGGCCGCTCAAGGCGGCGGTCGGCGTGGGCCGGCGCAAGGGCGCCCCGGCGTCGCTGCGTCCGGCCGAGAGCCGGCACAAGGTGTCGCGCACCAAGCCCGACGCCGCCGACCTGCGCGACCGCCTCTTCATGCCGATGGCGACGAGCCTGCCGAACGAATATCCGTCCGAGGAGAACGTCGGCCGCTTCCTGCCCGCCTATACCGCGGCGAAGCTGATCCTCAACCAGGGCAAGGAAGGCGCGTGCACCGGCTTCGGCCTGACCTGCGTCATCAACTACCTGCGCTGGATCCAGGCGGGCAACCCGAAGCACCTCGGCTCGGTGAGCCCGCGCATGCTCTACACGCTGGCGCGCCGGCACGACGAGTACGACGGCGAGAACTACGAAGGCTCGAGCTGCCGCGGCGCGATCAAGGGCTGGTTCAACAACGGCGTCTGCCTCGAGGAGGACTGGCCGTACGCCCCGGAGAAGTCGAACCCGGCCCGCTACGGGTTCGCCGCCCGGGCGACGCAGAACACGCTCGGCGTCTACTACCGCATCGACACCAAGTCGATCACCGACGTGCAGGCGGCGATCTGCCAGCACGGCGCGGTGTTCGTCTCGGCGTACACGCACGACGGCTGGGACCGCCTGCCGGCGCTGACCGCGCCGCTGAAGAAGCACGCGCAGGTTCCGGTGATCGAGTTCGACGGCCGGCCGTCGCAGGACGGCGGGCACGCCTTCGCCCTGGTCGGCTTCAATGCCCAGGGTTTCATCCTGCAGAACTCGTGGGGCCCCGACTTCGGCGCCGGCGGCTTCGCCGTCCTCACCTACCTCGACTGGCTCGCCAACGGCATGGACGCATGGGTCGTCTCGCTCGGCGTTCCCGGGGTGGTGGCCGGCCGGCTCGCGGTGACCTCGACCGGGCCGAACGCGCTCGCCGGCGCCGACCGCAGCAAGTGGTGGGACACCGGCCTCGCCTACCAGCACAGCGTCGTCTTCGGCAACGACGGCCGCGTCAGCCGCTACCTCACCGAGGACGAGCAGCCGAGAAAGCTGCAGCAGCAGGTCTTCGCGCTGCCCGACGCCTGGTTCCGCGCCCGCGCCGCGGGCGCGCCCAAGCGCCTCGTGATCTACGCCCACGGCGGCCTCAACAGCGAGGAGGCGGCGATCAAGCGGGCGAGCGCGATGGGGCGCTTCTTCATCGGCAGCGGCTGCTACCCGGTCTTCCTCGTCTGGAAGACGGGCCTCCTCGAGTCGATCGGCGACATCCTGAGCGACGCGCGCCGGGTGCCGCAGCCCGGCGTCGCCGGCGCGGGCGAGTGGCTGACCGAGAAGACCGACCTCCTGATCGAGAAGACCGTCGGCAGGCCGTTCGCCAAGCCGATCTGGAGCGAGATGAAGGAGAACGCCGCGCTCGCCTTCGCGCCGCGCCACGGCGGCGAGCTGCTGCTCGACGCGATCCAGGCGCTCGCCGCGGCCTGGGGCCCGGCGTTCGAGCTCCATCTCGTCGGCCACTCGGCGGGCTCGATCATCCTCGGCAGCATGCTGAGCGCCATGGCGGCGCGGCCGGCGGTGCGCGCTTCGCTCGCCTCGGTGCACCTCTACGCGCCGGCGTGCACCGTCGCGTTCGCGTGCCGGCACTACGCCAGCGACGCCGACGTCATGAAGCGGCTCCATCTCGACGTGCTCTCCGACAAGGAGGAGCGCAACGACAACGTCGTCGCGATCTACCGCAAGTCGCTCCTCTACCTCGTCTCGAACGCGCTCGAGACCGACCTGCGCACGCCGATCCTCGGCCTCGACCGGATCAACGACACCAGCTACGCCGGCTGGGACGGCTCGTCCGACACCGGCGAGGCGCTCGCGACCTGGCGGGCGGCGGCGAAGAGCGCCGGCCTCGCCGCGCGGACGACGCGCGTCGAGAGCGACCGGATCCGGATCGCCGTCGGCGCCGACGGCAAGGACGCGACGCAGCGCGCCGCGCACGGCGGCTTCGACAACGACCTCGACATCGTCGCCCGCACCCTGGAGCGGATCACCGGCGCGCCGCCGGCGGTCGCCGTCGACGACCTGCGCGGCTACTAGGGCCGGGGCGGGTCGGCGCGTCCTTGTCCCGGGCGGGGAGCCATCGTCGCGCAATGGCTCCATCGGGCGATGTTCGGCGGCGCGCCGATGCGCACACTGGCGTCCTCGTCAATGGAGGAACCCGCCATGTCTCCCGTCGCCCGCTGGCTCCGCCTCACGCTCCTCGCGTGCGTCGCCGCCGTCGTGATGTCGCTGTTCGCCCCGCAGGAGCAGCGCGACGGGGGCTGGGCGCCCGAGGCGATGCATTCCGGCCCCGCGGCCGAGTCGGCGCGCGGCTGAACGCGGCGGTCGGACGCGCCGCCGCGGCGCATGCCGGGCGGTGGAACAATCGGCCGATGGACGACGAGCGCCACCTCGCCGAAGCCTTCCGCCTCGCCGCGAAGGGCCATGCCGAGGGCGGCTGCCCGATCGGCGCCGTGCTCGTCGACAACGACACCGGCGCCGTCCTCGGCCGCGGCCACAACGGCCTGGTGCAGGAAGGCAACCCGATCGTCCACGGCGAGATGGCGGCGCTGCGCGACGCCGGGCGGCGGGCGAACCGGCACCGCACGACGATGGTGACGACGCTGCAGCCGTGCTTCATGTGCGCCGGCACGATCGTCCAGTTCGGCATCCCGCGGGTGGTCGTCGGCGACGCGGCCAATGCCGCGAGCGACGAGACGCTGCGCTTCCTGCGCTCGCACGGCGTCGAGGTCGTCGTGATGGACCCGGGAACCAGCCCGGCGGCACGCGACTGCATCGCCCTCGTCGAGCGCTTCCGGCGCGAGCAGCCGGCGCTCTGGCTCGAGGACTGGGGCGGCGGCGTCAATCCGGCGCTGCGGCCCGCGAATCCGCCCGCCTAGCCCCAAGGCGCGCCGACGCGGCCTTGGGCGGGCCCCCCATGGCTTCAGGCGCGCCGGCGCGACGGCTCGTCCGCCGCGTTCGCGACCACGGCGGGCAGCTCGCGGAAGTAGCGGATCGTCCGCTCGAGCCCTTCCTCGAGGCCGACGCGGGGCGTCCAGCCGAGCGCCGCCGCGGCGCGGCCGATGTCGGGCTTGCGCCTTCGCGGATCGTCCGGCGGCAGCGGCCGGTGCACGATGCGCGAGCGGCTGCCGGTCAGCCGCAGCACCCGCTCGGCCAGGTCGAGCACCGTGTGCTCCTCGGGATTGCCGATGTTCACCGGGCCCTCGGTGCCGCTCTCCATCAATCGGGCCAGGCCCTCGACGGTGTCGCTGACGTAGCAGAAGCTGCGCGTCTGCTCGCCGTTGCCGTAGACGGTGAGGGGCTCGCCGCGCAGCGCCTGGACGATGAAGTTGCTCACCACCCGGCCGTCGCCCGGCGTCAGGCGCGGCCCGTAGCTGTTGAAGAGGCGGGCGACGCGGATCGACACCGATCGCTCGCGCCGGTAGGCGAACGCGAGCGCTTCCGCGCAGCGCTTGCCTTCGTCGTAGCACGAGCGCGGCCCGATCGGGTTGACGTGGCCGTGGTAGTCCTCCGACTGCGGATGCACCTCCGGGTCGCCGTAGACCTCGCTGGTGGAGGCCTGCAGCACGCGCACGCCGGTGCGCGCGGCGACCTCCATCAGCCGCCACATGCCGAGCACGCTGGTCAGCGTCGTCTGCACCGGATGCTGCTGGTAGTAGCTCGGGCTCGCCGGACAGGCGAGGTTGAAGATCCGGGCCGCGTCCTCGACGGCGTCGGGCAGCCCCTGGGCGATGTCCTGCAGGTCGGTGTCGAAGTGGGGATGGCCGATCAGGTGCTCGAGGTGCGAGGGATCGCCGGTCGAGAGGTCGTCGACGGCGAGCACCCGCCAGCCGTCGGCGAGCAGGCGCTCGCAGAGGTGGCTGCCGACGAAGCCGGCGCCGCCGGTCACGATGGCGAGCGGCGGCTCGCCCGAGGTCGTGCGCGGCAGCGCCCGCGGGTGCAGCGAGACGCTCATCCGGCGACCTTGTGCAGCGCCCGCTGCCAGTCGGCGACGAAGCGGCCGATCGAGAAGCGCTCGAGCGCCGTCGCGCGGGCGCGCTCGCCGAGCGCGCGGGCGAGGCCGGGGTCGCGCAGCAGCGCCTGCATGCGCGGCACGAGCGCGTCGGGCGCGGTGTCGAGGAAACCGCTCTTGCCGTCCTCGATCACCGTCACGAGCTCGGTCGTCGCCAGGCCGACGATCGGCAGGCCGACCATCATCGCCTCGACGATCGCCAGGCCGAGGCTGGTGTAGCGGATCGGATTGAAGAAGAAGCGGTACAGCGCCATCGCGTCGGGCAGGCGGCGGTTCTCGATCTCGCCGGCGCCGCCGACCTCGACGCTGTTCATGCCGAACAGCGTCAGCGGCACCCGCTCGCGCACGCGCTGCCAGACGTCGAGGCCGAGCCGGCGGCCGCGCGACGCGAGGTTGTTGACGACGACGATGCCGCGCTCGAGCTCGCCGCGATAGCGCGCTTCGGAAAGGAGGCGCACGCCGTGCTCGATGACCTGCGTCGGCGTCCTTCCCGAGTCCCACATCAGCGCGTTGAACGCGGTGACGTGGACGAGGAGCACCTGCGGGTCGTCGACCCAGTGGCGGGTGTCGGTCGGATGCTCCTGCGGCGGATCGTGCTCGATGTAGATGCGCGGCAGGCGGCGTTGCGCCGGCGTCAGGATCTCGTGCTGCACGCGCTCCCATTCGTCGCGCGACTGGAAGACGACGACGTCGATGTCGTTGCGACGGGCGAGCTCGGCGACCGGCAGGTCGTGGACGTTGTGGCCCCATGGCAGGGTGCCGCTGCGGCCGCTGTGGTGCTGCGGCCGGGACGGGTCGTTGACGAGGAGGAATTCGTGCGGCAATTGCGTCAGGTAGTACAGGTAGTTGCCATGCACGTGCCAGGTGAGGATGTTCAGCCGCCTCATGGCGTCGCCTCCTCGGCGGCCAGGCGCGGCGCGGCGACGCGCGCGAGCAGCGCATCGAGCGCGGCGAGCACCGCCTCGGGCGTGATGGCGAGGGCGCAGGGGTGGCCGACGGGGCAGCTCGCATGGGCGCACGGCCGGCACGCCATCGGCACCCACAGCACGCGGTGCAGCGGCCGGTCGTCGAGCGGCCCCCAGCGGGCGACGTCGGCGCCGGCGCTGACGACGACGCTCGGGCAGCCGAGCGCGGTGGCGATGTGCGAGACGCTGGTGTCGTTGCAGACGATCGCCTCGGCGCCTTCGATCAGCGCGCCGAGCATGCCCGGCGTCGTCCGCCCGGCGAGGCCGATCGCCGGCCGGCGCATCTTCGCGGCGACCTGCTGCAGCAGCGCCGCCTCGCCCGCGCTGCCGGTCAGCACGACCTGCAGGCCGCGTCCGGCGACGCCGTCGGCGACCTTCGCGAAGCGCTCCGCCGGCCAGCGCCGCGAGGCGAGCTGCGCGCCGGCGTGGATGCACGCGTAGGGACGGCCCGCGCCGAAGCCGAGCTCGGCGCCGAGGGCGGCGACGGCGCGCCGGTCGCCTTCGTCGATCGGGTACTCGAGCCCGGTGCCGCGGCGAGCGAGCCCGAGGTGGTCGGTCAGCATGAGCAGCCGCTCGATCTCGTGGCCGCTCTCGGGCCAGCGGATCCAGAGCGGCGCGTCGCCGGCCGGCACGAAGGCGCCGTCGACGAAGAAGCCGGCGGTGCGGCGCGCGCCGAGCGCGGCGACGAGCTCGTTGACGATCGGGCCGCTGCCGTGCAGCTGCAGCGCGAGGTCGTAGCGGCGCCGCCGGGCCTGCGCGAAGAAGCGCGGCAGCGCGGCACCATCGACGGGCACTTCGGGCAGGCCCGGGTAGCCGGGCAGGGCGATGAAGCCGTCGATCAGCCGGTCGAGGCGGGCCGCCATCGCCCGCGTCGGCTCCAGGCCGATCCAGTCGATCTCGGCGTTCGGGAACGCATGGCGCAGGGCGCGCAGGGCGGGCACCGCGCAGAGCAGGTCGCCGAGCATCAGCGCCCGGAACACGGCGATGCGGTCGATCCTTCGGGCGGCGAGGAGCGGATGCATGGCGGCGGCCTCAGAAGTAGGCGACCCGGAAGTGCAGGGCGCCGCGCAGCCGCCAGTACACCGACAGGAACGGAATCACCGCCGAGGTCGCGAGCATCTCGAGCACGTGCCCGGGCGTCCACGCGGTGCGGCGCAGCCGCCGCAGCGCGAGGGCGACGACGAGGCCGAGCGCGAGCAGCGCGCTGACCACCGCCGAGCCGCCGATGTCGAGCGCCCACAGCACTAGCGCGGCGACGCTGAGCGAGACCACGGCGTAGTAGTTCCACGGCGGGTTGGCGAGGATGCGCTCGCGGTACAGGCGCGGGTGCTTCTTGAAGAGCAGCGCGTCGTAGAACACGTTCTTCTGCTGGCGCAGGCTCACGCCCCACGGCTCGGGCCGCACCGGATGCAGCACCACCGCGGCGGCGGCGCGGCCGATCGCCTTGCCCTGCTCGAGGAGGCGGAACTGCAGGTCCGAGTCCTCGCGCCAGGCGCGCGCGAAGCGCTCGTCGAAGCCGCCGACGGCCTCGAGCGCGGCGCGGCGCACGAAGGCGTTGGCGGTGACGAACTCGGCCGCCTCGAGGCCGAGCGTCATCAGCTCGTGGTCGGTCGGCCGGACCCGGCCGCCGCCCGGCCGCGGCACGCTGACCCGGCCGGCGACCGCGGCGACCTCGGGCCCGAGCGAGCGCTCGCCCTCGGCGAGCCAGTCGGGGTCGGGGATCGTGTCGTCGTCGGTGAAGGCGATGATGTCGGCGGCCGCGTGGCGCCAGCCGCGGTTGCGCGCCGCGGCGGGCCCGTGCGTCGGCTCGTTGCGCAGGTAGCGGATCGAGGGCTGGCGGTCGCAGCAGCTCGCGAGCACCTCGACGGCGGTCTGGGTGGCGCGGGAGCACCCGTCGTCGACGACGAGGATCTCGAACGCCGCCGGATCGAAGCGCTGCCGCACCAGCGCGGTCAGGCAGCGCATCAGCAGGGTCGGCCGATGGAAGGTCGGCACGACGACCGAGATGCGCGGGCCGGTCTCGCTCATGGGCCCTTCCCGACGATGAAGCTGCCGATCGCGAGCACGTCGAGGGGCGTGCTGAAGAACGCCTCGATCGCCGCCTTCGGCGAGCCGACGATCGGCTCGCCCCGCACGTTGAACGAGGTGTTGATCAGCACCGGCACGCCGGTGCGCCGCTCGAAGGCACGGAGGAGCGCGTGGAAGCGCGGGTTGCTGCGCGCGTCGACCGTCTGCACCCGCGCCGTCCGGTCGGTGTGGCAGGCCGAGGGAATGCGCTCGGCGCGGCCCTCGGCGACGTCGTAGACGAAGAGCATGAACGGCGACTCGCCATCGTTCGCGTCGGCGGGCGAGAACCAGTCGGCGAGGTCCTCGACCGGGACCGCGGGCGCGACCGGGCGGAAATCCTCGCGGTCCTTCAGCTCGTTGAGGCGCGCCTGCATCGCCGGGTCGATCGGCGAGGCGAGGATCGAGCGCGCGCCGAGGGCGCGGGGGCCAAACTCCATGCGGCCCTGGAACCAGCCGACGATCGCGTTGGCGGCGAGCGCCTGGGCGACG
>Ga0207683_10005239_pt1 | contig 11133 bp, 8 predicted proteins | sample KBSM73metaG_FD_184333 | JGI IMG/M metagenome (GOLD analysis project Ga0207683, IMG submission 184333) | Miscanthus rhizosphere microbial communities from Kellogg Biological Station, Michigan, USA - KBS M7-3 metaG (SPAdes) (version 2) | ecosystem: Host-associated > Plants > Roots > Rhizosphere >...
CTGTACGAGGCCACCGATCGGATCGCAGGTGAGGCCAAGGTTGTGCTCCATGCCGATCTCCGCGGCATTCTCGACCTGCGCCGGCGTGCCACCCATGACCTCTGCGAGCGCGCCCGCGGCCATCGAGCACGCGACGCCGACCTCGCCCTGACAGCCGACCTCCGCGCCGCTGATCGAGGCGTTCTTCTTGTACAGCGCACCGATCGCGGCCGCCGTGAGCAGAAAGCGCAGCGTGCCCTCGTCGTCGGCATTCGGCAGGAAGCGCCGGTAGTACATGAGGACCGCCGGGATGATGCCGGCCGCGCCGTTCGTCGGAGCGGTGACGACGCGCCCACCGGCCGCGTTCTCCTCGTTGACCGCGAGCGCGAACAGGTTGACCCAGTCCATGATCACGAGCGGATCCGTGGTGCCGCGCGCATCGCTCTTGAGCTTGCGAAATAGCTGCACGGCGCGCCGCTTCACCTTGAGCCCGCCCGGCAGGATGCCCTCCCGCTCGCAGCCGCGCTTCACGCACCCCTCCATCGCATGCCAGATCGCGATCAGGTGCTTGCGAACGTCGGCCTCGGACTGGAGCGCCTTCTCGTTCTCGAGCATCAGCGACGACAGCGCCATCCCGTGCTCGCTCGCGAGCTTGAGCAGCTCCTCGCCGGAGTTGAACGGGTACGGCACTTTCACCTGATCGGCGGGAGTCGAGCCGTCGGCGGGCGCGCCCGCGTGATCGACGACGAAGCCGCCGCCGACCGAATAATAGATGCGTTCGACCAGTGGAGCATTCGCCCCGGCGGCGCCGAGCGCGGTGAATCGCATGCCGTTCGCGTGGAGCGGCAGCTTCTCGCGGCGATGGAAGATCAAGGACTGGCCGACATCGAGCTCGACGTCGTACTTGCCGAGCAGCTTGATCCGCTGCGTGTCTGCGACCGCCTTGACGCGCCGATCGACCGAATCGACATCCACGGTCGCGGGCTCCTCACCCTCGAGCCCGAGGATGATCGCCTTGTCGGTGCCGTGGCCGCGGCCCGTGAAGCCGAGGCTTCCGAACAGCTCGACCTTCACGCCGACGAGCTGCGGGATCAGTCCGTCTGCCTCGAGCCTCTCCGCGAACCGGCGTGCGGCGCGCATCGGCCCGACCGTATGCGAGCTCGACGGACCGATGCCGATCTTGAAGATATCGAAGACGCTGATGTGCACGCTTTGCGCAGCATACCGCTATAACGAGCCGTCGACGACGCGCTCGAGGGTCACCGCGTAGTTGACCGCATAGGCCGCCGCGGCGCCGTTGCCGGCCGCGAACTGGGCGCTGTGCACGCGCGTCATGAGGTCTCCGGCAGCGTGGATGCCGGGTACGGAGGTCTCGTAGTGCTCGTCGACCTTGACGACATCGTGCTGGTCGACCGCGAGCTTGAGCTGCTCGACGAGCTCGGTCTGGCACTGCGGCGGATGAGCGAACAGCCGGTCGCGCACGAGGTCGCCGTCGTCGAAGCGCAGCCGGACGCCATCGTCGTCGGCGGCCTCGACGATCCGCAGCGGTCGCCGCTCGATGCGAATCTGCGCCCGCGCGAGCCGGTCGCGCTGCACGTCGTCGAGTGGAAAGCTCGCGAGCAACACCACGTCCTTGGTCCACGCGCGCAGCAAGAGGGCGTGATCGAGATCGGCCGGCTTGGTCGCGAGGAACGCATAGGCCCGGTCGGCGACCTCGTAGGCGTGGCAATACGGGCACTGCAGCACGCGGGTTCCCCACAGCGCTCGATAGAGCGTCGGCACGCGGTCACGGATCCCGACGCACAGGAGCACGCGCCGGAACATCTCGCGCTGGGGATCGACGCGAAACCCGCGTCCGGCCGGCTCGATCGTCTCGACGCACTGCTCGCGTACCTCGATCGTCGGATACGAGCGCAGCTCCTCGTGCGCGATCTTCCGCAGCGCGGCCGGTGGCGTGCCGTCACGCGTGAGGAAGCCGCGGACGTTCTCCGCCGACGCGTTACGCGCGGGCGCGACATCGAACACCGTTGCCTCGCGCCGGGCGCGTCCCAGTACCAGCGCGGCTGCGAGCCCTGCCGGGCCTCCGCCGACGATCGCCACGTCGCGCATAGAGCGACCCTGCCACGCCTAGAACAGAATGCGAGTCCGGATGCTGGCCGGAAGATCCGCCACGCCCTTGCGGACGTCCTGTGAGACGTCCTGATCGAGATCCATGATCAGGTAGCCGATGTCCGGATCGGTCGAGAGCAGCTGTGCGCGGATGTTCGCATCGAGATCCGAGACGATCTTGTTGATGTCGCGGAGCACGCCGGGCTGGTTCCTGTGGATGTTGAGGATGCGGTGCGCGCCCCGGCTCGCCGGTAGCTCGACCTGCGGGAAGTTCACCGCGCCAGTCGTCGCGCCCTGATTGACGAACTTGATGAGCGCGGAGCTCACTTCCTTGCCGATGGCCTCCTGCGCTTCCTCGGTCGAACCGCCGATGTGGGGCGTCAGGATCACGTTCGGGAGGTTGCGCAGCGGCGACTGGAAGCCGTCGCTGTTGCTCGCGGGCTCGCTCGGATACACGTCGACGGCGGCGCCGCCGATGTGACCGGTCTTGAGCGCGGCCGCGAGTGCGTCGATGTCGACGACGGTGCCGCGGCTCGCGTTGAGCAGGCACGCGCCCTTCTTCATGCGCGCCAGCTCGGCGGCGCCGATCATGTTCTTGGTCTGCGGCGTCTCGGGCACGTGCAGCGTGACGAAGTCGGCTTCGGCGAGCACGTCCTCGAGCTTGCTCATCGCGCGGTTGTTGCCCATCGGCAGCTTCGCGATGATGTCGTAGAAGATGACGCGCATGCCGAACGCCTCGGCGAGCACGCCGATCTGGCTGCCGATGTGGCCATAGCCGACGATGCCGATCGTGTGGCCGCGCACCTCGTGGCTGCCGACCGCGACCTTGCTCCACGTGCCCTCGTGAACCTCGCGGCTGCGATCGCCGAGGTGGCGCGACAGCATCACGATCTCGGCGAGGATCAGCTCGGCGACCGAGCGGGTGTTCGAGAACGGCGCGTTGAACACCGGCACGCCGCGCTTGTTCGCATGCGACAGCGCGATCTGGTTCGTGCCGATGCAGAACGCGCCGACCGTGAGCAGGCGCTTGGCCTCGTCGAGCACCCGCGGTGTGATCTGGGTCTTGCTGCGGAGGCCGACCACGTGGACATCGCGGACCTTGGCCGCGAGCTCGTCCTCGGGCAGCGCCCCCTTCACCGTCTCGACGTGAAAGCCCTCCGACGCGAACGCCTCGTGTGCCACCGGGTGGACATTCTCGAGGAGGAGGATCTTGATCTCGGACTTCGGAAACGACGTCGCTGCCATGCGAGGCACAGCTTAGCAGGGGTAGAGTCCGCACATGGCTCGAGCCAAGAAGGATGGCGCTGCTCCGAAAAAGCCCACCACGCCGCGCAAGCGTAAGGTGAAGGCCGAGGCCGGTTCGATCGGCCTCACCGCCGAGGAGGTCGCCACCGGGTCGCCGCCCGGTGAAGTGGCCGAGCTGCAGCGCAAGATCGACGTGGCGGGCGGCAAGACGCTGGCCGCGTATCGCGAGCCTCTCGGCGGCCACTGGGTCGCGCTCGCCGCACTCCCGCTCGATCGCGTGAAGCCCACGCCGTATCAGCGCGAGCTGTCCAAGGCGCACGCGGAGCGGCTGGCGACGGTGATTCCGAAGGTCGGTCGGTTCCTCGATCCGGTGATCGCGGTGCCCGACGGCGACTCGTTCATCACGCCCAACGGCATGCACCGGCTCGCGGCACTCGGTCAGCTCGGCGCGAAGACCGTGGTCGCGCTCGTCATGCCGGAGCCGGAGATCGCGTTCCGCATCCTCGCGCTCAACACCGAGAAGGCGCACAACCTCAAGGACAAGGCGCTCGAGGTCATCCGGATGGCGCGCGCGATCTCCGAGGCGGACTCGCGCAGCGAGAGCGACGTCGCGTTCGAGCTCGAGCAGCCGGCGCTGGTGACGATCGGCATCTGCTACGAGAAGAACCCGCGGTTCTCGGGCGGCGCGTACAACTCGGTCGTCAGCAAGTGCGAGAGCTTCTCGACCGACAAGATGGCGAAGAGCCTCAAGATGCGCGAGGAGCACGCCGACAAGCTGCTCGAGCTCGACGAGCTCGTGACCAAGGCGGTCGCCAAGCTCAAGGAGGCGGGCTGGACGAGCGGCTACCTGAAGCCGATCGTGGTCGCGCGCATCAACCCGCTGCGGTTCGCGAAGATGGGCAAGGACGACCGCGCTGACTTCGACAAGACCCTCGACAAGATGATCGAGGGAGCGAAGAAGTTCGACGCCACGAAGGTCAAGGCCCAGGACATCGCGCTGGCCGCGGCGGTCGGCGGCGGCGACGAAGCGAATTAGCTCTCGAAGAACTCTCGCGGAAGGGCCGAAGGCGCGTTCCCGCGACGGGTCTGAAAGGCCGGCGGCGCGAAGCGACGCGCGCTGAAAGCGCGGGAAGCCGAAGGCTTCAGGCCTAGAAGAAGTAGTAATGGACGCCGGCGCCGCCGGAGAAGCCGACCGTGTCGAACGCCGGCGCGCCGCCGATGCCCTGGCCGGTGATCGCCGCGCCACCCGCATCGATGAGGCCGATCACGAGGCCGCCGGTGAACGACAGCGCGACGTTGCTCGCCAGGAACACGCGGATCTGGAAGCCGGGCTCGAGGTAGACGTCGGTGTTGCGGTTGTTGTTCGGCATGCCGCCCGCGGGGATGCTCGCGAGGCCGAACCCGCCGCCGAGGCTGAAGTCCGACATCGCCGTCGAGTGCAGGTGGTAGAAGAACCGGCCACCGATGATGAACACGGTGTTGTCCGCTCCGGGCGGATCGAAGAAGCCGAGGAAGCCGCCGAGGTGGAACTGGCCGGCATCGTAGTTGAGCGAGGCGCCGCCGAGACCGCTGAGCTGGTACTCGGCGCCGACGCCGATGGAGCCCGACTGGCCACCGGCGCTCGCGACGCCTGCAGTGGTCGCGACGATCAACGCTGCAAGAAGGCTGGTCTTGATCATGCGCGGATACTCGGCCGGTCCGTGCTCGCGATCAAGTGCTAGGCTGGTCGCGTGATCTCGCCCGAGCTGGAGCTCGCCCACCTCGATGCGCGGCACTGGCGCAACGGCTGGCGCTTGCTCATGCCACCGCGCGTGCTCGAGCAGCCGCGCTGGGCGCTCGCGGTGCGCGACGGCGATCAGATCATCAAGCTCGTGATCGCGGGGCCCGGTGCCCCGGGCTCGATCGATCCGGTGCCGCTACCCGACGTGAGCCAGCGCTCGCTCGAGGCGTATGCGAAGCAGCTCGGCGTGGCCTCCGTCGTCGTCGTGAACCACGATCTCGTCGGCAAGCTGTCGGCCGAAATCGAGAGCGCGTTGCGGCTCGACCAGGATGGCGTCGCGCAGGCGCTCGTCGCGTTGCGTGCGCTCAAGCGCCACGCGGGTCACGGCCTGTGGACCGAGCCGCCGATCCTGGATCTGCTGCCCACGCCCGCGTTCGAGCCGATCCAGCGCACGTTCGATCTGCTCGTGCCCGATCACAGCGCGCTCGTCGCCTACGTGATCGAGGACGATCGCTCGCGCATTCACACGTCGATCATCGCGCTCAAGGACGACGGCGACATCACGCGCGCCGCGAGCCACCGGGCGATCGCCGACCTCGTCCCCGAGGCCGCATTCGCGCGCGACTGGCAGAAGGGCACCAAGCGCGTGCTGGACGCCGTCGAGGAGCGCTACGGCAAGCCCTCGCTCGGGCTGTTCCTCGAGAAGAAGACGCTGCTCGATATCCTCACCGGTCCGTCGGACCAGCTCGCGCGCGAGCTCAACGCCAAGCGCGTGGTGATCGATCCCGCGCCCGCGTGGCTGCTCGGCTTGCTCGGCGGCGCGGCCGCCCTCGCGATGGCCGGCCGCGCGGCCAAGGGTATCGCGGCGATGCTCCCCCAGGGCGCCCGCGACGCCGCTGCCTCGCTCGCCCAGCGCGCGCAGACCGCGATGAAGGAATCCGGTGCGCATCCGTTCGCGCTGCTCGGCTTCGACCCGATCGAGCTGTGGTCGCGCCTGAAGCACTTCTATCGCAAGGACTAGCGCTGCAGCGTCTTCTGCGTCGACCGCGACGGATCGACGGGCGGCATCGGTTCGAGCAGGCCGTCCAGCTCGGCGTACTCCTCGCCGCAGCGCGCGCAGCGGAATTCGTGATGCGACGAGCGCAGCGTCTCGCCACAGCGGCACGCCCAGCCGGTGCGGCGGCCCGGGGTTCCGACCACGATCGCGTGCGGCGGCACATCGCGGGTCACCACTGCGCCGGCGCCGATCATCGCGTACTCGCCGATCGTGATGCCGCACAGGATCGTCGCGTTCGCGCCGACCGTCGCGCCCTTGCAGACGAGCGTGCGGCCGTACTGGTCCTTGCGCGGGACGTGGGCGCGCGGGTGCGCGACGTTCGTGAACACGCACGAGGGGCCGAGGAACACGTCGTCCTCGAGCGTCACGCCGTCGTAGACCGAGACGTTGTTCTGGATCCGGCAGCCGTGGCCGATGCGGACCTTGCCGATGAAGCAGCCCTGGCCGATCGAGCAGCGGTCGCCGATGTACGCGCCCGGCATCACGTGCACGAAGTGCCAGATGCGCGTCTCCTTGCCGATGTGGGTGCCCTCGCCGTCGACGATGGCTGTCGGGTGGATGCGCTGGTCCGGACGCTTCATCGGCGATAGGATGCGCGCAGAGTGCCGAAGCGTCCACCCCGAGTCGCACGCGAGCTGGCCGTGCCGCGCGACCTGCGAGGTGCCGGCCCGACGCTGGCGCTGCGCGAGCGCGGGGGCGAGCTGTGGCACATCGACGTGATGGAGCTGCTCGGGCGGTTGCCCGACCGCAGCGTCGATCTGGTGGTCACCGATCCGCCCTATGCGATCGGCAAGGACGACTGGGACGAGTTCGAGTCGCTGGACGCGTACGTCGACTGGTGCGATCGCTGGCTCGCCGAGGTCGCGCGCGTGCTCGCACCGCACGGGTCGGCGTACGTGTGCGGGTTCTCCGAGATCCTGGCCGACGTGAAGGCACGCAGCGCGAAGCGATTCGCCGGGTGTCGCTGGCTCGTCTGGTACTACCGCAACAAGGCGAACCTCGGCCGCGACTGGGGCCGCTCGCACGAATCGATCTTGCACCTGCGCGGCGAGGACGCGCGGATCGACGTCGACGCCGTGCGCGTGCCCTACAACGGCCACACGACGAAGTATCCGGCGCGGATCCAGGCCGTGAGCTCGCAGTACGGGCGTGGCGTGCGCCGCGACAAGTGGGAGCCGCACCCGCTCGGAGCGAAGCCGCGCGACGTGCTCGAGGTCCCGGTGATCTGCAACGGGATGACCGAGAAGACGCCGCACGCGACCCAGAAGCCCGAGGCGCTGATCGAGAAGCTCATCACCGCGTCGAGCACGACGGGCCAGCTCGTCGTCGATCCGTTCCTCGGCTCGGGCACGACCGCCGTCGTCGCCGCGCGGCTGGGCCGAAAATGGCTCGCGGGCGATGCCGACGCACGATACGTCGGGCTCGCCCGCGAACGACTGCGCGCAGACGTTACGAACCCCAGCGCTCGGCTGGGATGAGCCCGGGATTGCCGAGCAGTTCGGGCGAGGTCGAGGAGTCGCTCCGAAGCGCTCCCGGGTGGAACGCGAGGCTGCGGCGACGAAGGCATCGCCCGAAATGCCGCGGCAAGACCGGCTCAGACCAGTCGAGCGGTGGGGTTAGAGCTTCGGCTCGAGTCCCATCTCCTTGATGAGGTGGTCGGCGCCGTCGAGCAGGTCCATCGTCCAGATCATGTAGCGCGCGTCGACGTGGATCGTCCGCGTCGTCTTGCCGTCGAACACGGCGTCGGACGCGAGGCCTTCCTTGTTGCCGTCGAACGCGAGCCCGACGAGCTCGCCCTTGCTGTTGACGGTCGGCGAGCCCGAGTTGCCGCCGGTGATGTCGAGATCGCTCTCGAAGTCGATCGCGAGCTCACCGCCGAGCGTCGGGTCGCCGTACGGGCCGAACTTCTTCGCCTTGATGGCGTCGAGCAGCTTCTTCGGCGAGTTGAACGGCTCCTTGCCGGTGTCCTTCGCCAGGATCTGCGACGCGACCGTGAACGGCCAGTCGGCCTGCTCGTGCGACGTCGGCTTGAGCGACTTCACGGTGCCGTAGGTGACGCGCAGGGTCGAGTTCGCGTCCGGCGGCAGCGCGCCACCGAGCGTCTGCTTCAGCGCATCCATGTAGAGCGGCGTGACGAGCATGAGCTCGCCGATCCGAGCGTCGTCCTTCTTCTCCTGCGCGCGCACGAGCGGGTAGACGCGCTGCGCGGCCTTCACGAACGGGTCCTTGCTCGCCTTGAGCTGCGCGAGCGTGCCCTTCTGGAGCAGCTCCATGCGGACCTTGTCGTCCTCGAGCGTCTGGTCCTTGTACCAACCGTCGAGCGTCTTATCGATGAACGCCTCGTCGATCTTGGCGCCCTTCTTCGCATCGAGCAGCGTCGCGAGCCACGGACGGTCGGCATCGGGCAGCTGGAGCGCGCGCACGAGCGCGAGCCGGAAGTTCGCGCGATCGAGCGTGCGGTCGTACTGCTTGGCGAACTGCTTCTGGCCGGCCATCGCGCGCGGCATGTCGCGGTCCTGGTAGCCCGGCTTGCGGTCGGCATCCTTCTTCGTGCGCTCGTCCGCCCAGCGGGTGAACGACAGCGCGGTGCGGAGCAGGGTCGAGCCACCGAGCGTGACGCCACGGTCGAAGTCGACGCGCGCGGTGCGGCTCTCCTCGGCGATGATGCCCTCCATCTTCTCGATCGCGGCCTTGTACTGCTCGTGGCCGGCCTGTGCCGCCCACTCCTTGACCTTCTTGTCCTGCGCGTCCTTCTGCGCCATCAGATCCGGGTTCTTCTGGAAGCCCTGGACGATGCCCTGGTACTTCTCGAGGCCGTTCTGGATGAACTGCTTGGCGACGCCGGCCTTGAGCGCGGTCTCGCCGCCGTCGGCGAGGTGCTTCTCGGCGAGGTCGTAGCGCTCCTGGAGGTACGCGATCTCGTACGGATAGAACCACTCGAGGTCGTGGTGTAGCTCGCTCGCGGACTCGTCGCGGTTCGTGCGGCCCGGGTAGCCCATCACCATCACGAAGTCGTTCGGCTTGAGGCCGTTCGTCGTGACGTGCAGCCAGTGCTTCGGGTGGAACGGGACGTTGTCGGCGGCGGGATCGGCCGGCTTGCCGTCCTTGCCGACGTACGCGCGATAGAACGACCAGTCACCGGTGTGGCGCGGCCACTCCCAGTTGTCGATCTCGCCGCCGTAGTCACCGACCGAGCGCGCGGGCACGTAGACGAGGCGGACGTCCTTGATGTCGAGCATCTCGTAGAGCTGGTACTGCGCGCCGCCGAAGAACGACGACACCTGGCAGCGCAGCTCCGGGCGACCGTTCTCGCACTCGTGCACGAGCGTCTTGAGGCGCTTCTCGGACTCTTCCTTGCGCGCGATCGGGTCCTTGATCTTGTCGAGGCCGTCGCGCATCTCCTTGGTGACGTCGCGATACGCCTGGACGACCATCACGTGCTGCGCCGGCCCACCCGGCTTCTCCTCCTCGCGCGTCTTCGCGAGGAAGCCGTTCTCGACGAGGTTGTTCTCCGGCGTCGAGTTGAGCTGCAGCGAGCCCTGCACGCAGTGGTGGTTCGTGACGATGAGGCCATCGGGCGACACGAACGAGGCCGTGCAGCCACCGAGCCACACGACCGCGGCGAGCGGCTCCTTGAGCGGGTCCGAGAGCTGCGCCGAGTCGATCGACACGTTCATCTTCTGGAAGTTGTCGACGTGCTGCGGGAGCTTCATCTGCTCCGGCATCCACATGCCGCCCGGGTCCTGGTAGGACGCGCGGAATTCGCTGCCCGGATCCGGCTTCGCCGCCGGCAGCTGGGACGTGGTGTGGCCCTGATCAGCGGTGTCGTGGGTGCCGCCGAGCTCGCCTTGCGGCGCGGTGTTCTTGTGGGCGCTGCCGCAGGCCGCGAGCAGCACTGCGCACAGAAATGCGTTCCTCTTCATGCGGGCGGCATACCACAGGATCTTCGACGATCTGGCTCGACTTGCGCTGACACGGTGGCGACCACGCGCCCCGCGACAGGTGCGACAGGGATGTCCCGAGCGGTGAGGCGTGCGCGCTCAGTCGTCGAACGAGAAGTTGGCGAAGAAATTCGCGACCTCGTCCTTGGGCACGCGCTGGCGCGCCTCCTCGCCGAGATCGCGCACCTCGAGGAGATCGTCGGGGACCTCGAGCAAGAACCTCGACGGCGTGCGCGGGAGGACGCGGCCACGCGACACGCGAGTGCAAGCACGCGTCAGGTACAGCTTGCGCTGCGCGCGCGTGATGCCGACGTAGCAGAGCCGGCGCTCCTCGCTGATGTCCATCGCGTGATCGGCATCGGTGACGTCGGTCGCCTGCGGCTGCAGCGTGCGCGCGTGCGGGAGCAGCTCCTCCTCGAGGCCGATCATGAAGCAGACCGGGAACTCGAGGCCCTTCGCGCCGTGGAGCGTGGTCAGGATGACCTTCTCGCCGTTGTCCTCTTCCTTGTCGTCCTTGCTGTCGAGCGACAGGTGACGCAGGTACTCCGAGAGCGCATCGACACCCTTGCCCTTGTCGGTGAAGCGCTGCAGTGAGTTGAGCAGGCCCTCGACGTTGTCGATCCGGCGCTGCGCCGCCGACATGCTCGCCGCGGCGTGGCGGAGGTCGTCGTAGAGCCCGATCTCCTCGATCATCGACTTCACCGTGGCGACGATCGCGTGACCGCCTTCAAGTGCGGCCTTGAGGCGCTCGACGATCTGCACGAACTGCGCGATGCCGTGCTTCGCTGCGCCGTGGACCTCGGTGGTCGCGAGCGCCTCCCACATCGTCGCGTGGCCGGCCTGCGCCGCGAGCGCGAGCTTCTCGACCGTGGTCGCACCGATGCCGCGCGCCGGATAGTTGATCACGCGGCGCAGCGCGAGCTCGTCCTTGGGGTTGAGCGCCACGCGCAGGTACGCGATGACGTCCTTCACCTCCTTGCGCTCGAAGAACTGCTGGCCGCCGTACATCACGTACGGGACCTCGGCGGTGCGCAGCTCTTCCTCGAGGATCTTCGACTGGATGTTCGAGCCATAGAGCACTG
>Ga0207683_10005244_pt1 | contig 11128 bp, 10 predicted proteins | sample KBSM73metaG_FD_184333 | JGI IMG/M metagenome (GOLD analysis project Ga0207683, IMG submission 184333) | Miscanthus rhizosphere microbial communities from Kellogg Biological Station, Michigan, USA - KBS M7-3 metaG (SPAdes) (version 2) | ecosystem: Host-associated > Plants > Roots > Rhizosphere >...
GAGATCCTAAAAAAAGCCGCGGCCTGGTTCGCGCGGGAGACCGGCGCGATTCCGTCGCCGGGTTCCGATTCGTGACGGCGAATCAGGCCGAGCATACCGTGCGGACCATGTGCCGCGTCCTCGGGATCTCCGCCAGTGGGTATTACGCCTGGCGGTGCCGCGGGGTCAGCGCCCGGCAGCGAGCCGACGACGCGCTCGTGGTCCAGATCCGGACCTGCCATCGCCAGTCGCGTGGCACCTACGGGGCGCCGCGGATCCACCGGGATCTGCGCGACGTCGACGTGCGCGTCGGCCGCAAGCGCGTCGCACGCTTGCTCGTGCGGGCCGGTTTGCGAGGCGTCAGTCGTCGCAAGTGGCCCGTCACGACCGTGCGTGCCGCCCAGGCCCGGCCGGCGCCCGATCTGGTGCAGCGCGCCTTCACGGCCGCGGCGCCGAATCAGCTCTGGGTGGCCGACATCACGTACATCCCGACGGCGACCGGCGTCCTCTATCTCGCCGTGGTCCTCGACGTCTGGAGTCGTCGGATCGTCGGCTGGGCGATGGCGACGCACCTGCGTACGGCGCTCGTCCTTGGAGCGCTCGACATGGCGGTCGCGCAGCGCCGGCCGACCGCGGTCATCCATCATTCCGACCAGGGCTGCCAGTACACCGCGCTCGAGTTTGGCCGGCGGTGCCGCGAGGCGGGCGTCCGGCCGTCGATGGGCTCGGTCGGCGACTGCTACGACAATGCGCTCTGCGAAAGCTTCTTCGCCACGCTCGAGTGTGAACTGCTCGATCGCGTAACGCTGCGCACGCCGGCCGACGCGCGCGCCGCCGTCTTCGACTTCCTGGAGGGCTGGTACAACCCGACCCGTCGCCACTCCGCCCTCGACTATCGGTCGCCAATCACCTTCGAGCGGCAGGCGTCACACGCCGCCGTCCCGCCGCCCAGCGGCCGGACTACCGCGCCGGAGGGCACGGCCTGTGGAAGCTGCCGGCCCTGCGGACCCCGCACCGAACGCGGCGCCCGCAGGGCCTTGGAAAACGCTCCGCGTTTTCCACAGCTCCCACAAGCCCCTCTTGCCAGTCATGCCTGAAGAGCAGAACCGAAAGCGGTAACCTGTCCACGGAACCGGGGCAACCCTAAACTTCCAACTGCCGACGCCCAACGAGCTCGTGGCCTCAAACCTTGGGAGTTGGAGGTTGAGAGTTGATTGGGAGTTGGTAGTTGGGAGTTGGGAGTTGGGAGTTGGTCCTCTACCCCTTCCTGACCACCACCTCGAGGTATTCGCCCGGCACCACCATCGTGCCGTCGCCGCCTTCGTTGAACTCGGCGATCAGCTCGTGCATGTCGGCGTCGAGGCGGTCCTGATCCTTGGCGGACAGGGCCGCGAACGCCTTGTGCACCGGCCCGTACCAGGTCCGGAAGACGTCGATGAAGTGCGCCGCCGAGAGATAGCGGAACATGAAATCGCGGGTGGTCGTGCGGATGTCCGCGGCGCCGGCGCCGAACAGCAGCTCGAGGTGCTCCGGCACGCCCCAGCGGGCCGGTGGCGTCACGCCGGCGGGCGGCGGCAGGTGGCGGCCGACCACGCCGAACAGGCGGCCGATGAAGCCGGCCGGCGTCCAGTTGGCCAGGGCGATGGTGCCACCGCTGCGCACGACGCGCAGCATCTCGGCGGCCGAGCGCACGTGGTCCGGCGCGAACATCACGCCGAACGAGGACAGCGCCACGTCGAAGGTGCCGTCGTCGAAGGGCAGCGCCTCGGCGTCGGCCTCGCGGAAGGTAATCCTCAGCCGCTCGGCCGTGGCACGGCGGCGGCCGGCCTGCAGCAGGGCGGGCACGTAGTCCGTCGACGTCACGTCACACCAGCGGCGGGCCGCCGCCAGGGAGCAGTTGCCGTTGCCGGCCGCGACGTCGAGCACCCGGGACCCCGACCGCAGGTCGGCCGCCTCGCACAGCGTCTCGCCGACGATCTGCAGCGTCGTGCCGATGATCCCGAAGTCGCCCGACGCCCACGCCGCCTGCTGGCGCTGCTTGATGGCCGCCAAATCCGGGGTCGCGACCGCGATGCCCGTTTGTACACTCGTCATGTCCGGCTCCTTGTCGGAACGCGGATCCAGGTCGTCCGCCAACCCGGCCACGCTCCCTGACTAGCCGAACGCCGGGTATCCGGTGACCGAACCGGGGTCACCTCCGGTCACCGTCAGATGCCTTCGAAGTCGATGAAGCCGCGCTCGGCGTCGGTGCGCACGAGCCGGACGCGCACCCGCTCGCCGACGTCCATGCCGCTCTCGCCGCGGACGACGCGGCCTTCCGCCGGAGGCGACAGCAGGCGGACGTAGGTCGCGTCGCCCTTGACGCCGGTGACGATGGCGTCGAAGGTGGCGCCGACGCGGCGCTCGAGCAGCATGGCGGCGGCCGACTTGCGCGCCAGGCGCTCGACCTTGTTGGCGGCGTTCTCGCGCTCGGTGCAGTGCCGCGCGATCGCGTCGAGCTCATCGTCGGAGTAGGGGGCGGGCGCGCCGGCGATTGCCGCCTTCACCAGCCGCTGCGTGACCAGGTCGGCGTAGCGGCGGTTCGGCGCGGTGGCATGCGTGTAGTCGGGCGCCGCCAGGCCGAAGTGGCCGATGTCGTCGGCCGGTCCAGGCCGATCGAGCACGTACTCGCCGGGCCCGAGCAGCTTGACGACGCTGAGCGACAGATCCGGGAAGCGCAGCGGATCGGCGGCCCGTCGCGCCGCCAGGAAGTCGGCCAGCGCCTTGCCGTCGGGCGCCGCCGGCAGGTGGATGCCGTACGAGGCGGCAATCTCGGCGATGCGATCCCAGCGCCGCGGCTCGCGCACGACGCGCCGGATCGCGGACCTTCCGGCTGCCGCCAGGAAGCGCGCGACGGCGCCGTTGGCGGCGATCATGAAGTCCTCGATCAGGTCGCGGGCGCGGTTCTTGCGCGAGACCCGCAGCGATTCGATGACGCCGTCCCGGGCCACCGGCGTCGCTTCCACGGTGTCGAGGTCGAGGACGCCGGCCCGCTCGCGCAGCCGCTTCAGCAGGCCGGCGGCGCGATCCTGCAGCCACAGCTGCGCCTCGAGGCTGTCGTCGGCGGCGATCGTGTCGGGCTGCGGGCCGTGCCCTTCGAGCCAGGCGCCGACCGATTCGTAATCGAGCTTGGCGTGGTTGACGGCGATGGCGCGATAGAGATCGTGCCGCCGGATCGCGCCGTCCGTGCCGATCTCGAGCTCGGTGACGACGACGATCCGCTCGCCGCCCTCGAGCAGCGAGGTGCGATCGGTCGACAGCGCGTCGGGCAGCATCGGAAACACCGAGATGCCCGTGTAGACGGAGGTCGAGTTCTCGGCGGCGTGCGCGTCGATGGCCGACCCCTTCGGCACCAGCGCGTCGACGTCGGCGATGCCGATGCGCAGCCGGATGGCGCCGTCCGGCATCGACTCGGCCACCTCGATCTGATCGAGATCCTTCGAGGTGACGTTGTCGATCGAGCTCCAGCGCAGCTGGCGCAGATCGCGCACGCCGTCGCGCGGGGTGTCGGGCAGCGCGGCCAGCTCGCGGCGCGCCGCGGCCGGCGGCTCGGGCTGGAAGCCGTTGTCGACCATCGCCCGCAGCGCCACCCGTTCGAGTGGAATGCTCATGCGCGCCCCCGCGAATCGGCCGCGCCGCTGCTGGCGGCGTGCAGCTCGACGACCCGGCGCTCGCGGGCCGAGACGCGCGCCGCTTCGATCACGTCCATCATCGCCACCGCCTCGGCGGCGCTGACGGGAGGCGGCGACCCCGTCGCCAGCGCGTGCCGTACGCCGGCGTAGAACCGTGGATAGTCGCCGGGCTCGCTCTCGACGGTGCGGACCGCGTCGCCGGCGCCGAGCCGGCCCCAGTTCATCTCCGCCTCGCGTCCCCAGCCGTCGCCGCCCGGCGCCGCGCCGGCCAGCAGCGCGTCCTCCTGCGGGTCCATGCCGTGCTTCACGAACGCGCCGGCGCTGCCGAGGACGTTCAGGCGCGGCCCGCCGATGCCGACCGTGGCGCTGGTGAACAGGTGCGAGCGGACGCCGTCGGCGTGCGTGACGGCGATGAACACGTCGTCCACCACCTGGACCTGCGGGTGGCGCCGATCGAACTCGGCGTAGACGTCGCGCGCCGGCCCGAACAGCAGCAGCGCCTGATCGACGAGGTGGACCATGAGATCGAGGAGCAGGCCCTCGCCCCGTGCGCCAGCGCCCTCGGCGGTCCAGCGCGGTTTGGGCGTCGGCCGCCAGCGCTCGTAGCGCGACTCGAAGCGGTGCACGGTGCCGAGCGCGCCTTCGCGCAGCAGCCGCTGCAGCGTCAGGATGTCGGCGTCCCAGCGCCGGTTCTGGAACGGGATCGCCAGGCGTTCGTAGCGCACGGCGAGCGCCGCCAGCTCGCGGGCCTCGTCCGCCGTGACGGCGAACGGCTTGTCGATCACGACGTGGCAGCCGGCCGCCAGCGCTGCCGTCGCCAGCGGCGCGTGGGTGTGGTGCGGCGTCGAGACGACGACGAGGTCGAGCGCGGGTGCGATTTTGAACAGGTGATCGGCGGCCGGCACGATCCGCGCGTGCGGATGCCGGGCCGCGGCAGCCTGGACGCGGCCGGGATCGCTGGTCGCGATCGCGGTCAGCTCCAGGCCGGGCGTGGCGCTGATCAAGGGCGCGTGGAAGGTCGAGCCGCCAAGGCCGTAGCCGATGAGGCCGACGCGGAGCGAACGGGGTACGGTCACGGCCGACCAGCGTACTTCAATCGCGCCAGACGATCTTCACGTCGAGGACGGGCGTGCCGTCGACGGCTTCGAGCGGCCCGACCCGCAGGCGCGTCCCGTCGACGGCCCGGATCGTGACGCGGTGCAGGCCCAGCGGGTTCGGCCGATCCGGCGATCGCGTGGCGAACACGCCGATCCGCGGCAGCGACGGGTCGTTGCGCGGATGCGTCTCGAGCACGCCGCGATCGGCGCGATCGAGCCACGTGATCAGCACGATGGCGTCGCCCGCGCGCAGGCCGGTCAGAGCGGGCGCGACCGCCGGATCGACCTCCAGCCACGCGTCGGGGGCGCCTTCGTCGCCCTGCCGCGGCGCGTCCTCGAGCGAGCGAAGCGTCGAGCGGATGACGCCGATCGGGGTGAGCGCGGGGATGGTCATGGATACGGCAGCCGCGACGTCGCCGCTGCCTAGGTCCGCCCGGTGAGACGGCGCGAGCCCTGCACCACACCGGCAGCGACGGTGAGGAGCTGCCGCGGGTCGACCGGCTTCGAGAGGTGCGCCTGGTAGCCGGCGTCGAGGGCCCTGGTGCGATCTTCGTTGCGGGCGAAGGCGGTGAGCGCGATCGCCGGCAGCACGTCGGCGCGATAGCGTTCACGGATCCGCCGGATCAGATCGTAGCCGTCCTGGTGGGGCAGCGCGATGTCGCTGATCACGAGGGCCGGCAGCGCCGTCTCGATGCATGCGATCGCGGCGTCGACGTCGGACGTGTCGGCCACCTCGGCGCCGGCGTCCTCGAGCATGCGCCGGATCAGGACGCGGGCGTCGAAGTCGTCCTCGACGACGAGGACGCGCACGCCGTGAAGGCTGGGCAGCGGCGCCGCGGGCGGCGGCTCCGACGGCGACGCCGTGCCGGCCGGGCCGCGCTGCCGCACCTGCCGCGGCAGCCGCACGACGAACGTCGAGCCGTGGTGATCGCCGGGGCTCGTCACGGTGATGCGGCCCTCGTGCGCTTCGACGAGATGACGGACGATCGCGAGCCCGAGCCCGAGGCCGCCATGCCCGCGCTTGGTGCCGGCGTGTTCCTGCCGGAACGGCTCGAACACGTGCGGCAGGAAGTCCTGCGAGATGCCGCGGCCCTGATCGGAGATCGACAGCTCCAGGTCCGCCTCGCTCTGCAGCAGCCGGACCAGCACCCGGCCGCCATCGGGCGAGAACTTGACCGCGTTGTCGAGCAGGTTCCACACCACCTGCTGGAAGCGGGCCGGATCCCACAACAGCGCCTCGCGATGGCCCTCGAGCGTGACGTCGACGGCGATGTCGCGGGCGCGCGCCGCCGGCTGGACGTTCTCGATCGCGGCAGCCACCTCCTCGGCCGGGTCGAACCACTGCCGCTCGATCTGGAGCTTGCCCGACGCCACCCGCGACACGTCGAGCAGGTCGGCGATCAGCTGGGCCTGGACGCGGGCGTTCCGCTCGATGGCGTTGACGCCCGAGACCACGTCCGCGTCACCGCCCGCGACGCGCTGCTTGAGCAGTTGCGACCAGCCGACGATCGCGTTGAGCGGGGTCCGCAGCTCGTGCGACAGCGCCGCCAGGAAGTCGTCCTTCACCTGGTTGGCGCGCTCGGCCTCGGCCCGCGCTGCCGTCTCGCTGGCGAGGAGCCGTTCGCGCTCGGCCTCGATCTCGCGCCGTTCGGTGACGTCGGTGGTGATGGCGAGGCGGATGCCGGGGCCGGAATGGATCGACACGCTCCAATCGAGCTCGACGTGCCGGCCGTCCGCGTGCAGCACCGGCAGGGTCCCGCGCCAGGCGCCGGTGGCGGCCAGGGCGGCGGTGATCTCCTCGACCCGGTGCTCCGTGCCGCCGGCGTTGAACGCCGAGATGTGCTTGCCGATGACGTTGGCGCGGTCGCGCCCGAACGTGGCGCACATCGCCGGGTTGACCTCGAGGAAGATCATGTCGTGGCTGAGCAGGGCGATGCCGTTCAGCGCCTGCTCGAACACCGCCTTGAACTTCGCTTCGCTCTCACGCAGCGCGTCCTCGGCGCGGCGGGCGCGGAGGAAGGCGTTGACGGTCGCGACGAGCACCGGCGGCTCGACCGGATGGGTGATGTAGCCGTCGGCGCCGGCGTCGAGGCCCTGCACCTTGTCGACGTCGTTGACGAAGGTCGCCGAGAGGTGGATCACCGGCGTGCGCGCCGTCAGCGGCGCGGCGCGCAGGCGGCGGCAGACTTCGAAGCCGTCGATGTCGGGCAGGTTGACGTCGAGCACGACCAGATCGAGCGGCTCGGCGGCGAGGCGCAGCGCGTCCTGGCCGGTGCCGGCCTCGAGCACGGTGAAGCCCTCGGCGCGGAGGATGCGCGCCGTCGAATACCGCGTCGGCGCGTTGTCGTCGACCACCAGGATCGAGGCGGGAGCATGCGTCGCCATCGTGGCTATCCGTTCGCGGCGGTGACGCCAGCGGTGCCGTCGCCGGTTTCGGCCATCGGCACGCGCACCGGCAGGGTGACCGAGAACCTGGAGCCCTGTCCGAGCGTGCTCTCGACCGCGACGTCGCCGCCGAGGAGGAGCGCCAGCTTGCGGCTGAGCGAGAGGCCGAGGCCGGTGCCCCGCAGCCGCTTCTGGATCGGCGCGTCGATTTGGACGAAATCGTTGAACAGCGAGCCGACGTGCTCGGCGGCGATGCCGATGCCGGTGTCGGCGACGGCGAACGTCACGCGATCGCCGTCGACCAGCGTGGCCGAGACGCGCACCTCGCCGCTCGGGGTGAACTTCAGCGCGTTGGAGATGAAATTGCGCAGGATCTGCGACAGCTTCTTGTCGTCCGTGAAGATGCGCGGGACGTCCTGCGGCTCCTCGAACACCAGCGACACGGAGTGGCTCTGCAGGATCGGCTTGAACATGCCGCGCAGCGCGGAGAACAGGTCCACCATGTCGAACCACGCCGGCGAGATGGTCACCCGGCCCGCTTCGACCTTGGCCAGGTCGAGCAGGTCGTTGACCATCTCGGTCAGCTCGCCGGCCGCCGCCTGGATGAAATGCACCTGCTTCTGCTGTTCGTCGGTCAGCGGCCCGTCGAGGCGGTCCTGGAGGATGCGGGTGATGCTCAGGATCGAGCTCAACGGCGTCCGGAACTCGTGGCTCATGTAGGACAGGAACCGGCTCTTCAGGTCGGAGGCGTCCCGCAGCCGGTGGGCATTGTCGTCGAGCTCGGCGTAGAGCGCCAGAACGCCCTGGTTGGTCTCGGCCAGCTCCGACGACAGCGCATCCACCTGCGCCTCGAGTCGCGCGATCTCCTGCTGCAGCTCTGCGACGGTCTCAGTCATGAGCAGCGCCTGCCTGCGGCCGGCAAACGACCACTATAGTCGCGTCATCGCGGCCGCGGCCGAAATCGCGCCACAGCACGCCGGCGACGATCGCCGGATGCCGCTGCGCGAGGCCCGGGTAGGTGTCCAGCCGCCAGCGGCTGCTGATGCCGTCGGAGTGCATCACCAGCATGCCGCGCGACGGCCAGTCGTAATCGAACGTCTGCACCTTGCGGAACTGCAGGCCGACGGTGCCGTTCTGGCTGGCGAGGCCGCGGCTCCGCTCGCCGCCGGCCAGCACGCCGGAGATGTTGCCGACGCCCGTGTAGTGCACGCCCGCGGCGTCGATGCGGGCCACCGCCAGCGCGGCTCCGCGGGTGCCGGACAAGGCGCGGTGCATCCGGTCGATCAGGACGCGCGGCTCCTCGAACGGCGCCGCGTCGAACACCGCGACCGCCTGCGTCGCGGCCTCGGCGGCGAGCGGTCCGTGCCCGAGGCCGTCGACGACGAGCACGGCGCAGTCGCCGTCGCGTTCCGCGATCCGCCAGGCATCGCCGCAGACCTGCTCGCGCGGCGCCGGGATCGACACGGCGGCGTACTCGTAACCGCCCGACGCCGATGCCGTGGCCGGCCTGGACGCTCCGGCGCCCGACGGCCGGCGCAGCCGCGACAGGATCACGGTGCCGCTGCCGGGCGTCGAGTGCACGTCGAACACGCTGGACAGCCGCCGCACCGCACCGAGCCCGTTGCCGGGCGTGCCGGCCGTCGAATAGCCATCCTGCAGGCAGCGCTGCACGTCGCTCATCCCCGGCCCGGCGTCGATGGACAGGATCTCCATGGTGCGGCCCGCGGGCAGATCGAGCGCCTGGATCCGCAATCGCCCGTCGCGCGCGTGCCGGGCGAGGTTCGTGGCCAGCTCGGTGACGACGATGGCCACCTCCCCCCGGGCCTTCTCGTCGAAGCCGATCGCCTCCGCCATCCGCGTGGCGACGCGGCGCGCCTCGCCGGCCTGGCTGGCCTCCGAGACCGGGATCGCGACCTGCGGCGTCAGCGTCACTTCCACCGGGTGACCGTCACGCGCGTGCCGCGGCCCGGCGCGGTCTCGATGTCGAACTCGTTCACGAGCCGCTTGGCGCCGGACAGGCCGAGGCCCATGCCCGTGCCCGACGTCCAGCCGTCGGTCATCGCCTGCTGCAGATCCGGGATGCCGGGTCCTTCGTCGATGAAGTGGAGGCGCAGGCCGCGGCGGGCCCCGTCGGCCAGCGTCTCCCAGCGCACCACGCCGCCCTTGCCGTAGATCACGGCGTTGCGGGCCAGCTCGCTGGCCGCGGTGACCATCTTGGTCTGGTCGACGAGGCCGAAGCCGAGCGCCTGGGTCAGGCGCCGCACCTGCTGGCGCGCGAGCACGATGTCGTGCTCGGTGCGCAGCGGCAGGACGTCAGTCGTCGAGGTCGACAATCGACGCTCCGGATTCCTCGACGCTGGCGCGCAGCCGCCGCATACCGCGCTCGACGTCGAGCGCCGTGTCGACGCCGGCCAGGCTGAGGCCGAGCTCGACGAGCGTGATGGCGACCGCCGGACGCATGCCGACGACCACCGTCCGCGCGTCGAGGATGCGCGACATGCGTGACAGGTTGGCGATCATGCGGCCGATGAACGAGTCGACCATCTCGAGCGCCGAGATGTCGATGAGCACGCCCTTGGCGCCGACGCGCTGCACGGCCGCGGTCAGGTCGTCCTGCAGCGTCAGCGCCAGCTGATCGTGCATGTCGACCTGGATGGTGACGAGCAGGTACTCGCCCATCCGCAGAATGGGGATGCGATCCATGAGGCGGCTACGCCGTCTTCGCCCGGGCGACCACCAGGCCGCTCCGCTTGAAGGCCAGCGCCAGCGCGTCGGCCAGCGTCGCCTTCGTGGTCACGCCTTCGAGGTCGACGCCGAGATGGACGATGGTCTGCGCGATCTGCGGCCGGATGCCGCTGATGATGCAGTCGGCGCCCATCAGGCGGATGGCGGTGACCGTCTTCAGCAGGTGTTGCGCCACCAGCGTGTCGACCGTGGGCACGCCCGTGATGTCGATGATCGCGAGCTCCGAGCCGGTTTCAACGATGCGTTGCAGCAGCGACTCCATCACGATCTGCGTGCGGTTGCTGTCCAGCGTGCCGATCATGGGCACGGCGAGCACGCCGTCCCACAGCTTGACCACCGGCGTCGACAGCTCGAGCAGCTCTTCCTGCTGGCGCGCGATGACTTCCTCGCGCGAGCGCTGGTAAGTGCTGGCCGTCCACTGGGCCAGGCCGTCGACGAGCGTGGAAACGGCCATGACCGCGCTCCACAGCAACGCCGGGTGCGACGCCAGGCGCTGTTGAAGTCCGGTGAACATGGGTTTCTTCAGCGCCAGCACGAAGTGGCTGGTTTCTCCGGCGCTCGCGCCTTGGGCGGCGCGTGCGGCCGACAGCGCCTCCAGCACGGCGTGGGTGCGCGCCCAGGCGGGTGCGTCGGTCTTCGAGGCTTCGGCACCTGCGCGGAGGTCGTCGTGCAGCGCGTTCAGCAGTGCCTCGGCTTCCGCCTTGGCCCCCGCGGCGCCGCCGGCGGAGCGGCCGGTGGTGGCGACTTCGGCCAGCCATTCGCGCAGGATCTGTTCTTGCTGCGCCGCGAGCAGGTCGACGACGGCGGTGTTCTCTGGGGTCATGTGGCGGTTTCCGTGGAGGCTCGGGGAGCATATCAGGGGCAGTGCGCGCACGTATCTTCAGACCCCGAGCAATTCCTCCAGCACGTCCGGCGCCGCTACCAGTTCAGCCGACGCGCCCTGCCGCACGATGCGGCCTTTTTCCATCACCACCGCCTGGTCCGTGTGCGCGAGCACCTTGCGCCAGTCGCGGTCGACGATCAAGGTGGCGATCCCGGTCGACCGGATGTCGGCGATCACGCGCCAGATCTCCATCACGATCAGCGGCGCCAGCCCCTCGGTCGCTTCGTCGAGGATCAGCAACCGCGGGTTGGTCATCAGCGCGCGGCCGATGGAGAGCATCTGCTGCTCGCCGCCGGAGAGCTGCTGTCCGCCGTGCGAAAGTCGCTCGGTCAGCCGGGGAAAAGTCGCCAGCACGCGCTCGTAGGTCC
>Ga0207683_10005248_pt1 | contig 11125 bp, 12 predicted proteins | sample KBSM73metaG_FD_184333 | JGI IMG/M metagenome (GOLD analysis project Ga0207683, IMG submission 184333) | Miscanthus rhizosphere microbial communities from Kellogg Biological Station, Michigan, USA - KBS M7-3 metaG (SPAdes) (version 2) | ecosystem: Host-associated > Plants > Roots > Rhizosphere >...
GGCGGTCTTCTTGCGGCGCAACAACACGCGCCTGCTGCCGTCGGTGTACAGCCGGACCCGGGTGAGCTCCCATCCGCGGTACTCGGCCTCGATCGACAGCCGGGTGGAAGCGCTGATCCGGGTCAGGTCGGGCGGCAGGCGCAGCGGGATCCATTCGTATTCGTCCGACAGGTCGTTATCCCAGCCCTCTGGCATCCGCCCGCGGTGCATCGCCGTCATGGTTGTCGCCTTTTCGCGCACGCGCTCATCGGTCGCGCACTCCCGCGCCTGCGATCACCTGCACACCCGCTCCCGAGCCGGACACCACATACAGGGTGCCAGATGCTTCGTCGAAGGCCAGGGAGTTGGGCTGCTGCACGGTCGGATAACGCACCTTCTCCGTTGGTATGCCGGTTGCCAGATCGTAACCAATCACGGTGTTGGACGCCGTCTGCGACACCCACGCCAGGCCCGACGAGCCGGCCAGCCCGTACGGCGCGTCGCGCACCGGGTACCGCTGGCGCAGGATCAGCGGCTCTGTGCCGAACACCAACAGCTCGTCGCCGCGCGTGTCGGCGACCAACACCCGGCCCGCCGAATCGGCCGCCATCGTGGTGGCTCCCTCTCCAGCCCGGAGCGCATGCTCGGCGTCTTTGCCGCTGGCCGAGATGGTGGTTATCGACGTCTGGCCGCGGTCCAGCACGACAGCCGTATTTCCTTGTGCGACAAGGGCATCGACCCGTGCGAAGATCTTCAGCGACGCGCCGACGGTTGACTCCGTGCTCAACGTGTAGACGGCGCCGTTGGCACTGCCGAGGACCAGCCTGCCGTCGGCACGCCAGGCGATCGCGGTGAAGTCGGTACCGGATTGACCCTCGATGTCGACCCGGCTGGAGGTGCCTGCGCGGATGTCGACGTTGAAGTAGCCACCGCGCGTCGACGCGTACACCCGGCCGTCGTTGTCACCTGTCAGCGCCGTCGCCGGGCTCGGCAGCGGTACCGGTCGCGCGGCGCCGGACGAGGGCACCACAGTGATTGCGGACCGGCCCCCGACACTCGGGCTGAGCACCGCCAACGATGCAGTTGCCGGGTCGAACACGGCAGCCTGGGCGTGGCCTGCCAGCGGTCGTACGATGCCCGCCGGTGTTCCGGTAACCGGGGGAGACGGTGCGGCCTGGGCGGGCACGATCGTCGGCGGCGGGGCGTCTGAAGAGTTCGCCGAGCAACCCGCCAATGCGGCCGTCACCAGCACAACAGCGCCGGCGCGAATTAGCTGAGCTGAGGTGTTCAGGCGGCTTGGCAACGGGTAGCTCTCGGTCGTGCAAATTGGATCTCGATCGAGAAGCGAGTGTCGGGAAAACCGCCATCACCAAATGGCCTCGTCCGCCCCGCTCGGCGGCATCGTCGGCGGTATGGTTCGGTCATGACCCTCGCCGCGAACAGGGATTTGGGTAACCAAGGGTTTGCAATTGAGGACATCACTACTGGTCTACACGCCAGCGGGTTCGGCCGAGTAGGCGATGGCCGCAGCTTCTCGTTCCACACTGAAAAGCAGATGCTCGTCGTGGAGATCTACCGCCCGCGAATCTCGGGGCCGGTCCCACAGGCCGAGGACATCGTGGCCGTTGCCAGCCGCAAGCTGACCGACATCGATCTCACCGATGAGCGCAGCGTGGCCGCGGCGGTCCGCGACGCGGTGGCCGCCGCGCAGCCGGTGTCACGCACAGCGCGCTGACAGCTGCCCCACGGTACGGTCGTCGGCGTGATTGAGGCGCCTGCGATGTCGTGGCTGCAAGTTGTCGTCCTTTCGGTGCTGCAGGGCCTGACCGAGTTCCTGCCCGTTTCGTCGTCGGGGCACCTGGCGATCGCCTCGCGCATCTTCTTCGACGATGACGCGGGCGCGTCGTTCACCGCGGTCACTCAGCTGGGCACCGAGCTGGCGGTGCTGCTGTACTTCGCCCGCGACATCGGCCGCATCCTCAAGGCCTGGTTCAACGGCCTTTTCGTCGCTGCACACCGCTCCCTCGACTACTGGATGGGCTGGTACGTCATCATCGGCACCATCCCGATCGGCGTGTTGGGTCTGCTGTTCAAGGACGAAATCCGTACTGGCGCACGGAATTTGTGGCTGATCGCGAGTGCGTTGATCATCTTCTCCGTCGTCATCGCGGCCGCCGAGTACTACGGCAAGCAGACCAGGCACGCCGAACAGCTGACGTGGAAAGACAGCATCATCGTCGGGCTGGCGCAGTGCCTTGCGCTGGTGCCCGGCGTATCGCGGTCGGGCGCAACGATCAGCGCGGGCTTGTTCCTCGGTCTCGACCGCGAACTGTCCGCGCGGTTCGGCTTCCTGCTTGCGATCCCCGCCGTGTTCGCGTCCGGGCTGTTCTCGCTGCCCGACGCGTTCCACCCCGTCGGCGAGGGGATGAGCGCCAGCGGCCCGCAACTGGCGGTGGCGACGGTGATCGCGTTCGTCATCGGATTCGCCGCGGTAGCGTGGTTCCTGCGCTTCTTGGTGAGCCACAGCATGTACTGGTTCGTCGGCTACCGGGTCGTGCTCGGTGCGGTGGTGATCGCCCTGCTCGCCACCGGGGTAGTGTCCGCGACATGACGGTCATCCTGCTGCGGCACGGCAGGTCGACCTCAAATACCGCGCACACGCTGGCAGGCCGCACCGACGGCGTCGACCTCGACGAAAAGGGCTGCGAACAGGCGCAGGCGGTCGTCGAGCGGCTGGCCGGGATGCCGATCCGTGCGATCGTGCGCTCGCCCCTTTTGCGCTGCAGGCGCACCGTCGAGCCGCTGGCCACCGCGCTCGGGCTGGATCCGGTGGTCGACGAGCGCATCTCCGAGGTCGACTACGGCAGCTGGACCGGTCGCAAGATCGGTGACCTGGTCAAAGAACCGCTCTGGGCGGTGGTGCAGCACCAGCCCAGCGCGGCCGTCTTCCCCGGCGGTGAAGGGCTGGCCCAGGTGCAATCTCGCGCGGTGGCGGCGGTCCGAGAGCACGACCGCAGGCTGGCCGAGCTGCACGAGGGGGACGCGCTGTGGCTGGCCTGCACGCACGGCGACGTGATCAAGGCCGTGGTGGCCGACGCGCTCGGCACGCACCTCGACAGCTTCCAACGCATCACCGCCGACCCGGCGTCGATGAGTGTGATCCGTTACACCGCGCTGCGTCCGTTCGTCATCCACGTCAACCACACTGGTGATGCGCTCACCGCCGGACTGCTGGCCAAGCCGCCGAAGGCCGACGAGAAGGCCGACAACAAGGACGGCGAAGTGCCGCCAGAAGACGCTGTGGTCGGTGGCTCGACCGATTGAGGGCCGGGCGTGGAATTACGGCCGACACGCCGATGCCGGTATTTTGGAGGGTGCCATGGCCCGCGCAATTCACGTCTTCCGCACACCCGACCGCTTCGTGGCCGGGACCGTTGGGCAGCCGGGAAACCGGACCTTCTATTTGCAGGCTGTGCACGACAAGCGCGTGATTTCGGTGGTCCTGGAGAAGCAGCAGGTTGCCGTGCTGGCCGAGCGGATAGCGGCGCTGCTGCTCGAGATCAACCGCCGCTTCGGCACACCCATCCCGCCCGAAACCGGCGACATCGACGACCTGAGTCCGTTGATCACACCGGTCGACGCCGAATTCCGCGTCGGGACCATGGGGCTGGGCTGGGATTCGGAGGCCCAGACGGTCGTCGTCGAACTGCTCGCGGTATCTGAAACCGAGTTCGACGCCTCGGTCGTGCTCGACGATGCCGAGGAAGGGCCCGACGCGGTGCGGGTGTTCCTGACGCCCGAATCGGCACGCCAGTTCGCCACCCGCTCCAACCGCGTCATTTCGGCCGGCCGCCCGCCGTGCCCGTTGTGCGACGAGCCGCTCGACCCGGAGGGCCACATCTGCGTGCGCACCAACGGCTACCGTCGCGGCGCCCTTGCCGGGTCCGACGATGACGCCGATTCCTAGCGGCGGGCCAGACCCGGATGCCCTCGATGAGGTGTGCCTACGCGGCGAGTTGACCGTCATCGGACGAATCCGCTCAGCGAGCAACGCCACTTTCCTGTGCGAGGCGCATCTCGGTGAGCGCCAAGCCCATTGCGTCTACAAGCCGATCGCCGGCGAGGCGCCGCTGTGGGATTTCCCCCATGGCACGCTTGCCGGTCGGGAACTGAGCGCCTACCTCGTCTCTGATGCGCTCGGCTGGAACATCGTGCCCTACACCATCATTCGCGACGGGCCCGCCGGCCGCGGCATGCTGCAGCAGTGGGTGGATCAGCCGGGGTCGAGTCTTGGCGAGGTCGGCGACGAGCCCGCGTCCGGGCCCGACCTGGTCGACCTGCTGCCCGCGGGGCACATTCCGCCGGGCTATCTACCGGTGCTGCAGGCCTACGACTACGCCGGCGACGAAGTCACCCTTGTGCACGCCGACGACATTCGGCTGCGCCGCATGGCCGTTTTCGACGTGCTGATCAACAACGCCGACCGTAAAGGCGGCCACATCCTGTGCGGTGTCGACGGGCAGGTGTACGGCGTCGACCACGGGGTGAGCCTGCACGTCGAGGACAAGCTGCGCACCGTGCTGTGGGGCTGGTCCGGAAAACCGGTCGATGACGAGACTCTGGAGACGGTCGCCCGGCTGCGCGATCAGTTGCGTGGTGAGCTCGGCGATCAGCTGTGTGCGCACATCACTAGTCGCGAGGTGGATGCGCTACACGCCAGAACCGTTGCGCTGCTGAACAATCCGGTGATGCCCATACCGGATCGGCGCCGACCTATCCCGTGGCCGGCGTTCTGATGGGTCTGACCGATGTGGCGCTGGCCGCCGAGGTGGCGACGGACGCCGGAGAACTGCTGCTCGCGGTGCGCGAGGAACTTGGCTTCGACGACCCGTACGACCTCGGCGACGCGGGCGATAAGCGGGCCAACGTCCTGATTCTCGATCGGCTGCAACGCGACCGGCCAGGCGACGCGGTGCTGTCCGAGGAGGCCGTCGACGACCTGTCGCGGGTGCACGCCGACCGGGTGTGGATCGTCGACCCCGTGGACGGCACCCGCGAGTTCTCCTGGCCGGGGCGAACCGACTGGGCGGTGCACGTCGCGCTGTGGCAGCGCTTCGGAGCCGCAGGCGCGGCGACATTTCACACCCGCGGCGACGACGGAGGCATCACCGACGCCGCGGTCGCGCTGCCGGCGCGTGGCGAGGTGTACCGCACCGATACCGTCACCGCCCCGCCGCCGCGCCGCGAGGGTCCTATCCGCATCACCGCCAGCGCCAGCAGGCCGCCCGCGGTGCTGTGGCGACTGCGGGATCGAATGGACATCCAGATGGTGCGGATCGGGTCGGCGGGCGCCAAGGCGATGGCCGTGGTGCGCGGCGACGTCGATGCCTACGTGCACGCCGGCGGCCAGTGGGAGTGGGACTCCGCCGCACCTGCAGGGGTGGTCCAGGCCGCGGGGCTGCATGCATCACGGCTCGACGGCTCCCCGCTGATCTACAACCGACGCGACCCCTACCTGCCCGACTTCCTGATGTGTCGCGCTGAGCTGGCCGATGTCCTGCTCGATGGCATCTGGTCGACGTATCGGGACCGCTGATCGGGAATGGATCGCCGCTCGGCGTTGTAGCTCACGTTCGAAGCAACACACCATCGGGAGGCCGCCCTGACCGAACACCTTAGAGTCGACGCTATGCAATCGTGGCCGGCTCCGGACGTCCCGGCGCTGCCGGGACGCGGCCCACAGCTGCGGCTTTACGACAGTGCCGACCGCCAGGTCCGCCCGGTCACCACGGGTGAGACAGCCACCATGTACGTCTGCGGCATCACCCCGTACGACGCCACCCACCTGGGGCATGCCGCCACCTACCTGGCGTTCGACCTGGTGTACCGGGTCTGGCTGGACGTCGGGCACAAGGTCCACTACGTGCAGAACATCACGGATGTCGACGATCCGCTGTTCGAGCGGGCCCAGCGCGACGGCGTCGACTGGCGTGAGCTGGCCACCCGCGAGACGGATCTGTTCCGCGAAGACATGGCGGCGCTCCGGGTGCTGCCGCCGCACGACTATGTGGCGGCCACCGAGGCCATTGGTGAGGTCGTCGAGCTGGTGGAGAAGATGCTGGCCTCCGGTGCGGCCTACGTCGTCGACGACCCCGACTACCCGGACGTGTACTTCCGCACCGACGCCACGCAGCAGTTCGGCTACGAGTCCGGCTACGACCGCGACACCATGTTGCGCCTGTTCACCGAGCGTGGCGGCGACCCCGACCGCTCAGGCAAGAGCGACGAGCTGGACGCGTTGATGTGGCGCGCGGAGCGCCCCGGCGAGCCCAGCTGGCCGTCGCCGTTCGGCCCCGGCCGCCCCGGTTGGCACGTCGAATGCGCAGCCATTGCGCTCAGCCGCATCGGCACAGGTCTGGACATCCAGGGCGGCGGCAGCGACCTGATCTTCCCGCACCACGAGTTCTCCGCCGCGCACGCCGAATCCGTAACGGGGGAGCGGCGATTCGCCCGCCATTACGTTCACGCCGGGATGATCGGCTGGGACGGGCACAAGATGAGCAAGAGCCGCGGCAACCTCGTCCTGGTGTCGCGGCTGCGGGCCGAGGGTGTCGAACCGGCAGCCATCCGGCTCGGACTGCTCGCCGGGCACTATCGCGCCGACCGGTCGTGGAGCGATCAGGTGCTCGACGAGGCGAACACGCGGCTTGAGCGATGGCGAGCGGCAACGACGCTACCCGCGGCACCCGATGCGACCGACGTGGTGGCCCGGGTGCGCCAGTACCTGGCAGACGATCTCGACACGCCGAAAGCGCTTGCCGCACTCGATGGTTGGACCACCGACGCGCTCGAGTACGGCGGCCACGACACCGAAGCAGGTCGGACTGTGGCGACCGCCGTCGACGCACTGCTCGGCGTCCAGTTGTAGCGATGACCCTCGCGCTCACCGTTTTTCAAGGTCGTGTGGGCGATCACAATGATCGCGGTTTCGCCGGCGCGTCGGCGATCGGGGCGGAATGGCAACGCTGGCTCGGTCTGACCGCGGCCACCGTCGGCACGCCGGAGGCTCCGCTGAACACCGGTTGGCGCGCGGAACTCATCGCGGCCACGCCGACTCTCGGGGAAATGTCACACCGGTACGACGCCATCTACAGCGCCGGCCAGACACCGGTGTCCGCGTTGACGCGCTGTGCCGTAGCCCTGGCCACCTTGCCCGTGGTGGCCCGGTATCACCCGGATGCGCTCGTGGTGTGGTTCGACGCCCACGGCGACCTCAATACGCCCGAGTCGACCACGACCGACTATCTCGGCGGCCTGGCGTTATCCGGCCCGGTAGGTATGTGGGAGTCGGGGCTGGGGTCGGGAATCGCCGCGGCCAACGTGGTGCTCGGCGGGGCGCGGGAGTTGGATCCCTTCGAACGCCGTCTCATCGACGAGGGCGTGGTGCGACACGTTCCGGTCGGCCCGAACATGCTGGAGGACCTCGACACGGCGGTGGGGGACCGTCCGGTGTACTTCCATCTCGACTGCGATGTTCTCGAACCCGGCCTGGTGCCCACCGACTATCGCGTGCCGAACGGACTGAGTCTCGATGAATTGTCCGGTGTAGCAAGCCGATTAGCGGAAAACGCTGTCGTTGGTGTCGAAGTCGCCGAGTTCGAGGGCAGCTGGTCCGACACCGGCGCGCCGGGAGACCCCGGCCCATTGCTGACCGCACTCTCTCCACTCGTGGGCGGCTGACGCTCAATCGGCCCGCCGCCGCGTCGGGTGGAGTACGTTTCGGCCATGGGTTCTGTGAACGGAAAAGTCGCCCTGATCACCGGCGGCGCCAACGGTGTTGGAGCGGAAGTTGCTCGGCGCCTGCACGACAAGGGCGCCAGGGTGGTGCTGACCGACCTCGACGAGGTGCTGCTCAAGGAGGTGGCGACGCGACTCGGTGAGGATCGCGTGCTCGCGGCCGTGGCCGATGTGCGCGACCTTTCTGCGATGCAGAACGCCGTCGACAAGGGCATCGAGAGGTTCGGCGGGATCGACATCGTCGTGGCCAACGCCGGGATCGGAACCTACGGTTCGGTGCTGCAAGTCGATCCGGAGGCGTTCCGGACACTGATCGACGTAAATGTGGTCGGTGTTTTTCACACTGTGCGGGCCACTCTGCCGTCGGTGATCGATCGGCAGGGCTATGTGCTAATCGTGTCGTCGGGCGCCGCCTATCTCGCCTTTCCGGGTCTGGCGCCTTACAACGCTTCGAAGGCTGGTGTCGAGCATTTCGCAAATGCGCTGCGGTTGGAGGTTGCGCACCTAGGCGTCGATGTCGGATCGGCCCACATGTCCTGGATCGACACACCCCTCGTCCGTGAATCGAAAGCCGATCTTTCGACGGTGCGTGAAATGCTGGCGAGCCTGCCCGGGCCGCTGGCCAAGACCACATCGGTCGAAAAGTGCGGCGACGCATTCGTCAAAGGCATCGAGGCTCGCAAGCGCCGCATCAACTGTCCGGGGTGGGTCGAAGTCCTCCGGTGGATACGCCCGCTGCTGGCGACGCGGATGGTCGAGGCACAGGCTGTGAAGACCGCTAGCGAATTGCTACCGAAAATGGACGCCGAGGTCGCCGCGCTCGGTCGCTCGATGAGCGCCCGCACCGAGGTGCTGGAAAAGCATTGATCCGCCGCATCGGAGTAGTCGTAGCAGTACTGGCGCTGATCGCCGGGTGCAGCACCAAGGGCTCGGAAGAGACACCGAAGTCGTCAGCGCCGCCGAGTCCGGCGGCAGTGACTCCCGACCAGGCCCGCGCGATCGCCAAGGAGGCCTATATCTATGGCTTCCCGATCGTCGACAACTACCGGGTCCAGTACGCGTATTTCGTGAACAACGAGGACCCGGAGTACAAGGGCAGCTGGAACGAAATCCACAACACCGCAAGGGTTTACACGCCCGAGGACAAGGCGATCCAGACCCCGAACTCGGACACGCCGTACTCCGCGGTCGGTGCCGACCTGCGGACCGAGCCGCTGGTGCTGACCGTGCCGCCCATCGAGCAGGATCGCTACTATTCGCTGCAGTTCGTCGATGCCTATACCTACAACATGGCCTACGTGGGCAGCCGTACCACGGGCAACGGCGGCGGAAAATATCTTCTCGCCGGGCCGAATTGGAAGGGGGACAAGCCCGAAGGCATCAACGAGGTCATCCGCTCCGACACCGACCTGGCATTCGTGCTGTACCGCACCCAGCTGTTCGGCCCGTCCGACATCGACACCGTCAAGAAGATCCAGGCTGGTTATCAAGTCCAGCCGTTGTCGGTCTTTCTGAACCAGCCGCCACCGGCGCCCGCAGCGCCGATCGACTTCGTGCCGCCGCTGACCCCGGACCAGCAGAAGACCTCGCCGCAGTTCTTCGAGATCCTCAACTTCGCGTTGCGCTTCGCGCCGCCGCTGCCGTCCGAGAAGGATTTGCGTGCACGGTTCGCCACCATTGGCATCGGTCCCGACGGAGACTTCGACGCCGACAAGCTGAGCCCAGAGATGCGAAAAGCGATCGAGGGCGGGATGGCCGACGCGTGGGCCGACTTCAACACCCTCAAGAAGGACAAGGTCGACGCGGGCCAGGTGGGCTCGGCGCAGTTCTTCGGCACCGCCGAGGATCTGAAGGGCAACTACCTGTACCGGATGGCGGGCGCAGTGCTCGGCATCTACGGCAACACCGCGGCGGAGGCGCTGTACCCGAGCGCCACGACCGACTCCGCGGGTGCGCCGCTGACCGGTGCGAACAACTACACCTTTCACTTCGCGAAAGATCAGCTGCCGCCTGTCAACGCGTTCTGGTCGCTGACCATGTACGAACTGCCGCAGAGCCTGCTGGTGGCCAACTCGATGAACCGTTATCTCATCAATTCGCCGATGTTGCCCAGCCTGGTGCCCGACCCCGACGGCGGCTACACGTTCTATATCCAGAACGAGTCGCCGGGCATCGACAAGGAGTCCAACTGGCTGCCCGCGCCGAAGGGTCCGTTCTTCGTGGTCCTGCGGCTGTACTGGCCCAAACCCGATGCGCTCAACGGCACGTGGAAGGCACCGCAGGCGGTCAAGGTCTAACCCCGAAAGCCTGGGCCGCGCCGGCGTAGATAGCGCTCGAACTCCGCCGCCAATGCATCGCCGTCGATCTTGCCGAGCGCATCGTTCATGTCGACCTCGGCGTCACCGCGCTCCTCGAGCGACTGGACGTACTCGGCGATCTCGTCGTCCTCGGCCGTCATCTCGCTCACTGCCTGCTCCCACTCTTCGGCCTGGATGGGCAGGTCGGCAAGCGGTACCTCGATATCGAGCACGTCCTCGACACGACGCAACAGCGCCACCGTCGCCTTGGGGTTCGGCGGCTGCGACACGTAGTGCGGAACGGCCGCCCAGAATGTCACCGCAGGGATACCCGCCTGAACGCAGGCGTCCTGAAACACCCCGGCGATGCCAGTCGGGCCTTCGTAGCGGGTTTCCTCCAGGCCGAACGCCTTCGCCGAGTCAGGGGAGTAGGCCGCTCCCGAGACCGGGACCGGCCGGGTGTGCGGGGTGTCGGCCAGCAGCGCGCCGAGGATGACGACGGTGTGCACGTTGAGTTTGTCGGCGATCGCCAGCAGTTCGGCGCAGAACGTGCGCCACCGCATGTTCGGCTCCACGCCGTGCATCAACACGATGTCGCGGTCGGAGCCGGGCGGGCGGCAGTGTGAGATCCGCATCGACGGCCACACCAGCTCCCGGGTGACGCCGTCGACCTGCCTGATCACCGGCCTGTTCACCTGATAGTCGTAATAGGCCTCGTCGTCGATCTCCACGATCGGCTCGGCCTCCCAGATCGCATCCAGGTGCTCGAGCGCGTCGCTGGCCGCATCGCCTGCGTCGTTCCAGCCTTCGAAGGCGGCGACGACGATCGTGTCGTTCAGTTTGGGCATGTCAGGACCGGCTGGCGATGAGCCGCTTGCGCGAAGAGCATCGGACCGGGGCCCGCTCTCATCCGACGGGGTCACCAGGCCAGCGTAAGCCCTGTGTGGCGGCTAGGAGCGCCATCGCCACACAGGCCCGTTTTGCGAAGATGAGCGCTCGCGCGAAGAACCGAATTGATAGAGCGACTACCCTGTCGATGTGACTGTTGTGAA
>Ga0207683_10005250_pt1 | contig 11122 bp, 6 predicted proteins | sample KBSM73metaG_FD_184333 | JGI IMG/M metagenome (GOLD analysis project Ga0207683, IMG submission 184333) | Miscanthus rhizosphere microbial communities from Kellogg Biological Station, Michigan, USA - KBS M7-3 metaG (SPAdes) (version 2) | ecosystem: Host-associated > Plants > Roots > Rhizosphere >...
GTCTATACCGGCGACCACCCGATCATGAACTGGAGCCCATGGATCCAGGGCAACGTGCTCGGCCTCAACGCCGCGGGCAATCCGGCCCAGAGCTACGGCTGGGCCGTCCGTGTCGAAGGCGACGGCAACGTGATCGGCGCGCCTCAGGGTGTCGCCTACGCGCCGGCCCTCGGCAACGTCATCAGCTTCATGGATACCGGCGGCGTCCTGGTTAACGGCACCAATGACAGCGTGCGCGCCAACCTGAGCAGCTTCAACGGCGTGGCCAACGACGGCAGCGCGCCGGACATCGAGCTCGGTCCTGTCGGCAACGCGCAGCAGAAGTCTCCCGTCATCGATACGCTGAGCCTGCCGCAGGCGCTGCCGCCCGGCTCGGCGCAGCCGGCCACGATCGCAGCGCACCTCGACAGCGTCGCCAACGCGAGCTTCCGCATCGACGTCTATTACGCTGCCACCTGTTCGCCCGCCGGGCGCGGCCACGCGGAATACTATCTCGGCACGCAGGTCGTGACGACGGACGGCGCCGGCAAGGCTGCGTTCAACCTGCAGGTGACGTTGCCGGACTCGCCGCCGACATCCGCGCTGAGCCTGACCGCGACGAATGCCCTCAACGGAAATTCATCGGCGATGGGCGCCTGTTTCATGGTCGCAAACGGCGGCAACGACACGATCTTCAAAAACGGTTTCCAGCAGTAGTCGTTCGTTGCACGCGGCGTGAAACGCCACCGGAAGCCCGACTCCAACGTCTCTCGCAACCGCGAGAGGGCAGGGCGTAACCAAGGCCTTCTCGCCGTGGTCGACGAGACGAGTCGCTAGTCAACGACATCGGCGATCCACGCGCCGTCGCGGACGAAGAGGATGCCGTCTCTGGCGACGGCGCGCACTCGCTCGAGCGTGAAACGTCCCTTCTCGGCGTCGCCCGCATAGAGCACGAAGTCCGCGCGGCTGCCGACCTGCAGTGATCCTGCGCGCGGGTCGCGAAGAACACGGGCCGCAGTGGCGGTCGCCGCCACGAGCGCTTCGCGGGGCTGAGCGCCGAACGAACGCCAAGCCTCGAGCTCCCACCAGATCGCGCCGGAGTGGAAGTGATCGGCCGATCCTGCATCGGTTCCCGTCGCCATCGGCGCTCGCGTTGCGAGGAGTTCACGGAATTTCGTTTCGAGTGTCGCACGGATGCGCCGGCTGTTGACCACGTAGCCGTCCTTCTTCAGCGCTTCCTTCGCAGTCAACCCGACGAACGCTTTTTCTGCGGGCGTCATGAATTCGTAGTTGGACGGCGCATCGATCAGGCTCGGGTCGCGGTCGAAGGCCTCGATCCGGAAGGCATAGCCGATCGTCGGTACCAGGGTCACGTCCGGCAACGTCTTCAAACCGTCGAGCAACTCTCGCGGATAGTGCTTCGCCGGAGTCGTGTCGATGTCGTCGATCGTGTCGACGCCGGCCGTGATCAATGCGGTCATTTCGTGCGCGCTGCCGATCGGACCCATGATCCTGATTCCGGTACTCCGCGCGGTCGCGATCAGCGCCGGCAGCTCGCCGGGGCCGAACTTGCCGGCGTCGTACAGTGAGATCCACTTGAATCCGGCCTCGGCGGCCCGTTGCACTTTTTCAGCGGCGTCTTGCGCATTCCTGACGCCGATGAAATTCGGCGTTTCGGCATCGGGCTGGCCGCCGGCCATTTCCGGCCCGGAGAACTCCACGCGCGGCAGCGGGGAACACGGGTTCGCGCCATCCTTGCGGATCAGAGCCGCGCCCTGCGGACTCGTCATATGGGAGCGCCCGCTCGTCACTCCCGAGCGTAGCAACTGGCGGCCGCTGATTTGCCAGTTGCGCGCCGGCGGCGATGACCCATCGTGCGGCAACCCTCCCGGCACGCCGAAATGAAGATGCAGATCGATCAGGCCCGGAAGCAGCGTCTGTCCTTTCCCGTCGATCACGCGTACTTGCGCGGACGGACTCGTCGTCCCGCCCGGTGCGATCGAGGCGACGCGGCCATCCTCGAACAGGACGTCGCTCACTCCGGCGGATCCGGTCGGAGTCCAGAGCCGGGCACTTTGGACGAGGATCGGCGAACGGTCGCATTCGGCCTGCGCGCCGGCGTTGACCGGCGCGAAGACGACGGTCCCTCCGAGCAGAACAAAACCAAGCCATCGCGCGAGCGCGACGCCACGCATCGTCAATCCACGTCGTTTCATCGACGGCCCCAGCGGAGAAGGGAGCCCACGCAACAGGCTCTACCTTCAGCCTATCGTTCGTTCTCGAATTGCGCTAGCGACGACATGACGGTTTCGGCGCTTCGTCGTGCGTGGCGTTCGGCTCAGCGAATCATGATCTGGCAGATCATCAGAACGAGAATCTGTCGACCCGAAATTTTACTTTTCCCGCTTGCGGGAGAGAGTCTGCCCCGGACTCGATCCGGGGTCGCGCGCAGGTGCGGGTGAGGGTGGTTCAAACGCGAAGAGCTTGTCAGTGTCGAAGGTCCCGTGCATTTCAAGGGTGGTATTCGTCCATGCCGATGTCGAAGACTGCCTCTTGTGGACGCAGGTTGCCGTCGAAGTCGTAGAGTGGGCCGCCCTCCGACGTGCCGGTGTTGCGGCACGCCGAATTGGCGGCGATATGGCCGTCGACGGCCAGCGAAGGGTCGGCAGAAATATTTCCGCCGGCGACAATGTCGGACATCAGGTTCACGTCGGCGGCCGTAACGAGATTCACCGCGGCTTCGTTACGGTACAGGGCAGTCGGGTTGCTCGTGTCCTTCCACAGATCGTTGTTCTGCACGACGCGCGGATCGGCCGCCGCATCGAGTTCGGCGATATCGAAACTCTGCGCGCAGGTGCCGGGCAGGACGATGTTGTTGCGGACGATGCCGCGCGCACCGGGCGGCGCCTGCGCGGACAGGTCGAACGCGATGCCGAAGCTCGTGCATGCGCCAACGACTCCGCCGGCGAACAGATCGTTGGAATGCAAGTCGATCTCGTTCGAGCTGTTGCCGACCAGCACTTCGACGGCTGCGCTGCTCGATGGCGTCGACGGGCAAGACACACCGACGATACCCGAGATGCGGTTGTTCTGGACGCGTGCGTGGGAATTGTCGGACAGCAGACCGGTGCCGGTCGACGTCCCGCAACCGGACTCGACGACGTTTTCATCGATGAATGCGTCCGTATCGCCGAGCGAAATGCCTGTGGAATTTACACCTTGCTTGCCGCTGATCAGCAGGTTGTCCTGTATCAGCGCGCAGGCACCGTCGTCGCAGCGGACTCCGGTCGACGCCGCAATGGTACCGGCGGATGAGCCGGAGATTTCCGCATTGCCGAGTATCGTGCAACGGCTGGAGATACCACTGCCTTCGTCCTTGCCGCACAGGATGCCAGTCGCCGATACGTTGGCCGGAGCGCCGACGTTGCCGACGACGCGGACATTGCTGTCGATCCGCGGGTGGCAATCTCCGCTCGCGCGGATGCCCTCGAGGTGCGCGACATTCGACGTCGTGCTCGCGGATATCTGGGCGTTGTCGACGATCCACGGCGACGCTCCGGCGCACGCGTCCGCCAGGATGCCGACCGAACTCTGCAGACCGCCGCCGCCCAGGATCTGGTTGCGGCGGATGACCGTTCCTTGCGCATCGCCGGCAATGCGGATCGCCGCCGCGTCGGCAGTGCTGGTTGCGCTTGCACACACGGCGTTCTGGTCGATGACGGCGCCTGGCGATGATTCGAGCCGGATGCCGTCGGAATCGATTCCGCTGCCAGACACGGTGCGCGCGCGAATCGAGCGATTGGCGCCCGTGCAGCTCGCGTTGCAACGCCCGGATGCATCCGTGCTGGCGCAGTTCATGCGCACGACAGGTGCCGAATTCAGCGAGCGCACGCCTGCCGCCAATGCCGCGCCGTTGCCGCCGGTAATCACATTGGCGTCGATCGTCGGTGTCGCCGCCTTGCCGCCGTCGTCGATCACATTGATGCCGAACGAGGTAGTACCGTTGCCGCCGCTGATCGTGTTGTTGGAGATCATTGCACCGGTGCTGCCCTTGACCGTGATGGCCGCATTCGTCGCGGCAGCGGCCTGTGCGCTGATCGCGAAACCGTCGAGGATCGTCGGGTCGACAATTGTGGCGTCGAACGAAACGCCGAGTGCGTCCTGGGCGGCAATCTCGGTGACGCAGCTGGCATTGCGCGGCCAAGTGGCGCCGGAGGACTGGTATCCGCCGTACACGTGAACGCCATTTTTCATCACGACTGCTTCGGGGTAGACGAGCTTGTTCAAACAAAAGGTGTCGGCGGCGACGCAGACGATGTTCGGCCCGATCGTCGCCGCGTGGCCAATGGCGGCATTGATGGTACGCAACGGGGACGTGGCTGTGCCAAGACCGGTGACGTCGCTGCCGGTCGGCGCGACGTGCACGCAGCCGCAGCCGTCCTCGTCGATCGCGCCGTCGCAGTCGTTGTCGATGCCGTCGCAGATCTCGGCAGACGGAGAGCCCGGCGTGCAGGCGGCAGGCGCGCCGCCGCTGCAGGCTGCAACACTTTGCTGGCATGCGCCGCGGCCGCAGGTGACCGTGCCGAGGCCGTTGTCGGCATTGCCATCGCAGTTGTCGTCGCGCCCATTGCAGCTTTCCGCTGCCGGCTTGATCTGTCCCGTGCAGGGACCGAACTGCCCGTCGACGCAATATTGCGTGCCGGCAGAACATGCGCCGACGCCGGCCGTCCCGCCGGCACCGCCGTAACACGTACGCGTCTGGTTGCCCGTGCAGTTGTTGCCGTCGAATCCGTCGCGAAAGACGATGTCGGTGCTGCTGGCAAGTCCGGCGAACAGCGGCGGTGATGCCAGCCGGCGCTTCAAGACTCCGGCCCAGAAATTGTCGTTGCCGCTATCGGACGTCGCGAATGCCGGCGAAGCCATGCCGGCCACCAGAGCGATGCCGATGCATCCCTTGCGGACGAGACGTGTCAGACGAGGAAAATCCATGCAACCCCCTGCGTTGTAGCTACTGCTGCGTTGACGAGACTCCCGACCGAGTGAAAACGTCGACCCGGCCGACGACGCGGCACCAAACGTCAACGCGGTGACGCTATTCGACCGCCTGAGTCGGGGAACGCCGAAACCGGGCGTTTTGCGACAAGCGAATCCCTCCAATAGGCCGGGCGTCCCGGGTTCAGTTCCAATTCCATCATGCGGCCTAGAATGGTCGCGTTGCAGTTTGCTTGCATGCCGCTTGCGTAGCCAGGCGAACCCGGAAGTACTGGATCGGCCCGAACACGGGCCGACTGCGCTTCCGAATGACGTCCGGTGCCCGTATCGGATTGCTGCAGTCATCACCTCGCGGGCGAGACAGCGTCAGGAGAACATTCGTGAGGAAGACCAAATCGCGCCGCACCGGCAACGCAACCCGGAAACCAGAGCGCGACGAGCGCGGCAATGCCGGTGAACTCCACCAGAAGTCTGCTGGCAATCATGCGGTGCTGACGACGAACCAGGGCGTCCCGGTCTCCGACAACCAGAATTCTTTGCGCAGCAGCCCGCGTGGCCCGACGCTGCTCGAAGACTTCGTGCTGCGCGAGAAAATCACCCACTTCGATCACGAACGCATTCCGGAACGCGTCGTGCACGCACGCGGCTCCGCGGCGCACGGCTTCTTCGAGCTGACGAAGTCGCTGAAGCAATACACGACTGCCCGCGTGCTGACCGAGGTCGGCGCGCGCACCGAAGTGTTCACGCGTTTCTCGACCGTCGCCGGCGGCGCCGGCTCGGTCGACACGCCACGCGACGTGCGTGGCTTCGCGGTCAAGCTGTATACGAAGGAAGGCAACTGGGATCTGGTAGGCAACAACATCCCGGTCTTCTTCATTCAGGACGCGATGAAGTTTCCTGACCTCGTGCACGCGGTGAAGATGGAACCGGACCGCGGTTTTCCGCAGGCCGCGACCGCACACGACACGTTCTGGGATTTCATCTCGCTGACACCCGAATCGATGCACATGGTCATGTGGATCATGTCGGACCGCACTTTGCCGCGCTCGCTGCGCATGATGGAAGGTTTTGGCGTTCACAGCTTCCGCCTGCTCGATGCCGCCGGCGAATCGACCTTCGTCAAGTTTCACTGGCGCCCGAAACTCGGGATCCAGTCGACGATCTGGGACGAAACGGTGAAGATCACCGGCGCCGATCACGACTTCCACCGGCGCGACCTGTTCGATTCGATCCAGGCGGGCGCTTATCCCGAGTGGGAATTCGCGGTGCAACTTTTCACCCAGGAGCAAGCCGACAAGTTTCCTTTCGACCATCTGGACGCGACCAAGCTCATTCCCGAGGAACTGGTGCCACTGCAGGTGATCGGCCGCATGGTGCTCGATCGCTGGCCGGACAACTTCTTCGCGGAAACAGAGCAGGTCGCATTCTGTCCCTCGCACCTGCCGCCTGGGATCGATTTTTCGAACGACCCGCTGCTGCAGGGACGGCTGTTCTCCTATCTGGACACGCAGCTGTCGCGGCTCGGCTCGGCAAACTTCCACCAGCTTCCGGTCAATGCGCCCAAGTGCCCGTTCGCGAACCAGCAGCGCGACGCGCACATGCAGATGGAACGTCCGAAGGGCAGGGTCGCATACGAGCCGAACTCGCTGTCAGGCGATTCGCCGCGTGAATCGGTCGCCGGGTTTCGCAGCGCGGCGATTCTCGCCCAGCGCGGCGAGGCCAGGCTCGACAAGGGACGCATCCGCGCCGAGAGCTTCGCTGACCACTACAGCCAGGCGCGCATGTTCTTCCGCAGCCAGACGCCGTACGAACAGGCGCACATCGCGTCGGCGCTGGTGTTCGAGCTGTCCAAGGTCGAGCAGGCGCACGTTGTCGCGGCGATGGTCGGTCACTTCAGGAACATCGACGCGAAACTCGGCGAGCGCGTCGCCGGCGGACTCGGCCTGAAACAACTGCCGCCGGCGCCTCAGCCGGCGAAGCCGATCCGCAATCTGCCGCTCTCTCCCGCGCTGCAGACGATCGGCAAGATGAAAGACACGCTCGAAGGGCGCGCCGTCGGCATCCTCGTGTCCGACGGTTCCGACGGCGCGCGCATCAAGGCGATCGCCAAGGCCGTGAAAGACGCCGGCGCAAGCGTGAAGATCGTCGCGCCGAAGGTCGGCGGCGTGAAGCTGGCCGGCGGGGCGACGCTGGCTGCCGACGGCCAACTTGCCGGTACGCCATCGGTGTTGTTCGACGCCGTCGCTATCGTGCTCTCGGCCGAAGCCGCGGGAAAACTCGCCGGTGAAGCGGCCGCCGTCGATTTCGTTCGTGACGCGTACGGCCATCTCAAGGCGATTGCGGTCGACGCAGGAGGTCGCGCGCTGCTCAAGGCATGCGCGATCAGCGCGGACGCGGGCGTCATCGACGCCGCGGACGGCAAGCGCTTCATCGCCGCGGCGAAGACACGGCAGTGGGATCGCGAACCGAAAGTGCGCACGCTGAGCTGAGACAAAAAAATAGAGTCAGGCCTGTTTCCAACCTTCGGAAATGCCTGACTCCATCTCTCGCGCAGCACAACCAAGACTCATCGCGCATCAAATCGGCATGTGTCCAGCGTGACAGGCAGGATCAACCCGAGCAGTCCATTGCTCGGGGTGCCCTCCGTGTGACGTTCATGGCCCGCCGGTAAACGTTATGTCCGACTCGGCGAGGGCCGATTCGCCATCGGCGAATGAGGCTTTCAAATAGATCATCTGGAAGCCCATCACGAGACCGGAGGGGATGATTTCCTCGCCGGTGCCCATGAAGCCTGTAACGCTATCGGTCCAGGTCAGGGTGGCCGGCAGCGACGCGCTGCCCATGAAGGTGGGCAGGGCGCCGCCGATGGACGTTCCATCCGTGGGCGTGAAAATTGTCACGGTGCCGTTGCTGAATCCGTTCATGAAGATCAGGTCTGAGGCCGTGGCGTGGCCGCCGACGATGGCGTTTGCCAGGAACACAACGCCCAAGTAATGAACCATGCGCCGAATCGACATGGCAATTTCCTCCTGCCAGGCATCGCACCTGCTGCTGGATCGCAAAATCGTACGCCGTTTGCGGCCTGGACGAAAGAATCCACGGCACGCGTGTTCAAGGGGTGCTCCGTCTACTTCTTGCCGTAAAGGCGCTGACAGCTGTCGCACCAGAACGTGCGGCGGTTGCGCTCGCCGAGGTACGCGCGCGTGAGTTTTGTGCCGTCGCGCACGCAAGTGCCCTTGTTGTGCACGAGCCAGTGCTTGCGCAGGACGAAGCGCTTCTTCCACTCGAGGAAATCGAAGCTGTATTGGCGCGCCTCGCGCACGAGGTCGCGCAGTTTCTGCGGCGGCAGGGCGCCGACCGTGCTGCGCGGGTGTACGCGAACGCGGAACAGCACTTCGTTCTTGATGATGTTGCCGACGCCGGCAAAGATGCCCTGGTCCAGCAGCGCGTCGCAGACGAGCGTGTGTGGTTGCGCGCGCAGCCGGCGTAGCGCCAGGCGCGAATCCCACGCATCGGACATTACGTCGCAGCGCCAGTCGTAGAGTTCGTCGAGCGGCTCGTCGAGATAGCGCACTGAGCATGAGTAGAAGTTCAGCTCGCCGCGGGCGAATTTCAGGTGCAGACGCGGCTCGCGATCGGGCCGTGCCTCGTCGATGCGGTAGCTGCCGAACATCAGCAGGTGGATGCGTACCGTCACGGCCGGTGTTTCGATCAGGAACTGCTTGCCGAAGCTGCGCAGCGAAACGACGCGCTGCCCGACCAGACGCGTCTTGTCTATCTTGCTGTTGCCGCTCGCCGCGCGAATGATCTTGCCGGAGAACTTCGCGGCTTGCTCGCGCAGTATGACGATCGATGGGCCTTCGGGCATGATTACGCTGCCTGCGTGTGCCCGGGCTGCGTGGCGCGAGCCGATGGATTTTCAGCGAAGCGGGCAGTCTGGCCGGGCGTCACCCGCGCGGCCTGCCCGGAACGGAAGTCTCTCTTTGTTGGTTCGATCACTGCCGGTCCTGCTGACGAATCTGCAACCAGCCGGGCAGCCCTTCAAAGTGTGTGCTGCCTCAGCGGTTGCGATGACGATGTCGCGAACGCGTTGAATTTCGACTGAATTGCCGGCGCATCGGAGACGCAAAAAGGGGGCGACGGCATGTGTGGTCTGGTCAACGGCATGCCTGGGGCCTCCGACCAGACAGGAGAAAAATTTGATTTTCGAGGATACTGTGTCGGCTCGATCGACCTCCCAGACCACAGGACCCACCATGGACAGACGCCGCTTCTTCACCGCCGCCGGTGCCGGCGCCGCGATGGCCGGGCTCGCTGGCGAGCAGGTGTTCGGGCAGCCGCGCGCCGCAGCGGCGGGCGCGCATTTCGACGCCGACACGATCAAGGCGATTCGCGACCGCATCCGCCCGGTCGGTGCCGACGAATATGCCGCGCGCCGCGAACAGGCGCGCCGGCTCATGAAGGACAACGCGATCGACGCGATCTTCGTCGAGGGCGGGACGACGCTCGCCTACTACACCGGCTTGTCGTGGTGGCTCAGCGAACGTCTGTTCGCGATGGTTTTGCCGCAGCGCGGCGAACCGTTCTTCGTCGCGCCGAAATTCGAGGAAGGGCGCGCACGGGAGAAACTGGGCGACGCGAAGATCTACACGTGGGAAGAACACGAAAAGCCGATCGAGCGGATTCGCCAGGGCATGCAGGACCGCGGCTTGCTCAACGCGACGCTCGGCATCGAGGAAACCACGCGCTACTACGCTATCGAGCAGTTGCAGAAGAGCCTGTCGACGCTGACTCTGCGCAGCGCGATGCCGGTCACTGCCGGTTGCCGCAGCGTCAAGTCCGCGCACGAAGTCGAACTCATGCAGGTGGCAAACGACATCACGGCGCAGGTCTATCGCCAGGTGCAGAAGCAGTTGCGCGAAGGAATGGGTGAAAAGGAACTCGGCACGATGATCAGTGCCCTGTATGGCGAGTTCGGCGTCCAGGGCGACGCTCTAGTGCTGTTCGGCGAAGCTTCGGCCTATCCGCACGGTTTGACGCGCGATGTTGCACTGAAATCCGGCGACAGCGTGCTGATCGACGGCGGCTGCGAAGTCGAAGGCTACGGTTCGGACATCACGCGCACGATGGTGTTCGGCGAACCGAGCGCGAAGATGAAGAGCGTATGGGAGATCGTGCGCGGTGCGCAGGACGCCGGTCTGAAGGCCGCACGGCCCGGCGTGCCGGCCGAGCGCGTCGATGCCGCGGCGCGCGCCTACATCGCCGATCATGGTTATGGCCCGGGCTACAAGTACTTCACGCACCGGCTCGGCCACGGCATCGGAATGGATGGCCACGAATGGTTCTATCTCGTCGGCGGCAACACCCGGCCGCTGGCACCCGGCAACATGTTCAGCAATGAACCGGGCATCTACATCATCGGTGAATTCGGCATTCGCCTCGAAGACGAAATGCTGATCACCGCCGATGGCGCCCGCCTGCTACTGCCGCAGGCAAAGAGCCTGAAGGAGATTTTCTAGCTCCAGGACAAAATCAGTCCTCGTCGACCCGACGGCCGGTGCGATAGGCGGCTTGAAATTCGGCCCCGTACAGCCGATTTCACGGCCGGATGTGGCATGCTGGCAGCATTCGCCGTGCCCGGATTCGCCGCACGCGAATCTCAGGGGGTAAGGCATGGGTGATCGAGCAACTCCAGCACCGCAAGGTGTACGAAACGTCCTGCGCGCTCACCGGGCGTCAGCCGGTCGGCCAATCTCGCCGGTGACGCCTGCCTCGTGAGCCAGCTCCTTGTCGAACTCAAGCGTCGCAACGTCATCCGCATGGCGGGGCTGTACCTCGTCGGCGCGTGGCTGATCGTGCAGGTGGCCGGCACCCTGTTGCCGGTGTTCGAGGCGCCGACGTGGGTCATGAAGACGCTGGTTGGTGTCCTGGTGCTCGGCTTCGTGGCAGCGCTGGTGTTTGCCTGGGTGTTCGAGCTGACTCCGGACGGCATCAAGCGCGATGCCGAGGTCAAGCCCGAGGAATCGATCGCGCCGCAGACCGCGCGGCGAATGGATCGCACGATCATCGTCGCGCTGGCTGTTGCACTTGTATACTTCGGTTTCGACAAGTTCGTGCTGGCGCCACGGCGCACGGCAATGGGGCCGGAGTC
>Ga0207683_10005251_pt1 | contig 11120 bp, 10 predicted proteins | sample KBSM73metaG_FD_184333 | JGI IMG/M metagenome (GOLD analysis project Ga0207683, IMG submission 184333) | Miscanthus rhizosphere microbial communities from Kellogg Biological Station, Michigan, USA - KBS M7-3 metaG (SPAdes) (version 2) | ecosystem: Host-associated > Plants > Roots > Rhizosphere >...
TCGGTGCAACTCGGCACCAGCACGATGTCCGCGCCCATTTCCACCTGGCGCCGCGCGATCAGCGGGAACTCGCTGTCGTAGCAGATCGAAATGCCGATGCGGCCGAGTTCGGTATCGAACACGCGCACCTCATCTGCCGCCTCGATCAGCCACTGTTCGCTCTCGAAGCGCGTCATCTGCAGCTTTTCCTGAAACTCGCTGCGGCCGTCCGGATGGAACAGGTACGAACGGTTGTGATAGACGTCGCCGCCGATTCGTGCCGGAAAGGTGCCGGCGCAGATGGTCAACTTGTGCTTGCGGGCTTGCGCGCCGAACAGAGCGAGGAACTTCGGCAACAAGTCCTGCAGCGAGGCAAGCTGGCCAGGCAGCGAGCCGTGGATCTCCGGCGGGAACAGCGAGGCCAGTTCCATGCTGAAGTATTCGGGAAACACGAGCAGGCGCGCGCCGTTGCGCGCAGCGTCCTCGACCCAGCGCCCGATCTTGGTTTCGTAGGTCGCCCAATCGCCGATAAACTCGATCGGATATTGCGCCGCGGCGATGCGGAACGGGCCGCTCATCGCGCACCCTCGCCGGGCGCAGGCGCCGCCAGCGCCTTGGTCCAGAAGCGCATGGTCTTGGCCGTCGGCTCGTCCTCGCCGACATCCTTCCAGGCGTACTGCGTCTGCAATTCCGGATGCTCGGTGTAGCCGAAGCGTTGCCAGATCGCGTTCAGCGGCGTGTAGTCGCTCGGGCACAGCGGATGATCGGGCGCGCGGCGCACGCCGCAAAACGTGCACAGTTCGATGCCGGGCAGTTCCGAAGCGTGCTGTTCGCGGGCCCGGAACAGGTGTTTGTAGATGCCGCGGCCGCGATAGGCGCGACGCAATACCGATTCGCCGCAATAGAAAACCTTGCCGACGTCGTAGCCGTTTTCGAGGAACGGGCGCTGGAATTCCGGGGTCTCGTCCGCCATCGGCAGGCCGGTCGATGCGCCAATGAGTTGCGCGCCGTCGTAGACCAGCACGGCGAGGCTGCGCGAGGATTTCACGTAGGTCTGCAGGTACTTGCGCTCGTAGTCCTCGTCGCCGTCGTACAGATACGGAAACTCGCGAAAAACCTCGATGCGCAAGCGCGCCAGATCATCGACGTAGGGCGTGATGCCGGCGCCAGTGACGCGCTTGAAAATGAAGGTGTTGGAAGCTGTCATCTGGATATGTCGAATCAGCCCGATAGGAATCACCTCTCCCGCTGGCGGGAGAGGTCGCCGCGCACTGCGCGGCGGGTGAGGGTGGCGGTCGGGAGCAAATAACTCAAGCTCGTGCGCCACCCTGATCCGGCTCGACTCGCGCCATCCTGGCGCTCGCCCTCCGGGTCAGCTCCGCTGTTCGCTTCGGCATCCTGCCTTCGCAGTCGGCCACGTTCTCCCGCCAGCGGAGAAGAAAAATCTTCTTCGCGAACGCTTTTCAGCTCACCTGCGTAATCCAGTCCTGCAGGTTGTAGTAGTTCGTGATGCGCGCGACCTTGCCGTCGCGCACGTCGAAGAAGGCGCCCGCAGGCAAAACATATTTTTGCCCGTGCGCGGGCGGCAAACCCGGATCGCTCGCGAGATATTGACCATTGACGACGAACTCGGCCGCGGCGCGAGTGCCGTCGGCGTTCGCGAACACGACCATGTCGGTCAGGTGTTCCTTGTAGGCGCCATTCATGCGCTGCATGAATGCACGGAAGGCGACCTTGCCGACTTCGCGACCGCCCTGATTGACGTCGTGGATCACGTCATCGGCCAGCAAGCCTTCGAAGGTCTGCATGTCGCCGGCGTTGAACGCGGCGTAGTACTTCGTGATGAGGTCGATCGTGGCTTGCTGCGGCATGTCGTCGGTCCGTGCGAAGAGAAGTCGTCACCTTTTCCCGCCAGCGGGAGAAGGGTTGGCAGCACCAACAAATGGGTTGGCTGTGGCGCGATTCAAGCCATGGCGCCGCCGGGAAACCTAGAACGCGTCTCCGCCGGAGGATACGGCCTTTTCCAGGCTGTCGCCGAGCGGACCGATCTCGTCGATCAGCCGGTCCAGTTCGGCGGGCGTGATCAGTTCGTACGGACGGTTCTCGCACAGATGCAGGTAAGGCGAGCCGTCGAGGTCGCTCACGGCCAGATAGCCGAGGCGCTGCTCCCAGTTGAAGCGCAGGCAGCGCTTGGCGTCCATCCCGGTCAGCGGGCCGATCGGCGTCGAAACGCGCAGGTAGCGGCGTCCGTCTTCGCCTTCGAGTTCGGCCAGATGCATTCCCTGGTGGCGGGCACCGCCTTCAGTCGGCATGTCGAAGCTGATCAGGTACGGATCGTTGATGCGCACCGGGAAACGGGCGTTGATATGCGAGCGGACTTCTTCAAAGGTTTGCACGGGCTTCTCCAGATCAGCGCAGCGCTATGCTAACGTGCCGGGCGCATGAAGCAAGCCCTCGGCGAAAAACCGGAGTATGCCGCAATCCGCCGGGTGATCGCGGCCATCCCTCGCGGCAGAGTCACCAGTTACGGCGAAATCGCTACGCGCGCCGGGCTGCCGGGTCGCGCGCGCCTTGTTGGCCGCGTGCTCGGAGATGCCGGCGCCGGGGCGAAGTTGCCATGGCACCGCGTCCTGCGATCGAGCGGACAATTTGCATTTGCGCCGGGCAGCCGCGGATTTCGCGAGCAGCGCGCACGCTTGCTCGAAGAAGGCGTCGCCGTCGTCGCCGGGCGAGTCGACCTCGCGCGCTTCGGCTGGCAGCGCAACCTCGATGCGGAATTGTGGGGCATGCGCTGAGCGTGACCGGCATCACGATTCCCCAAAAGGCGTCGCGCCTCGATTTGCACCGGCCGTCAGCGGGTTCGCGCCAATCGTCAGCGCGCAGTTGAGTCCTCACGAAGCCTGCACTGCTCAGTGCGGCAGACTCCAAAATTGCTGGTCGGGCGTGGCCGCTTCGGTCCGTTCATAAGCACGGCCGTGACCGACTGCGTGGGGCGCACTGTTCGCTTTCGGGACGAGGCGGCGTTGGCTTCCTTAAAAGGCGGTTCGCCGCCACGGTCGGCGGCGACAGGAATGGATCAGGCAGGGGAGTGCTGCAACATGATGCGTGTCGGTGCGGTCTTGTCGGGCGCCTTCGGGTCCCGTGCACTTGCGATAGCGATACTTCTTGCCGCGCCGCTGCCGGTCGCGGCGCAGAGTCACTTTCCTGATCCGATGTTCCACGACGGCATGGAAGGGGCGAACGCAGGGCCCTTCAACGATGCCGACGCCGCGCGCTTTCTCGCGCAGGCGACCTTCGGGCCGACCGATGCCGACATAGCCGATGTTCGCGCGCGCGGCTATCAGGGATGGCTGGACCGGCAGATGGACCCCATACAAACACCTGTATCGTCGCAGCTGACCTACTACAACTGGGTGGCAAATCCGATAGCGCTGGGCGGTCTAGGCGAGAACACCGGCTACAGCAATATCATCGAAGCCTGGCTCCTCGGCGCGCTCGGCGGCCCGGATCCCCAGTTCCCGGCCAATGCCGCGAAGAATCACACGGACCAGTTGCGCCAGCGCGTCGCATTCGCGCTGAGCGAGATTTTCGTCATCTCCGACCAGAACACATTGATCGATCAGCATCCCGACGGGCAGGCTTACTTCTACGACATCCTCAGCAACAACGCGTTCGGCAGTTTCCGCACGCTGCTCGAGCAGGTGACGTTGAGCCCGGCGATGGGTGTCTATCTCAACATGCAGGGCAATCCACGCGCGAAACTGTCGCAGAACCTGCATCCGGACGAAAACTACGCGCGCGAGATCAATCAGCTTTTCAGCATCGGGCTGGTCGTTCTGAAGCAGGACGGGACACCTTTCCTGGCAAGCGGCAAGCCGGTTCCGACCTACGACCAGTCGGCCGTGACCAATTTCGCGCATGTTTTCACCGGCTGGAACTGGGCCGATTGCACCAGCGGCAACTTTTCCGGGTGCGGCTACCACGGATCGGATTTCGTCTTGCCGATGGTGTCGTTTTCAGAGCACCACGATAACGGCAGCGATCTGACCAACGACATCGTCAGCAAACAATTGCTGAACTATCCACCGCCCAACTATGAGGTCAATCCTGATCTGCACGCCGCGGTCAACGGGGGCCTGCTGGTTGCGGGCGGCACGCCGGCGTCGGATCTCGCGTTCGCGCTCGACAACATCTTCAACCATCCGAATGTCGGCCCATTCATCGGCACGCAACTGATCCAGCGACTGGTCACGAGCAACCCGAGTCCGGAATACGTCAGGCGTGTCAGCAACGTGTTCAACAACAACGGCAGCAATCAACGTGGAGACCTCAAAGCCGTCATCCGCGCGATCCTGCTCGACCCCGAAGCGCGCTACGGGCAGTTCCGGGACCCCGAAGTCTTCGGCAAGTTGCGCGAACCATTGCTGCGCATCACCCACTTCTGGCGCGCGATGGGAGCTCGCCACCAATGCGGGACCGCAAACCCGTTGTACGCGAACGGAGACTACGCGAACGCACCGTATCGCTACGCCGGCTACAACCTGGCCTACGGCACCAACGATACGATCTACGGAAACGGCGTCGGCCAAGCGCCACTGAAGGCCGATACCGTGTTCAATTTCTTCAAGCCCGGTTACGTGCCGGGCGGTGAGATGGCTGCTGTCGGCTTGCTGGGACCGGAGTTCCAGATCAACACGGATACATTGATCAGCAACTCGACCAACGCGATTTTCCATTTCTACGGTCCGCTCTACGACTTCAGCGATGCGCCGGTCTGCAGCGGCTACGGGCCGCCGGGCGAGGTTGCAGTCGATCGTTCTTCCGACATTGCATTCCTCACGGCCAACGGCAACGCGGCGCTGATCGACCGCTACAACACGCTGTTCATGTCCGGACAGATGTCGCCGTTCATGCGGCAAACGCTGCTGACCTACCTGACATCACTTGGCGGAACCAGCAAGCAGCGTGTCAATACGCTGCTCATGCTGGTCCTGACCTCACCCGAATACATGATTCAGAAATAGGGACCGGCCATGAGACCTGATCGCCGCAAGTTCATCCGCCAGACGCTGGGCGCCGCGCTCGGCGGAGCCAGCGTCTATTCCGCTCTCGGCAATCTGCAATTGCTGCAGGCCGCGATGCGCGCGTCGAACTATTCGTTCGGCGACTACAAGGCGCTGGTGTGTGTATTTCTATACGGCGGCAACGACGGGTTCAATACCGTGGTGCCGTACACGCAAGCGGCGTTCAACAGCTTCTACGGTGGCGGCGGCGTGCTCAAGCCGGTGCGCCCACAACTGGCGCTCAGCGGCGCTGCCGATCTTGGCTATTCGACGCTGCACCCGCTCAACGCGACTGCCACTTCAGGCGACGGCATCCGGTACGCGCTGCACCCGTCGATGCCGGAACTGGCGGCCCTGTTCAACCAGGCCAATAGCCCGCTCGCCATCATGGCGAACGTCGGCACGCTGGTCGGGCCGGTGACCCAGAATCAATACCTGCACACGCATCCGGATCTGCCGCCGCAGCTGTATTCGCATTCCGACCAAGCGGCCTACTGGCAATCCTCGCCGCCAAGCAACACGCCTGTAACGGGTTGGGGTGGGCGCATCTGCGACATGGTCATGAACGCGAACTCATCACCGGTGCCGATGCTGATGTCGCTGTCGGGACAGGATGCCTTCGTGCGTGGATCGGACATCGACGGCTACATCATGAATGCGCAGGATCCGCTGCAAGTCGGATTTCCGGGAACGCTCAAGCCGACTTTCAACGCACTGTACGCGGATGGAACCCAGGCGAACGTGCTCGAGCGCACCTACGCCGCGACGATGAATCACGCCTCGTCAACCGCGCAGACAGTCATCAATACGCTGGCGCCAGGGCGCCCCGCTTATCCGGCGCCCCAACAGTTCGACAACTTCTTCACCGGCGCCACGGGATTCAATCTCGACAGCCAGCTTCAGACCGTCGCGCAGATGATCTGGGCCGCTGTGACGACGCCGGTCTCCGGATTGCATCGCCAGGTCTTCTTCGTGAACGCCGGCGGCTACGATACGCACAGCGACGAACTCAACCAGCACACGACATTGCTGCCGATACTTTCGCGCGCGCTGGCGAGCTTTTACAACGCTCTCAACGGCGTCAATATCTCGACGCCGGGTGGACCAAGCACGCTTGCCAGCGTGGCCACGGCCTTCACCGCGTCGGACTTCGGCCGCTCGATGACGACGAACAATGGCGGCACCGATCACGGCTGGGGTTCGCATCACTTCGTTCTCGGCGGCGCAGTGCAGGGCGGGATGTTCTATGGAAACGGCTGCGGTTTCAGCGGCGCCAGTTCGAACTATGGGCTGGTCATGCCGAGCCTGGTGAATCCGACGCCTTCCAGTTACGGCGTCGCGTCGCCGAATCTCAATGATCCCGGCGACGGCAATGGCCGCATCATTCCGACAACATCGGTCGACCAGTACGCGGCTACGCTGGCGCATTGGTTCGGCCTGAGCAACAGCGACATCAGCCTGGTCTTCCCGAATCTCGGCAACTTCTCCGCCTCGTCAAGCTATGATCCGGCACTTGGGTACATGAAGTTCCTCGGCGCGGCCTGACGACGGACGGCAACACAAACGATGAATCCGCACTGCGGTTCGGGCGCTCGCGTGGCCGGCGCAACGCTGGTGGCGCTGGCGTCGATGCTGGCCACGTTCAATGTTTGCGCGAAGCAATGGTATGTACAGTCCGGCGGCGCGCAGGTCGCGTTCTCGCCGCAATTCCTGACGATCCAGGCGGGTGATACCGTCACGTTCCTGAATCTCGGCGGTTTCCACAATGTCGTTGCCGACAATGGCTCGTTCCGTTGCGCACACGGATGCGACGGCGATGGCCTGGGCGGGAGCGGGAACCCGACCGACTCGCTCTGGTTTGCCACGGTGGCGTTTCCGGATGCGGGCACCGTCGGCTATTTCTGCGAGCCCCATGGCTCGCCCGGCAGCGGCATGTACGGGACGATCGAAGTCCTTGCGGCACAGCCGCCGGCGCCGGTCGATCCGGCCCCGAGCGGTAGCGCAAGGATCGATGCCTTGCTTGCCTTCGTTCTCGGCCTCGTTGCGCTGCTGCGGTTGCGCCGGATCGCGGGCAAGGGTGCGAACACGTCAACGTCCGCTGTGTGATCGACGACGCCAACCCAGTCCGGCGCCCAAAATCAGCAAGATGCCGAGCAGCAAATAGAGGGCCACGCCACCGTTTGGGACATTGTCGATTGCCGTCTGTGGCGGGGGAGGCGTCGGCGGCGCCGGCTGCACCGTGATCGTTCCGAACATGCCCTGTCCTGGCACGCCGTGAACTTCGCAGTAGTAGCCGACCGTGCCGGGAGACTCCAGGGTGACCGTTGCGCTCCATAGCACGGAATCCGGGTCGCCACCGCTGCCGCCGCAACTTTTCGCGCAGCGAAACGAGCCGTCGTCAGCGGCGACATTGTGGAAACCGCCTCGGTTGATGAACGTGACCGTGTCGCCGGCAACAACCGTGAGCGCCGCAGGCGAAAACGCAAACTGCGCGCCACCGACATCGACAGTCCAGTTTGCCGCATTGGCATTGGCCGCGACGAGAGCGAACGCTGCCACGGCAAGTTGCCCGCAGAGGACAAAGCCACGACAACGCGCAAATCCAATCATTGATATCCCCTGTTGGACGTAACCCCGCGCCAGCTCAAGCATACAGCCCAAGCATCCAGCATGATCGCTTGCGGATCAATGGACCGCATCATGCTTGCATCACCGCTGCGCAAGTATCGGCCACCGCTGGCTCCGGCGAGCGCATTTCACGTCGACGTGCGCAGGCAGGACCGAATCGGGCATCATTCGCCCCAGTATCCATTAAAGGCCGAACACGATCATGCCGAATCTGCCGCGCGTCACCGCATCGTTGCTGGTTGCGAACGTGCTGATCTACCTCCTCCAGCAGAGCGGCAGCGGCGACAGTCTGCTGGTGAATTTTGCCTTGTGGCCTCTCGGGCCCGGCCATGTCGAGCAGCTTGGTCCCGGGAGCGTGGTGAGGATCGCGTTCGAACCGTGGCAAGCCATTACGTACAGCTTCCTGCACGGCAGCACGACGCACATCCTGTTCAACATGCTCGCGCTGTGGATGTTCGGAGGCCCGGTCGAGAACGTGCTCGGCGAACGGCGCTTCGTGATTTTCTACTTTGCCTGCGTGCTCGGCGCGGCGTGCGCCCAGCTTGCTGTCATGTACCTGTTTCAGCCTGGGCATTTCTATCCCACGGTCGGCGCATCCGGCGGCGTGTTCGGGCTGCTGCTCGCGTTCGCGATGTTCTATCCGCATGCGAAACTGGCACTGATGTTCGTGCCGATCCCCGTGCCGGCGCCGATTTTCGTCGCGGGTTACGTGATCATCGAGCTGATTCTCGGCGTGACCGGCACGCAGGCCGGCGTGGCGCACTTTGCCCACCTCGGTGGCGCGCTGGTCGGTTTCGTGCTGATCCGTTACTGGCGGCAGCGCGCATCGCCGCGGCGCTGACCTCATTGCCGATAGATCGTGCCGTTCTTCATCACGAAGGCTACGTGCTGTAATGCGCTGATATCGGCGAGTGGTTCGCCCGGCACGGCGACGATATCGGCATAGTAGCCTGCGGCCAGCCGGCCGATGTCCTTGTCCCAGCCGAGCAGCACCGCGCCGTTCACCGTGCCGGCCTGGATCGCGGCGAGTGGCGTCATGCCATTCTGCACCAACAGCACGAATTCGCGCGCCTGCGTGCCGTGCGGGAACGGGCCGACGTCCGAGCCGAGTGCGATCGGAACTTTCGCCACGAGTTGCCGTTTGAATTGATCGACATGGTAGGCCTGGATCGCCCGATAGCGCGCGCCGGCTTCGGGCGTGGCCGCGTGGCCGGCGAAATATTCCAGAACGGCAAACGTCGGCACGGCAAAGATATTGCGCTCGCGCATCAGCTTCATCGTCGCTTCGTCAAGCTGATAGGCGTGATCGATGGACGCGACGCCGGCGCGCGCCGCCATGCCGGCCCCGGGCTCGCCGGTCGCATGCACGGCGACCTTTCGGCCGAGGCGCGCGGTTTCGCGCACGGCGGCGCGCAGTTCGTCTTCACTGAACTGGATCGGCGTCGAGAACTCGCCGTTCGCGATGCGGTCCTTGCCGGTTTCATAGATCTTGGCGAAATCGGCGCCAAGCTTTGCTTGCGCGCGGATTACCGTGACGAGTTCGTCGATATTGTTGGCGTAAGTTGCGTTCGGCTGCGCGTGCTCGTCCGGGTTGTAATTGTTGGCATCCTCGTGACCGCCGAGAATGTCGATCGCATTGCCACTGATGCGCAGGCGCGGACCCGGAATCGCGCCGCGGTTGATCGCATCGCGTACCGCGGTGTCCGCCGCGCCCGCGCCTTCGGTGCCCATGTCGCGTTCGGCCGTGAAGCCGGCGAGCAGGTCCTCGCGTGCCGCCAGCGTTGCCCGGATCGTGCGCTCCGGCACCGATTCATTGAAGGTCTGCTCGGCTTCGCCGCCGGGATGGAGGAACAGATGCACGTGCGCATCGATCAGACCGGGCAGCAGTGTCGTATCGCCGAGATCGATGACGCGAGCATCGGCCGGATGCTCGACTTTCGACCCGACCGCCGCAATGCGCTCGCCACGCACGAGCACTTCGCCCGGAGTCAACAGCTTGCCGGTATCGACCTCGAGCAGACGCGCGGCGTGCAGCACTATCGGCGTTGCAGGATCGACCGGTAGACCCAGCGCGCCGGTGCATGACACGACCATCGCCAAACCCAGGCTATAGCCGGCAAAGCGTGACGGGTCTATCGGCATAGCCGTCTCCATCGTACGAAAAGTGGACGGCGTACTTTATCAGCCTTGAGACAGGGCCGAGATGCGCGGGCGCAGGTCAGCAGTGAGAGAATTTCTTCCCTTCTCCCCGCATGCGGGGAGAAGGTGCCGAAGGCGGATGAGGGGAAGCCTGCCAATGTTGTGTGACAACAAGTGCGGCCCTTACCCCAGACGTTCCCCCGTCGATGTAGCCGATGGGGACAGAGAGGTCGAAGGCCTGCCTGTGTTGCGCCCCCAAATCTCGCCAAGCTACTCAGCGCATCGACAGAAAATCCGCGCTGCAGACGAAGCGCACGGCATCCAGGCGTAACAGCGCGCGCGGCAGCGATTGACACAGGCCGTCGAGTTCGATGGCAATCGCTTCGATCTCGGCAGCGCCGACGGCGGGATTGACCTTCGCCAGCGCGGTCAGGCGTTCATGCTCGGCGCCGAGGTCGCGCTGCGCGGCGTCGATCGCGCGGGCGATTTCCGCATCCGCCTGCGCACGGGCAATTTCCTCGCAACCCTTGAGCATCGGCGGCACGATTTTGGTGAGGAATTTGCGATAACGCGGCGCGTCGGCCGGGCGCAGCACGGCGCGCTGCACGACAGCCGGGCTGACCGAGTAATCCGCGCGCTCGCGCAGGCGCGAGTCGACCGCGACACGCAGCGGCAGCGGGGGCAGGAAGCGATCGGCCGCCAGCGCAGACGGCGCGTTGGCGTCGAGCACGAACAATGTCTCGAGCAGAACGCTGCGCGGCGGCAGGCCATCGTCGACGAGGAACGCCGCGTTGCCGAGTTCTCCGTCGAGCAGCAGTTCGAGCGCGCCCGTGACCATCGGATGATCGGCGCCGAGAAACGGCAGGTCTTCCCGCGTGAGCGCGACGGCCCGGTCGAAGGTAACCATTTGCTTGCCGTCGCGAAGTCCGGGAAAGCCGTCGGTGCTGATGTATTCGGGATCGAGAAGGTGGGTGCGCGCGCCCTGGTCTTCGCTTTCGACGCCGAATTGCTCGAACAGGCGCAATACGAAATCGTCGCCCGCGTGGTCGGCGTCGACCGCGGCGAGCGCGCGATAGAGCAGCTGCAGGCGCGCCTCGCGCTGATTCGCAAGTTCCAGCAGACGGTCGCGCCCGTCGTGGATCAGCGCCGAGAGCTGCGCGTGCGTGGCCTGGGTCTCGGCGACCAGCGAGTCGATCTCCGCGTCGGATTCGTCGGCTCCGCGCGCATGTTCGACCGCCGTGCGTTGCAGGCGTTCGCCGTAGCGCCGGTACAGTTCGCGGCCATCGGCTGGACTGCTGCGAAACGCATCGA
>Ga0207683_10005252_pt1 | contig 11120 bp, 9 predicted proteins | sample KBSM73metaG_FD_184333 | JGI IMG/M metagenome (GOLD analysis project Ga0207683, IMG submission 184333) | Miscanthus rhizosphere microbial communities from Kellogg Biological Station, Michigan, USA - KBS M7-3 metaG (SPAdes) (version 2) | ecosystem: Host-associated > Plants > Roots > Rhizosphere >...
CCGCAAGCTCTACGCCGAGACGGGGATGTTCACCTACGACCCCGGCTTTACCTCGACCGCAAGCTGCAAGAGCGCCATCACCTACATCGACGGCGAGGCCGGCATCCTGCTCCATCGCGGCTATCCGATCGGCCAGCTGGCCGAGAATTCGACCTTCATGGAGGTCTCTTACCTGCTGCTCCACGGCGAGCTTCCCAACAAACGGGAGCTCGACGAGTTCGCTTACACGATCAGCCGCCACACCATGGTTCACGAGCAGCTGGCGACCTTCTTCCGCGGGTTCAGGCGCGATGCCCACCCCATGGCCGTGCTTTGCGGCGTCGTCGGCGCGCTGTCCTCTTTCTACCACGACAGCACCGACATCACCGATCCCGAGCAGCGCATGATCGCCTCGCACCGGCTGATCGCGAAGATGCCGACGCTGGTCGCGATGGCCTTCAAATACACGATCGGCCAGCCGTTCATGTATCCCGACAACAGCCTCAGCTACACCGGCAACTTCCTGCGGATGACGTTCGGCGTTCCGGCCGAGCCCTATCATGTGAATCCGATCATCGAGAATGCGATGCGCCGCATCTTCATTCTCCATGCGGACCACGAGCAGAACGCATCGACGTCGACGGTCAGGTTGGCGAGCTCGTCGGGCGCCAACCCGTTTGCCTGCATCGCTGCGGGAATCGCCTGCCTGTGGGGCCCGGCGCACGGCGGCGCCAACGAGGCGGCACTCAACATGCTTCGCGAGATCGGAACGGTGAAGCGGATCCCCGAATATATCGCCCGCGCCAAGGACAAGGACGACCCGTTCCGGCTGATGGGCTTCGGGCACCGCGTCTACAAGAATTTCGACCCGCGCGCGAAAGTGATGAAGGCGACCGCGGACGAGGTGCTGAAGGAGCTCAACATCTCCGATCCGGTCCTCGATGTCGCCAAGGAACTCGAGCATATCGCGCTCAACGACGAATATTTCATCGAGAAGAAACTCTACCCGAACGTCGATTTCTATTCGGGCGTGATCCTCAACGCGATCGGCTTTCCGACCGACATGTTCACGGCGCTGTTCGCGCTCGCCCGAACGGTCGGCTGGGTCGCCCAATGGAACGAGATGATCGCCGACCCGGACCAGAAGATCGGCCGCCCGCGCCAGCTCTACATCGGAGCAACGCAGCGCGATTATGTTCCGGTCGAGAAGCGCTAGGCTGCAGGCAGCGTCAGCGTGAAGCGAGCGCCTTCGCCCGGCGCGCTGTCCAGGGTCACATCGCCGCCCATCGAGCGGGCGAGCCGCCTCGCGATTGCAAGCCCGAGGCCAGTCCCGTCGGCCTTCGATTGAGCGCGCTCGAACCGCTCGAAAATCCGCTGCTGGTCGGCCGCTGCGACCCCGGGGCCTTCATCGGCAATGCTGACCAAGGCCCGCCCACTGGCCCCACGGAAGCTCAAGCGGACGGTCCCCCCCTGGGGCGAATGACGGATCGCGTTGCCGATCAGATTGACGAGGATCTGGATGACGGCCCGTTCCTCACCGCTTGCGCCCAGCGAACCGCTTCCGTCCGACTGGATCGCCACGCCCCGCTCCTCAGCGGAGGCTTCGAGCATGACGACCGCTTCGGCGGCGAGCGCGGCGAGGTCGATCGAATGCTGGCTCGAAGCCGGCTCCTCGCTCATCGAGGTCAGCACGGAGAGCAGGTGGCGCGCGGCCGCGGCGATATCGTTGCCGTAGCCGGCATAATCGCTGCGTAGCGGCCCGTCGGCACGCTCGACGATCCGCTCGGCGCTTTCGATGATCCGGTCGAGCGGCGAGCGCAACACCTCGTCGAGGGCATGATCGAAGGCCGCTGTGCGTGCCTCCGCGGCCGCCGGCGGCGCGCCGTTTGACTGGACCGACCCGCGGAAGCCCGCGAAGCTGCCTTCAGCCCCGGTCACGACCTCGCCGCTCAAGACCACTTCACGGCTCTCGTCGGCGCGACTGCGCGCATGCTGGCCGGTGAAGCCGCGGCGGGCGGCGAGCGCGCTGATCAACGGCATCTCGCCATGCTCGTCTTCTTCGAGGCGGAGCACCCGGGTCAGCGGCTGGCCGGCGACCCCGTCGGGATCGACGCTGAGCAACTCGGCGAGGTCGGGCGACAAGGAGATGATGCGCAGCTCCTCGTCGGCGGCCCATTCGTTGCGAGCGCCGCCGGTCTCGGCTTCAGCCCCTCCGCCAAGGATCGCGGCGAGGCGCGGGCCCGCCGGCGCGCGTTCGGTCCACCCCTCGAGCGACAGCGCAATCTCATCCCCTTCAGGGGTCGCGGTCACCCACAGCTCGATGTCGTGGTCAGTCGACGCCGCGAGCGCGGGGCGTGAAACGGGCGTCCGCAGCTTTCGCGCGAGCTCCGCAACGGCGGCAATCTGCGGCAAGGCGAGCGGCTGGCCAAGCGCCGAGCCCGCTTCGCGCTGAAGCGATTCGAGCGCGTGATCAGCCGCGATGAGGCGGCCGGCGCGATCGATCCGGCCGAATACCGGGCGCGGTTCGGACGGAACGCTAGCCACGTTTGTCACCCAGGCGCTCGAGCGCCGAGCGATAGCCGTGCGCGGTCACCAGCCAGCTGCGCGCGGCAACGACCTCATCATCGGACATCCGATCGAACAGCGCGATGGCTTCCCCGGCTTCGGAGATTCCGAGCAGGTCGCCGATCCCGCCGAGAAGCCCGGCGCCGAGCTGGCGCGAAGCGCCCGCCACCCGAAGCAAGGTCATCAGCCGCGCCGAATCGCCTGACATCAGCTCGTCCATGGCTGAGTCGACGGGAATTCCCGCGCGCCGGGCGAGGAACTCGGCGACGAAGCCGACCTCGCCCTCGTTCGCAGCGGCGAGGACCAGGTCATCCGTGAGGCCGCCGCCTTCGTCGAGAAAGTGAACGAGCGCGGCCGTGAGCGATTCGATGCTCCGTTCGGAATCATGGCGTTCAATCACGCTGTCCGATGCCTGAGCGAGCTCGACGTCGGCACTCGATGGTCCACGCGCAGCGGCAAGCTCGCGCCTCAGCCCGGCGGCAATCGCAGTGGCGAGATGCTCGGCTGTCGCTTCGGGGAGATCGTCGAACGCGACCAGGCACTGTCCGAACCGGTCGCGGCGGCGCCCCCGCGCCAGGATCAGCGCCATCGCGGCGGCGGCGACCGCGCCGTAATCGTGGCTGACGAGGCCCTGCAGGACCCGCGCCTCGCGGCGTCCGCTGCGTGCCCGGGCCGCGGTCGCGATCCGTTCCTCGTCCGCGCGTCGCAGAAGCAGAGCCATGAGCCCGGCCTCGTCGAGCAGCCCTGAGGCGGTCAGCGCTTCAACCAGGAAGGCATCGCCCTCGTCATTGGCCGCGATCCGGCCACTCGGGAGGGCGGCACGCACCGCGTCGGCGACATCGCTGACGAGGCAGTGGAGCATCGCGGTCATCAGCGCCCGCTCCTGTTCGGTCAATCGCTCCCGAGGATTGAGGAAGAAATCACGCCGAACGGTGGCCAAGCGGCCGCGACGCGCGGCGCGCGCGGGGCCGTTCCCGTCCGCTGCGGGCGCAGCAATGGGCCATTCCTCGGGCATCATCGGGCCGCATTTAACGGATTCCGGTTAAATTGGCGTCAACTCGTTAGCTGGTGACGCACCCGCTGGACGATGAAGAAGGAAATCGCGGCATAAGCGAAAATCCCGAGCAGATAGGCGGTCCAGACGCCACCGATCGCAAACGGGATCGCAAGCAGGATCGCATTGCGGCGGGAGAAGAGCCACAGCTCGCCGCCCGCGGGCATGGACGCCTTCTCGATCCGCATCGCTTCGGCGAAGCCGCAAGCCGCGGCGGCTGTGACCAGCGCCCCCCAGCCGGTACCGTGGCGCATCTCCCACAGCCCAATCGCAAGCAAGGCAATGCCGGCCGCGGGCCACAAGGCGAGGCGGGACAACATCTTTACGGGGAGCGGCTTGAGGCGAAGGCTCGCCAACCTTCCCGCAATCAGGTCAAGGGGCGTTGAAAGCACCAAGAGCACGAGCCCGGCCCCGAGCCAGCCTCGGGTGAAACAGAATGCGCCGCCGAGCGTGAGTACAAGAGCCGCCCACACGAGCCACGGCGGGCGCACCGGCGTCTCCATCAGCCGTTCGGTCGCGAAATCCTCGATTGGGGCGAGAAGGTAGCGGCTGGCGAAGTCCGTGCGCGCGCCTCTCGACGCCTTGATCAACACGCGCTGAAAGCCAGCCAGCTGGTCCGCGCTCTCCGCCATGAGCGGCTCGCCCCCCGCCTCGGCCGCCTGGATCCGCAGCGCACCTTCCTGGATCGCGCGCCGCAGCAGGGTTGACTGCACGTCCCAGTCGCCGAGCATCGCGGCGGTCGAGCCCAGCAATCGCGCGTCGGCCATCGCCACCCCGGCCCAGCGCGAACCCCCGTCGATCCGCTCGTAGGCCTGGTGCTCTTCGTCGTCGGGCACGATTGCGACGGCAGGTTCCGGCTGGCCTGCCATCCTCGTCACCAGTTCGACGGAAGGGGCAATCCCGTCCGCGATCAGGAGGATCGACGAGCCAGCCTCGAAACGGCTGATCGCTTCGTTGATGTCGCTGACCGGGAACACGCCGATCGAATCGAGGCGGAGCCGCTCGAACGCATCCTGCAGCGCCTGCGGAACGCGCTCGACAATGACGACGATCGGGGCCGCGCCGGCGGCGGCGGCGCATCGCACCTGATATTCGAGGAGCGTTCGCCCGGCGAGCGGAAGCAAGGCGCGAAGCGCGCCGCTGTCGTCTTCCTGATAGGCGCCGATCAGCGCCCCAACCGCCATGATTCCGGCTCTGTCCCGCTTCGTTACGCCCCGTCTCTCTCTAATCGCTTTCGTGCGCGGTCAAAGATGGTAAACTGCATCTTGCGATGACACCCACTCCAAAGCGCGCCGAACCCCTGCCACCCGTCGACGACGCGGCAGAGACCAATAACCTGCTGGGGAACAGCGTCGACTTCGTCGAGCCGTCGTTCGACCAGGACCAGTGGCTTCAGCGAACCGCCGAAGAGCGCGGCTCGGGCGGCCGGCAGGTGCTTGCCGGCGCGCTCGCGATCCTTGCCGCTCTGTGGCTTGCCTACACGGCGTGGTCGGCAGGAAGGATGCTCGGCGGGCAGCCGCTGACCTCACCGCAGATCGCGCAATGGATTGAGATCGCTGCCGGGCCGCTGGCACTCATGGGCCTTGCCTGGCTGATCTTCGGGCGCACGCGCCGCAAGGAAGCCGAGCGCTTCACCCGCTCGGTCATCACGATGCGCAGCGAAGCCCGCTCGCTCGAGGCGCTCCTCGAAGTGTTGTCGCAGCGGATCAACGACAGCCGGACCGAGCTGACGATGATCGCCCAGCATTTAATGCAGCTCGGCGACGAGACCACCGGAAAGCTTGGCGGGATTACGCGCGAGTTCGACAGCAGCACCGAGAAGCTGCTCCGCCACGGCGAAGCGCTCGACCGTGCTGCCGGCGCGGCGCGGGTCGATATAGGAGTCCTCCTCGAAGACCTGCCCCAGGCGGAACAACAGGCTCGTGCCGTTGCGGATCAGCTGAAGCTGATTGGCCGCGATTCGGCGGAAAAGGCCGCCACGTTCGGACAGCAGGTGAGCGAGCTCGCCGAGCGCGTGCGAAGCGCCGATCAGATCGTCGCCGAAGCCACTTTGCGCCTCGCCGATCGGCTTGCAGAGATCGAAATCGCGGGTTCCAATGCGTCGGCAAGCGTGGGACAGGCCGAACAAGCCTTCTCCGGAACGCTCGACGCCTTGCTGGGGCGGACTGCCGAGAGCCTCGACCAGATCCGTTCCGGAATCGACGTGCAGGCCGCTGCCGTTGCGTCGCTCGTCGCGCAGGCGTCGGCGGGGATCGGAAAGGCAGGCGCCGTCGCTGCCGAATCGCTCGCCGCCAACCTCGACCACGCCAACAGCTCGCTCGAATCGCTGTCGAACCGGGTTGCCGAGCAGGACCGGGCATCGCAGTCGATGATTGCCGAGATCGGGCGCGGTCTCGCGCTGATCGACAAGCGCTTCACCGAGCTTGCCGCCAATGGCGACGAGCGCGCCAACCATTTCCTCGAATCGCTGACTCGCGCCCGGGTCGAGCTCGACACGCTTGCGGCGCAGGCCAGCACGCAGGACGGTGCAATCGGCTCGCTTGCGGAGCGGACGCAAGCGCTACGCGACAGCATCGAGCGCCTCAGCATCGACATTCGCGAAAGCGTCGGGACGCTGATCGGCGAGGCCCAGGGCGGCGCCGACCGTCTTGCCGAGACGGCCGCGGCCGTTCGGCCGGAGATCGGCTGGCTGCGCGACGCAACGGTCGAAACCGGAGAACGACTCGCGGCCACAAGTGCCGAGATCGAGCAGCAGCGCGAGCGCTTCGCGGCACTTCTGTCGAGCGTCGACGGCGGCGTCGAAGATGCCCAGTCCAGGCTCGCCGAACTCGCCTCGACGCTGGTCAAGGTCGAGCGCGAGGCGACCGCGCTCAGCGCCGAGACCGGCCCCGCGTTGGTTGCCTCACTAGTCCAGGTCAAGGAAGCGGCTGCTCACGCCGCAGATCGCGCTCGCGAGGCGATCGAAGCAGCGATTCCCGACGCGGCGAGCAAGCTATCGGAAGAAACCCGCGAAGCGCTCGAACGGGTCATCCGCGAGAGCATCGAAGAGCGGCTGCGCGAGGTCGAGAGCGTCGCTGCGCGTGCCGTCGATTCAGCCCGTTCGGCATCGGATCGCCTCACCCAGCAGATGTTCACGCTCGGCCAGACCGCCGCCGCGCTCGAGGCTCACATCGAGCAAACCAGCAAGCAGCAGAGCGAGAAGGACAGCGAGGTCTTCGCCAAGCGGGTATCGCTGCTCATCGACTCAATGCATTCGGCGGCAATCGACGTCGGCAAGATCATGGCCGACGAGATCGACGACAAAGCCTGGAATTCGTACCTCAAGGGCAATCGCGGGGTGTTCACCAGCCGCGCCGTGCGCCTGATCGGGGGAAGCGAGACCCGGGCCCTTCGCGCTCACTACGAAAGCGACGCCGAGTTCCAGCGCTCGGTCAACCGGTATGTCCACGACTTCGAGGCGATGCTTCGCCGCGTTCTCGCCGAGCGCGACGGCGGAATGATCGCCGTCACCCTCATGTCGTCGGACATGGGCAAGCTCTACGCCGCGCTCGCACAGGCAATCGACAAGCGGCGTTAGCGACGGTGGTAGAAGTCCAGATCATCAGGGGTGATCCAGCCGTAGGTCCAGTTCGCGTAGTAGAGCGCGAACAATAAAGCGCCGACCAGCGCGGCCTTCAGCAGATGGCGTTTGAGGTCGAAGCGGTGCGGCGCGCTGTCCGCCTGCCCCGCCACCTTGGGCGTGCCAGCTTCCTCGTCCGTCCTGACTCCGAACGGCAGCAGCACGAAGGCGCTGAAGGCGAAGAACAGGAAGTAGATCGCGACGATCGACGACAGCGCCATCAGGCGACCTGGAGCAACATAACCTCGACCAGCGGCTTCTTGCCGGTCCACAAGGTCGCGCAGCGCCGAACCGCGAGACGCACCGCCTCCCGCATCTTCTCCTCGTCGCCGCCGGCGCTGTAGGCGCGCCGCGCGGCATCGGTGGCATCCGCGATGAAGTCATCGCGGTCTTCCTCCACCGGGACACCGAACGGACGGATGAGCGGTTCCCCGGCGAGCTTCCCGTCAGTGCCGACAGGCAGCGCGACCGTGATCAGGCCGCCGTAGCCCATGCGGCGACGCTCGGTGACGGTTGCTCCGTCGGCGGGAAGGATGACGTCGCCGTCGAGGACGAGCCGACCGACACGAACTTCGTCGACTTTCCTGGCTGCGCCGGGGGCGAGGCGGATGACGTCACCATTCTCCTGGACCACGGCCTGCGACACGCCGTGACCGAGCGCCAGCCGGGCATGCTCGGCAAGGTGCCGAGCCTCGCCATGCACCGGAACGACGATCTCCGGCCGCACCCAATTGTACATTTCGATAAGCTCGGGCCGGCCGGGGTGGCCGGACACGTGGACGTGGGCCTGGCGTTCGGTGACGATGCGCACGCCGAGCTCCGAAAGCTGGTTCATGATGCGACCGATCGCGACTTCGTTCCCTGGAATGATTCGCGACGAGAAGATGATTGTGTCTCCTTCGCTGATCTTGAGGTCGTGATTGCCCGAGGCAATCCGGCCGAGCGCCGCGCGAGGCTCTCCCTGGCCCCCGGTGGCGATGATCAGCACTTCGCTTCGCGGAAGGCGCATGGCTTCGGCGAAGTCGACCGGAGCTGGGAAATCGGTGAGATAGCCGGTGGCCTGGGCGACGCGCAGGATCCGGTCGAGCGAGCGCCCGGCGATGCACACCCTCCGCCCGGTTTCCAACGCGACCCGGCCGATGGTCTGCAGCCGCGCGGCGTTCGACGCGAAGGTCGTGACCAGCACGCGGCCCTTCGCCTCGGCGGCTTTTGCCAGAAGGCCGGCGTGGACGCTCTCCTCCGAGCCCGAGGGTTGTTCCTGAAAGACGTTGGTCGAATCGCAGACGAGCGCGAGGACGCCCTGGTCGCCGATCGCACGAAGCGCGTCCGGGCTCGGCGCCTCCCCGAGGACCGGTGTCTCGTCGATCTTCCAGTCACCGGTGTGGAAGATGTTGCCGAACGGAGTTTCGATGAGGACGCCGTTGCCTTCGGGGATCGAGTGCGAAAGGGCGACGAAGCTGACGCGGAACGGCCTGAGCTCGATGCTTCCGCCGCGCTCCACGACGTTGAGCTTCACCTGGCCGGTCAGCCCTTCTTCCTCGAGCTTGCCGGCGATCAGGCCCGCGGTAAACGGGGTCGCGAACAGCGGGCTCTTGAGCTCCTCGGCGAGATAGGGAAGCGCACCAATATGGTCCTCGTGCCCGTGCGTGAGGACGATGCCGGCAAGTCGCTCCTGCTGGTCTTCGATGAACTCGAGGTCGGGAAGGATCAGCTCGATTCCAGGATAGGTCGGGTCGGCGAAAGTCAGGCCGAGGTCGACCATGATCCACTGCCCGCGGCAGCCGTAGAGATTGACGTTCATGCCGATCTCGCCCGAGCCGCCGAGCGCGACGAACAGCAGTTCTTCTCCAGGGATCATCGGTTGCCGGTCGTCATGTCGTACAACAGGCTCAAACCCTGGATGGTGAGGTCGGGTTCAATCGCGTCGAACACCCTGGTGTGCTTGTCGAACAGGTCTGCCAGGCCGCCTGTCGCGACCACGGTTACCGGCTTGCCGACCTCGCCTTTAATGCGCTCGGTCAGGCCCTCGAGCATCGCGACATAACCCCAGTAGATGCCGATGATCATCTGGCTTGCCGTCGTTCGGCCGATGACGCTGTTGGTCGCCGGAGCCTCGATGGCGATGCGCGGCAGCTTCGCGGCAGCGGTCACCAGGGCATCGAGCGACAGGTTGATGCCGGGGGCAATGATGCCGCCGGTATAGGCACCGGAAGAGTCTACGACGTCGAAAGTCGTTGCGGTTCCGAAATCAATGATGAGCAGGTCGCCGGGATATTTGGCGTGGGCGGCGATCGCGTTGAGCGCCCGGTCGGCCCCGACATTGTGCGGCTCGTCGACGTCGAGCTTTAGCGGCCATTCCGCAGCGCCCTGCCCGGCAATGACCGGCGTCTTGCGAAAGTATTTTTCGGACAGGACCTCAAGATTGTGGAGCGCGCGGGACGACTGTGCCGATGATCACGCCGTCGATCTGGTCGCGAGAAAATCCTTCGAGCTCGAGCAGCTGGTGAAGCCAGACGCTGTATTGGTCGGCAGTCCGGCGGGGGTCGGTGGCGATCCGCCAGCGCGCCTTGATCTCGCCCTTGTCCACCAGCGCGAAGACGAGGTTCGTATTCCCGGCGTCGATGGCAAGCAGCATGGCGGCGCCCTAGCTGTGTCGGCTGCCGTTCACAACTCGACGTCGCCGGCGCGGACGATCTCGAGGCGCCCGTCCCCGCGCTTGATCCGAAGCGCGCCATCCGCCTCGATTCCGTCGAACCTGCCCGAGACCGTCTCGTCGGCGCCGGAGTGAACAGTCAGCGCCGTTCCGATGGGGTGCGCGCGCGCAAGCCACGCCTGGCCCAGGAGCGCCGGCGGGCTTTGTCGCCACAGGTCGAGGAGCCGCGCGAAGCTGGCGGCGAGCAAGGGCGCGAACGCCTCTGGCAGGACCTTGCCGCCAAGCGACGCGCCCTGCCGGTCGGGCAGCACCGGCGGAGCCGCGAGGTTGACCCCGAAACCGACGGCGATGCGGTCGCCGCTCCGTTCGAGCAGGATCCCGGCGAGCTTCTTTCCCCCCAGAAGCAGGTCGTTGGGCCATTTGAGGAGCAACGGCTGGCCAGGGTCGGCGATGTCCACCGTTTCCGCGAGCGCAAGGCCGGCGACGAGCGAAAGGGTCTGCGCGGCCGGATCGCCGGCGCGCAGATCGACGATCGTGCTCCCATAGAAATTCCCGGCGACCGACAGCCACGTCCGGCCCTGCCGCCCCCTGCCCGCCTCCTGGTCAAGCGCGACCAGCCAATCGCCTTCGACGGCATCGGGGTCGGCAATGATGTCGGCGTTGGTCGAGCCGGTCCGGTCGACGGTCCGGATACGGGTCAGAACAGGCTTCCCGCTGCGCGGTCGGCCAACGTGGTCAGCGGACCGATCAGCAAATATCCGAGAGGCGAAACCAACAAGGCGGCAAGCAGGATCAGCGATCCCTGCACCGGCTCGCGCAGCCGGCGGTACGGTGCCGCTGGCTCGTCCATGTACATGACCTTGATGATCTTCAGGTAGTAATAAGCGCCGATCACGGTGCCGAGGATACCGGCGACGGCGAGCGCGACATAGCCGCTGGCGATCGCCGCCTGGAACACGACCAGCTTCGGCCAGAAGCCGAACAGCGGCGGGATTCCGGCGAGGCTGAACATGAAGATGGCGAGCGCCGCAGCGAAGGCCGGCCGCGTCTGGGCGAGCCCGGAAAGGCTCGCGATCTCTTCGACGGGCCGCCCGTGTTCGTCGCGCATCCACAGGACGCAAAGGAAGGCGCCGAGCGTCATCACGACATAGACCGCCATGTAGAACAGCACCGACGAAGCGCCGCGCGCGCCGCCCGCGGCGAGCCCAATCAGCGCAAAGCCGACATTGTTGATCGACGAATAGGCCAGC
>Ga0207683_10005253_pt1 | contig 11117 bp, 12 predicted proteins | sample KBSM73metaG_FD_184333 | JGI IMG/M metagenome (GOLD analysis project Ga0207683, IMG submission 184333) | Miscanthus rhizosphere microbial communities from Kellogg Biological Station, Michigan, USA - KBS M7-3 metaG (SPAdes) (version 2) | ecosystem: Host-associated > Plants > Roots > Rhizosphere >...
CACAATTTCGGCGACGTCCTGGCGCTGGTCCTCGCCTGGGCTGCAACTTATCTGGCGTCGACACCATCAACCGCGCGCCGGACCTACGGACTCGGACGATCTTCCATCCTCGCGGCACTCGCGAACTCGGCCTTGTTGCTGATCGCGGTCGGCGGAATCACCTGGGAAGCAATTCGTCGATTTTCGGATCCCGGGGAAGTCGGTGGCAAAACGGTGATGATCGTCGCGGCAATTGGGATCATCATCAACGGAATCACGGCGCTATTATTTTTCGCCGGACGCGAGCGTGATCTGAATATCAAAGGCGCATTTCTTCACATGGCGGCAGACGCAGCCGTCTCGGCCGGCGTCGTTATTGCGGGTCTGCTGATTCTCCTTACAGGGTTGCGCTGGATTGATCCGGTGGCGAGCCTGATTATCAATATGGTCATTGTTTGGGGAACGTGGGGTTTGCTCCGCGACTCACTCGCGATGGCTCTCGACTTGGTACCGGCGAACGTCGATCCAAGTGCAGTTCGCAAATATCTGGAAGGGCTGGATGGCGTCACCGCCGTGCATGATTTACATATCTGGCCGCTGAGCACGACGCGAACAGCGCTAACTGTTCACCTGGAAATGCCTGGCGTAGCCGGTGGCGACGTGTTTCTGCAACAGGTCTGTGAACGCCTGCACGCCGAATTCCAGATCGAGCATTCTACCATTCAGATTGAACAAAATGCCGAAGCGTGTGCACTCGCGCCCGATCCCGGCTCGCCCCCTCGCAATCGATCGGATCACGGATCATGAACGCGGACAGATGCTGAACCACCTGCGCCTGACCGCGCTCCCGGTCGGCGTCATTCTTAATTTCAAGCACACGCGATCGAATGGGAGCGTCTCGTCCGGATCAAGGGGGGCCGCAGATTGACGTTTATCAACAGGAATTGACTCTTAACATTCTAGCCTGTTTCCCGATCCAATTCCTTTCCATTGGCGTCGATTCGCGGTCTCTTTCGCGAGATCAGCCATCTCGTTAGGCCGAGCAAGCTGATCAAAAACCAAAAGACCTCGATCAAGAACGCTGAGACGTTGAACTTGAAGACAAGGGAAAACATAATCAGCAATGAACCCACGGCATTGAGCGCCGAAAAGGTCAATGACGAACTGGGAAGTTTATCGAGTTGCAGAAGTAGATAGGCGATCACAATCAGTAAAACGCCAATAAATCCTCCCAGGTCGAACAAATTTAAGCTCACACTCACCACTCCTTCCCGCCGGAATGACGCGCGATCAACCGTTAATTCCGCCGCCCGGAGCCATGAAAAATGGCTAATCGTACGTGCTCACGTGAGCGAGGATGAGAGCTTGAGCAGGCTCTCTTTAATTTGCGCCCGGGTCCAAGCGGCAAAGCCGAATACGAACGCAGGCTTTAGCTTCGCCTGGATGCAGAAAAGTGGAAGCGCCGACGGCCTTACTCCGATATCGATCATGATGCGCCTGATCGTCGGGAACTCTTCCTCGCGTTTCAACCAGGCGACGATGTTCAATCCGGCTTCTGGAACCTGCAAAGAGAAACGATCTCCCAGTAACTTGTTGAACTGTTCGATGAAAAAATCTCGTCGCTCGGAATATATTTTTCGCATCCGTTTGATGTGACTGAGAAAGAAACCTTCAGTGATAAACCGCGCCAGCGTCGCTTGATCGACGGGAGACGAGTGCTGATCCATAGCGCTGCGGATCTTGATCACCGAATCCACCAGCGGCTCGGGCGCAACGATGTAGCCCAGACGCAAAGACGGACAAAGAATCTTGCTCATGGTTCCCGCATAAATCACCCGGCCGGAGTTATCCATCCCTTGCACTGAAGGGAGCGGCGGCCCGGTGAAACGAAACTCGGCGTCATAATCGTCTTCGAAAACGAACGCGTTGTGCGTTCGCGCGAAGTCAAGCAAGGCGGTCCGGCGCGCGAAACTCATTGTCACCCCAAGAGGAAATTGATGCGAAGGAGTTATGTAGATGAGCTTTGGCAAACGTTCTTTTGCCGATCGCGCAATCACAATTCCCTCGTCGTCGAGCGGCTTTGGAACTATTTTGGCGCCGGCCAATGTAAGAACTCTTTCGGTCTGCTGATAACAGGGATCTTCAATCCACGCGGGCTCGCCCGGATTTAGCAATGCCGTTGCGCTAATAAACATCGCCTGTTGCATTCCGCCCACAATCACGATCTGGTCCGGATGACAGCGCGCTGCTCTGAAATCGCACAAGTAGGCCGCCAGCGCCTTGCGCAGATCGGCGTCTCCCCGATTTGATCCATAGCGCAACAGGTTGGCTCCTTTTTGCGCGAGAACTTTTGCTCTAAGCCCTTCCCACACCGCGATGGGAAATTCGTCAACCGCCGGAATGCTCGGGACAAGCGATACGCCCGCGCCAGCCCCTGTCGCTCCAAGATCAAACTCTTTTCCTACACGCTGATCCGGAATCGCTCTTACCCGTTCAGAAATGCGAAACGGAGACTCGGTCGCCGGCTGGGCTTCAGGTCCGCCACGGAGGATGCCTCCAGTGGCGAATTTGTTTGCGCTTAGGAAGCTGTCAGGGAGCGGGTATACTACGAATGTCCCCGATTTGGGCTTGGAACGAAGATAGCCTTCTGCGTGGAGCTTTGAGAACGCAAGACTAACCGTCATTCTCGAGATACCCAAGTCGACAGCCAGCGCGCGCGAGGAAGGAAGTCGGGAGGCGCCATCGCTAAAGCCGCCCGACTTTAGCTCATCACGAATTTGCCGGTAAAGCTGGTGGTGGAGCGGTTCTGGGGATGCGCGATCAAGTCGAATCATTTCGAACGCGATGATCGCCCACCGACGTTTCTTCGTCGGCTGCGATTTCTCTTTAGACCTAACCACTTTCTCTCCTACCGCCGCAGTGCCTTGTTCAACGCCGCTATCCGAACAAAACTTGCATTACCTCTTTCACGCAACTGGACATTGCCGAATCATCTACTCACGCCGATTCGTGAGCAAAGACTTCAGCTGAACGCAGAAAAGTAACGCTATTTGAGTGCCACGATCGTCGCGTTCAGAGCAACTAAGCGATTCGCGGTAAAAATTCTTCGCCTACGATCTTTCCGCCCTTCACCGTGTAAACACCGACCTCGGACATTTTTCGTCTTTTCTTAGACTCTTTTTCAGTGACGTCGGCGTCGTACCGCACGACGAATCGGTCATGGGCGACAAATGGTTCGCTTGCGGTGAAGCTGTGAACCTGCATTGCGTTGACCCACCAATCGACCTTAGCGCGCACCGCTTCTTTCCCGCAACTGTCAGGGGGAGTCGCTTCGACGCTCACGATATCGTTATCGTAAAGCGTATCGAGCGCTTCGTACCATGCCTGCTTACGAACTAATTCCACGACTTTCTTTGCTACTTCTTCCGTTGTCATTTTTCCTCCGTCGTTGATTACCGGCGAAAGTCTATTTCGTCGCCGCGGCGTAGATCGTCGATTACTTGGCGTTACCGTCCTTCACAGAAGCTCGGTAAGCGCGAAGTTGCACCTGGCCGGGTGTTTCGGAGTCAGGGTTCGGGTCGTCATGCCAGATCCACCACTCGTAGGGCGGGCTCTGCGGATACCCCTTCGGCGAGTCTTCCCATTCCTCCTGGCGCCCGAGCGCGGTGATGTCAAGGTAGTTCCAAGTGTTTCCCATCTGTTCGTCGCCACGACTGTCGATGAAGTAGCTGCGGAAAACGCGGTCGCCGTCGCGGATAAATGCGTTCGTTCCGTGCCACTCGTCCACGCCAAAGTCTTTGTCGAACTCGTCGGTGATCGTGTACCAGGGGATGAACTGCCATTCCATCCGCGCCTTCAGGCGCTCGATGTCCTTCTGCGGGGCGCGCGACGCGAAAACCAGCGTGGTGTTGCGCGCGTTCAGATGCGCGGGATGAGCTACCTGATCCGCCACCATGGAGCAGCCGACGCATGCATGTTCGGGCCAGCCTTTCACACCGGGCTCGAAGAACGCGCGGTAAACGATCAGCTGACGACGACCATCGAACAAGTCCAGCAGCGTCGCCTTGCCGTTGGGCCCGTCGAATTTGTACTCCTTCTCCACCGCCATCCATGGCATTCGCCGACGTTCTGCAGCCAACGCATCATGAGCCCGAGTCAACTCCTTCTCCTTTACAAGAAGTTTTTGTCGGGACGCCTCCCACTTTTTCGCCGACACCACTTTCGGTCGTTTCATTTCTGATGTTACTGTTTGCGTGCTCATGTTTTTTCTTTTCGTTCCTCAATAGTACAACGAACGAGCACAGCTGTTCTGGACGCATATTTTGTCCCCTGCCCCGCAGCGCGAGATCGTATGTATATTATGAGCGCCTCCTTGTAAGGAAATCAAAGCCGTCGTGCCTCGAGCGATCGGGCTGCCCAAGACAAGCTTTCAGCTTCCGACCTTAAACGAGACGTCAACGCGAGCGCGATACGCGGTCACCTTGCCGTTGTCGACCGTCATATCCAGTTTCACGATTTCCCCCACGCGCAAATCGCGCAGCGTTTCCCCCGCGGTTTCCACCGCATGCTTCGCGGCGTCCTCCCACGATTTTGTGCTTGTCCCGACCAATTCCACCACCTTGTAAACTGAATCGCCATTCTTCTTGGCCATAATCTTTCCTTTCTATGAGTTTTGATCGCAGGCATGCGCCTGATATTCAACAATACCACTCCTCTATCTTTGGCCGGGTCAAGTCGATTTTGTTGGCTCTGCTGGCCCCGTCGGAGATAAAGATCGTCCGCTGATGCGTCCTTCGCCCGGTTGCGACTTCGGGCTTGGACTAATGGTAGCGTCGGCGGCAAAGTCCCGCGAATAATCCCTTCAGCATGACCGAACTCTCCCGTGTCCTGATAGCGGCGACCGCTGCGTTCCTTGCCGGAGGAATCAATTCTGTGGCAGGCGGTGGCACGCTGATTTCCTTTCCTGCGCTTGTCTGGCTTGGACTGCCCGCGATTACAGCCAATGCCACCAGCACCGTGGCAATCTGGCCGGGTTCACTGGGCAGCATCTGGGGATTCCGGTCGGAATTCGGACAAGTTCCGCCAAGATTGAAATGGCTCTCGATCTCGAGTCTGATTGGCGGCGGGATCGGTGCAATCCTCCTTCGATGCACACCAGCCATGCTTTTCGAACGACTGGTCCCATTTCTCATTCTTCTTGCCACGCTCTTGTTCATTGCCGAACGTCCGATTCAGAAAAAACTTCGCAAACGAGGTGACACCGGTGGCATCGGAATGGCAGGGGCAGCAATTCTGATTTTGTTCGTAGCAGTTTATGGCGGCTATTTCGGCGCAGGGATGAGCATTATGATGCTCTCTTTCCTCAGCTTTGTAGGAATGACCGATATTCTTCAGAGAAACGCACTAACGAGTCTGTTCGCGTTGTGTGTGAACGCGGTCGCTGCGGCCTTATTCATCTCGTTAGGAATGGTAGACTGGCACTATGTCCTTCCGATGGCGATCGCGGCGGCAGTTGGCGGTTACTGCGCCGCAGGCCTGGCCAGACGAGCCGGACGTGTGGTCGTCCGGCGGTTCGTGATCTTTGTCGGGCTCGCGGTATCCTTAATTCTGCTCATTCGGCTGTTTTAAGACAACGGTACCTATTCCAGACCCAGCGAAGCTGATGGAGTTGCGTAAAATTTGCTACAAGATCGGCCCGATTTCACACGGTCCGGTTCGGCTCGACTCCACCTGCGAAATCAGAGTCGCGACCTCTCCGGTCGGGTTTAGACTAAGCTGATGTCACCCTGGATTTGGTATGCAGTAATCGCTGCGATCCTTTACGGCGCTCACCAGATTTTCACCCGCCTGGCCGCGGAGCGCATCGGCGATGGCCTCGGGGGTCTTGTGGTTGAGGCCAGCGCCGTTCTGTCGATCCTGGTCTACCTCACCTTCCTTTGGTTAGGTGGCAGATGGAATCAGAAAGTTACCATCGCCGGATTCAATTATTCGCTTCTAACCGGAATTTGCGTCGGGGCCGGTACGATCGCGTTCTTTCTCCTTTTCCAAAAAGGCGGACCACTGTCGGCTGTCCCGGCGATATTGGCCGGCGGCGCCACCATCATGGCCATCACAGGGATATTGTTTTTTCACGAACCGCCGTCGTGGCAGCGATTAGCCGGCGTCGCTTTTGCAATCACAGGACTATTCCTGCTTCGCAAATAGTCGCGCATTTATTTGGTTAGAATCTGCAAGCCGACAATCAGCCGACACTTTCGACAGATTACTTGATCTGGTAAGACCGAATCTCTGCTGACTCACTACCGTGACGGGGGATTGCGACAAACAAGGTATCCCGCTCCGGCACTAGAAGTCCAGTCCGCGCACCGCTCGCAGTGTCGATCGTGCCAAGAATCTTATAATGGTTTGCGTCCGATTGTTCGATGATCTCGACTTTCCCCGCACCGCAGATCGCGTAGATGCGGTGGTGTTTGCCGTCGTAGAAAACATCGTCCGGATCACCGCCGATATCGATGCTGGCGACGGCATTACCTGATTCAGTATCGAGAATGATTAGTTTTGGTGGAACTCTGTAGCCGACAAACAATCGATGATCGCCTTCATCCAGGGCCATCGGAAAATTCCCAAATGCGCCAGGTGCCCAGGTCGCAATTACCTCGCCTTTTTCGCGATCGACCACGGCGATATGGCGCGCCCCAGGAACGTTGACAAAAATACGACGACCCTGTTTTTCCAGTTCGAATGCTTCCGGGTGTGCCGCGAGCTTAATCGATCCAATTTCTTTTCCGTCAGTTGAGTTGAGAATTGCGATGCCGCCACTGCCAAAGCCCACATAAACTCGCTTGGTCGCGGGATCGTAACGCACATTATCGGCGTCATCTTTGAGATCGACTCTACCGAGCAGCTGAAAATCCTTGCCGTCATAAATATCGCACATCCCACCGCTATCGTTCGCGACAAACAGACGTCCGGAAACATAAGCGACGCCCTGGGGCGCTCCGAGGCCGCTGACGGTATGAACGCGTGTGCCTTGACGCAGATCGATCACCTCAACGGTGTTATTGCCAAGCGCGCAAACAAACAGTCGCCCTCCTCCAAGATCGACGTCGAGATGATCGATCCGCCCTTCGACTCCAGGCAACGGAAACGTCTGCTTCAATTGCAACGGCGAAGCATCGTGTTCGCCCGCGAGGGAAGTTTGACAAATCAGGAGCCCAGCCGCGCCGAGACGGATTGCCGTTATTGGAAAACGCGAGATCACGGCTGCCACCCTAGCCACGTTCACAGCTATTTCGAAAGTAACGGGCGTACTTCGCGGCCCGATCGCTTTCCAAGTTTACAGTCATCATTTCGCAGTCGCGACGCGCAAACCTAGAATGACAAAGAGCGCGCCAGCGGCTCGATTGAGCCATTGTTGAAACGCCCGGCTTTGGCGCAATCTCTCGCTCCAGGCTGAGGCAAAACAAGCGACAATCAGGCACCAGATTGTTCCGGTGGTGACAAAGGTCAGGCCGAGCGCAACAAATGCCGTGACTTTGGTATTCGAGAGCGGGTCGATGAATTGCGGAAGAAACGCGAGAAAAAAAAGCGCTACTTTCGGATTCAGGATGTTTGTGAAAATGCCCTGACGAAACGCGGAAAGGGTAGTGCGCCGGCGGAAATTGGACGGCAGCGTCAAATGTTTTCTGCGATCGAGCAGCATTTTGATTCCTAAGAAAATGAGATAAGCCCCACCAAGCAGTTTGATGGCGACGAAAGCGAATGCCGATGTTGCGAGAATCGCCGAAAGCCCGAGCGCTGCGGCACAAGTGTGCAAGATACTTCCGACGCCAATTCCAAGTGCCGACGCAACACCAGCATCGCGGCCTTGCGCAATGCTGCGCCCCAAGATGTAAGCGGTGTCGGGACCGGGCGTCAGGTTGAGAAGGATGCCTGCCGCCAGAAATAAACCGAAGTTATGAATGCCGAACATAATTATCCCACAATTCTCGTGGTCGGTGTTCCGTGGTCAGTCGTTGAATGCATTTCATCGTCATGCGGCAAAGCTAAAGCAATTCCCGATCGTGCCAGCCATTGCTTTTTGATAAATGGTCATGGCTGCAATTGCGTCTTCAATCGCCACGCCGGTGCTGTCGAAAACGATAATTTCATCGGCATGAGTGCGACCTGGTTTGCGGCCGGCAACAATTTCGGATAACTCGGCGTAAATATTCCCTCGCTCCATTAATCCGGCTGCGATTGCATGGTGGGTGTCGCCAATCGTGCAGACTTGCTCCACACTGTCCACGACTACTTTGGCCGAAGCCATCAATGCGGGATCGATTTCCTGTTTCTCGTCCGAATCAGCCCCCACCGCAGCGATGAACGTGCCAGCCTTCACCTCTTCCTGCCGCACGTAAAATTGATGGGATGGCGTGCAGGTAACTACCACGTCGCTTTGCCGAATCGCCTCTGATAAATCTCGAACCGGATCAATCTTGCATTTGATCGACAATGTCGCGGCGAAATTTCTCGCCACCTCTTCCTTCAGATCCAGCGCGAAGATTTTTTCAAGCGGCAGGACAGCGCAGAGAGCTCGAAGTTGCGCCGCTGCTTGTCGACCACATCCGCAGACCGTCGCGACGCGACTGTTTTGCCGCGCCAGATATTTTGCCGCCACCGCCGTTGCAGCCGCGGTTCGCTTGATCGTGATTTCCATCGAATCGAGAAGAGCGAGGACGGCGCCATTGTTCGCAGCAAAGAGCACGATGATCCCTTGGATGGTTGGCAATCCAAACGCCGCGCCGTTCTCCGGGAAGTTGGTGTTGAGTTTTGCGACGAGGTAGCCGGGATCGCTCGGAAGACAAGCGGCCTTAACATGCAAACCACCGCCCGCGGTTTTAAGTCCGAGAATTCCTGGCGCCGGAATTTTTCCTTCGCCCTGCCAGCGAAAGACGTTTTCCACCGCCTCGATACATTCGGTTAAGCTAAGCAGTTCCTCGACGTCGCCCCGACTCAACAGCAGCGTTTCCTCAATTCGCATCCGGCCTCCCGACAAGATCGGCAATGTTATCGCCAGGTCTCGCTTCCACGGGAGGTTGACCGCGTCTGAAAATCCGCGCCCCCGTTTCGCCTTTCAAGGTGACGGCACCGTTCTCGCAGCGTAGCCACGCCCCTTCGCGCATGCCGACGACTGGCGTCTCGTTTTCTTCGAGGAACTGGAGAATCCGTTCCTCCTGCGTTTCGCCCATATGCTTCGAGTTTGGATCGGGATCCTGGTAGTGAGGGCTGATTTGAAACGGAACCAGCCCTAGCGAATCGAATGAGCGCGGCTGGACGATCGGCATGTCCTTGGTCGTCTTAATCGTCGGTCCGGCGACATTCGAGCCGGCGCTGCTTCCGATGTAAGGAGTTCCCTGCCTCACACGCTGGCGAATTGGTTCGAGCAAATCTAAATCCTGCAGCGCCTTCAGCAGTCGAAAAGTATTTCCGCCGCCGATAAAGATTCCATCGGTCCCCTCAATCGCGCGCCTCGGATCGTAAACTTGATGAACAGATTGAAGCGTAAAGCCCATTTTGGCAAAGCGCGTCTGCGCTTTGGTCGCGTAAGCCTCGCGATCAAACAATGCGAACGGGAAAAACAAAACGGCTTTGTTCGGGCCGATGAAACTTTTTATCTCCGATTCGACGTGATCGAAATAATCGCGCCGGTAAACCGTCGAGTTGCTGATCAATAATATCCGCGCGCCTCGATTCATATTGTTATATGTATAACAACAATGTATAGATATATTGCAAGTTCGAAATGCGTCCACGCCGACAAAAATGCGTCTCCTGGCTCTTGCTCCTCTTCCGTCTCCCTGCTACCCACCAGGCCGAACGCGTCGCCATCTGGCGAAAACTGAAAAGATCAGGCGCGATCCAAATCCAGACTTCCACTTACGTCCTGCCGGATGAACCCGCTCGCCATGAGTATTTTCAGTGGCTCACGAAAGAGATTCGCGACGCCGGCGGTGACGCCACTCTCGTGCGAGCGCGCGAAATCGAAGGATTGTCCGATGAGAAACTGGTCAATCTTTTCAATTCCGCTCGCGCCAAAGATTACGCGTCGCTGGCGAAGCAGCTTCAGCGCTTGCTGACTCGCGGAAAAAAGGTGAATGAAGTCGAACGCATCCGAAAACAGTTCCGCGATATCCGGGAAAGGGATTTTTTCGATAGCCCTCGCGCGCAAGATGCCGAAATGCTTCTGCACAAAATCGAGAAGGCCACGAAAGCGCCGGCCAGGGTTAATGTAAAGAATTATCGCAATAAAATCTGGCTGACGCGCCCGCGGCCGGAAATCGATCGAGTCGGTTCGGCCTGGCTAATTCGCAAATTCATCGATCCGAAGGCGAAATTCATTTTCAATAGCACAGTGTCGGCTCATCCCAAGGCCATTTCATTCGACATGCTCGACGCTGAGTTCTCACACCAAGGTGAGGATTGCACCTTTGAAACGCTCACGAGACGTTTTGCGATTCGCGATAAAGTCGTGCGCGAAATCGGCGAAATGATTCACGATGCCGATTTGGACGACACCCGATTTCAGCGTGTCGAAGCAATCGGCATCGATCGCGTGCTCAAAGGCTGGGCAAAACAGGGACTGACGGACGAACAGATTCTGCGTCACGGATTCGAATGCTTTGACGCACTCTATGCATTCTTACAGTCGCGATAAATTATGACAGATCGAGAGCAGAGCGATTTGGCGGCGGATCATCAGATGCCATCCTGGCGCGAGGTTTTTCTCTACTTCCTCTTTCTCGGCTTTGTGAACATCGGCGGACCGGTCGCTCAAATCACAATGATGTTCAATCACATGGTGGAAAAGCGCCGTTGGTTGTCCAAAGATCGCTTCATCAAAATCATGGCCTTCTGCCATATGCTGCCCGGGCCGGAGGCGTTGCAGCTGGCGATTTACGTCGGTTATCTGAAACGGAGGACGTGGGGTGGAGTCTTGGCAGGCCTAACTTTCATCGTGCCCGGAGCGCTAGTGATGATCTTGTTGAGCTGGCTTTACATTAAGTACGGCAAACTCCCGCAGGTGACGGATGCGCTTTACGTTCTAAAACCCTCCGTCCTGGGCATTATCGCAGCCGGAATCATTAAACTAGGCCGCG